>Ga0187814_10000350_pt1 | contig 14747 bp, 7 predicted proteins | sample NC_S_4_FD_132450 | JGI IMG/M metagenome (GOLD analysis project Ga0187814, IMG submission 132450) | Wetland sediment microbial communities from Neuse River Estuary, North Carolina, USA - ASW-S_4 | ecosystem: Environmental > Aquatic > Freshwater > Wetlands > Sediment | place: USA: North Carolina... | reverse complement strand
TGGGGGGAGGCGCAGCGTGAGTTGCTCGCCAACCTGGTCTGGACGGGCAAGGAAGCGGCAGCCAAGGTGCGGCGCGAGGGGCTCCGCCTGGACCTCCGCAGGGCGGCCGTAACTGTCGTCGACACCGGTGGGCCGCCGGCTCTCTGGCGCCCGCTGCAGGTGCGATGGGAAGACGGACAGAGCACTACGAGCGGATGGTGGCGGGCCGAGGACGGATGGGTGATGGCGGTGGCGGGCGTGCCCCCGCCGGGCGTTCCGCGCTCGCTTCTAGCTGTTCGCTGAACCGGCCGCGCTCGTCGTGGGTGGGCCTTCCTCGGCCGTAAGTGTCCCGTCCTGCTCTTCGGCCGAGCGATCGCCGATGACGTGCTGGATCAACTTGAAGTAGGGGCCGAGGTGGTGGGGCCCGCAGCGACTGATTCGGTCGTCGGCCCAGCAAGCAGCAGGTGCGCCTCGACGGCATGGGCGATCTGTTGAGCGAACGCCCCAAGAGAAGTCTTCCGGATGGTCGCCGGCGGTGCCACTGGCGGTGTCCGTATTTCAGTGCGGAAAACCCGCAGCCCCTGTGGGCTTTTCCGGATGCGCGGGTTTGCGCGGGGTGGAAGCCTGGTCGCTATGGCGATCTCACTCGATGATCGAGCCACTGCCGCGGGGGGCGAAGAGTGGGCAGCACGGCTTGATGGCTTCGTCGAGCGGGCACAGACCGCGGCTCGGGCGCTGCGCGAACTGGACCAGGAGGCCGTCGACAAGATCGTCTGGGCGATGACGGTCGCGGGGCTCGAGCACGCGGTCGAGCTCGCCGAGCTGGCAATGGAGGACGTGCAGTTCGGCGTGCTCGAGGACAAGGTGCTGAAGAACTACATCGCCACCGAGTTCCTGTACGACTACCTGAAGGACAAGCGCTCCGTCGGGGTGATCGATGAGGATCGGGAGCGCGCGATTCAGTACGTCGCCGAGCCGATCGGCGTGGTGCTCGCCCTGCTGCCGATCACGAACCCCACCTCGACTGCGATGTTCAAGTCGATCGTGTGCGCAAAGACGCGTAATGCGCTGATGATGCGCCCGTCGGCACGGGCGGCGCGATGCACCGTGCGCGCAGCGGAGTTGTTGCAGGAGGCCGGCGAGGCAGCCGGGTTGCCGGCCCACGCGCTACAGGTGATCCCCGATCCGACGCTCGACGTCTCGCAGTACCTGTTTCACCACCCCGGCGTCGACTTCATCTGGACGACCGGAGGGCCGAAGGCCGTCGCAGCCGCGAATGCAGCGGGAAAGCCGTGCCTCAGCGTGGGCTCTGGCAACGCACCGGTGTACCTGCATCGGAGCGCCGACATCCGGATGGCGGTCGTGGACGTGCTCGTCTCCAAGACGTTCGACTCCTCCGTGATCTGTCCGGCAGAGCAGACATGCGTGATCGACGACGCGATCTACGACGCCGTGGTCGAGGAGTTCACGCGCATGGGGGCGCGCGTACTGAGCGCTGAGGAGACCGCCGCGCTCGCGCAGCAGTCCTTCGACGAGGACGGGAAGGTGCAGCTGCAGGCGCTCGGCCAGTCGTGCGCCAACCTGGGCGCGCTGGCGGGCTTCCAGGCAGCCGAGGCGGACAAGGTCCTGCTGGCTCCGCTTCCTTCTGAGCTTGACGACTTGGCGGCTCATCCGTTCCTGGCGGAGAAGCTGATGCCGGTGCTCGGAATCGTCCGCTCGCAGTCGGCGGAGCACGCGATCCGGGTGTGCGAGCTGGTGACCGAGCACGGTGGGCTCGGTCACACGTCGGCCGTCTACGCGACCGACGAGGAGGTGATCAATCGCTTCGCACTGGCGATCCGCACGGGGCGGATCCTCGTGAACGCGCCGACCGCGGTGGGGGCTCTCGGCGGCGTTTACAACTCGATGACGCCGACGTTCTCGCTCGGGTGCGGCACCTGGGGAGGGTCGAACACGACCGACAACGTCAACTACCGCAACCTGTTGAACGTCAAGGCGGTCTCGCGCCGGCAGACCCCACCCCAGTGGTTCCGCGTGCCCTCGGACACGTACTTCAATCCGGGCGCGCTCGCGAACCTCCGCCAGGTGGAGGCGTCACAGCCGATCATCGTCACCGACGCCGACAGCGAGGCGCGTGGCGTGGCCGACGAGGTTCGCCGCTACCTGAACACCGGCTCGGTGCACGTCTTCTCCGACATTCATCCGGAGCCGAGCGAGGCCCAGATCCGGGCGGGCGTGCACGAGCTCGAGCGGATCGGCGCTGACGCGATCATCGCGGTCGGCGGGGGCTCCGTGATGGACGCGGCGAAGGCGATGCGACTGTTCGCAGAGAGTCCACAGCTCAGCGTTCGGGAGCTGTCGCTCCCGTTCCTCGACGCGCGTAAGCGGATCGCGTCCTTCCCCCAGGTCAAGCACAAGCTCCACCTGATCGCGATTCCCACGACCGCGGGGACGGGCTCCGAGGTCTCGCCGGCCGCGGTGATCAGCGTCGGCCAGCGCAAGGTCACGCTGGTCGACTACACGCTGGTACCCGACATGGCGATCGTCGATCCGCTGCTGACGCTTACGATGCCGCCCCAGGTCACCGCGGACACCGGGATCGACGCGCTCACGCACGCGCTGGAAGCCGCGGTCTCGATCTTCGCCTCCCCGTTCACCGATGCGTTCTGCATGCAGGCGATCAACCTGATCCTCGACGCCCTCCCACGGGCATACGAAGATGGCTCGGACCTCGAGGCGCGCACCGCAATGGCCAACGCCGCGACGATCGCAGGGCTCGCCTTCTCAAACGCATTCGTCGGCCTGAACCACGCGCTTGCGCACGCGGTCGGGGCCCGGTTCGGGATCGCGCACGGCCGCGCGAACGCGATCTTCCTGCCCCACGTGCTGCGCTACAACGCTTCGCTGCCGAGCAAATTCATGCCCGCGCCGGGATACGCGGCCTATGTCGCGCCCGAGAAGTACGCACAGATCGGGTGGATCCTGGGCGTCGGTGGCAAGACCGAGGAGGCGCATCGGGAGCGGCTGTTCAGCCGCATCGACGAGTTGCTCGACCGGGTCGAAGAGCCCCACTCGCTCGCGCAGGCCGGCGTCTCGAGAGCACAGTTCGAGCGGGCGCTCCCCGAACTCGCCAAGGCCGCGTTCGCTGACCCTAGTATCCGGACCAACCCACGCATCCCGCTGGTACGCGAGATCGTCGCGCTCCTCCAGGCAGGGTTCAGCGGTGAGGTCGGCTAGGTGACCCGATGAGCGTTCAGCAAGGTCCCCCCGCGGCGTCTCGGCTCGATGAGCTGGTGGTGAGAGAGGCCATGTACCCGGGCGTCATCTCCTGCCCGCGCGGGGCGACGTTGCCGAGCCTCGCCGCGATCATGGTCAGGCACGGCATCCACGCGGCGGTCGTCTCCGCGCTCGAGCGAGGCACGCCGTTGGTTGTGACCGGCTTTGAGCTGGTGCGGGCCGCGGTCGAACGCCCCGACGCGCGGGCGGGAGATCTGGCGCGAGAGCCGATCGCGATGCTTCCCGCCGACGCGGCCCTGGCCGAGGCGGTGGAGATCATGGCGGTGCGATACGTCACGCACCTGCTCGCAACCGATCCCGCCTCGGGTGCTCCAGAGGGGGTCCTCTCGAGCCTTGACGTGGCCGCCGTCGCGGGTGGCAGCGAGCCCCGCCTCGCGCGCGTCCAGCGCCCGGCCCCTGCACGTCCGTCTCCGAGCGTCAGCAGTCTGAGCCAGGAGACAGTCGGTGACGCGATGCATCCGGGCGTGGTGACTTGTGCGCCGGACGCCCGACTCTCGACCGTCGCGCGGATCATGGCCGATCACCGCGTCCACTGCGTAGCGGTGGCCGGCGTCGACGGCGCCGGCGTCCAAGGCCACCGCTTGACCTGGGGGCTGATCGCGGACATCGATCTCATGCTCGCGATCCACGGCCATACGCTTGGTGCTGCGGCCGCGACGATCGCCGCGACGTCCCCGCTAGCGGTCCAGGAGGACGAGTCGCTGGACCGCGCGGCGACGCTCATGGTTCAGAACGACACCTCGCACCTCGTCGTCGTCGACGATGACGGCCTGCCGTCGGGGATCGTCTCTACGCTCGATATCGCAAGCGTCATCGCCGCGGGCGCTTGACGCTCGGGACGATGACGCCGACGGCCCCGCGGTGATCCCGAAGGTCACCGGCCAGGGCCGACACCGGCGGGTGCGGAGCCTTCTTTCGTTTGCACCGCGCCGTCGCCACCGGGCCCGAGTCGACCCTCGAGCTCGAGGATCCGCTGGGTGGTCTTGATAACCGTGTCCGGGTTGAGGCTGATCGAGTCGATCCCGATCTCCACCAGGTACTCGGCCATGTCGGGGTAGTCGCTGGGTGCCTGCCCGCACAGTCCCGAGTGGATCTTGTTGCGTGTGCAGCCCTCGACGGCCATCCGCAGCATCAGCTTCACACCCTCGTCGCGCTCGTCGTAGTCGAACGCGACGATCTCGGAGTCGCGATCGACCCCGAGCGTCAGCTGCGTGAGATCGTTGGATCCGATCGAGAAGCCGTCGACCGTGTGGGCGAACTGGTCGATCAGGAGGACGTTGTTGGGGATCTCGCACATCGCGTAGACCTCGAGTCCGTTTTCGCCGCGCGGCAGCCCGAGCTCCGCCATCTGGGAGATCACCTTCTCGGCCTCCTCGACACGGCGCACGAACGGGATCATCAGGATCACGTTCGTGAAGCCCATCTCCTCGCGCACGCGTTTCATCGCGGCGCACTCCAGCGCAAAGCCCTCGACGTATGCCGGATGGGCATAGCGCGAGGCGCCGCGGAAGCCGATCATGGGGTTCTCCTCGTGCGGCTCGAAGGCGGCGCCGCCGAGCAGGCTCGCGTACTCGTTGGTCTTGAAGTCCGACATCCGGACCACCACCGGCTTGGGCCAGAACGCGGCGGCGATCGTGCCGATCCCCTCAGACAGCCGCTCCACGAAGAAGGTCTCACCATCCGGGTAGAGCCGGATCAGGCGGTCGATCTCCTCGCGCGCCTGCGGGTCCGTGACTCGTTCAGGGTGAACGAGCGCGAGCGGGTGCGCCTTGATCGACTCGCTGATGATGAACTCCATCCGCGCCAGCCCGACCCCGTCGTTCGGTAGGAAGGAGGTCTTGAAGGCAAGGTCTGGGTTGCCGAGGTTGATCATGATCTTGGTCTTGGGGCGCGGGATCTCACCCACGTCGGTGCGGTCGACGTGGAAGGGCACCTCGCCCTTGTAAATCCGGCCACTGTCACCCTCGGCGCAGGACACGGTGACCATCTGGCCGGTTGGCACCGTGGTCGTGCCGTTCCCAGTCCCGACGACCGCCGGGACCCCGAGCTCTCGGGAGACGATCGCCGCGTGGCAGGTGCGCCCGCCCCGGTTGGTGACGATCGCCGCGGCGGTCTTCATCACGGGCTCCCAGTCGGGCGTCGTCGTGTCCGCGACGAGCACCTCGCCGGGCTTGAACTCGTGCAGGTGCGCCACGTCCTTGATCAGGTGAGCATTGCCCGCAGCGATCTTCTCGCCCACGGAGCGGCCCTCGGCAAGTATCTCCCCGCGACCGTCGTCGAGGGCGTAGCTCTCCAGCAGCGTCGCGGTGCGCTGCGACGCCACCGTCTCGGGCCGGGCCTGGACGACGTAGATCTTGCCGTCGGTCCCGTCCTTGGCCCACTCCATGTCCATCGGGCGGCCGTAGTGGCGCTCGATCTTGATCGCGTAGTCGGCGAGCTCGAGGGCGTCCTCGTCGCCGATGCAGTAGCGCTCGCGGTCGGCTTTCGGGGTCGGGATGTTGCGTACCGTCTGCTTGATCTCGCCCTCGACGAAGATCATCTTGATCGCCTTGTCGCCGAGCAGCCGGCGCAGCACGGCGCGATGGCCGGCTTCGAAGGTCGGCTTGTGGACGTAGAACTCGTCGGGGTCGACCGCGCCCTGGACGACATTCTCGCCCAGCCCGTATGCGCCTTCGATGAACACCACGTCACGGAACCCCGACTCCGTGTCGAGCGAGAAGAACACGCCCGACGCAGCCAGATCCGAGCGCACCATCTTCATCACGCCGATCGAGAGGGCGACCGCGAAGTGGTCGAACCCCTGGTCGATCCGGTAGTGGATCGCGCGATCGGTGAACAGGCTTGCGAAGCACCGGCGGCAGGAGTCCAAGAGGCTCCCCTCGCCCTTGATGTTCAGGTAGGTCTCCTGTTGTCCGGCAAAGCTCGCTGTCGGCAGGTCCTCGGCCGTCGCCGAGCTGCGCACGGCCAGGCTCACCTCCTCGCCGTACTCCTCCTGCAGCCGCCGGTAGCCGGCGAGGATCTCGCTGACGAGGTCCTCGGGCAGGCCGGCGCCGTAGACGATCTCCCGGGCCCGCTTGCCACGTCGCGCCAGATCGCTGACGTCGGTCTCATCGAGGCCTGCCAGCGCATCGCGCAGGGCATCCATCGCGCCCTCGGCCTCGAGCATGTAGCGGTAGGCACCGGCGGTGATCGCAAAGCCATTGGGCACGAGCACACCCTCGCCGGACAGGTTGCGGTACATCTCACCGAGCGAAGCGTTCTTACCGCCCACAAGCGGGACGTCCGCAATCCCGACCTCCTCGAAAAAGCGGATGTATTTGGACTCAGTCATCGGTGTTCCTCTCGCCGGGCAAAGGGGTGTGGACCGGGCAACTCGACACGGAGCCCCGAGGACGACTCATGGCCGGCGCGGGGTGTGCGCAAATGACACTCTCGATCATCCACCCGTCGATCGCAAGCGCATCGTGGAAGCGTAGGGCGGCCATCGCGTGCGGGCATCTGGTCCTACTACCACTCCGGCTCCGTAGAAAATGCCGATGCAGAGCCTCTAGCCGAGATCGATAACGCGGCCCGGGTCGAAGCCTGGCACCGGCTGGTGCGGATAGCCGCGCGGGTTGCTGACCACGCGCGTGCCGCGCAGCTCTAGATCGGCGGCCCGGTGCGTGTGTCCGAAGATCCACAGCGCTACTCGATCGGCGCCCATCAGATCGGTCAGGTCGCTGACGAAGGCACCCGCTAGCGCGCGCAGCGTCGGTGCGCGCGGCAGTCTTCGAATCAGGGGTGCATGATGGGTGACGACGACGGTTGGCCCGTTGTACGGCTGCGCGAGTCGTAGGGCGAGCCAGCGGCGACTGGAGACGTGGCGCATTCGCGTGTCGCGGGCCGCGAGTGCGCGGCGGCTGGGGCCAAAAGTGATGTGCTCGTAGTCGTTCACGACCCGCTCGGAGAGCCGCATCGCCTGCGCTCGTCGCGCAGGGCCATCGGCGTCGAAGTCGCTCCACAGCGTGCAACCGAGGAAACGGACCCCGTCGATCATCACCTCGTCGTTCTCGAGCACGCTCACAGACGACCCGGCGGCAGCGCGGCGCAGCTCGTCGATCAGCCCGGGCAGCTCGTGTCCGTAGTACTCGTGGTTGCCGGCCACGTACAGCACTGGACGGCTCCCAGCCCAGCGACTGACCCAGTCAACCCCGCGCGTTCCCGCGTCGGTGTCGCCCGCCAGCACGACCACGTCTGCGGCCACATCGGGCGGTTTGAATGGCTGTTGTTCGAGGTGAAGGTCGCTCAGCACGTGCAGGCGCACCGACACATGATGACCGGCGCCACCGCGCTCGATGGCGCCGAACGGCCGGCGATCGAGCCAGGGCTCGCACTGAAGGCTGCGTGCTTAAACGGATGACGGGCCGGTCCTGGCGGCTTAGAACTGGGAGGAACAGCCGTCACAGCCGGTGTTGACCGACAGAGGTGATCCGACGATGTCGACCCTTTCTCTTGCTCGTCCTGCCCGCGATTGCGCCCCGCGCCTCGCGAATCTCGACGCCGAGCGCGCCAGCTATCGGGTCGAGGTGCCGGAGCGGTTCAACGCGGTGCTCGACATCGTCGATGCCTGGGCGTCGGAGGACCCTGACGCGCTCGCGGTACTGTCGCTTGATGCAGCCGGGGACGCGGTCGCCGAGCAGTCGGCGGCCGACCTGGCGCGCGCCTCGCGCCAGGCAGCTCGGGCGCTGCTGGATCTCGGGGTGGGAAAAGGGGACCACGTATTCGTGATGCTGCCGCGGATCCCGGAGTGGTACGCGGTACTGCTTGGCGCGATGCGGATCGGCGCGATCCCGATGCCCGCGCCGAACCTGCTGACGCCCAAGGACATCGCGTACCGCTTTCAGCACACCGGCGCAACCGCGGCGATCACAGACGAGGCCGGCGCCAGCAAGGTCGACGCGGCCGCCCCGGGCCTCGCAACGCGCCTGTGCGTCGGGCGCCCGCCCACCGGCTGGCTGTCGCTTAAGGAGCGGTGCAGAGCAGTGGGGGACGGTGAGACGCCGGTGGACCCGACGGGTCGTGAGGATCCGCTCCTCCTTTACTTCACGAGCGGCACGGTCTCTTACCCAAAGATGGTCCAGCACCCGCACTCCTACGCGCTCGGCCACATCGGAACCGCGCGCTTCTGGCAGGACCTGCGTCCCGGCGACCTGCACTGGACGGTCACCGATACCGGCTGGGCCAAGGCGGCGTGGGGTGGGCTGTTCGGGCAGATGCACGAACGCGCCGCGATCCTCAATGTGGCACTTGGCCGCCCCGACCCGGACACGATCTTCGGCATCCTCGCGCGCCATCGCGTTACGTCGTTCTGCGCGCCACCGACCCTCTACCGACGGATGGTCCACGAGGATTTCTCCAAGTACGACCTGTCTGCGCTCCGGCACTGCACAGGCGCCGGGGAGCCGCTCAATCCCGAAGTCATCCGCGAGTGGGAAACGGGCACGGGCGGCCTGATCATCTACGACGGCTATGGCCAGACCGAGACGACGTGCCTGGTCGCCAACTATCGCACGATGGAGGTTCGTCCCGGGTCGATGGGCCGGCCCGTCCCCGGCTACGACGTCACGATCGTCGACGACGATGGCAGGCCGGTGGAGTCCGGCAAGGTGGGAAACATCGTCGTGCGGTGCGAACCACAGCGCCCGGTAGGGCTATTCCCGGGCTATTACAACAACCCGGAAGCCTCGGCGGAGGCGTTCCGCGGGCCGTTCTACTTCACGGGCGATAAGGCCACGATGGATGCAGACGGCTACTTCTGGTTCGAGGGTCGCGATGATGACGTGATCACCTCGAGCGCGTACCGCATCGGCCCGTTCGAAGTCGAAAGCGTGCTCGTCGAGCATCCGGCCGTGATCGAGGCCGCCGTCGTCGGCAAGGAAGATCCCGAGCGCACCCAGATCGTGACTGCCTTCTGCATGCTGGCCCCGGGCCAGAAAGGGTCACCTGAGCTCGCTCACGAACTCCAGGACTTCGTCAAGCACGGCACCGCCCCCTACAAATACCCTCGCGAGGTCTACTTCGTCGATGAGCTGCCGAAGACGATCAGCGGCAAGATCCGGCGCTCCGAGCTGCGCGGTTGGCTGCGCGCGGGACGCGTCGACGACAGCTGAGGCGAGCTGGCCTTTGGTCGCCGTGAGTCGCGCGTTCCGGGAGCCCGCCCGCTAAGCGGTCAGAGGAGGGATGGGCGGATCCGCGCCCACGGCGAGCTGCTCACCCTGCTGGGCTCCACTCCGCGTCCGGGCCGGCACAAGGTGGCCCTGTAGAAGCGAATCGCGATCGACGTCGTCGAGCGTCGTCACGACGAGGTCGGCCCCGGCCTCGGTCAGGAGCCCGGCGTGGCCGGCTCGGGCGATCCCTAGCGCTGCCATTCCGGCGGCCTTGGCGGCGGAGAGCCCGGAGACGGCGTCCTCGACCACGAAACACGCCTGCGCAGCGACGCCGAGTTCCCGGCAGGCGGTGAGGAAGATCTCCGGATGGGGCTTGCCGTGCTTGAAGGTCCGACCGGAAATGTCGGCGTCGAGGACGTCGAGCAGCGTTTGCCCTGGTCTGACGAAGTCGTAGCCGAGGCCCTGTTCGGCGGCGAACGTGTCGATCCGAACCCCCATCATCATCGGCCCGGTGATCTTCGACGACGACGCAGCCGCCACGCGGATCCCAGCGTCGCGCACGGCGAGCAGCAATCGCAGGGCGTCCGGGAACGCGGTGAACTGGCCAGCCTCAATCAGCGCGATGACCATTCGCTGCTTGCGCTCGGCGTATTCGTCGACGAGCTCCTCAGCGTCGGGTACCTGAAAGTATTCGAGCGCCGCGAGCGCGCCGCTTTCGCGCGGCTTGCCGGCCACGACTTCCTGGTAGACCTGCGTGGTGAAACGCTCGGGCGCCCAGGTCGTCTGGGCGCGGATGTCGCTCCAGCCCGTCTCCATGAGCTCGCGCAGCGTCTCGCGCCAGGCGGTCTCGTGGGGGGAGTCGACGAGCACGCCGTCGATGTCGAAGATCGCGCCCTGGAAGCCCGCCCGCCTCGTCCGGGCTTTGCCCTCCTGGGCGTCGTGCGACGCCGCCGGGCCGGTGATCGAAAACGTGGTGCTCTCGCCGCCGCTGAGCTCGCGGACAACACCGCCGACGCTGACTTTGATGGGCCTGGTGAAGCCGTCGGCGAGGACGCCGATGGTGAGCTCGCCACGACCCAGCGAGGCGATGATCGACGTGCGGCGGACCTGCAACGGCAGTCTCAGCCCGTCCAGCCGATCGCTGAGCATCGGGCTGAAGCAGAGCACGTCGTCACGGATCTCGGTGCCGAGGTACGCGCGCTGGACCAGGTCCAAGGTGCCAGCCATCACGCCCAGGTGGATCCCCTCCTTGGTGGTGCCGGCCTGGCTGTCGCCGATGTCGCTCTCCAGCGCAGCGCGGAACCGCTGCCACGAGCCCTCCGGATCGATCGCCGTCAGGGCGTTGGCGTGCGTGACGAGGCTCAGCGTCGAACCGTGGGAGGTGCGCTGGTCGTAGTACTCGATCGTCTTGCGGGCGGTCTCGTCGGTGTACTCGTAGCCGAGGTGGTCGAACACCTTCTGCAGCTCGGTCTGGGAGAACAGGAAGAAGAGCATCACCGTGTCGGCTTGCTTGGTGACCTTGTAGCGGTCGGGCTGTTCGCCCTCGGACCGCAGGATCCGGTCGAGGCGCTGGACGTTCCCGTAGTCGGCGCGGTAGCGCTCCCAGTCGAGCTCCACCAGGTCTTCGTAGCCCTCGAACTGGCTGATGATCCCGTCGCCGTGGAAGGGGACGAACATCCTGCGGCTCATCTCACGCCACCTGCTGAGTTCCTCGTCCGTGAGGCCGATCCGAGCGCGCAGCACGTCGCGTCGGCTCGCCGGGAGCAGGTCGAGTACCTGCTGTGCGGTCTCGCAGATCCAGGCCACCATCACGTTCGTGTAGGCGTTGTTGCGCAGCCCACCCTCGCTGGCACCCGGATACCTCTCGTGGAACTCGTCCGGTCCCATCACGCCGTGGATCTCCCAGCGATCGCGGTCCGGGTTGAAGTGCGCAATCGAGGACCAGAAGCGCGCGATCTCGAGCATCATCTCCGCGCCGTGCTCGCGCAGGAACTCGACGTCGTGAGTGATCTGGTAGTAGTGCCAGACGTTGTAGAAGATCGCGGCGTTGACGTGTCGCTGTTTGCGGCTGAGGTCCCGCTCCCACCGTCCTGACAGCGGATTGATATGGATGACCTGGGTCTCCTCCTCACCGTCGCTTCCGCTCTGCCACGGATACATCGCCCCCCTTAGACCTGCCCGCTCGGCGCTGGCGCGAGCCTCGCCGATGCGCCGGTAGCGGTACATCAACAGCCCTCGCGTGATCTCGGGCAGGCGGTAGTTCAGGAATGGGTAGACGTACAGCTCGTCCCAGAACACGTGCCCGCGGTAAGCCTCGCCATTGAGTCCACGGGCCGGCACGCCGGCGTCATGGTGGGGTGTCAGGCGCGAGCACGTCTGGAGCAGATGTGAGATATGCAGGCGAAGCAGGAACTGCACCCGCTCGTCGCGTCGGAGGCGGATGTCACAGACCTCCCATAGCTCGCGCCACGCTTGCGCATGGCCCTCGAACGCCCTATCGAAGGTCGGATACCGGGCCGCGCTCTTGCCCGCGTTGGCCAGCGGCTCATTGATCCCACGGTCTCGCGAGGTGTAGAGCGCGACCATCTTCTCGACGCGCACGGGCCTCCCCAGCTGCATGTCGAACGTCAGTATCTGGTGGACGTAGTCCTCCATCTGATGGGTAGTGCGATCGACCTCAAGCTGCTGCTCGCCGCGGTAGACGCGCGTACGTGCGGCTTCTGCGATCTCGATCCTCGACTGGCGCGTGCGCACCTTCAGTGCGATCACGTCGGGGGCGTGAAGGCGGGGCCCCTGGGGATCGAGGTGACGGCCCCAGAGCTGCTGGTAGCGCGCCACGCCGCGGTTGAGAACCCGTCCGTCGAGCGCCGCGACCACCTCGACGCGTCCTGACCAGTTCTCGGCGACGAGCTCCCAGGCGAGCGCCGCCAGGTGCATCCTGCCCATGCTGACGAAGCGCCGGCTCGTCAGTCTGGTTTGGCGGCCGGCGCGATCCCGGAAGCGCAGCTCGCGGGTCAGCAGCGCGTGGCGTATGTCGTAGGTATGGCGATAGGACAGCAGCTCGATATTCGCGAGCCGGATCGGGTCCTCCCCCTCAATGCAGAGCTTGACCGACAAGCAGCGTGGCAAGTTCACGAGGTCCTCGTTGGGAATCGGATGCCCGCCCACGATCGTCGATTCGCGGTTGTAGACGCCGTGCGCGTAGGTACCGGGGTAGTGCACGTCGTCGGAGTCCTCCCATTCCGCGGCGCCACGAAGGCAGAAGAAGCCGTTGCCCGTCGAGGTCAACGTCTCCCGCAGCCCCTCTTCGCGAGGATCAAAGCCGTCGTATACGAGCAGGAACTCGCCCGCCGCGTAGTCCTCCTGCGCGGCCATGGCGCTCACCGGGTCAGCGTCTCCGGAAACGCTTCACCCAGTTCGACTCACCGGCGCTCAGCAATGGCGGCTGCAAGAGCCCGCATGAACGCCATGCGCTCAAGCCTCTCCGGGGGTGGATGGTCGTCAGGGTCACAGCAGCACCGTTCAGCGTCCTCGGACTAGCTTACGCACACAAGCCGACCATCCATCTGGTGTCTGCCTCGGTGCCGCTGCGGAGAACTACGCGATCTGTGGTGCCGACGGACGCTCGGCAGCGGCCCTCGACCCGCGCCTCCCCCGATGGGAGAGGCGTCAGGTGCGCCGGATGTGCTCGTAGACGTTGAGGTAATGCTGACCGGGCTGACTCCACGAGTGGTCGGCGCGCATCGAGTTACGCATCAGACGGCGGAACTCGGGCGGACGCTCGAACCACAGCCTCAGCGCTCGGCTGAGGGCCGACTCGACAGCGAGATTGTCCGTGTGCTGGAAGACGTACCCGTTGCGCTTCCCGGGTCGACGCGGCGAATGGTCGCGGTCGAACACGGTGTCGACCATGCCACCAACGGCTCGCACAACCGGCACCGTCCCGTAGCGCAGCCCGACCATCGGCGCCAGCCCGCACGGCTCGAACATGCTGGGCACCACCAGCAGGTCGGCGCCGGCGTAGACGAGATGCGCAAGTTCCTCGCTATAGCCGACCTCGAGGTGGCAGTCCGGGTTGTCGTTGAGGTAGTGCTTCAGATGCCTGAAATGGCCGCTGATGCCGTTCTCATGAACCGCGTCTCCGAGCAGGACGAACTGCGCCCGGTTCGCCAGCGCATAGAACAGCGCATGGTGAACGAGGTGCATGCCCTTCTGGCCGTCTAGCCGGCCCACGTAGGCGACCATCGGGCTCGGGTTCTTACGCAGCCAGAACCGCTCTCTGAGGCGATCCTTGTTCTCGTATTTGCCCTCTAGCTGCTGGACCGAGTAACGGGCCGGGATCACCGAGTCCACCTCGGGGTTCCAAACGTCATAGTCGACGCCGTTGAGGATCCCCCCAAACTTGTGCTGATGGAGGTGCAGGGTAGGGCCCAGTCCGAACGCGCCGTCTCCGAAGCGGGCCTCGTCCGCATGGTTGGGCGACACCGTCGTGACAAAGTCCGAATACACGATCCCACCCTTCATCAGGTTCACCGCTCCATCGCGTCCGTCATCGCCCAGGCGGTGTCGATCCAAGAAGTACTCGGGCCGCCCCAGCTGGGTGCTCCAGAGCACCTCTTCCTGACCGTTGACGCCCTGGTGGGCGAAGTTGTGAATCGTGTAACAGACCCTCTGGTGGGGCAACGCGGGCCGAAACTGCTCGTGCAACAGCACCGGCACGAGGCCGGTCTGCCAGTCGTGGCAATGGATTACGTCGGGGCGCTTGTTCGCCTTCACCATGAACTCGAGTGCGGCCTTCGAAAAGGCCGTGAACCGTTCGACGTCGTCACCGTGCCCGTACAGGCGATCGCGCCCGAAGAAGCTCTCGACCGGGTGCGGCTCGATGAAGAAGCACTTCCGTCCATGTACGTAGCCGAACCAAACGGTGCAACGCAACTCGCCGCCGTACCACGGGACCCGTAGGTCGTCGTAGCAGACCTGGAGACCCCAGACATCACCGTGGCGCATGCACGCGTACTTCGGCAGCACGATCTCGACTGCGTGCCCCCGGATCTCCAGCTCCCGACTGAGCCCGAACACGACGTCGCCCAGCCCGCCCGCCTTGGCCACCGGGGCGCACTCGGGCGCGACCATCACGACGTACACGGCTCACCTCGCCGGCACGGCGGCGCCGATCTTCGAGACCTCATTTCGCCCCATTGCGCGGCAGCGGGCAGCGGTCGGTGTAGGGGAAAGCGAACTTGGGCTCGGTCGAACACAACCCTCCGAGAGATCTGGTCTCACGAACTCAGCCACAGCTAGATCCGGCCGGGCGCTCGCCGTGAG
>Ga0187814_10000349_pt1 | contig 14750 bp, 18 predicted proteins | sample NC_S_4_FD_132450 | JGI IMG/M metagenome (GOLD analysis project Ga0187814, IMG submission 132450) | Wetland sediment microbial communities from Neuse River Estuary, North Carolina, USA - ASW-S_4 | ecosystem: Environmental > Aquatic > Freshwater > Wetlands > Sediment | place: USA: North Carolina... | reverse complement strand
TCTCGCCAAGGGCGCGTCGTCGCACCGAACTTCCACAAGTCGTTCGCGCCTGACCGGCAGTGACCGGTTGAGCTCGACGCGGTCAGCGCCGAATTGGCGATAGGCAGCAGACGACAAACGGGGAGCGTTGCCGGAGTCTTTGTCGTTGTGGGACCCAGCCGCGATGAGCAATCCGCGGTACCGGCGCCCGCCGATCTTCACCGGCCGAGGCCTCCGATGGAGATCACCAGAACGATCTGCACGTTCGTGGCCAGCGCCAGCCGGATGAATCCTTCGCGTCCCGCCAACTCGATCCGGTGGCCGTGCCAAATGCATCGGTGCGCCTCCCAGTCGCCGCCCGGATACACGAGCACCGCGGCTCCCATCTCGAACGCCGCCCGTGCGTTTTCCCAGCTCGCTTCGACCGTCCCGTATCTGCGCACCAGCGACAGCCACGGCGCCTTCATGACGAGATCGTGGACCAGCTGGGAGAACTGTCGCTCGGCGCCGAAGCGCCGGTAGAAGGCGAACGTCAGCGCGCGCGTGTCCGGGATGATGTGCCGCGCGAGTAGTTGTCCATCAGCAGCACCGGACCGCGGGCTGGGATCCGGTTCAGGCCGCGGACGTCCGGACGGAACCAGGCGGCGGTCAGCGGCGAGTTGAGCGAAAGCGAACGGCGGATGTACTCCGGATCGCGCTCTCGCAGCGCTGCCGGGACAGCCTCGGACGATGAGCTGGGCGCCGGCGAGCCGATCGAGCCGGCCGCCCGCGGAGCGATATGGGCCGCGGCCGGCCGCCTTGCTCTACGACGCGCAGGCGGTCCCGTCGTTGCCGTAGCCGGCCGCGTCGCACGGTTGGATCACCGGCGGCTCCCAGCCGGTCCCGTTGAGCACTCCGCGCAGATGCTTGCCGAGCCCGTACAGGCGCCAGATCAGGCGGAACGCGTTGCCGGGCGCCGTGGCGGGCAGCCAGTTGCTCACCTGCGCAGGGTTGGAAGGTTCGTCGTGCTGGATGTAGATGTCGATCGAGCCGTCGGGGTTCTTGCGCAGATGGGAGAACTCGTTGAGCACGTAGCGGTTGAGCGGATTGGGCACGAAGAACGAGTTGATGTCGTATAGCGTCAGCGACCAGAACGCGCTCACGGGGATTGGTAGCCTGGTCTTGGGGATGCGGAGCACGTAGCGCTTGGACCCCGTCAGCGGCGCCTTCGTGTCGTCGTACAGCGCCGCCGGGTAGAGGGCGATGTTCGCCCGCTGGCCGCCGATCCCGAGCGCGTCGTCGATCGCTCGGTAGAGGTAGTTGGTGCCCCAGTAGCCGTCATCGCTGATCAGGTAGCCGTCGAACTTGATGAAGTACTTCAGGTACAGCGCCTGAAAGGCCAGCAACACCTTGTTATGTCCCTGTGTGACGGCGTCGCGCAGGCCCTGGAGCGTCGCGGCGCTCAGGTGGGCGTCGGCCGGATTGAGGCCCGGGCCGATCCCGACCGCCTTCAGCTTTGACAGCAGCGGCCTGTCGGCGGCCGGCGGCGGGAACTTCAGCATTTCTTTCCCGAGCGCGGCGTAGAACTGGAGCGGGTCCTCACCTGGCTGGGTGCCGGGGATCGTCGCCTTGAACGCCTTGCCAGGGTGCTTGGGCGGCTTGAACTTGTAGGCGGTGCCGAACTTCGACAGCGGGGTGATCGAGTACTGGTCCTGGATCCGGTGCACATCGCGCAGGTCGGACCGGCCACGCACGAACGTGCGGCCGATGACCCACACCCGGTCAGAGGGCGAACGCACGAGCGTCACCCCGCTCGGCACCTTGCCGTGGAAGCGTGGTCCGACTACGGCCCAATTGCCACCGCCGGTGACGCCGAAGTCACCCCTACCCAGCGGCGTCGAGATCGAGGTGATGTTGTAGAAGTTGACGGTCCACGGATCGAGCAGCTCGAACTCCCAGAAGCGGCTCTTGATCGCCGGTGCGTGCAGTACCTGGGGCTGCTTGCTCAGGTCGGCCAGCCACGCGGTCGTGTAGAGCGTGTCGTTGTTGGGCGCCGGGACAGTGTGCTCGCTCGCGGTCGCCAGGGTGCGAAGGCTGCAGAACTCATTGGCTGGTCCGCCACCCGGGGCGGTGGGCGACGGCGCGGTGCACTTGGCCTCGCTGGTGCTCGTCGTGTACACGCGGTCTTCGTCGAGCAGCGGGATGCCGTACTGGTATGCCTCTGTCCCGAGCGTCAAACCGGTGTTGTAGTCGGACGTCGCGTCCGCGGAGGCGGCAGCGATCGCGCCGAAGAGGGCGCACGAGAACGCGATACCGACGACGAGTCGGCTCAGGCGCGGTCGGAAAGGTGTCATGGCTGATCCTCGTACAGGCGGTTGAACACGTCGTTGAACTTTCCGCAGACCCTAGCTCGCTTCACCTTCAGCGTCGGCGTCAGCTCACCATCTTGCTGGGTAAGCTCGCGGTCGAGGATCGCAAAGCGCTTGATCTGCTCGATCCGTGCGCAGCGCTGGTTGACGGCATCGACGGCCTTCTGGATCTCGGCCCGGACGCGCTCGTCGCGCGTCATCGCCGAGACCTCCGGGGGGATGCCTGGCTGCTCGGCGAGCTTCGGCGCCCCGTCGGGATCCAGCGTCGGCAGCGCCCTCCCATTTGACAGTCGGGAACGCAACCACCGTGGGGGTGGACGCTGACCCCTGAGCGCGAACGTCTACGCGCTGGCGTCGACGAGCGTCTTCTGGCGCTGGCGCTCGGGCGCGATCCGCACGACGTTCCAGGCGAGGCCGCTCCTGTGTAGGGCGGAGATGATCAACCCCGATGGATCCAGCTCCCACCGGCGCAGGCCGTGGTAGGCCGAGCGGGGGAATGCGTGGTGGTTGTGATGCCACGATTCGCCGAGCGAGGGCAGCGCGAGCCAGGCGACGTTGGTCGATCGATCCTCGATGTCAAAGCGCCGGCTGCCAAAGAAGTGGCAGATCGAGTTCACCGACCAGGTGACGTGATGGACGAGGAAGATGCGCACCAGCCCACCCCAAAGGAACCCACGCAATGCGCCGGCGGCGCTAAAGCCATCCAGGACGAAGCCCAACACCGTGGGGACCAAGAGTGAGACCAGCACCAGCAGTGGGAAGCGCCGCCCGATGCGCCGCATACCAGGATCGTCGTAGAGATCGCGCGCATAGCGCTGCCAGTCCGCCTGCCCTTGCGTGCGCATCAACCAGCCGGCGTGCGCATGCCAGAGCCCTCGGAGTCCACTTCCGTGGCCAACGTGTGGGCTGTGCGGGTCGCCTTCGCGATCGGCATGGGCGTGATGCTTGCGGTGGTCGGCAACCCAGTCCATGACCGAGCCCTGCACCGACAACGAGCCGAGCACGGCAAGCGCTCGCTCGAGCCAGACGTATGTCTGGAAGGAGCGGTGCGTCAAGAGGCGGTGAAAGCCGACCGTCACGCCGACACCAGTGAGCAGGTACATCACCGCGAGGATCGCGAGATCTGGGCCATCGACAGCCCGATCCCAGAGCAGCCCGATCGCGACCAGCACGCCCAGGAACGGGACGACTACGCCGATTAGGTTGACGGTGCGCTCTGCGCGGGTCACGTTACCTAGCAGGGTGGCACATATCGCCGGAAACGACCGACACCGTTGGGAGCGATCCCCCCGGCTTTCGGGTTCTGACGTTGACACGCTAGGTGTTGAGCGAGCTCGGGGGCGAGCCAGGCTGCAGGCGCTACACATTCGCAGCCACGCTGGCCGACCCCAGCCGGTTCGTACTCGTCAGCGAGTGGGAAAGCGAGGAGGCGCTTGACGCGCACTATCGATCCGAGGCGTTCGCCGACTTTCAGTTCGAGCTCGACGGTCTGCTCGCGCGCCCGAGCCAGTTGACGGTCTACTCAGCCGACGGGGCCGTCAGGCCGCTGAACACGCGTCCCATGGACCCACGCGACGCGGACTAGGGTCCGCGGCGCTCACCACCACTTGCGCTCGCGCGCCCGGCCGGTGCCACCGCTCCGGTCGAGCGCATCAAGCTCCGCGATGTCGTCGTCAGAGAGCGCGAAGTCGAAGATCTGCGCGTTCTCTTCGATCCGCTCGCGGTGCGTCGATTTGGGGAGCACCGGAAGGTCGTGCTGCACGCACCAGCGCAGCAGCACCTGCGCGGGCGTTCGCCCGAGGCGGTGCGCGACCCGGTTGACGGTTTCGTCGCGGAGATGCCGGCCGGTCCCCAAGGGGCTGTACGCCTCGAGCGCGACCCCATGCTCCTGGCACGCCGCGAGCAGCGCCCGCCGGTACTCGAAGGGACTGAACTGCACCTGGTTCACTGCCGGAGCGATGGTCGCCGCCGCCGTCACCAGCTCCAGCTCGCCCACGTCGAAGTTGGAAACGCCGATCGAGCGGGCGTGACCGAGCTCACGAGCTCGCTCCATCCCCGGCCAAGCCCACGTGGGACCGCCTTGGGGCCAGTGGATGATGTAGAGGTCGACGTGGTCGACTCCGAGCCGCCGGAGGCTTTGCTCAATCTCGGCAACGGGGTCGCTGCGTGCTGGATAGAACTTCGTCGTGATGAACAGCTCCTCGCGCGGCACCCTGCTGTCGAGCACCGCCTGTCCGACGCTCTCCTCGTTCCGGTAGGCCTGGGCCGTGTCGATGTGGCGATATCCGAGTTCGAGCGCCCAGCGCACTGCGTTGACGCACTCCGGTCCGTTCGGAACCTGCCAGACGCCGAGCCCGAGCATCGGCAGCTTGTTTCCGTCCCCCAGCACTCGAACGCGTCCGTCTGCCGTCACGCGGCCGGTTGCCATGCCTACCTCCTTGGGTCGAGATCGCGAACAATCGTCAGGGGCCTGCCGCTGCGGAGCGCGGGTCGGGTACTCGAGGATTGGGTGTGAAGGCCGCCGGAGAGTCCGCCTCCAGTCGGTCAGACCGAACCTCGGGTTCGCGGCTGCGGAACCCCACGCGCTCGTGGCTTCCGTCGCAGAACGGTTTGTTGCGGCTGTTGCCGCAACGGCACAGCAACAGGCGACCGGCCTCGACCAGCGCGCGGCCGTCCGAGTGGTACAGACGCAGGTGGCCGCGTAGCTCAAGCGACGCGTCCTCGCGCGGAACAACCGTGGTTGGGCCTTCGCATGCCCCGTCGCGAGGCGAGGGCGGCGGCTCCTTGGGCTCGTGCGTCGGTCCGGACTCCCAGCCGCGACGTAGATGCGAGTTGTCGCAGAACGGCTGGTTGCGGCTCAGCCCGCAGCGGCACAGGGTCAGACGATCCTCGCGCGTGATCTGCCCGCCGGCGGGTGCCCTCACATCGAGATCGCCTGCCATCAGCAGCGGACCGTTCTCGATCGGAAGGACCATCGTGGGTCGCTCCGGCGCCTCGCCCTCAGCGCCGTCGAGCCGCTCATAGCGAAGCGCCCCGGTCGGGCAGCGCTCCACGGCGCCGGCCACGGCGTCCGCATCGGCCCCGCGCAGTTTGACCCACGGACGACTCTGCAGGTCGAACACCGACGGCAAGGTCCTTAGGCAGATCCCCGTGTGGATGCACCGCGCCGAGTCCCAATGAACACGGATCGCGTCCGTCTCGTACGTTCGCTGGTGCGCCACGAGTCAATGGTCGCAGGCCGCTCGCCTGCGTCAATCGCTCGATTCCGGCGGTGACGGCCGCGGTGCGCCGGATCGCCGTACCGGATGTCTGTTGACCCTCGAGCGCTTCTATGCTTGCGATTTGCGGGCGTGCGAGCCGCACTCGTGCGCCCCGGCGGTAACGGTAAGCATGCGACCGATCTACGTCACGGGCCATCGCAACCCCGATACGGACGCGATCGCCTCGGCGATCGGATACGCCGAGCTGAAGCGGCGGCTGGACCCCGACAACGACTACGTGCCCGTTCGGCTCGGCGACTGCAACGCCCAGACACGTTGGGTGCTCGAGCGGAGCGGCGCGCGCGCGCCGGCGTTCCTGCCGCACGTGATGTTGCGCGCGTGCGATGTCATGCGGACCGACTTCCCAACGGCCGGACAGGACGAGCCGATCCGCAAGGCGGGCATGGCGATGGCGCGCGCCGAGCTCGATGTCGTGCCGATCGTCGACAGCGGCGGCGCGCTCGTCGGGGTGGTCACAGAGCATGCGCTCGCACGACGCTATATCCGTGAGTCGCGTCAGACGTCAACGCTCGAGGAGGCGCCGACCTACCCGCACGCGGTTGCCGACGTCCTTGAAGGCGAGCTGCTGTTCGGCGAGGACCGACCGCTCGCCGGAAGGGTGTGGGTTCATTCGATGGATGTGGGTTCGCCGACCGGGATATCCGAGGGTGACGTGGTCGTCCTCGGCGACCGCGGCGACGCACAGCGACTCGCCCTTGAGCGAGGCGCGGCTCTGATCATCATCTCCAACGGCTCGAGACCGTCCGAGGAGGTGCTCCAGCTCGCGCGCGAGCAGGGCACCGCCGTGATCGTCTCCCCGCTTGACAGCTACGTGTCCGGGCGCATGGTCACGCTCGCTGCCCCGTGCAGCGCGTTGATGGAGAGAGACCCGCTGACGGTCACCTCCGATTACCTGCTGTCCGACATCTCGGAACAGATCAAGGAGATCCACTACGGGGCGGCCATCGCCGTCGATGCGGACAAGCGTCCGATTGGGCTGATCACGCGCAAAGACCTGGTCGCACCACCGCCGCGACGGGTGATCCTCGTCGACCACGCCGAGCAAGCCCAGAGTGTGGCCGGGGTGGATCAGGCCGAAATCCTGGAGATCCTCGACCACCACCACATCGGGTCGATCGAGACCCGCGTACCTGTCACGGCGACGTTCGATCCGGTCGGCTCGACCGCGACGCTCGTCGTCGAGCGGTTCCGACAGAACGGGATGGAACCGAGTCGCGCGACGGCGACGATGCTGTGCGGCGCCCTGCTTTCGGACACGGTGATCCTCAACTCGCCCACGACCACCGAACGCGACCATCTCGTGATCGAGTACCTCGAGCGCGTGCTCGGGCTGCGCGCCACCGAGTTTGGTCAGGAAATGTTCGAAGCGACTGCCGACGTCTCCGAGGTGAGCGCCGAGGAGATCATCTCGCGCGACGCCAAGGAGTACGCCGTCAGCGGCGGACAGACGATCTGCATCGCGCAAATCGAGGTGGTCGGGACAGGTTTGCTCACGCGGAAATCGGAGCTGCTTGAAGCGATGCGCCAGGAGCGCGAGCGAAAGGGACTTCGGCTCTACGCCCTGATGATCACCGACGTGCTCAGCAAGGGCACCAACATGCTCGTTTCCGGTGAGGTTGCCGCCGTGTCCCGAACATTCGGCGTGAGGCCGGAGGACTCGCTGCTTGAACTGCCGGGCGTGATGAGCCGCAAGAAACAGGTCGCGCCGAAGCTCCTGGCGACGCTGTAAGCGCTCCAAACACGTCTGGCTGTTACGACGGCCTCGCGGTCATCGCCAGCCCCCGATCGAGCAGCGCCACGAGCCGCGCGAAGTTGACATCGACCTCGACCGGGATGCGAAAGCCCTGCTCGGCTTCGAGCGACACGAAGCCGTGCAGTGCCGCGCGAATGATGCGGGCGGCGTGGATCGCCTCCTCGCGCTCGAGTCCGTAGCCTCGCAAGATCGCCAGGATCACATCCACCAGCTCGGCCGCGGCGGCCGCTCCTTGAGGATTGTCGGGACCGGGCGCGCGCTGCATCGCGCGGTATGTGCCGGGGTGTTGGTGGGCGTAGGCGCGGTACGCGTTCGCGACCACCGCGAGCGCGTCGCGGCCCGCCAGCCCAGTGGCGGCCGCCCGCAGTGCGACGGCCAGCTCGCGTGCCCCGCGAGCCGCGAGACGCCGATTGAGGTCAGACAAGCTGCTGACATGGGCATAGAGCGACGGCGCCCGGACCCCGAGCTCGTTGGCCAAGCGGGTGAGGGTGACCGCCTCCACTCCCTCCGCGTCAGCAAGCGCGGCAGCAGCCGTCACGACCGACTCCGCGTCGAGACCCGAGCGCGGCATCAGTGGTGGGCGCCCGCCACGGCCGGGTTGGCGGAGGCGCCTGCGCGGGTGATCGCGCGGTCCATGGCCGCCCCCGGATCCCGCATCGCGGGGCCGTGGCCAACGACAAGCACTGCCGGGTCCAGCTCGCGCAGTGCTCGCGCGGAATCGACCACGTTGGTCTTGTCCCATGTGGCCATCGCGGCAAGCGGGAACCGCAGGTAGAAGTGGCTTGAGACCGCGACGTTCCCGTACGAGGTGAAGGTGTCTCCGGCGATCAGAGAACGGTCGCGCGTATCCAGGAACGCGACATGCCCAGGAGTGTGGCCGGGAGTCGCGATCACTTCGAGGCTGCCGACCCGGTCGCCATGCGCCAGCCGCACGTCTGGAGTGGTCTTGAGCTCTGGCCAGCTTCCCGGGAGCTTGCCCTCGACGACCTTCTCGCCTGCGTGAATCCGCGCGTCGAGCTCTGGCATCAGCACCTGCACCGAATCTCCGAGACGCTCCTTGAGAGCGTCGAGCGAGCCGACGTGATCGCCGTGGCCGTGCGTCATGGCGATCCGCCGGATCGCACCGCCCTGCTGCTCGGCGGCCGCGATCAGGGCGTCGGCGCCGCCTCCAGTTGTGGTATCCACGAGCGTGAACCCGTCTTCCTCGCGGACGAGAAAGGCGTTGACGAACCGCAGGCGTGTGAGCTGGATCAGGTTCTTGGTGACCTCAGTGATCCTCATGTGGTCTCCTCAATCGAGAGTTGCCTAAGCCATCTAGGAAGTTACCTAATACCTATAGGCTTGTCAACCGACATGCTCACCGGCCCAGAACGACCCATCCGGGCAGCGCCGGATGCTCGCCGGTCCAGACGGACCCATCCGGGCAGCGCCGCATGCAAAACGGCTCGAATCTGGACCCGATCAGCGGCCTCAGCAACGGGCATACCTGGACCGCCCTCGTCAAGCGCAGCGTCCGGCTTAGCGAGGCGTCCGTGAACGGCGCGGCCGCCGCTTGGTCGTGTCGGTGAGCGCGCGCGCTGGCGCGAACAGTGCGGCGGTGTCCGGCTCCATGTAGTAGTCGGTGCCGCCGTCGACGCGGCCCTCGGTGGCGATCGGAAGCACCCGATTGAGGTGGCGCGAGTAGCGACCGGGCCAGGCGAGAATGCCTGCGACGCCGTGTGCCCCCTTGTGGAGCCCGAGGCGTTTGGCGATCACTTCGCCGCCGAAGCGCTCCCCCGGCGCCTCTATGAGCAGGTCGAATAGCTCGCGCGCCGGCGGGGCGAGCTTGCGATACAGCCAGGCCGCCTGGTCGGCGTCATCCGCCGACCAGGTGCTCGCCTCAACGTGAGGATGAAGGCCGCGTGAGCCGTAACGTCGACGACCGGCTGAGGGGGGTGGAGTCCCGGGCTCGGCGGCCAAGAACGCCGCGAACCAGGAGTAGAACTCCGGCACGCGCTCCTCGGGCACGGCGACTGTGACCTGCTTGTCGGCCATCAGACCTCCGTGACCTCGGCCGACTGCTCGCCAGCCTCGGCGCGTTCGGTGGCCTCATGGCGACGGCCGCAGCCGCGTCCGTGACCGCCACGGTGGCGCCTTCCGTGTCGTCCTCTCCGGCGGACCCCAGCCGGCCCTGCGAGGAACCGGCCGAAGAACGCGTGAAACTCAGCGATTCGATCCTCGGGGACATCAACCGTGACTTGCTGGTAGTTGGTGGTGATGGTGGTGGTGGTTTCTGGATTGGAATCCATCTGTACTCCTTTAGTTGCTTATGGTAGTAAGCATATCAGAAGTATTACTTAAGTATAAGTCCGGGTCGTCGCGCTCGCTGGCCCGAGCGATGGCGTGGAACAGGTGCCGCATCCCGATCGGCGAGCGCATGCGATGGGCGAGTGGGCGCGGTCGTACTCGTCGATCAGGTTGCGCCGGGAGTCCGGATCATCTCGCTGAACCGCCCCGACCAGCTGAACGCGATCAACGCGGAGCTGTGCGAGGCGTTGCATGGGGAGCTCGGGGCGGTGGCTGCGGACCGGAGCGCTCGCGCCGTGGTACTGACAGGTGCCGGGAGGGGTTTTTGCGCCGGACTGGACCTCCACGGCTACGGGTCGGCGCCCGGGAACGATGGCAGCGATGACGCTCGGCGTTCATCAACATCGGGGTTTCGAACTGCGACATGGGAACGAGCTGGCTGCTACCGCGACTGATCGGGGCCTCCCGCTCGCACGAGCTGATGCTCACCGGCCGCCGGGTCGGTGCCGACGAGGCGTTGCGCATCGGTCTGGTCTCGGACGTGGTGGATGGAGCATCGCTACTCGAGCGTTCGCTGGAAACCGCCGAGCAGATCGCCGCGCTTGCGCCATGGGGCGTGAGGCTCACCAAGCACGGCATGTGGACGGCGCTGGAGATCCCTTCCGAGCAGGCCGCGGTCGAGTTCGAGGACCGCCAGCAGATCATGGCCACGTTCGGTCAGGCGCCGCCTGAGGCGATCGCCGCGTTCCTCGAGAAACGCGGCGCCGAATTCGCCGACTGAGGACGCAGCTCCCTCAGGCTCAGGCCGCGAGTTCCTCGGGCCCGAGCTCCTCGGTGCGGGGAGTGACCGGGGTGACCGAGGCGATTGTGCGGGGACGCAGGAACGCGAGCGCGACGGCTGCGCCGGCGAGTGTGACCGACGCGCCGATGGTGAAGGCCAGTGTGAAGCCGTTCGTCAGCGCGTGCGCAGGACCCACGCCGGGACCTGGATGCGACGCCGCGGTCGCGATCGTGCTGAGCACCGCGAGCCCGAGCGCGCCGCCGAAGAGCCGCGACATGTTCAGCAGCCCGGAGGCCAGCCCGCTCTGGGTCCCCGGCACTCCTTGGGTGGCGGCGATCGTGGAGGACACCAGCGCGAACCCCATCCCGAGCCCGGAGAGCATGCCGCCCGGCAGCACGAGTGCGAAGTAATTGCCGCCGGGCCGCACTCCGGTAAGTAGCAGCAGCCCGGCCGTCGCGAGCAACATCCCGGCCGTGACCACCGGACGCACGCCAAACCGAGCGACGAGCCGGGGGGCAAGCGAGGATCCCGTGAACACGAGGAGCGTGATCGGAAGGAACGACAGTCCCGCCTGCAGCGCGTCGTCACCCAGGACCCTCTGCAGATACAGCGTGATGAAGAAGAACATCGAGAACAACGCGAAGTACATGAGCACGACGATCAGGTTGGCGGCCCGCAGTTGCGAGAGGCGGAAGATCGCCAGCGGCACCAACGGCGCCCGGGCAACGCGACCTTCGACGTACACGAAGGATGCGAGCACCAATGTCGCCAGCGCGATCGGTCCGAGCACCCCTGCCGATCCCCAGCCGAGCGCATTGGTCCGAACGATCCCGTAGGTCAGGCTGACCAAGCCGGCGGTCACCAACACGGCACCGGTCACATCGAAGTGGCGGGGGCCGACGGTCCTCGGGTCCGTCGGGATCGACCGTACCCCCAGCGCGATCACGAGCGCGCCGAGCGGCACGTTGATCGCGAAGATCGCCGGCCAGCCGAGCGCCTGAGTGAGCACGCCGCCGAGTAACGCTCCCGAGGAGGCACCGAGTCCGCCAACCGCGCCCCAAGCGCCGAGGGCGCGGTTTCGCTCGCTTCCCTCACGGAGTGAGGAGGTGATGATCGACAGCGTCGCGGGTGAGACGGCCGCACCGGCGAAGCCCTGCAGCGCCCGCGCAGCGATCAGCAGGTCGCGCGAGTCCGCCAGCGCGCTCGCGAGCGAGGCCAGCGCGAACAGAGCCGTACCAGCGAGGAACACGCGGCGGCGCCCGAGCACGTCGGCGCAGCGACCCCCGAGCATCAGCAAGCCGGCGAAGGCCAGCGTGTAGGCATTGACCACCCACTGCAGTCCCGTGGTGGAGAAGTGCAAGCTGGTGCGCATCGACGGCAGCGCGACGTTGACGACCGCGACGTCGAGGATGACCATGAACTGGGCCAGGCAGACGGCGAACAGAAGTGCGTTTGTGGAGGACCGACGACGGGTCTCGAGGGCGTTGATTGCGTTCACGAGGAACACTGTGCGACAATTCCTATCCAGGTACAAGAGAGGGAGCTATCCTGGTAGTGGACATGCCACCCAGCTTTAACGGATCAGCGCCAGGCGGTGTGAGAAACGGCGACCGGCGCCGCGGCGAGCTCGCCGATTTCCTGCGCAGAAAACGCGCGAGCATCAAGCCTGAGGACGTCGGCCTTCCCAACGGCGGGCGCCGGCGGACGCCAGGACTGCGGCGAGAGGAGGTCGCACAGCTCGCCGGCGTCGGCACCACTTGGTACACGTGGCTCGAGCAGGGCCGCGATGTCCGAGCGTCATTAGAGGTGTTCGAGGCGCTCACGCGCGCGCTGCGGCTGTCCCCCGTCGAGCGGACGCATCTGATCCTGCTCGGGCGCGGCGAAGAAGCGCCGCCGTGCAAGCCGCCGACCGAGCGCGTCTCCCCCACCATTCGCAGGTTGGTTGAGAGTCTTGGGCCAAACCCGGCGTACGTGATCGGTCGCCGCTGGGACTATCTGGCTTGGAATCGAGCGGCTTGCGCCGTGTTCGGCGACTTCCGCCGGATTCCGCGGGCCGCGCGCAACCACCTCTGGCAGATGTTCATGGATCCTGCTCGACGCGAGCTGCTCGCCGACTGGGAGGAGGCCGCGAGGCTCGCCGCCGCCAAGTTCAGAGCCGACAGCGCTCGTCACCTCGGCGACCCGTCCTTCGAGGAGCTGATCGTCGCCCTCCGGCAGGCAAGCCCCGCGTTCTGCAAGGCGTGGAAGCGCCACGAAGTCGCCCAGGGGGGACCGGGGCGCAAGGAGGTCCGCCACCCAGCCGTCGGCACGCTGCTGTTCGAGCACGCGGTCTTTCACCCCACCGACTTCCCCGACCAGCGACTGGTTCTCTACTCGCCGGTGCCCGACACTGACACGGCCGCGAAACTCGACGAGCTGATCGAGCGGGGCGGCGAGACGCTGGCCGAGTCCGGCGCGCTCGTCCTAAGCTGAGCCCGCCCGCGCCACCGGCCGGCGCGCCAGCGCGCGGGCAAGCCGACGGTCAATCCACCGCTCGCGAGTGGCCGCGAGCGCCTAGCGTGCGGTCGCCGTGGTCGTGGTTGGCGTAGGCGTAAGGGTGGTGGAAGGCAGCGAGCGCATCGGCACCGTCGACGACAAGTTCGAACGACTCGCCCGAACCTTGGTCCTCGACGGCGACCGAGACGCGATTCGTCCGTGAGTTCCACAGGAGCCTCACGTCGATTCGGTCGTTGGTCCGCCGATCCAGCTCGCGAACGCTCGTCTCGGGTGTCGTGAACATGACGCTGTCCTCTCGATCTCGTGCGCTGATTGCGACGCTCGATCAGGAAGACCGCACATCCACGCGAAGCTCATCGGACGCTGGTCATGCCCCCTGCGTCGCGAAAGCGCGCAGCGCCTCCCTGGCGCCCCCCACGACGGGCTCCCCGTGGGCGAGTAGCAAAAGGTCGAAGTCGAGCTCCAAGAGCCGGCGGTAGGCGCTGCGCAATGCACGCTTGGTGTCCTCGGGCTCGTCCATCAGCTCGTCAGGTACGAACGTCAGCTCCTCGGCGGAACCGAAGCGGATCACCCCGTCGGCGCACGCGAGCGCGCGGTGTGAGGGGATGTAGAGCGCCGTCTCGTCGGGACAGATCGCATCCACCTCGTAGACCCTGATCCCGCCGGGCAGCTCGTCGCCGAAGTCGAAGGGCTCGGCCGGCCCACGGCCGTCGAGCTCATACATGCCACTGCGCACACAGTGGATGGTGCAGCCGAACTCCTCTCGCAGCCGCCAAGAGTGGCGATCGTGATGGCGGTTGGTCAGCACCACGTGCTCCGGGATTCCGTGCTCGTGGAACCACTGAGATCCTTCCGCGGGGACCATCGGGTCGAGCACAACCCGCTCCGGCTCGAGGTAGTAGGAGCTCACGTCCACGCCGATGTGCTCGTGGCGTGCCTTCCAATGCCACAAACCCGGAGCGATCTCGCGCATCCATCCACACTACCCTTCGGCGCGCGCCCGCGTGCCTACTTGACCGGTCAACTATAATTCTGGTGTGAGCCTAACTACCTCCGACCGACTCCAGGGCGCTGCGCTCGAAGCGTGGCGAAGCTATCTGCAGAGCCATGCCTCGATCGTGCGGGAACTCGACGCCGAGCTCGTGGCCGCGCATGGGATGACCACGCGCGACTATGAAGTGCTGCTGTATCTGGCGCAGGCGCCGGATCGAAAGCTCCCGATGTCGGTCCTGGCCACGAGCACAATGCTCACCAGATCCGGAATCACCCGCCTGGTCGATGGCTTAGTGAACGCAGGTCTGATCGAGCGCGTCTCTTGCCAGAGCGACGCACGGGTCTCCTACGCACGCCTCACCGATGTGGGCTACGACAAGCTTCGCGACGCGGGTTGCACGCACATCGCGAGCATTCAACGCCTCTTCCTGGAGCATTTCAGCCCCCAGGAGATCGACCAGCTCGCCTCGCTGCTGAGCCGCCTCCCAGGCGCTCACCAGGGCGGCAGCTGCACCGTCGAGTAGGTACTGACGTGAGCTTCGTCGGCGCTCAGCAGCCACCGGACGTGCGAATCGCACCGGAGACATCGATGGGAGTGGTGCGCCTCACGGTCGCGGATCTGAACCGCTCGCGCGCCTTCTATGAGCAGGCGATCGGCTTGCGGGCATCCGAGCGCGATGACGGGACGATCGCATTCGGCGCGGCCGGCGCGCCGCCGCTCGTCGAGCTCCGGGGTGACAGCTCAGCCGCGCGTCTCGATCGCCGCGCGACCGGTCTGTACCACCTGGCGATTCTCGCTCCCTGCCGGGTCGATCTCGCGTTCGCGCTCGGAC
>Ga0187814_10000348_pt1 | contig 14770 bp, 13 predicted proteins | sample NC_S_4_FD_132450 | JGI IMG/M metagenome (GOLD analysis project Ga0187814, IMG submission 132450) | Wetland sediment microbial communities from Neuse River Estuary, North Carolina, USA - ASW-S_4 | ecosystem: Environmental > Aquatic > Freshwater > Wetlands > Sediment | place: USA: North Carolina... | reverse complement strand
GAGGCCGGCCCGCTGCCCTATGAGCTGTCCGGCGAGCTGGACACCCTGGGCCCTTGCGACTTCTCCGGCACCCTGCCCGGCGGCTTCGCGGCCCATACCAAGCTCGACCACGCCACGGGCGACCTGCATGCCATCGCCTACTTCTGGGCCTGGGATCACGTGCAGCACGTGATCGTCGGCCCCGGCGGCACGGTGCGCAGCACCACCGACATTCCCGTGACCGACGGCCCGATGATGCACGACTTCGCGCTGACCCCCCGCTACGTGGTCCTGCTCGACCTGCCGGTCACGTTCAGCATGGACGCGGTGTCGGCCGGGCTCAAGCTGCCCTACACCTGGAATCCCGCGCACCCGGCCCGGGTCGGCCTGCTGCCGCGCAACGACCCCTCAGCCGTCGTCCGCTGGTTCGAGGTCGCCCCGTGCTGGGTCTTCCACACCCTTAACGCCTATGACGACGGCGGCCGAGTGGTCGTCGACCTGATCCGGTACGACCGTATGTACGATGTTGCCACGCTCACCGGGCCCGGCCCGCTGACTTTGGATCGGTGGATCATCGACCCCGCGGCCGGGAACGTCGCCCAGCAGCGCCTGGACGACCGTCCGCAGGAATTTCCCCGTGCCGACGACCGGCTGACCGGGCAGCCGCACCGCTATGGGTACAGCGCCGTCATCGCCGCGGTCGGACACGCCACGCTCTCGCCCGGCGGTGACTTCGCCGACGAGGCGTTCAGCAACGCGCTGCTCAAGCACGATCTCACCGCCGGGACCGTTCAGGCCCACGAATTCGGCAAGGACGCCACCGCGGGCGAGGCGGTCTTCGCGCCAGCCGCGCCCGGTGCCGCCGAGGACGACGGCTACGTCATGGCCTTCATTCACAACCCCGACCGCGGTGCCGCCGATCTGGTCATCCTCGCCGCCCAGGACTTCACCGCCGAGCCCGTCGCCCGTGTCCACCTGCCGGCCCGGATCCCGCTTGGCTTCCACGGCAGTTGGGTCCCCGACCAGTAGTCCAGAATCCCGAAGGGGGAGCACCATGAGCGTCAGCGCTACCACCGGCGGCCGGTCGCGGCCTCTCATCCTGACGGCGATGATCTTCGCGGTCGCGATGACCTTCATCGACCAGACCATCGTCTCGATCGCGGCGCCCACCATCCAGCACAACCTGGGCCTGTCGAGCAGCGGCATGCAGTGGGGGATCAACGCCTACCTGCTGGCACTGGCGGCCCTGTTCGCGTTCGGTGGCCGGCTGGCGGATATCGCCGGGCACCGCAGGATGGTGGTCCTCGGGGTGATCATCTTCGCGGGCGCGTCGGCGTTGTGCGGCCTGACGCCGGCGGGCAGCGCCGCCGAGGCGTGGCTGGTGGCGTTCCGCGCGGTGCAGGGCGCGGGCGGGGCCATCATGTTCCCCGCGGCGATCGCCATCGTGGTGGTGACGTTCGACCTGCGCTCGCGCGGCCGGGCCCTGGCGCTGTTCTTCGGCATCGCCGGTGCGCTGACCGCGATCGGCCCGATCGCTGGCGGGTACCTGATCGAATGGACCTGGCGGGCGATCTTCTGGATCAACGTGCCGGTCGCCCTGATCGCGCTGGTGCTTATCGCCATCTCCAAGCCGCCCAGCGAAAGCCGCCCGGCTCCGATGGACTACCGCGGCCTGGCCCTGATCGTCGCCGGCGTGGGGCTGAGCGTGTTCGGTTTCCAGCAGTCCTCGCTGTGGGGCTGGGGCAACCCGGCCATCGAGGCGTCCATCGCCGCCGGCGTGCTGCTGCTGATCGTGTTCTTCGCCGTCGAGCGCCGCACCGCGTCACCGTTGATGAACGTGCGCATCTTCGGCAATCAGGCGTTCCTGGTGCAGAACATCATCCTGTTCATCGCCATGATGGTGTTCATCCCGGTGTTCTTCTTCGCCAGCATCTACGGGCAGATCGCCCTGGGGGAGAAGGCCACCACCTCCAGCCTGCTCATCTTGTACTTCTTCATCGGCTTCGTGGTCTGCGCCCAGATCGGCGGGCGGATGCTGGACCGGGCCGGGGCCAAGCGGCCGGTCGTGCTCGGCTGCGTGCTGGCGGCGGTCGGGTTCGGCCTGTGGGCGGGCAAGGTCACGGACCTGAACGCCGGGGCCCAGGTGATCTACATCATCCTGGCCGGGGCCGGCATGGGGCTCATGCTCGGGCAGGCCAACACCGACGCGATCAACCGGGCATCCAGGTACTCCTACGGGGAGGCCACCGGCATCACCCAGACCGTCCGCAACTACGGCGCGAGCCTCGGCTTCGCCATCCTGGGCACGATCTTGATCACCCGGTTCCGGTCCGCGATCACCTCATCGCTCACCAGCAGGGGCCTGCCCGGTCCCGCGGCGTCGGCGGAGGCAGCCAAGATCGCCCAGCTACAGGGCGGGAACGGGAACGTGACCGCCATCCCGCAGTTCATCCGCGCCGACTTCGCCAGCGCGATCCACGACGTGCTCTACACGATGACGGGGATCATGGCGGTCGCGGCGGTCGTGGCCCTGCTCGGGCTCCGGCGGGGAATCCAGCAAGACACAGAAGCAGGCGCCCCCGAACTCAGCGAGCAGCTGTCCGGCGAGGATCCCGGCACGGGTCCCCGGCACGCCCGGCGCTAGGCCCGGAGCCGCCGTTAAAGCAGTCGCCCCGCCTACGTTCGGAATTCCTTTCATCTTTTCTTCCGAACGGATGGTGGCGGCTGCCCAGCGTCCGCGTCGTGCGATTAAGGAGGGACCCGTTGAACCCGGTAACTGCCCTTGAGCTGGCCGACTGGCGGCGCGCGACCGGGGCCTTGTACGCCCGGGTCAGGGACCAGGCGGATCCCGCGGCCGCGCACGCGCTGTGGCGGAACGGCCGGGACCAGATGATGCGGTCGCACCCGCAAAGCCCGCTGCCTCCGGCCGACCCGATGCGGGCGTCCGGGGTGCCCTACTGGCCGTACGACGCGGCCCTGCGCTGGACGGTGCCCGTCGAGCCGGTCTCGCGTCCGCAGCGGCTGGAGATCGACACCGGCCCGGATGGCGTAACCCGCCTCGAACAGGCCGGCTGGGTCACCCTCCCGGACCCCGTCGGCCGCCGGCTGGCGCTGTGGTGGCTCGACCAGTATGGCGGCGGCCTGTTCCTGCCGTTCAGGGACGCGACGGCCGGGAGCGGCAGCTACGGCGGTGGCCGCTACCTGCTCGACACGGCCAAGGGCGCCGACCTCGGGTCGGCGGGCCAGGCCCTGGTCATCGACCTGAACTTCCTGTACCACCCGTCCTGCCGTTACGACGACCGCTGGGTCTGCCCGCTCGCGCCGGCCGGCAACACCATCGACATACCGGTGCGTGCGGGGGAGCGGCTGCCCGCGGCCTGAGCCTGGCGGCCCTCGCCCATCTTCTGACCAAGCCGCCAGCGCTTGTCAGAGCCTCCGGGAGATTGCCTTCGAAGCGGCCGTGAGGGCGGTGACGATGCCGCCGACCCGCTCGGGCTCGTAGCGGACCGTGGGCATCGAGAGCGAAACGGCGGCCACCGTGTCGCCGGCGGGGTCGCGGACGGGCACGCCCACCGCGGCCAGGCCGCGCTCGGACCGCTCGAGGTTGACGGCAACGCCGGTACGGCGGACCGCGTTCAGGTCCTCGAACAGTCGCGCCATGTCCGGCCGCCCGTCCGGGCGGCCGGCGTACCGCTCCTGGGCATAGAGGGACCCGACCTGGTCGTCGCTGAGCGCGGCCAAGGCGATCAGCCCGCCGGTGACCTGGTGAGCGGGGAAGACCATGCCCTCGCGGTTGCTCACGCGCAGCGCCTGGGATCCCTCGACCGACAGCAAGAAGCGGCAGGTAGTGCCGGTGCGCACGCTGAGGTTGGCGGTCTCGTCAACGGTGTCGACCAGCTGGCGCAGCGGGCCGAGCGAGGCCGCACGGAGTGCGCCGAGGCCGGAGTTCGCGTGCGTAGCCAGCTCCAGCACCAGTCCGGCGCGGTAGCTGCGGTCCTCGTCCTGCACAGCGAAGTCGCGGTAGACCAGCATCGAGAGCAGCCGGTGTGCGGTGGACCTGGCGACGCCGAGCCGCTCCGCCGCCACAGAGACCGTCATCGGCCCCTCGAGCTGCAGCATTACGGCGAGCCGGAGCGCGTGGTCGACGCTGGTGACGGCGTACGCCGGCGGCTCCTTCAGGGACCGGGCCACGAAGCACCTCGTTCTGGCATGCAGAATCTCGTGTTCTTGAGGGTAGACGCGGTGTGACAGTGTGTCCATGACCGGAAATCCGCCACCGCCGGTGACCCCCGAGCTGGCCGGGCTCTACGAAGGCTTCGAGAAGGCGCTGCTCGTCCCGCTGTGGACCCAGATCGGCGACCTGATGCCGCTGAGCCCGCAAACCAGGGCGCAGCCGCACCGGTGGGAGTGGAAGACACTGCTGGAGCTGGCCGGCCGGGCCGGCGAGCTGGTGCCGGTCGGCCGGGGCGGGGAGCGGCGCGCGATCGCGCTGGCCAATCCGGGCCTGGGCGGCAAGCCCTACGCCAGCCCGACGCTGTGGGCGGCGATCCAGTACCTGATGCCGGGCGAGGACGCCCCTGAGCACCGGCACACCCAGAACGCCTTCCGCTTCGTCGTCGAGGGCGAGGGCGTGTGGACGGTGGTGGAGCGCGACCCGGTGCCGATGCGGCGCGGCGACTTCCTTCCCCAGGCCGGCTGGAGGTGGCACGCCCATCACAACGGCGCCGGCGAGCCGATGGCCTGGATCGACGGCCTGGACATCCCGTTCCAGTACGAGGTCGAGGGACAGTTCTTCACCGCCGGCCGCGACGAGCTCACCGAAGAGGAGCACGGCACGCCGGAGCGCTCCCGGTCGCAGCGGTTGTGGGGCCACCCGGCCCTCGCCCCCGTCTCCCAGCTCGGCGAGACCGAGGGTTCGCCCTTGCTGTGCTACCGGTGGGAGGACACCGACGCGGCCCTGGCCGATCAGCTCGCGCTGGAGAAGGAGGGGTACCCCGGCGTCATCGAACCCGGCCACGCCCTGGTGCGGTACACCAACCCGGCCAACGGCAAGGACGTGCTGCCCACCATCCGCACCCAGTTCCACCGCGTCGCCCCTGGCACCGAGACCGCGCCGCTGCGTGAGACCGGCTCGTCGGTTTACCAGGTGTTCGACGGCTCCGGCCGGATCACGGCCGGTGACTACTCCTGGTCGGTCACGCGAGGCGACATGTTCGTCGTGCCGTCGTGGGTGCCGTTCTCGGCGAGGTCCGAGGCGTCGGCGTCCGACTCGGACTCCGGCGGGCTGGACCTCTTCCAGTTCAGCGACGCGCCGATCTTCACCAAGCTGAACTTGTTCCGCAGCGAGGCCGCGGAAGGCGCCCGGTGAGCAGGTCGCTGGAGCGGTCGCTGGCCTGGGCCGGCGCGGATGCGCAGCCGTGAAGTGATGGTGCACGCCATCGACCTGGGCACCGGCTTGGCCTTCGCCGACCTGCCCGGCGACTCCGGCGCCCGAGCTTCCCCCCTGGCTCTGAGGAGATCACCGTGAGCGAGCACAGGAACCTGTCCGGCGCGCCCGGCGCGATCGTCATCGGCGGCGGCATCGGCGGCCTTTCCTGCGCCGTCGGCCTGTCCCGCAAGGGCGTCCGCGTCCGGCTGTTCGAGAAGTCCGCGGAGTTCGGCGAGGTCGGCGCCGGCCTGCAGCTCGCGCCGAACTGCACCCGGATCCTCAGCGACTACGGGCTGCTTGAGGAGGCGATCGGGCTCGGTGTCGTGCCCGCGCACATCCGGATGCTCGACGCGCTCGAGGGCGGCGAGCTGACCAGGCTGGATCTCGGCGATGTGGAGAAGCGCTACGGCTTCCCCTACCTCGTGATGCACCGCAGCGACCTGCACGGGCTGCTGCTGCGCGAGGCGCGGCGGCTCGGCGTCGAGCTCATCACCAGCGCCGGCTGCGCCGGCTACGAGGACGTCCGCAGCGGTGCCCGGGTGAGGTTCGCCGACGGCAGCACCGACCAGGCCGAGGTCGTCATCGCCGCCGACGGCCTGCACTCGGTCGCCCGGCGACTGCTGGCCTGCGACGAGCCGGTGAACTCCGCCTACGTCGCCTACCGCGGCGCGGTGCCGTTCGAGGCCGTCGCGGAGAACGAGATCTTCGAGCGGGACGTCGTCGTCTACATCGGGCCGCGCTGCCACTTCGTGCAGTACCCCTTGCGCGGCGGCGAGATGTTCAACCAGGTCGCCGTCTTCGAATCACCCAAGGCGCGGGCCGGCGCCGGGGACTGGGGGACGCCGGACGAGCTGGATGCCGCCTTCGCCGGCAAGTGCTCGCCGATCCAGAAGGGCCTGCCGCTGATGTGGCGCGACCGCTGGTGGCGGATGTTCGACCGCGAACCTGTCATGACCTGGGTCAAGGGAAGGATCGCCCTCCTCGGAGACGCCGCCCATCCCCCGCTGCAGTACCTGGCGCAGGGCGCGATCATGGCGATCGAGGACGGCTGGGTGCTCGCCGAGCACGCCGGCCGGCAAACTGCCCGTCGCACCGGCCATTCCCCGGGCACCGACTCCCCGGGCATCGACTGGGACGCCGCCCTCGCCGCCTACGAGGCCGTCCGCCCCGAACACTGCCGGCGGGTCGTCGAGACCGCCCGCGACTGGGGCGGCCTGTGGCACCTCGACGGCGAGAAGCGCGAGCAGCGCAACGCCATCCTGCGGGCGCGGGACACCTACGACTACTCCTTCGTGGACTGGATCTTCGGCCCGACGGCGCTGACCCCCGACCAGGAGCCCGAGCCCTACCAGGCCATCCCGCTGGACCCGGCGGAGGTCCCTCGGGTGTAAGGCACTGCCAAGTCGCTGGTTACGCCGCCTATGGCTTGCGTCCCATGGCCGAGTACATGGGGATGACCTCGGCGGGGCCGGAGCCGGGGTCCGGGCGCCACTGCGGCATCGGCACCAGGCCGGGTTCGACGAGGGACAGGCCGTCGAAGAAGCGGGCGTATTCGGCGCCCGTGCGCGGCGTGAAGGTGGTCGGCCCGAGCTTGGCGTTGTACCGCGCGGCGCCGGTCGTCATCGTCTGCGTGTCGATGTCCCTGGTCGTGTCGGACATCGTCAGGAAGCTTCCGGACGGGACCGCGTTCACCAGGCGGGCGATGATGGCGTGCGGATCGTCGGCGTCCGGCACGTATTGCATCGTGCACAGCACCATGACGGCCACGGGCTTGCTGAAGTCGAGCGTCCCGGCGGCCTGGTCCAGCACCTTGTCGGTGTTACGCAGGTCGGCGTCGATGTAGGCGCACGCGCCCTCGGGGGTGCTGGTCAGCAGGGCCCGCGCGTGGGCCAGCACGATCGGGTCGTTGTCGACGTAGACGATTTTGCTTTCCGGCGCGATCTCCTGGGCGACCTGATGGGTGTTCTCGGCGGTGGGCAGGCCGGTGCCGATGTCGAGGAACTGGCGGATCCCCTCCTCGCGGGCCAGGTACTGCACCGCGCGCCGCAAGAACGCCCGGTTGGCGCGCACGCACGCGAAGACGACCGGGCTGACCTCGATGATCGCCTCGGCGGCTGCCCGGTCGGCGGCGAAGTTGTCCTTGCCGCCAAGCAGGTAGTCGTACACCCGCGCCGGGTGCGCCGTGGTGATGTCGAACGGCGGCAGATCTTCCGCTCCGTCTGGAGCGGCGCCGTTCCCCCCGGTGACCGGTGCTTCGTGAGCGCTCAATGCCAGCTGCCTTTCCGCGAATCGCGGTGCCGCTAACCGGGCCGGGATGGCCGGCAACGACGGCCCTCGTCACCCAAGAACCTATCTCATGCCGGATCACGGACTTCCCCGGACTAACCCCCGCGGCCCAAGGATCCGCTCATGGGCCTCGCGACGGTCGCGGGTCACTGTGCGACACGGTTATTCACCTTTCAGTAGTTTTTTCGGTTTTCCCGGCGGTGGTGCAGCGAAGATGTTACGTTTCGGCAACGGTCGGAGCAAGGGAGAACAATGGGGCGTCACGCCAAACCCAACCCGGTAGCCAAAGCCATCCGCACAACGGGAACAATGAGCGCGGTTACCGGAGGCGTCGTCCTCGCGACCATGAACCACACGCCACCGCATGGGATACCGACAGTATTCAGGGCAACCGGATATGTAGTGCGTGATAATCATCACGCCGACGCGCAAGCCGAACAGTTCTACACAGTGGTCCCCGGAGACTGGCTCGCGAAGATCGCACAGAACTATTGCGGCAGCTACCGTGACTGGCCGGCGCTTTACGACGCTAACAGGCAGACAGTAGGCCCGGACCCGAACCTCATCCGGTCAGGACAGCGTCTCCGGATCGACTGCGGCGACGCGGCGCAGGCACCTGCCACCCCGCAGACAACCAGCGCTTCTCCTCCGCAAACGGCCAGCGGCCCCACGCTCGCAGCCACGACACAGGGCTTCTACGTCAACCCGTTTTCCGAAGTGGCGAACCTAGCGGCAGAGCGCATCGATCAGGGCGCTGATTTCGGCGGCTCCGGGCCGGTTCTCGCCATCGGAAATGCCGTCATCACCGAGACCAACGGCGGCGGCTGGCCAGGCGGTCCGTTCATGAGCTACCGGCTTACCTCCGGCCCGTTCGCCGGGCGCTACGTCTACCTCGCGGAGAACATCACCCCCACCGTGAGCGTCGGGCAGACGGTGCAGGCCGGACAGCAGATAGCCACCATGTTCGACGGCGGGACCGGCATCGAAACCGGCTGGGCCGCGCCTGCAGGCTTCCAGCCGCTGTCCCAGACCCCAGCCGCCGGGTCGATCAGCGGGGCCAACCTGCCTCCGGGTGGCGGCACCGCGATCGCGAAGGACTTCGACACGTTCCTGCACTCGCTGGGCGTGCCGCTCGCACCGAACTACAGCCTGCCGTCCGGCGGCTTCCTCCCGGCTGGCTGGCAACCCGCCACCGCGGCACCCGCCACCACGGCACCGGCTGCCTCTTCTCCCGGCGGCGCCTCTTCTGACCCAGTTCCCGGCGCACAGGCCGTCGTCGCGGGAGCACCGTCGCAGAATTACGTCACGATCGCCCGGTTCCTCATGGCCCACGGGTACACCAGGGCCGCCGCTGCGGGGATCGTCGGATGCATAGCCGGGGAATCCGCCGGAAACCCGGAGAGCGTGGGGTCGGGGGGCGGCGGGCTCATCGGGTGGACACCGCTCCGCCCGGGACTGGTCACCGGGAATCCCACCGTGGACCTGATGACCCAGCTGAACGCGATCCTCACCTACAACGACGCATACTCGCAGTTCGTGCCCCTGCTGAACAGCGTATCCTCGCCTGTCGACGCAGCTGATATTTACTCGATGGATTTCGAACGCCCAGCAGTCCAGTATTCGGATGTGCGGGCAAATATGGCGCAGCAAGTTTACAACAGCATTTAAGATGAATGCATAAGAAAAGGCTAAGGTGCTTCGCCGAAATAGCGGCACGGATATATAAGCCGGTTCCCGTCGTTAAATCCATGAACGTCCGCCGGCGTCCCGCCGAGCGGTCGCTGCTGTCTGGCACCGCCGGCGAAGCCGGAGGCGGCCTGTGGCGGGGTCAGCTCTTCCTGTTCCGCTGTACCACGCGGTAGTGGCTGATAATGCCGGCAACGGTACCAATGGCGGCTGCCGCGTAGAAGATGAGCACCCACCCCTGGCGGTAGCCGTGTAGGAGGACCAGGGCGCCCGAGACCAAGACAGCCAGGATGAGCGCTGCGTACGCATTCATGATGATGGTTCCGGTGGTCTTCACGATGACTCCTTCCGGAATGTGACGCTCATGACGCATAGGTTGCGACTCGGAGCCGATGAAGCCGCCGTACAACTGCGTGTCGCTCCATAACAAGACCAGCGCGGGACGGAGTGCCTGGGCCCATCGGGTGATCGGTCACGACATCGCCGAGCGCGTGATCCATGCCGCGCGTCTCGTACACCAGTCGCCCAACCGGACCCGTCAGTCCGAGCAGGTTATGCTGGAGCAACTTGCGGCCTTTAGCCTGTTGGCTCGATGGATCGACGGGTCGGCGCGTGGTCTCTTTCCCAGATCTCTTCACGCGGCCGCGGCAGTTATACGCCGATAACCTCAATCTTTCGTGACCCTGGCCGGGGGTCTGAGGCATCGGCTACTGGAAAGGGGGATCCGGTGAGAAGCAGCTATGTACGCATTACCGAGCTTGCCTGCCTGTTCGCCCTGGCTAGGGAGCTCTCAGTCAGGACGATGATTTTCGACGTGGAACCGCTGGTAGCGCCCTGGCATGGCAGTCAGGAACCACTTGATCGGGGCATAGCACACATCCTCGGTGACGTCAGAACGGTCCCGTCGGTGCGCGTGGTCGTCTTCGCCACCAACTCGGCTCGCCGCCCGTCCGCCGTCCCTGCGTGCGACGGCCTTCAGGTCAGGTACCTGGCATCCGCCGGCAAGCCGTTGCGGACCGCGCCGTACCGTGACCTTCCCCGGCCGGGCGCCGTGGCAGGTGATCAGCTCCCGACCGACGGGATACTTGCCTATCGGCTGGGGTTTACGTTCCTGCACTACGCGCCGAAACTAGTCGGTGTTCCGCTCGGGCCCGGGCTCATGCATCGCTGGGGCGAGCTGGTGCGCCCGGTGCTGTTCCGGCGGTCGGCCGGCCACTAGAAGGGCCTGCGCGTCGGCTGAGTACAGCGTCATTACGCCCGGGCGTAGCCGGTGCGCCTCCACGATGCCAAGCCCGCCCGGGGTAACCGGGATGGCGGCGGAGGTGTGGATCTAACCCGCATCAGGTATGTTCAATATTGATGTAACTCATCAGAGTTGATATTAGGCTCACTGAGACAGGTGCCGAGAGATCTGCACGCGGCCGCCGCAGGCCGGCTTGCGGCGGCGTCCGCTAGCGTTCCAGGCAGAACGGCAGGAGGAGCAGTGATGGCGGAGCCTGCATCGGCGGCTGAATCGGCAGCCGGCGCGCCGCGCGCGCCGGGGGTGTCGCGGTTGGACCGGCGTAAGGCGCGGACCCGGCGGGCGCTTATCGACGCGGCGGTGCGGCTGATCGGCGAGGGCCGCGGGGACCGGGCGAGCATCCAGGAGATCACCGAGGCGGCTGATATCGGCTTCGGGTCGTTCTACAACCATTTCGACAGCAAGGAGCAGCTGTTCCAGACCGCCTCCGAAGAGGTGCTGGAACGCTGGGGACAGATGATCGACCGGGCCACCGCGGGCGTCGCCGATCCGGCGGAGCTGTTCGCCGTGGGGCTGCGGATCTCCGGGCGGCTCGGCTGGACCCACCCCGACATCGCCGGGTTCCTTACCGGCATGGGCCTGGACGCGCTGGACATCCCGGTGGGCCTGGCGCCGCGTGCGCTGCGGGACATCCAGGCGGGGCAGGATGCGGGCCGGTTCACGGTGCCTGATGCCGAGATCGCGCTCAGTGCCGTGGCCGGCGGCCTGCTCGGGCTGTTGCGGATGTGCCGGCGGCACCCCGAACGCGTCGGGGAGACGGCTGTCGATCAGCTCGCCGAGGCCGTGCTGCGGCTGCTGGGCGTCCCCGCCGGCGAAGCCGCCCGCCTCGCCGCCCTACCACTCCCACCCAGAGGCACCTGGTAACGCCCCCGAGCTGGCAAGAGCCCCGGCGCGGTGACTCACCGACCAGACCATCCCGGCTGCTGCGATGAGTCCGGGCAGCCGCGGGCCCGACCCCGCCGCCCAGGTCAACGCCCCGCGACTAGGCGTGGGCTCGCTCACAAGATAAATACTATGATCAGTCTTGTAATCATTCATCAGTTATGATTATCTGGTACTAGAGCTGGTCTGGCGGAGGTCGAGTACTCCGGGCACCCAGGGCAGCGAAACCAGAAGGGAAACGTCATGCTCAAGTCACTAAGCACCTCGCTCATCGTGCGCGGCATCCTGGCGCTCGCCGTCGGGATCATGGCGCTGGCCTGGCCCGGGGTCACGGTCCTCGCGCTGGTCATCCTGTTCGCCGTGTACGCGTTCATCGCCGCCGGCCTGCAGGCCGCGCGGGCGTTCAGCAGCCGCACCGCCGGCCCGGTCTTCGGGCACCTGCTACTCGGCCTAGTCGACCTAGCCGCCGGGGTAGTTGCCCTGGCGTGGCCCGGACCGACCGCGCTCGTCCTGGTCCTGATCGTGGCTAGCTGGGCGGTTGTCGCCGGCCTGCTGCAGATCTACGCCGCATTCGGCGCCGGCGAGCCCGCCGGGACGCGGGCACTGTTCATCCTCGGCGGCCTGGTCACCATCGCGTTCGGCGTGGCGCTGTTCGCCCACCCCGGCGTCGGCGCGCTCACCCTTGCCCTGCTGTTCGGCCTGTTCAACCTGATCTATGGCGGCTGGGCGCTGGTGCACGGCATCGAGTTGCGCTGGACAGGCAAGTCCCTGCGCTCCGTCGTCCCGGACGGGAAGGAAAGGACTGCTGCGGCCTGAGCGTGCCGGATGGCAGCCTGGTTCAGCATCACCCAGTACAGCGCGGAAGGGAGTGGCAGATGAGAAGCCGGTGGTGGCTGCTAGCCGCGGCGCTCGTCCTGCCGCTCCTGGCCGCGTGCACGAGTACGCCCGCTCGGCCTGGCCCCGGGCAGGGCCCGGGCGGCATGGCGGCCGGATCCAGCTCCCGGACAGCCGGCGGCCTGCGGGCGGTCAGGCACGTATGGGTTATCGACCTGGAGAACCAGGGATACGCGCATAGCTTCGGCACCCCGTCCGCGGATCCGTACCTGGCGCGGGCGCTGCCGCGGATGGGGGCCCTGCTGACGAACTACTACTCGATAGGCCACAGCAGCGCGGCCAACTACATCGCGCAGATCTCCGGGCAAGCCCCGAATCTGGCCACACAGAGCGACTGCCCGCTCTGGACGCCGTTCCCCGGCCAGCTTGTCGCCGGACCATACCACCAGGTCCTGGGTGAGGGCTGCGTCTACCCTGCGGCAGTCCAGACGCTAGGCAACCAGCTATCAGCCACCGGGCGCAGCTGGGCGGCGTACCTGCAGGACATGGGCAACGACCCGGCGCGGGACAGCACGGTCAGCACGGCGCGCGGACCTGCCTGCGGTCACCCCGCCACCTGGTCCCTCGACCGCACGCAACACGCTGAGGAGGCCGATCAGTACGCCGCCCGCCATGACGGGTTCACGTTCTTCTTGTCGGTCACCGCGAACCGGCCCTTCTGTGACGCGCACATACTGTCTTTCCGGCCGCTCCCGGGCGACCTGGCCCGGGCCAGCGCGACTCCGGCGTTCTCCTTCATCGCGCCGAACCTGTGCAACGATGCCCACGACGCGCCGTGCGTCACCGGCGCCCCCGGCGGGCTGGCGCAAGCCGACGCCTTCCTGTCCCAGTGGGTGCCGAAGATCATGGCCGCCCCGGCCTACCGGGACGGCGGGCTGATCGTGATCACCTTCGACGAGGGCAGCGACTCGGCCGCCTGCTGCAGCGAGACATCCGGCCTCAGCCCGGCGCACCCGAACGTGCCCGAGCCGGGCAAGAACGGCCCGGGCGGCGGCCGCGTCGGCGCGGTCCTGCTGTCCCCGCTGATCAGGCCCGGCACCGTCAGCACCGTGGATTACAACCACTACTCGCTGCTGCGCAGCATAGAAGACATCTTCGGCCTGCCGCACCTCGGCGACGCGGCCATGCCGCAGGTCGGGTCCTTCGGCTCGGACGTGTTCGCCTAGCAGATGTCACCGTACCCGGCGAGGTGGAGCGACCGCGATCCCGCCTGGTGAATCACACTCGATGGGCGATGCCGACTGTCGGCGCGGCTGCGAGGGTCCAGGTAGTGAGTCATCAGCCCGATGACCGATACCAAGGAGATGTCGTGAGCCAGAAGAAACAAATGGTTCTCGTCGCCGCGGCGTACGAGAATGTCTCGGACGCGCTATCCGCCCTTGCTGCCATCGAGCAGCTGCACAAGGACGAGATGATTGGCTCGTACGACGCGGCGGTGATCGATAAGGAAAACGGCAAGCCTCACATCGCCAAGCGGATGGATCGCCCGCGTGTCCGCGTCATCCCTGAGCAGCTTGGCTCTGGGACCCTGCCGCGCAAAGAGCTCAAGGAAGCGGCCCAGGCGCTCACCGCTGATGAGGCCGGGCTGATCGCAGTCGGCGAGCCGACGATCGGAAAAGCGCTCGACAAGGCGCTGGCAAATGCCGACAAAGTGGTGAAACAGTCGGTGGACGCCGCGACCGACGAAATTACCAGCGAGCTTCAGGAAGCACTCAAGGCTTAAACCTGAAATCCACCGTCCGATTTCATGTCCACCTTTGGTTGATGTCTCGTCTTTCGGTTCGTGCGCGGACCGGGAACCGTGTTCAGATGCCCGTGTGGGCTTGCACGCGCCCGGAGGCGACCGCGTCGGCTAGTGCGGCGTGGTCGCGTTCGGTCTGCTCGGCGTAGGTCTCGGCGAACTCGGCTATGGCATGGTCGAACTTGTCTGAGCCGCCGAGGTAGGCGGCGATCGCGATGCGGTCCCCGGTGCGAGCGTGGGCGCGGGCGAGGGTCCAGCCGCACATGCGGCCGTAGCCGGTCATCGCCGCGGCGTTCATGGTTTCGGTCGGGGCGGAGTACTTCCAGTCGCGCAGCTGGCGGAGGTAGTAGTCGGCAAAGCTGCGGCCGGGAGGGCCGGGAGGGGTGGCGCTTTGCCAGCCGAGGAAGATGTCGCTCACGGCTTGCATGAGCTGCTGGCCGGCGACGACACGCTCGCCCTGGTTGTGGTATTCGCTTTGGCCGGCGTAGCCGGCGAGCACCGAGCGCTGGGCCTGCTTGGCCTGCAGGAGCAGCGGCTCGAAGCCGTCGTCGGGTTCCATCAGCAAGATCCACGT
>Ga0187814_10000347_pt1 | contig 14794 bp, 14 predicted proteins | sample NC_S_4_FD_132450 | JGI IMG/M metagenome (GOLD analysis project Ga0187814, IMG submission 132450) | Wetland sediment microbial communities from Neuse River Estuary, North Carolina, USA - ASW-S_4 | ecosystem: Environmental > Aquatic > Freshwater > Wetlands > Sediment | place: USA: North Carolina... | reverse complement strand
AGGCACACCACCCCAAATACTCCGAGAACCCCGAGCTCTTCGCCGATCACGGCCAGGATGAAGCCGGTCTGTGCCTCGGGGAGGTAGAACCCCTTCTGCACGGAGCGGCCCAGTCCAACGCCGAGCAGGCCGCCCGACCCCAGTGCGATCTGTCCCTGGACCGCCTGGTAGCCCGCACCGGATTTCGTGGCCGCCGCCCAGGGGTGCAGGAACGCGGTCAGCCGCGCGCGCTCGTACGGCTGGGCGAGGGCGAGCACGAGGACGCACCCCACCGCGATGCCGGCCAGCAGCGCCAGGTGTCGCATCGGCATGCCGGCCGCGACCAGAAGGGCTGCGATCGCGAACGCGATCACGAGTGTCGTCCCCAGGTCGGGCTCGACCACAACGAGCAGGCACGCGGGGCCCGCGGCGATCGCGATCGGGGCCACGGCCTGCCGGAATCCGCGCATCCGCTTGGGGTGCTCGGCCAGATAGCGTGCCGCGTACAGCACCAGCGCCAGCTTCATCACCTCCGAGGGCTGGAACTGGATCGGCCCAGCTGCAAACCACCGGCGCGCACCGTTCACCTGGACGCCGAAGCCGGGGATGAGCACGAGCAGGAGCAGCGCGAAGGAGCCCAGCAGCATCAAATTCACCACCCGGGGCGCAAAAAGGCTGAGCCCCCTCCTGGAGAGAACCTGCATGGCCGCGAATCCGAGCGCGCCAAAGATCAGGTAGCGGACGAACTCGCCGGTCCCGGTCCCGCCCCGTCCGCTCAGGACGCCCAGAGGCGAGGAGGCGCTGTAGACCATCACTGCGCCGAACGCCAGCAGGCAGAGCGTGGCCGTCGTCAACATGCGGTGCTCGAGCGGCGGAGCGGCCCGAGCGGGTGTCCGCCCGCGCGCTCCGCCGGTCGCGCGCTCCCGCCCGCGCGTCCCGGTTGTGCTCGCGGCCGCTGCGCGCGCCATCAGCGGCGCTCCACGAGCGCTCTAAATCGCTCACCGCGAGCTTCGAAGTCCCTGAACTGGTCGTAGCTCGCGCACGCGGGTGAGAGCAGCACGGTGTCGCCCGGCACGGCGCTCGCGCGCGCCTGCTCCACCGCGTGGTCGAGGTCGCCCACCTCGTGCACCGGAACTCCGGCGCCGTCGAGCGCCAGCGCCAGCGCCGGAGCCGCCTCGCCGATCAGGTACACGGCCCTCGCACGTTCGGCGACGAGAGGCCGCAGCGCCGAGAAGTCCTGGCCCTTGCCGCGACCGCCCGCAATCAGGTGGACGCCGGCGGGAAACGCTCGCAGCGCCACGATCGTGCTCGCGACGTTGGTGGCCTTGGAATCGTTTATCCACCGCACGCCGTCGATCAAGGCGATCCGTTCGAGGCGGTGGGCCACGCCCGCGAACGACCGCAGGCCCTCGGCCACCGCCTCCCTGGGAATGCCCCGTGCCAGGCACACAGCGGCCGCGGCCATCGCGTTCTGGCGGTTGTGCTCGCCCGGAAGCGCGATATCGCGCGCAAGCTCCAGCTCGGGTCCCGAGCCGAACCGGACCCGGCGCGCCTGGCCGCCCAGGTCCGCGATCCGCAGGTCCTCGGGCAGCACGGCGATGTCCTCCGGCGACTGGTTGGCGAAGATCCGCAGCTTGGCCGCGACGTAATCGTCGTAGGTCGGATGCCGGTCAAGATGGTCTGGAGACAGATTGAGCAGGACAGCGGCCTCGGGGGCGAACGCCTGCGTGTCCTCGAGCTGGAACGAGGAGGCCTCGCAGACAACGGTCGTGTCCGGCTCGATCTCGCCGATCAGCGAGGAAACCGCCGTGCCCACGTTTCCCGCCACCGCCACCGGACGGCCGGCGCGGCGGTGGATATCTCCGATCCACTCGGTTGTGGTGGTCTTCCCGTTGGTACCTGTCACCGCGACGAACTCGTTGGGGAGCAGCCGCCACGCCAGCTCGAGCTCCCCGAGCACGGACATCCCGCGGCGGCGTGCCTGCACGACGGGCAGCGCGCTCTGGGGTACACCCGGACTCTTGACGAGCGTCCTAGCTCGATTCGCGGCAACGGCGTCCTCTGACGCATTCAGATGGACTTCGACGCCTGCGCGCGAAAGCCTTTGCGCCGCCTCGGAGAGTGCCGGGTCGTCGGCGGCGCCCGCATCCAGGCCGATCACCTCCTCCCCGCGGGCGCGCAGGGCCAGAGCCGCCGAGATGCCCGAGCGGGCCAGCCCTAGGACCAGGTAGGGGCCCCCGGGAAGGGGCGGGCGGGCCTTAGCCACAGAGCTGGGGACCCCCGGGAAGGGGCGGCCGGGCTCAACCACGGATGCTGAGCTGGTACACGGTGAAGCCCACCGCGCAGCTGGCAGCCGCGACGATCCAGAAGCGCAGGATGATCTTCGTCTCAGACCAGGCGCGCAGCTCGAAGTGATGGTGGATCGGCGCCATCAGGAAGACCCGCTTGCGGAACAGCTGGAACGAAACGACCTGGATCACGACCGACAGCGCCTCGATCACGAAGATGCCGCCGAGCAGGAGCAGCAGCACCTCGGTGTTCGTCATCACCGCCAGCCCCGCGATCGCGCCGCCCAGCCCCAGCGAGCCCGTGTCCCCCATGAAGATGCTCGCCGGAAAGCTGTTGAACCACAGGAAGCCGATGCACGCGCCGACCAGGCATGCGGCGAGGAGCGTCAGGTCGTGATCGCCGGTCGTGATGAACGTGATCCCGATGTAGGCGAGCAGCACGATCGCTGCGCACCCCGCGGCCAGCCCGTCCAGCCCGTCGGTCAGGTTCACGCCGCTGGTCGTGCCCACGACGACGAGATAGATGAACACCGGGAACAGCGGACCGAGATCGACCTGCGCGTCGACGAATCGCAGCCGCACCGACGAGGAGACGCCGGCCTTCTGCGTCGCCACCCACCACAGCCCGACCGAGATCGCGATCGTCACCACGAGCTTCGTTCGGGCGCGCAGTCCCAGCGAGCGACGCTTGGCGATCTTTGTGTAGTCGTCAGCGAATCCCAGCAGCGCGCACGCGATCGCGACCCCGAAGACGCCGATCGACTCCCACCACTTGCTGTCGATGTGGTGATTGAAGAGGATCAGGAACGGGATCGCGAAGGCGACGAAGATCACGATCCCGCCGAGGGTGGGCGTACCGGCCTTGGTCTGGTGTCCCTCGGGGCCTTCCTCACGGATGTTCTGGCCGAACTCCCTGCGGCGCACGAACTCGATGAACTTGGGGCTGAGGAACAGGCACATCAGCATCGCGACCGTGCCGCCGATCAGGATGCGCCCGGAGACCGAGCCCATCAGCCAGTCGCCCGTTCCGCCGGCGGCTCGCCGCTGAGTGCGCGGCAGACCAGCTCCAGCCCCACGCCGCGCGATCCCTTGACCAGGACCGCATCTCCCGGGGCGAGCAGCTCGGGGACGAGCGTGGCGGCCTCGGCGGCGTCGGCCGCGGAGCGAACCGTGCCTGTGAAGCCCTCCGACATCCACGCCGCGCGCGGACCGACCGTGACGAGCAGATCGACCCCGGCCGCGCGCGCATGCTCACCGACTGCGACATGGAATTCGCGTTCCGAGTCTCCGAGCTCGAGCATGTCGCCGAGCACCGCTACTCGCCGGGAGTGCCGCCCACGCTTGGCGGTCGTGGCGAGCTCATCGATCGCGGCACGCATCGACATTGGGTTGGCGTTGTAGCAGTCGTCGATCACGACGACGCGGTTCGCCAGCTCGATCCGCGCTCCCCGTCCCGTCGAAAGGGCGAGCTCGATCCGGCCGCTGGCAAGCACACCCACCGCCCTCGCTGCCGCTATCGCCGCGAGGAGGTTGTGCCGGAGGTGCGCCTGCTCGAACGACACCTCCACGGCGATCGGCTCGCCCGCCACGTCGATCCTCAAATGATCACCCTCGGCGTCGATCAGCCGCACGTCCCCCTCCTCTCCGAACGTGATCGTCTCCAGATCGTCGCGGAGGTGGGGCGCGAGCAGCGGCTCGGAAGCGGGGATCACCGCGGTGGCGCCTGCCGGCAGCGCCGCGATCAGCTCCGCCTTGGCAGCGGCGACCTCCTCGACGGTTCCGAGAAGCTCCAGGTGCACCGGTCCGACGCTCACGATCACCCCGACGTCGGGCTCGGCGATCTGCGCGAGCTCGGCGATCTGGCCGGTTCCGCGCATCGCCATCTCGAGCACCAGCACCTCGGTGCCGGCGGGCGCGGAGAGGATCTCCAGCGGCAGCCCGATGTCGGTGTTGAAGTTGGCTCGTGAGGCGACCGTCCGCCGGTGCGGCGTGAGCACCGCCAGCAGCAGGTCCTTGGTGGTGGTCTTGCCCGTCGAGCCGGTGACGCCGATGACGTGCGCTCCGAGCGCGCGCCGCCAGGCTGTTGCGAGCCGCTGTAGGGACCGCAGCGGGTCATCGGCCGCAAGCACGACGCCCGGCGATGCGGATCGCGCAGCCTCGGCGTGCTCGGCGGAGACGAGTGCTCCCCACGCACCCGCCTGCAGTGCCTGGGGCGCAAACGCACCGCCGTCGACGCTGCTTCCCCGCAGCCCGACGAACAACGCGCCCGGTCCGGCTTGTCGCGAATCGATCACGGCGCGCTCGGGACCGTTGCCGTTGTGCGGCGAGGCCAGCAGCCGCGCCCCCGAGGCGTGCGCGATCCGTTCGGGGCTCCAGCTCCTCATCGAGCGAGCGCGGCGCCCCGAAGGACCTCGCGCGCGACGGTGGCGTCGTCGAACGGGATCTTCCGCCCGCCCTCGAACTCCTGTCCCTGCTCATGGCCCTTCCCGGCGATCACCACGGTGTCGCCCCGTTGCGCACCGGCGATCGCCTGAGCGATCGCCTCGCGCCGGTCGGGGTTGTGGTCTGCTCCGGGACCCGCTCCGCTGAGGATCTCCTCGATGATCGCCTCGGGATCCTCCGAGCGGGGGTTGTCGGAGGTGACGATCACGCGATCGGCCAGGCGAGTGGCGATCTCCCCCATCAGCGGTCGCTTGCCGCGATCGCGGTCACCGCCGCAGCCGAACACCACGTGGAGCCGGTTCTCGGTCAGGCCGCGCGCCGCCCGCAGCACGTTCTCCAGGGAGTCCGGGGTGTGCGCATAGTCGACCAGGACCGCGAACTCCTGGCCGGCGTCGACAAGCTCGAAGCGGCCCGGCACCTGTCCGGCGCTTTCGATCGCGGCCGCCGCGATTTGCATCGGCACCTCGAGCGCGCGGGCCGCGGCGAGAGCACCGAGAACGTTGTAGACGTTGAAGCGCCCCCGGAGCGGCGAGTGCAGCTCGGTCGCGCCATCGGGCCCCTGGACCGTGAAGCGCGAGCCCTCCATCCCCGTGCGCACGTCGAGAGCGCGGTACGTCGCCGCCCGCTCGAGCGCGAACGTGATGGGATCCTCGACCTCGCTCGCAAGGCGCCTGCCGTACGAGTCGTCGATGTTGATCACCGCGTGTCCTGGCCCGGGCTCGGCGAACAGCCGCCGCTTGGCCCGGAAGTAGTCCTGCATCGTCGGATGGAAGTCGAGGTGATCCTGGGTCAAGTTGGTGAATATCGCCACCGCGAAGTGGATCGCGTCTGCGCGATGCAGCTCCAGCGCGTGCGAGGAGACCTCCATCGAGCAGGCCTCATCGCCGGCGTCGAGCATCTCCCTGAACGTGCGTTGCAGCTCGATCGCCTCGGGCGTCGTCCGCTCGACCGCCCGGTCCTCCCCGCCGATCACGCTCGTGACGGTCCCCAGCAGGCCGGTTCGCCGGTTGTCCGCCTGCAGCAGCGCCCGTACCAGGAACGCGGTCGTCGTCTTGCCGTTCGTCCCTGTGACGCCGACCGTCTGGAGCGTGCTCGTCGGGTCTCCGTAGAAGCGGGCGGCGGCGGGCGGCATTGCTTTGCGGACACTCTGGACTCGAATCTCGGGAACGCCCAGTTGCAGCGGGCGCTGCACCACGAGCGCGACGGCGCCGCGTTCGATCGCCTGCTGCGCGAAGTCGTGACCGTCGCGCGTGAATCCGGGCACGCAGAAGAAGAGGGTGCCGGGGGTGACGGCGCGGTTGTCGTAGGCGAGGCTGGATACCTCGAGGTCTCGCGCCTCCGGGAGCGCGCCGGGCATCAGCTCTCCGAGCCGCATCGCGGCACGAGTGTAGAGAGGCGATCACGCGGAATCCGCCGTCGCCGCGAGGCGGCGGCGGGTGCGGGCTACGCGGGAACCCCGGCGAATCCGCGCCCGCGAGCCGTCAGCTCGCGCCGCTCGATGACTCGGTCGACGATGCCGTACGCGACCGCCTCCTCGCCGGTGAAGAACCTGTCGCGCTCCATGTCCGCGTGCACGCGCTCGAACGACTGGCCGGTGTGGTGGGCGTACAGCTCGTCCACGCGACGGCGCAGGTTCAGGATCTCCTGTGCGTGGATCTCGATGTCGGTGGACTGACCCTCGAATCCGCCGGAGGGCTGATGGATCAGGATCCGGCTGTTGGGAAGGGCCATCCGCTTTCCGGGCGCGCCTCCTGCAAGCAGCAGCGATCCCATCGACATCGCGATCCCGTAGCAGATCGTCTGCACGTCGGGCCGGATGAACTGCATCGTGTCGTAGATCGCCAGTCCCGCGTAGATCGAGCCGCCCGGCGAGTTGATGTAGAGGTGGATGTCCTTGTCGGGGTCATCGGATTCCAGGTGGACGAGCTGCGCAACGATCAGGTTCGCGCTGACCTCGTCGACCTGCCCTCCAAGGAACACCACACGGTCGTTCAGCAGCCGCGAGTAGATGTCGAACGAGCGCTCGCCTCGCGCGGTCTGCTCGACCACCATCGGTACCAGTGTCATCAGATCCTCCGATCCGTGTTGTATAGTGCAACCTGTCGGTTGCGCTGCAACATAGCACACCTGCAACCATTCGGTTGCATGTCCTCCTCGGGAGGGAGACCTATGACTGACTCGATGGAATACGAAGCCGATCGGATCGAGCGCGAGCTCGTGCTGCCCGCCTCGCCCGAGCAGGTGTGGGAGGTCGTCACCGGCTCCGGGTGGCTCGCCGATGAGGTGGAGCTCGATCTCGCCCCGGGTGGCGACGCGCGGTTCAGGTCCGACGACTCCCTGAAGGAGGGATGGGTCGAGGAGGCGATCGCGCCCGAGCCGGTATCTGAACGGGGTGGGCGGCTGGTTTTCTGGTGGGCCCGCGAGGACGAAGTGGCCACGCGCGTGGAGCTCACGCTGGAGCCGGAGGGCGACGACTGCACGCGTCTTCGGGTGTGTGAGGCGAGAGCGCTCGAGCTCCTCGACGTGGTCGGGATTCCCGTCCCCGGGTCTGGCGGAACGAGCCACGGGCCCGCGCTTTTGGTCGCCGCGTGAGCATGACCGGCGACCGCGCCGATGCGGTGTTCGGAGCACTGGCGGACCCCACGCGTCGTCGGTTGCTGAGCGAGATCGCGGACCGCCCCGCCACCGCCACCGAGCTCGCCGGGAGCCTGCCGATCTCACGGCAGGCCGTCGTTAAGCATCTGGGCGCGCTCGCCGATGCGGGCCTGATCGAGCGCGAGCGATACGGACGCGAGGTCCGCTTCCACGTGACCCCCGCTCCTCTGTCCGATGCCGTCTCCTGGATCGCGCACGTCGGCGCTCAGTGGGACGAGCGGCTGGCCTCGCTGGAGGGCGCGCTCAGCGCCTACCGCGGCGAGATCCCGAAGTAGGGCACTGCCCACCCCACGATCTTCTGGAAGGCGGGCGCCGCGACCGAGCCGCCGTAGATGGAGCCCTGCGGCTGGTCCACCATCACGGCGACGACCAGGCGTGGGTCGTCGGTCGGAACCATCCCGATGAACGACGCGACGTAGGCGCTGTCTGAGTAGTGGCCATCGACCGCGATGTTCGCGGTGCCGGTCTTCCCCGCCATGTCGTATCCAGGGATCGCAGCGCCCGACGCGGTCCCGCCGTCGGCTAGCACACCCCGGAGCATGTCGCGGAGCTCCGCCGCCACGGTCGGGCTCAGGATCTGCCTCCCCCGCGGGATCGGGACGGGCCTTCCCCCGATCGATGCCACGATGTGCGGTGCACGCAGGACGCCGCCGTCGGCGATCGCGTCGTACGCGGCGACCATCTGGATCGGGGTAACCGACTCTCCCTGACCGAATGGGAGGTTGGCCATCGACGAGCCCGAGTACTGCCACCAGTGCAGCACGATGCCCTGCTGCTCGCCGGGCAGGTCGATGCCAGTGGGGGAGCCGAAGCCGAACCGGTGCACCCAGTAATCAAACCGCTGCGCGCCCAGCCGCTCCCCGATCAGGTCCGCGCCGATGTTGCTCGAGACCTGGAGGATCTGGGCGACGGACAGGGTCTCGTAGCCGTGGCTCTCGGCGTCGTGGATCTGCCGGTCGGCGAACTGCAGCACCGGCGGGATGTCGAACTCTGTGCTCGGCGTTATCAGCCCGTCCTGGAGTGCCCCGGCCACCGTGATCGCCTTGAAGGTGGAGCCGGGCTCATAGCTGAAGCCGAGCGCCTGATCCTCCCAGGCGGATTGAGGTGCGGAGAATGGATCGGCGGCATCGACCCTCGGCCAGTTGGCGAGCGCCAGGATCGCGCCGGTGCGCGGGTCGGCCACGATCGCGGTCGCTCCCTGGGGCGAGTACTGCGCGCCGACCGCAGCGAGCACCTGCTCCACCTCGTCCTGAAGTGCCGCGTCGATCGTCAGCCGGAGCGTCCTGCCCGGCTCCGTCGGCCTGACGTCGTCGACCGAGATCGGCTGGCCGATCGCGTCGCTGACCACCTTGCGGATCCCGTTTCGGCCGCGCAGGACGTTGTCGTAGAGATACTCAAGCCCGCTCAGGCCCTGGTCGTCGGTGCCCACGTAGCCGAGGACCTGCGACGCCTCCCACGGCCGCGGGTAAACGCGCTTGTTCTCCGGGATCAGGTTGATGCCGTCGATGCGCAGGCGGTCGATCGCCTCCGCCTCGCTCGCTCCAAGGTCATGGGCAAGGTAGACGAATCCCGTATGGGGCTTGGTCACGTCCGTCAGGACTGTCGAGAACGGCTTGCCCAGCAGCGGTGCCAGCTGCGACGCCACTCCCTGAGGGTTCTTGATCAGATACGGATCGGCGACCACGTCATCGGCCGACTCGCTGACCGCGAGCTCGACGCCGTTTCGATCGGTGATCGTGCCGCGAAGGGCGGGGACGGTGATCTCGCTTACCTGCTCGGTCGCCGCCGCCTGCTGCAGCGAGCCAGCGCGCACGGAGCCTAAGTACGCGGCGCGGAGGAGAGCGACTGCAAGGAGACCGACGAACGCTAGGAACAGGATGCCGATGCGGCGATCCATGCCTCGCACGCCGAGCTATCCCCCGGTGCCGGCGCTCGACTGGGCTGATCCGGTGGGCGCGATGGCGGCTGCGCCGGTTGCCGGCGCCTGCGTCGCGGGAGCAAGCGACGTGGTACCGACGGCGGGTGAGGCCGGCCCGGAGGTGGGTGCCGTCGAACCCGAGGCGGGCGCGGTCGAGCCGGAGCCAGGCGCGGCGGAACCGGAGCCGGGTGCGGCGGCGCTCGAGGACGTGGCGCTTGTGCCCGTGGGCGGCGGAGCCGCGGCCGTGGGCGAGGCGGTCGCGCCCACGGTGGCAGGCGCGCTGCTCGAGGTGCCTCCTGGGAGGTACGTGGCCGAGCCGATCGAGCCGGTGGTGGCGGCGGTGCTCGATCCGGCGGCGCTCCCGTTCGCCGTGGTTGTCTCCGATGGCAGCTGCGCGGCGAACCCCGTGGGGTCCGGGGCGTGGATGTTCGCGAGCGCGCGGCCGACCTCTCCCGAGGTCATCGGCAGAAAAGAGATTGCGGTCGGCGCCGCCATGACCATCCCCATCCCGGCAGCGAGCCGTTCGATCCGCTGGTCGTCCGCCAGCGAGGCGACGTTCTCCTGAAGAGCCTCGTTCTGGGTCTGAAGCGCGGAGCTCCGCTCCACCCACCGGCCCATGCTGGTGCCGAGCTTCAGCACCTCGACCTGCATCGCGACTATTCCGGCGAGAAGCACGCCAAGGACTGGGATCCATGCCCTCCCCCGCACCAGCCTGTCGAGCAGAGCATGGTCGGGGAGCGTGCGCAGGAACTCGATCGCCCGGACCGGCCGCGGCGGACGCACCGCGGCGCTGGGCCGAGCGCGTCCCCTCGCAGGCCCGCTGACCCTGCGCGGCCCGATCGGCGCGGGCGTCTGACGGATGCGGCGGTGGGGCCGCGCGACTGCACGCGCTGTCACGGCCGAGCCGCGTCCCGCGGCGGTCACTGCGGACGGGGTCACCGCTGCCCTCCGAGCTTGCGTGCCGCGCGCAGATGGGCCGACCGCGACCTCGGATTGGCCGCAGCCTCGCCCGGGGTGGGCGCGACGGCGCGCCGTGTGAGTAGCTCGGCCTCGGGCATGCGGCCGCACACGCAAACCGGGAGCTCAGGGGGACAGATGCACCCGCGCGCGTGGGCAACCAGGAATCGCTTGACGGTCCGATCCTCCAGCGAGTGGAAGGAGATCGCGGCGAACCGTCCGCCGGTCCTCAGCACCTCCCAGGCCAAGGGCAGCGCAGCATTCAGCTGCGCGAGCTCGTCGTTGACGGCAATGCGAAGCGCCTGGAACGTCCGGCGGGCAGGATGTCCACTGGCGAACGGGGCGTGCACAGGGACGGACGCCTTGATCACCTCGACGAGCTCGTGGGTCGAGGACAGCTCATGGCGCCGCCGGGCGCGGGCGACCGCCCTGGCGATCTGGCTGGCGTAGCGCTCCTCGCCGTACTCTCGTAGCAGCCGCGCCAGCCTCCTCTCATCCCACGTGTTGAGGATCTCTCGAGCGGTCAATTCCTGGGCGGGATCCATCCGCATGTCCAGCGGGGCGTCGTAGGCATACGAGAACCCGCGCGCCCAAGTGTCGACCTGCATCGAGGACATCCCGAGATCGAGGTAGGCGAGGTCGGCCTGCAGCCGCTCCTCGAGCAGCCCATCGAGCGCGGTCACGAAGTCCGCGCGGATGAAACGCGAGCGGCACGGGAGCTCGGCAGCCAGCTCCGCGAAGCGCTCCTCGGCGGCGGGATCCCGATCGATGCAGATCAGCGTTCCGTAGGGGCCGATCCGCTCGGCGATCAGCCTGGCGTGACCCCCGCCGCCGAAGGTGCAGTCCACGGCCACCTCACCGGGCGAGGGATCGAGCAGGTCGATCAGCTCCCCGGCGAGGACCGGGATGTGCGTATGCGTCATGTCAAGCAGTGTCGCCAAGACTCGCCGCGATATCGGGGACTCGGTTGAGGACGTCTGCGCTGTACGCGTCGTAGGAGGAGCGGTCGAACACCTCCAGGCACTCGCCCGACCCGCTCACGACGACCTCCTTGTCGAGGCCGGCGTAGGCCATCAGCGGGGGCGTGATCATCACGCGGTTGGCCGAGTCCAGCTCGGTGTCGTGCGAGTAACCGAAGAAGAAGCGCTTCAGGTCGCGAGCCTTCGAAGACAGCGGATTCAGCCCGGCTAGCGCTGCGCTGGCGTACTCGTCGTACGCGTCGGGAGTCCAGATCGCGATCGAGCGTGGCGCGTCCTTGGCCGTCTCCGGCGAGGCGGCGAGGACGACCCCACCGGCCAGCGCGGCCCGGAACTTCGCCGGAATCGTGAGCCGGTGCTTGGAGTCGAGCGTGTGCTCGAAGGTTCCGCGGAAGGCAATCAACTGTTCTGATCCGGGTGGCGTCCTTGATCCGGGTGGGTCTCGTGTTCCGCGTGCTGTCTGAGATCCGCGTGCTGTCTGTGATCCGCGTGGTTCTCGTCCTGCAGGCCCGAGGGTTCCGGGCTCCCGAGCCGAAGCTTTGAACCCGGGTGGTTGGGTGGGAGGAGCCCTGCCACCCGGGTTCCACATCGCATGCCATGCGTGGCCCACTGTACCCCACTTTTTCCCACAATGCAACCTAATTGCCATCTCTTGTCCCACTTCGGCTGTCAACCAGGTGACGACTCCCCAAATCGACGGCTGGCATTGGGAATTGGGGTCATCGGCGCGATTGTCGGTGGCGAGTCGGCGGTGCACGCGCGGTTGCAGATCCGTCACCTGGGCTGGTCGTTGCATCTGGAGGGCGCCCCGGCCGCGGTTCCGTCCGAGGCGTGTGCGTTGGGCGCCGCGGGCGGGGGCCGCGCCGCGGACCGGAGCTGAATCAGCCGCCCGCGAGCGGCAGCTCCAGGACGAGCCTGGCCCCGTGCTCGCTGGGCGCCGCCGCGAGTCGGCCGCCGTGGGCCGCCGCGACCGCGCTGACGATCGCAAGACCGCGGCCCCGGGGCGCGGCGGAGCGATTGCCTCGCCTTCCACGTCGCGTCAATTCATCCACCGGAGCGCTCAGACCCGCTCCCCCGTCGAGCACTTCGATCCGCACCCTCGAGCGCTCGGCGCGCCCGTGCACCTGGATGGACCCGCCGCCATGCTCGATCGCGTTGGCGAGAAGGTTCCCTGTGGCCTGTGCGAGGCGAAGCCGGTCGCCCAGAACCACCGCGGCAGGGCCTGACCAGCGCATGCGCACGTCGAGCCCGCGGGCAGCCGCCGCACCGCGCCACGCCTCGACCGACTCAGCGAGCAGCTGCGCGGCATCGACGGGCTCCCGTGCGTGGACCGGTACGCGCACCCGGTGCAGCGACCCGCGAGACGCCTGCGACAGGTCGTCGAGCGCCAGGGTGGCGCGCGCGAGCTCGAGCTCGATCGCACGGAGCCGCGCGGAGGACGGCCGCCCCGGCCGAAGCCCCAGCTCGAGGCCCAGCCTGGCCGCGGTGAGTGGGCCGCGAAGCTCGTGCGAGGCTCGCGCCACCGCCTCCATCCGCGCCGCGAGCGAGTGTCGGACGGCAGCAGCGGCGAACCCCGCCACCGCCGCCGTCGTCCATCCGGCGATCGCGAGCGCCCCGGTCATCCTCCCGCCGGCCCGTCCACCAGCCGATACCCCACGCCCCAGACGTTGACGACGAACCGTTCTGTACCGGTGTTGAGCTTGGTGCGCAGCCGATGGGCGTGCGAATCCAATGTCCTCGTAGCGCACATCGACCTGAAACCCCACACGCCTCGCAGCAGCTCCTCACGAGTGAAGACCCGGGCCGGCTCGGCGGCCAGGGCGCGCAGCAGCGCGAACTCCTTCTTGGAGAGCGCGACCGGCTCGCCGTGGAGCCACACCTGCCGGCCCACGGGATCCACCACGAGCGGTCCGACCCGCAGGCGCCCCATGCGCGGGCGCTGACTGGTGCGGCGAAGCAGCGCCCGCACCCGCGCCAGGAGCTCCTGGTAGTTGAAGGGCTTGACCACATAGTCGTCGCAGCCGCACGCGAATCCGCGGAGGCGGTCCAGCTCGCTCGCGCGGCCCGAGAGGATCAGCAGCGGCAGGTCCGGATCGGCGTGGCTGGCCAGGCGGTCGGCCTCCCGCACACGGCGCACCAGCGCGAGTCCATCGCCGTCGGGCAGGCCGAGGTCCACAATCGCCAAGTCGGGAAAGCCGGTCTCGATCAGGCGCTGCCCGGCGGAGGCGCAGTCCGCTTCCAAGAGCTCGTAGCCGTCCGCGGAGAGGTTGTCGGCGAGGAAGGTCCTGGTCGCCTTATGGTCCTCGACCACGAGGATCGTTGCGGCGGTGCCGTCCATGCTCAACAGAGCTTCCGGCGGGCAGCTTTCACCCCCCTAGCGGCCCGCCGCCTTCAGGCTCCGGCCGGGCCCGCTCTCCCTCGCTGCAACATCACGTTCAACCGCTACGGCCAAGCAGGAATCCGACATATGATCCCGACGCTCCATGTACAAACGCGGCAACTACAGCTCCGGCGAGGACTTCGTGCTCGAGTACGGCGAGCTCCGCTTCACGTTCAACGAGCGCGACTTCCGCGAGCGCTGCGAGCAGGCCGCCCGAAAGCTGGGCTTCATCGCGGGCGAGGTGGAGTCGGACGAGGCCGAAGACCTGATCAACCTGGTCGTCAACGGCGAGGTGACCGATCCCGCCTCGGCGCTTGGCGAGCACGTCAACGACTGCTGGCCTGAGCTCGTAGGCCCCTCCGAGCGCTCACTGGTGCACTGGCTGCGCCGTCTCATATTCAGAAGCGCCTGGCTCGATCAGCGTGTCAAGGAGGGCGAGCTGGACGTGTGGTTCGACGAACACGAGCGCGGCTTCGTCTACATCCAGCCGGAGCGTGGTGGCGAGCCGATCAGGCTGGCCCCGGAGCCGAGCTGGAACCGGGTCGCGTACGTCCGCCGCTAGCGCCTAGCTGACTCGTCGGCCGCTAGCTTCCCGTCCCGATCACCGCGGGTATCTGCTGGTTGGCCGGTGGCGGGTTGTCCAATAGCAGCCGCGGCACGGTCACGAACCGATAGCCGAGCGCGCGTAGCCTCGCAATGATCTTGGGGAGCGCGGCAACGGTTTCGGCCCTGTTACCGCCCGCGTCGTGAAGGAGGATGATCGCACCCGGGCGAGCGCCCGAGACCGCCGATCTGACGATCGCGGACACGCCGGGGCGTCTGTAGTCGCTTGTGTCGACGGTCCACAGCACCATGAGCATCCGGTACCGGCGCAGAAGCGCGAGCGTCTGTGCGTTCCACATGCCATACGGAGGCCGGAACAGGCGCGGGAACGCCGCTCCGTACCTCTGGACCGCGGCGGCCTGCTCGAGCAGCTGGGCGCGCTGGTCGGCGGGTGAGAGGAGCGACATGGGGGCGTGGGAGTACGTGTGGTCTCCGATCGCATAGCCATCAGCCACGATCTGACTGGTGGACGCGTGGAAGTACTGCTCCAGCACGCCCACCTCGAAGAACGTCGCGGGAACGTTCTCCCGCTCGAGGATGGAGAGGATCCCCGGGGTGTACGGACCCGGCCCGTCGTCGAACGTCAGCGCGAGCT
>Ga0187814_10000346_pt1 | contig 14813 bp, 12 predicted proteins | sample NC_S_4_FD_132450 | JGI IMG/M metagenome (GOLD analysis project Ga0187814, IMG submission 132450) | Wetland sediment microbial communities from Neuse River Estuary, North Carolina, USA - ASW-S_4 | ecosystem: Environmental > Aquatic > Freshwater > Wetlands > Sediment | place: USA: North Carolina... | reverse complement strand
GTCTGCATCGCGGCCGGCACGATCGCGACCGACGCGCTCGCGCAGTACGGGGAGGACACCGTGGAGCGCTGGCGACGCAGCGTCCCCCTGGGCCGCCTTGGGTCGCCCGAGGAGGTCGCCAGCCTGATCGCCTTCCTCGCCACGACCGGAGGTGCATACATCACCGGGACAACCGTGCTGATCGACGGCGGCGCGGATGCATGGGGTCTGGCAGAGGAGCCCCCTCGTGACTGAGCTGATCGAGCTGCGCCGCGATCAGCAGACATGCATCGTCACGCTGCGTCGCGAGCAGAAGCTGAACGCGATCTCGGGCGAGGTCGAACGCGAGCTGTGCTCGGCGCTGGACGCTCCGGAGGTGCGCGATGCCGCCTGCGTGGTCTTCACGGGCGGCGCGCGCGTCTTCTCCGCGGGCGCCGACCTGAACGAGATGAGCGGGCTGGACCCCGCCGGGATCGTCTCCTACTACCAAGGAACTGGCGACTTCGCCGAACGCGTGGCCGACCTTCCCCAGCCCACGTTCAGTGCGATCTCCGGGTACTGCCTCGGGGGCGGACTAGAGCTCGCGCTCGCCACCGACTTCCGCGTCGCTGAGCAGGCAGCGATCTTCGGCCTGCCGGAGGTCGGGCTGGGGATCCTCCCGAGCTCCGGCGGGACGCACCGGCTCGTGCGGATGCTCGGTACCGCGCGCGCGAAAGAGCTGATCCTGCTCCGCGATCGCGTCTCGGCCGAGGAGGCCCACCGAATCGGGCTGATCACCGAGCTCGTCGGGGAGGGGGAGGCGCTCGAGCGGGCGCTCGCGCACGCGCGGCGGATTGCCGAGTTGCCCCAGCTCGCGGTCCGGGTGGCCAAGCGCGTGACCGACTCGATGGCGGAGTCGTCACGGGCGGCAGGGCTCGAGCTCGAGCGGCTGGCCTACGGACTGCTCGCGCAGACGGCCGACGCCGACGAAGCGGTCACGAGGCGACTGTCGCGCTGATCATTCGCCCCGCTCGGTGAGAGAATCCCCACCAATGGAGACGGCGCGTGCTCGGAGCGGTGAACAGCGGCCCTCGCTCGTCGACAGCGCGGAGCAGGCGCTCCGCAACTGGCTCGCCCCCGGCCGTCATCGCACGGGGGATCGGCTGCCGCCCGAGCACGAAGTGGCGAAGATGCTGGGGATCTCACGCGGCACTCTGCGCAGCGCGCTTCAACGACTGGAGGACACCGGCGAGATCGTTCGGCGCCAGGGCTCCGGCACGTTCGTGGGGCGCGTCGCGGTTCCGAGCCAGCTCGACGAACGACTGGAGCGGCTCGAGCCGTACTCCTCGCTGGCCAAGCGTCGCGGTGTGACGCTCGCCGCCACGCGGCTGCGGATCGAGCGGCGGGCGATCGGCCGCGAGGTGGGCGAGCTCCTCGAGCTCGATCCGAGCACGGAGGTGACGACGATATTCCGAGTCCTCGTGGCGGACGGCAGTCCCGCGGCGGTCATGTTCGACGTCGTCCATCCCGTGGTCGAGTTGCCCACCCTCTCGCGGCTGGAGCGGATGCTGGAGGGCGGCCAGATGGTGCTCGACATGCTGATCGAGCTCGGCATCGCCGTCGCGTTTGCGCGCACTCGTGTGATTCCGTGCCTCGTGACGCCGCGAGAGCAGGTCGGCAAGGCGCTTGCGATCCGGCGCACGACCGCGGCGCTCGAGCTCGAGGAGGTCATCTATGCGGGCGGGGGCGATCCGGTCGCGTATTCCCGCGATCTGTTCGCTCCCGGGGCACTTGACGTGCGCGTGATGCGCTCGCTCGAGGACAGCCGCCCCGCGCCGGTCGGGCTCGCGGGCAACTCCGGCCGACGCTCGCGCTCGCCGCGCTCGAAGGCGCCGCGCTCGGTTCAACTCCAGGGGTAGGGGCTGTGCGAGACCGGGTGCAGCTCGCCGCTGGAGAAGCGCTCGTACCGGAACGGGGCCAGAAGCGAGGAGTGCTCGCCGCGGAGGATTCGGGCGATCTCGCGTCCGACGGCGATCATCTTGTAGCCGTGGTTTGAATCGGCCGCGACGTACACGTTCGGGCGCATGTAGTCGAACACCGGGAAGTTGTCGGCCGTGAACGCGCCGACGCCGCCGGAGCGCACGTGCCGGTAGTAGCTGCGGCAACCGTCGAAGCGCTCCAGGCAATGCGACAGCGCTGCCGACCACATGTCGGCGAACCCGGGCTCGACCGTGCCGCTCGGGTACGGATCGACCTGGAACTCGTGGCCGACAGGCAGCGGTTGAGCGCCGCCCTGGACGGTCTTACGATCGGGCTTGAAGTAAACCCCCCACGGCTCCTGCGTGATCAGGCGGCCGCCGTCGTCGCGCAGCGGCTGGTCGCTGTCGACGTGCAGCACGGGCGACGAGCGCCCATCGGCGGTCACGAAGCTCGCCGGATCGATCTCCAGCTCCCCCTCCTGGAGATACCAGTACGTCCACATCGGCACGTCCTCGCGCACGGAGCCATCCGGCTGGCGGACATCCAGGCGATCGGGCAGGCCGAGCAGCTCCCACAGCGACGCGATCCACGGCCCCACGGCCACCACCACCTGCTCGACCTCGATCGTCCCGGCGCTCGTCCTCACGGCCGTCACGGCCCCGGATCCGTCGAAATCGAACCCGGTGACCTCGACCCCGGGGACGATCTCCGCGCCGGCGGCTCGCGCCTTGTCGGCCAGCCCGAACATCGACTCGCGGTTGAACGCGTAGCCGCCGGCGTGCTCGTGCAGGCAGACTGTGAGCCCCGGCGCACGCCAGTCGGAATACAGCGAGCGCATGTGCGCCCTTACCTCGTCCTCGCCGAGGTGGAGCTCCGACGGATAGCCGATTCCCTGCTGGCGCTGGTGCACCTCGGTCAGGTCCTCCTCCTGCGCGGGAGGGCCGAGGGCGATGTAGCCGCTGCCGTGGTAGTGGAACGCCTCCGGATCGGACTCCCACACCTCCACGCACGCCGCCATCAGGTCCGACATCGCCGGCTGGAAGTAGTTGTTGCGAACGACGCCGCAGGCGATCCCCGAGGCCCCCGCCGCGACGCCGGTCTTGTCCACGACCAGCACGCGCTCGCCGAGCCGCGCGGCATGCCAGGCGGTCGACAGACCGTGCACGCCCGCCCCGATCACGAGCACCGGGGCCCAGCTCGGTACGCGGGAGTCCTCAGTCATCTTGTTGCCAATAGCGCAATGCCTTTGCCATATACGCCACAGCAGGTTATCGTCACGAGGCGATGCCGGTCAAGGCACCGCACGCCTCCGCCATCGTCAGGGTGCCGCTCTCCTGGGCGCTCCCGCCCGAGCACGCTGCAATGCTGGTGCGTGAGGACGCGCGACCATTCGCGCTCATCGGCCGCTGGGCGGGCGGTGGAGCGCTGATCGGCTCCGAGCCGGTGCGGGTCGCCTCCGACGAGGACGACCCCTTTGCCCTGCTGGACTGCGGGTCCGCGCCTGCCAGGGGCGATGCGGACGCCGGCGGGCCCCACCCCCCGGCCACCGACGACGGCGCGGTGGGCGGAGGCTGGTTCGGCTGGCTCGGCTACGAGCTCGGGCGGCGGATCGAGCCGACCGGCGCAGGGCCGCCGTCCGGCCGCGACGGGCCGCCCTTTCGGCTCGCCTACTACGACCATGTGCTCCACCTCGATGCCGGCGGGCAGTGGTGGTTCGAGGCGCTGTGGACCGCCCCGCGCGCCGCGGCGCTTCGCGCGCGCCTGCGCGTGCTCAGGGCCCGAGCCGCGACGCCGCCGCGCCCCCGCCGGTTTGCCACCGAGCCGTGGCATGCGACGCCGGCAAGCGCCGGCCACGCGCTCGCGGTGCAAGCCTGCCGTGAGCGGATCTGCGCGGGCGACCTGTTCCAGGCGAACATCTGCGTCCGCCTCGAGTCGCGCCTGAGCGGCGCGCCGATCGACCTGTTCGCCGCCGGGGTCGCGCGCCTTCGACCTGACCGGGCGGCGTTCTTCTCCGATCCGGCGGGAGCGATCGCCAGCCTCTCTCCAGAGCTGTTCATCGAGCGCCGCGGCCGGCGAGTGCGCAGCGCCCCGATCAAGGGCACGCGGCCGAGGCCCGCGCATCCCCGGTCGGCGGAGATCGAGCGCCAAGCGCTGCTCGCGTCAGACAAGGACCGGGCAGAGAACGTGATGATCGTCGATCTCGTGCGCAACGACCTCGGGCGGGTGTGCGTCCCGGGCTCGATCCGAGTCGATGCCCTGGGCGAGGTTCGCGCCCACGCGGGCGTCTGGCACCTCGTGTCCGAGGTCAGCGGGGTGCTGGGCGACGGGGTCGGAGACGGCGAGCTCGTCCGGGCCGCGTTCCCTCCCGGATCGGTGACCGGTGCGCCGAAGGTCGCGGCGATGGACGTGATTGCGGAGCTCGAGAGCAGCGCGCGTCAGCTCTACACGGGGGCGATCGGGTTCGCCAGTCCGCTCGCCGGGCTCGAGCTGAGCGTCGCGATCCGGACCTTCGAGTTCCACGGCGAGCGTGCCTGGCTCGGCGTCGGCGGCGGCATCGTCGCCGACTCCGAGCCGCTCGCGGAGGCACGCGAATGCGCGACCAAGGCGGCGCCCCTGCTGGCGGCGATCGGCTCCACGGTCCAGGAGGCCGGCGTCCGGGCACAGCCTCCCGCGCCAATGCGAATCGAGCCGAGACCGCTGCCGCGCCCAGACCCGGGCGCCGGCGTGTTCGAGACGCTCCTGGTCCTGGAGGGGCGGCCCGTCGCGATCGAGCGCCACCTCGAACGGCTCGCGGCGAGCGTGGGGCTGCTCTACGGCGCGCCCCTTCCGCCTGGCCTGCGCCAGGAGCTGCTCGCCGACGCCTGGCAGCTTGACCGCGCGCGGATCCGCGTCGACGTCCGCCCGCGCGCCGGTGGCCTCCGCGCGGAGATCGAGGTGAGCCCACCGTCCGAGCGGCGAGTCCCGGTGAGGCTGCGGCCGATCACGCTCCCGGGGGGACTCGGCGCCCACAAGTGGAGTGACCGCCGGCTGCTCGCGGCGCTCACCGAGGCTGCCGGCGCGGAGCCGCTCCTGTGCGACCTCGACGGGCTGGTGCTGGAGGCGGCGCGCGCGAACGTGTTCGCGGTCGAGGGCGGCGGGCGGCTCGTTACTCCACCCGCCGACGGCCGCATACTTCCAGGCGTGACTCGCGCCCGTGTCCTCGAGCTCGCAGCCGAGCTGGGCCTCGAGGTCCACGAGGAGCCGCTCGATCTCGCCCGCCTCGAGCGCGCGAAGGAGATCCTCGTCACCGGGGCCCTCGGCGGCGTGGAGCCCGCGACGCTGTGCGCGGACGGCGCCGAGGGCGGCGCCGTGACCGCGCAGCTCGCGCAAGCGTGGCGGGCGTGGGTGCGGACGGGGCCGGAGCTCGCCGACCTCTACCGCGGCGCCGAGCGCCTGCCTGCATAGCGCCGGTGGGCATCGCTCTCGGCCTCGGCGCCGCGCTCTCCTGGGGCCTCGCCGACTACTTCGCGGCGCTCGCCTCGCGCACAGCTGGGGTGATGCGGGTGGTTCTGGGCTTCCATCTGGTCGCGATGGTCCCGCTGGCCGTGCTGGCCCTTGCGAGCGGAGAGCTCGCGAGGGTGATGGACGATCAGCTCCCGGTGTTTGTGTTCCTGGGAGCGGTTGGCTGGCTCTCCTACCTGGCCTTCTACGGAGCGCTTTCGATCGGCCCGATCTCCGTTCTCAGCCCGGTCGTGTCCGGCTATGCGGTCGTCACCGTGCTGCTGGCGGTCACGATCAGCGGCGAGCACCTTTCGCCCGGACAGACCGCTGCGGTGGTGGTCACGATCTGCGGGGCGATGGTGGCCTCGGCGAACGTCCGCGCGATCGCCTCGGCCAAGCTGGAGCGCCGATCGGCCCTGGGCTTCCTGCTGGCGCTGGCAGCGATGGCGCTGCTCGGGGGATTCGTCTTCGGCGTCTCCTACTACCACCACAGCATCGGATGGATTGCCCCGATCTTCCTCGCCCGCGGCTTCACCGTGCTGTTCCTCCTCGGTCAGGCCGGCGCGACCGGCGGCCTGCGGTCAGGGCTCGTCCCCCGGGCGCTGGTGCCGGTCACGGCGGCCCTGGCGCTGCTCGACACCGGCGGCTACGTGTTCTTCAACATCGGCGCCCGGCATGCCGCGACGTCGGTCGTGGCCACCGCCTCGGCGCCGTATGCCCTGGTACCGGTCGTGATGGGAGTGTCCCTGCTCGGCGAGCGCCCAACGCCGACGCAGTGGCTGGGAGTGGCCCTGGTGATCGGAGGGCTCGTGATGCTCGGTCTGAGCACGTAGCGCCCTTCTCAGCCGGGCTCAGCACGCAGCGCCCTTGTCAGCCGCGCCTAGCACGTAGCGCCCTTGTCAGCCGCGCCTAGCACGCAGCGCCCTTCTCAGCGATTGAACAAAATGGTATAAAAGGTCTCTGGTGGCGCTCTGTACCTATTCGTTCGCGCCGGGCGGCGTGGGCGTGGACGTATTGGCTCAAATCGAGGTTATGCTCACTCGCTGCTGAGGGCGAACTAGGAGAGGAGACGGGAATGGCAATCGACGCCACGGGCGAAGCAACGATCGCACCTGAGCAGGTATTCGGTGGAACGGTCGCGACCGTGCTTGCGAGTGAGCGGATCGAGCCGCCGCCAGCGACGCTCGAAGAGGCGCGCAATGCGCCTGGTCGCGCCGAGAAGATCGAGGCGATTACGCGCCGGATCGAGGAGCAGGGCATCAAGTACGTGTTCTTCCAGCAGATCTCGGTCACCGGGCGCGTGATGGGCAAGGGCGTCGTGTCCACGTTCTTCCCCCAGGTGGCCTCCCGCGGCTACCAGCTCGTCTACGGCGCGACGGCCAACCTGTTCACCGACCGCCATGGCAACTACATCGGGTTCGGGCCCGAGGAGTCGGAGCTCGCGGCGATGGCGGACCTCCGCACGTTCGCGGTGCTCCCCTGGGACAAGCGGGTGGCCCGCGTGTACTGCGACTGCTACGACACCGAGACCGGGGAGCTGCTCGACGCCGACCCGCGTCAGAACCTCAAGCGAGTGGCACACGAGTTCGAGCAGGAGCTGGGATACCAGTTCATGATCGGGATCGAGCCCGAGACGATGTGGCTCAAGCTCCCGATCGACGGCGCGGAGCCCGAGGGTGTGACCAAGCCCTACTGCTACCACATCCACCAGTTCGAGGAGCTGCGGCCGGTGCTGCTCGACGTCGTGGAGTGGTGCCAGGCGCTCGGGCTGGACATGAGCTACGGCGACCACGAGGACGCTCCCGGTCAGCTCGAGCTCAACTTCCGCTTCGACCGCCCGCTCCGGACGGCCGACAACCTGACCACCTACAGGCAGGTGTGCGCCGCGGTGGGCCGCAAGCACGGCGTGCTGCCGTCGTGGATGCCCAAGCCGTTCACGGGCGTCTCGGCAAACGGCCACCACCACCATTTCACGCTCGTGGATGAGAACGCCAACAACGTCTTCCACGACCCCAATGGGCCCGCCCAGCTCTCGGCGCTGGGACTCAGCTTCCTCGGCGGGATGCTCGAGCACTTCGCTGCCCTGATGTGCATCGGGAACCCCACCGTGAACTCCTACTGCCGGATGTGGGACACTGGCTTCTGGGCCCCGATCTACAAGAACTGGGGCTGGCAGAACCGGACCACGACCGTGCGTGTGGCCAGCGGCGGCCGCTTCGAGTACCGCGGCGTCGATTCCTCGTGCAACCCCTACCTCACGACCGCCGCGCTGCTGCAGGCCGGGCTCGACGGCGTGCGCCGCGGGCTGGATCCGGGACCTCCCCAGCAGGGGAACACCTACGACCTGCTCGCCGAGGGCGCCGAGATCGAGAAGGTGCCAGACAGCCTCGGCGATGCGCTCAAGGCGCTCGATAAAGACGAGGTGATCAAGGGCGCGCTGCCCGGCCGGCTGTACAAGGTCTTCAACCACTACAAGCGCGACGAATGGGAGCGCTACCTGGCGGCGGTCACCGACTGGGAGCGCAACGAGTACCTGGAGGTACTGCCTTGACGGCGAGGATCGGAGCGCGGTAGCGATGTGCGGGATTGCCGGGATCATCTACCGCGACCATGGCGATGGCCACCGCGTCGGACGCGATCTGACGCGGATGCTTCAGTCGATGAAGCACCGCGGACCCGACTCGACGGGGTACGCGCTGTACCGGGCACCCACTCAGGAACTGGTGCTGCGTGTGAAGCTCGCCGACGGCCCCGTCAACGGCGACCTCGATTTCGCTGCCGACATCCGGCGTCGGCGTCGCGAGGTCGAGGCGAGGGTGCGAGCCGCCGGAGCGCAGATCCTGAACGCGGAGGACATCAACGAGTACACGCTCGGCGCGACGCTCGCCTACGAGGGAGACCTGAAGCGGCTCGCCGACCACGTCGAGGCGGTTCCGCATGTCGAGGTCCTCTCACTCGGGCACGCACTCGAGATCATCAAGGACCTCGGCGACGCCAAGACGGTCGCAGCCGGTTACCACCTTGACGACTACTTCGGCAGTCACGGGATCGGGCACGTGCGGATGGCGACCGAGTCCGACGTCGACATCGCCAACGCCCATCCCTATTGGGCGTACCCCTTCTCGGACGTGGCGGTGGTCCATAACGGGCAGCTCACGAACTACCACCACTGGCGCCGGCGGCTCGAGCGCGCCGGCCACCGCTTCGCGTCCGAGTGCGATTCGGAGATCATCGCCGTGTACCTCGCGCAGAAACTCGAGTCCGGGATGAAGCTCGAGGACGCGATGCGCCTGAGCCTCGAGGAACTAGATGGCGTGTTCACGTATATCTGCGTCTCCGAGGACGCGCTCGGAATGGCCAAGGACGAGCTCGCGGCCAAGCCGCTGGTCCTGTACGAGGGCGACGACATGGTCGCGCTGGCGTCGGAGGAGATGGCGATCCGGGCGGTGATCGACCACGAGATCGAGACCTACGACCCGTATGAGAGCGAGGTGATGGTGTGGACGCGGTGACCGCCGAAGACGCCCCGCGTTACGACGCCCGTGGGCTCGTCGAGCTCGACGAGGTCGTCCCGCGCATCAGCGAGATCGCCGGCGAGAGTGCGACGTTCGACGCGCACAGCCTGACGACGAGGCGGATCAACCTCGAGCTCCGCTGGCTGCTGTACGAGCAGGGGATCAAGGACGTCACCGTGCGCAATCCGGGCGCGCGTCACTCGCTCGGCGCAGGGATCCTGACCCGCTGCCGGATCACGTTCGACGGAAGCCTCGGCTATTTCGCGTGCGGGATCATCGACGGCCCCGAGGTGCACATCAAGGGCCGCGTGGGATGGTCCGCGTGCGAGAACATGATGTCCGGGGTCGTGGTGATCGACGGTAACGCGGGCTCGCTCTGCGGCGCTGCCGTGCGCGGCGGCGACGTCGTTGTCAAGGGCCAGGTCGGAGCGCGCACCGGGATCGACCAGAAGGGCGGCACGATCATCGTGCTTGGGAGCGCGGGCTCGATGACCGGGTTCATGATGCAGCGCGGCCGCCAGATCATCTGCGGCGACGTGGGACCGGGGCTCGGCGACTCGATGTACGACGGGACGATCTATGTCGCCGGGAAGGTCAAGTCGCTCGGGATCGACTGCGTGCCGGGCGAATGGACCGAAGCGGACACCGAGCTGATCGAGCGGAAGTTCCGGATCTACGGCCTGGGCTCCCCTCCCCAGTTCCAGAAGTTCGTCTGCGGCAAGAAGCTCTACAACTACGACCAGCTCGAGCCGTCCGAGCGCAAGCTCGTCCTCTAGTCAGGAGGCGCTCCATGACCGACGAAAACGCTCCGTCGCCTCACAACCGTCTCGGCCGCAGCCCGATCTTCACCCCCGAGGTGATCGACGACATCCACGTCAAGGCGGAGCTCGGCCGCTACCGGATGCGCGGCTTCTCGATGTTCAAACGGATCCCGCACTGGGACGAGCTGATGTTCCTCCCGGGGACCCTGACCCGGTTCGTGATCGAGGGATACCGCGAGAAATGCGTCACGCGCACCGTGCTCGGCGCTCGATTCGCGAAGAAGCCGATCGAGCTCGATATCCCGATCTACATCACGGGGATGAGCTTCGGCGCGCTATCGCTGGAGGCGAAGATGGCGCTGGCGAAGGGCGCGTCGATGGCCGGGACCGCCACCTGCTCGGGCGAGGGCGGGATGATCCCGCCCGAGCGGGACCTCTCGACCAAGTGGTACTACCAGCTGATCCAGAGCCGCTACGGCTTCAATCCCCACCACCTGATGCTCGCGGACGCGTGTGAATTTTTCATCGGCCAGGGCTGCAAGGTGGGGCTCGGCGGGCATCTGATGGGCCAGAAGGTGACCGAGCAGGTTGCGGAGATGCGCTCCCTGCCGGCCGGAATTGACCAACGCTCGCCGGCGAGGCATCCCGATTGGCTGGGCCCTGATGATCTGTCCCTGAAGATCCAGGAGATCCGCGAGGCCACCAACTACGAGATCCCGATCCAGCTCAAGCTGGGCGCAGCTCGCGTCTACGACGACGTTCGCATGGCCGCCAAGTGCAGCCCCGACATCATCTACCTGGACGGGGCCGAGGGAAGCACGGGCGCCGGCCCCCACATCGCGACCGAGGAGACGGGCATCCCGCTGATGTCGGCGATCCCGGAGGCGCGCCGCGCGCTTGAGGACGTCGGCCTGGCCGACGAGATCGATCTGGTCGTCGCCGGGGGGATTCGCAACGGCGGCGATCTGGCCAAGTGCCTCGCGCTCGGCGCGAATGCCGTGGCGATCGGCACCACGGCACTGATGGCGCTGAACTGCAACAAGGAGATCCCGGGGGTCACCGATTACGAGGGTACGGTTGGGGTCCCCGCAGGCCAGTGCTATCACTGCCATACCGGCCGCTGTCCGGTGGGGATCACCACGCAGGACCCGGAGCTGCGCAAGCGCCTCGTGGTCGACGAGGCCGCGCAGCGCGTCTACAACCTCCTCCACACGCTGACGCTCGAGTGCCAGATGCTCGCGCGCGCATGCGGAAAGACCGACGTGCACAACCTCGAGCCCGAGGATCTGTGCGCGCTGACGGTGGAGGCGTCGGCGATGGCTCGGGTGCCGCTCGCGGGAACCGACTACATCCCCGGCCAGAGCGAGGAGCGCGCCCTGGCGGAGATCAAGCGGCTGCTCGAGCGCCACATCGAGAACCCGATCGACTACCTGGCCACCGAGACGGAGGCGGTGGAGTCGTGAGCAGCGAGACGAAGCCGAGCGGTCAAGAGAGGCCGGATGCCGAACAGCCTCGTCAGAACGCGGGGCTGAATGCCCCGCGGAGCACTCCCCACGTCAAGCTTGACGCCGAATACCTGGCCGGGCATCGCTTCCCGTACCAGGAGGACATCTCACAGGTCGAGGACATCGATCTGATCGCGGCGACCCCGGGTGAGGACATCAACTGGCTCGAGGACGTGACGCTGCTGGAGGAAGAGGGCACCCCGGCCGTGTTCGACCGCTACTCGAACTCGTTCCTCAGGCTCTACTTCCCGATCCCTCCGGGGCGCGAGGACGAGATCGCGCGCAAGGTGCTGATCAAGCACCTCCAGTCCGGTAACTCGTACGGGATCGCGCTGAAGGAACGCCACTGCAAGTTCCCCCAGCCCCAGCTCGGCCCGTGGGTCGAGGACTCGGCGGTCGTCGGGACGGACTGGACGCCGCCGGTGCTCGAGGGGTGGGAGCCGCCGGCACACTGAGTTCGTCGACGTCAAACGTCGACGGCGGCCGCACGCGAAGCTGGTGGCTTCGCGAGGCCCGCCGCGACGAAAGCGTGACGCCACTGGCCGGCTCCAGGAGCGCCGATGTCTGCATCGTCGGAGGTGGCTTCACGGGGCTGTGGACCGCGCTCCGGGTCAAGGAGCTGGAGCCCACCGCGGAGGTCGTGCTGATCGAAGCTGACATCTGCGGCGCAGGAGCCAGCGGCCGCAACGGCGGGTTCGCGATGAGCTTCTGGCATCACTTCCTGGGGCTCGAGCGGGTCTGCGGCGGCGCGGAGGCGACCAGGCTCGCGCGCGCGTCGGCGCAAGCCGTCGACGACATCGGTCGCTTCTGCACCGAGCACGGGATCGACGCGCAGTACCGCCGCAACGGCTGGTTCTGGACTGCGACCAACGCGGCTCAGGTGGGCGCGTGGACGAGCACGATCGAGGCGATCGCACACCACGGCGAGGAGCCCTTTCACCGGATCGCCTCCGAGGCGCTCTCGGCACGCACCGGATCATCTGCGCATATCGCAGGCGTATTCGAGCCGACGTCCGCCACCGTCCAGCCGGCACTGCTCGCCCGCGGCCTGCTGCGCGTCGCGAGCGAGCGGGGCGTGGCTGTGTTCGAGCGCTCGCCGATGATCGCGCTCGAGCGCTCCACGCCGCTGGTCGTGCGCACTCCGGTGGGGTGCGTCTCGGCCGACCGCGTCGTGATCGCCACGGGAGCGTGGGCGGCTCGGCTGCCGGAACTCAGAAGAGCGTTCGTGATCGTGTCGAGCGACGTCGTGATCACCGATCCCGCCCCGGACGAGCTTCAGCGGATCGGCTGGCGCGACGGCGCGAGCATCTCCGACTCGCGACTGATGGTGCACTACTACCGGACCACGCTCGATGGCCGGATCGCGTTCGGCAAGGGCGGCGGCCGGATCATCTACGGCGCGCGGATCGGCAGCTCGTTCTCCGGTCCTTCGCCGATTGCTTCGAAGCTGACCGGACAGCTGCGCGCTCTCTACCCATCGCTTGCGACCGTACCCGTAGCAGCGAGCTGGAACGGGCCGATCGACAGGACGGTGGACGGCCTGCCGTTCTTCTTCACGCTCGGCCGTCCCGACCTGGTGTGCGGCGCCGGGTACTCGGGTAACGGCGTCGGTCCATCCTCGCTCGGCGGGCGGATCCTCTGCTCGCTGGCGCTGGGACGCGACGACGAGTGGTCCCGGTGCGGGCTCGTGCGCAGCCCTCCCCGGGGTCTCCCCGGTGAGCCCTGGCGCTACTTCGGCGGGCGAGTGGTTCGTGCCGCCGTCGCTCGCAAGGAGCGCGCGGAGGACGCCGGACGCCGTCCGGCGCGCCTGGACCTCGCCCTGGCGCGACTGGCTCCCGCAGGACTGGTGCCGCTCGAGTGAAAGACGTGCGGGTGGGCGAATGGCGGAAGTGATCGTCGTCGGCGGCGGCTTCGCCGGTCTCGCCGCCGCGACCGAGCTCGTGCTGGCCGGGCGTGAGGTCGTCGTCGTCGAAGCGCGTGAGCGGGTGGGCGGTCGCGTGTGGTCGCAGAACCTGGACGCCCCGGACGGCACCCGGGCCGTGATCGAGCGGGGCGGAGAGTTCATCCTGAGCGGGTACACGAAGCTACGGGCGCTCGCCGAAAAGCACCGCCTCCCGCTCGCGGGTACGGGCATGAGCTACTACCTTCGTGAACCCCGCGGGATCGCGGGCGTCGACTCAGTAGCCCTCGGGCGGGCAGGCGGCATCGTCGCGCGGGCAGCCCGAACCGCCCCCGCGCGCTCGGTCGTGGACGTGATCACCGCAGCCAGAATCTCGGCGGCGCTCGCCGAGGCGGTCCGAGCCAGGGTGGAGATCTCATGCGCGCTGGAGGCCGAGCGGCTTCGGCCCGACGTGCTGGAGCACGTCGCCTCCTTCGAGCCCTTGCCCAGCCACCGCATCGCCGGCGGGAACCAGCGTCTGGCCGATGCTCTGGCTGACGCCCTGGGACGCGATCGCGTCAAACTGGGTACGCCGGTCCGCGCGCTGCACCGGCAGGGCCGCCGAATCCGGGTGATCGTCGAGGACGGCGAGCTCGAAGCCGACCGAGTCGTGCTCGCACTACCTCTCCCGGTCCTGCGCGAGCTGGCGATCGACCCCCCTCTTCCCGACTGGAAGCGCGACGCGCTCGCCCGCGTCGAGATCGGGCAGGCCGCCAAGCTGCACATCCCGCTCGCCGCCGACCCCACGACGAGCGCGGTCATGAGCGTTCCCGATCGCTTCTGGTGCTGGACAGCCACGGCTGCCGACGGATGCGTCGCGCCGGTCCTGGGCTCCTTTGCAGGATCGCCCTCCGCCCTGCGGCGCCTCGGGGTGGCCGACGGCGCAGATACCTGGATCGCGAAGGTACGTGATCTGCGGCAGGACCTGGCACTGGTGCCCTCCGCAGCGGTGCTCACCACGTGGGATGACGATCCGTGGGCGCGGGGGGCGTATCGGGCCGACGGCCTTGCCGACATTGACGAAGCGCACCTCGAGGCCTCGGTCGACGGGCTGCACTTCGCCGGCGAATACGCGGCACGGTCATGGAGCGGGCTGATGGAAGGCGCGCTTCGGAGCGGCTGCCGGGCGGCTGCGGAGATCGCGAACCTGCCGAGCCCAGCCGGTTAAGGTTGATCGGACTTGTCCCCATCCGTCGTAGTCGCGCTGAACCTCGAATGGGACGACCTCGGGCCCGAGAAGACGGCACTCGCCGGCGTCGGCGCCGAGCTCGTCACGCTCGATGAGCTCCAGGAGTCGCAGCTTCCGAACGTCGTCGCCTTGCTGTCAGAGGGGGCGAGGGTCACGGCGAACGACCTCCGGCGCTATCCGCACTTGAAGATCGTCTCGGAATTCGGGACCGGTTATGACGCCATCGATATCGAGGTCGCCCGGCAACTCGGTATCGCAGTGACCAATGTCGCCGGCTACTGCACGGAGGAGGTGGCCGACCACACGCTCGCACTCGGACTGAGCCTTGCGCGAAGACTCGAGCCGCTGAGCCGGCAAGCGTCGGGCGGCGACTGGGCTCAGCTTGACACCGGCGGGGTGCGCCGCTGCGCGGACTCGAGCTGGGGCGTGATCGGCTTCGGGCGCATCGGTCGAGCGGTCGCCCGGAGAGCACACGCATTTGGATTC
>Ga0187814_10000345_pt1 | contig 14832 bp, 11 predicted proteins | sample NC_S_4_FD_132450 | JGI IMG/M metagenome (GOLD analysis project Ga0187814, IMG submission 132450) | Wetland sediment microbial communities from Neuse River Estuary, North Carolina, USA - ASW-S_4 | ecosystem: Environmental > Aquatic > Freshwater > Wetlands > Sediment | place: USA: North Carolina... | reverse complement strand
GCCCAGGCGTTGCATCTGCCTGAGCGCGCACTTGCAGGCCAGCACCGCGTGGTCGGCCTGGTCGACCGGGGCGCCCCAGTAGCACATGATCTCGTCGCCGACGTATTTGTCCAGGGTGCCGCGATACTCCATGATGATGTTCGTCATCTCTTCGAAGTAGTTGTTGAGGTGATTGACGAGTTCCTGTGGCGACATGGTCTCGGACAGGGAGGTGAAGCCTCGGATGTCGGAGAAGAAGACGGTGATCATCTTGTCTATTCCGCCGAGGCTCGGCATGCCGCCCTCGACGAGGACGTCCGCGACGTCGGGGCTGACGTACTCGCCGAAAGTGGCCTGGATGCGCTGCTTGTCGCGCTGCTCGGTCATCGCCCGGTAGACGATGATCGCGATGAAGGTGACGAACATCGCCGCAGCAGGCGAGACGAAGTCCAGAAGGAGGCCCGAAGCGTCGAAGATCATCGAGGCCGACAGGAACCATGCGGCGATGAAGACGATCGTGATGCCGAAGGTCGCGAACAGGGGCATCCTGGGTCTCGACGTGAGGAAGGCGATGATCATGATCAGGACGAAGAGGATGGAGAAGCTGAGCCAGGCCGGGGACGGGTGGATAAAATTGTCCATGATGATCGTGTTGAGGGCGTTCGCGTGGACTTCGATGCCGAACATGATGCCCATCGGGGTCTGCTTGTCATCGGCCGCCATACCCGTGGAAAAGGCGCCGACGAGGAGGAGCTTGTCGGCGACGGCCATGCTCCTCCTCCGCCATGTCTTGGGATCGGGGCCGGGCGCCCTTTCGGAGTAGGCGGAATAGGATCGGACGGGGAAGGTCTGGATGCCGTCGGCCGACTGGCTCGAAGGCGGCCCCATGTAGTTGATGAGCATCTGGCCGTTGGCGTCGATCGGGATGTCGATGAAGGGCACGGGCCGCGAAAGCCCGGGACTGGTCATGTTGCCGTTCGCGTCATAGACCGGCGGCTTGAGCTGAATGGCGTAGGGTGCGCGCGTGCCTGTGTCGGGATCGTAGCGCGTCGGGGCAGGAATCCGAACGTACTTCCCGACGATGACGTCCACCTTGTCCATGGATACGCCGAAATAGGACAGGGCCAACGAAAGGGTCACCGAGGGGATGAAGCTGTCCTGGAATTTGCGGACGATGAAATAGCCGCCGCCCGCCGAAGAGCCGTTCGAGTCCATTTTCTTCGGCGCCGAGGCTTGCATTTCGCGCTTCAGTTTCGCGAGGCCCGAGACGCCGAGGGGCGTGTGGATGTTGTGATAGTTGCCGTCGGAATCCTGCCATGCCAACCGCTCGAACTTCGACGAGTCGATGCTGTAGTCGGGGCTGAGGCTGTCGAGGGGGATCGTCTCTTCCAGGGTGCTCAGTTTCGCCACGATGGGCTGCCTGCGGAAGATCTTGTCCTTGTCGCCGAGGAAGGTCGCGTGCCCGTAGCCGGCCGCCTCTTCGGCGAAGACGGGAAGCGGGGCTTCGGTGCCGAGGAAGGCCACCATCTTCTCCCAGGGCCCCTCGACATGGGTGATGGTGCCGAGCCGGTCTTCGAGGAGCTTGGTGCGCGCAGCCATCTCGGCGGCGGCATCCCCTTCGGTCGGTTCGAGCGAAAGGGCCGTCTCGAGATAGACCCTCCCCGAATCTTTCATGGCCTGGGCGAGCAGCTGGTCCTGGTCGGGCCTGCCGGTGTCGCTCGAAAAGATGATGTCGAGCAGCAGGGCGTTCTCGCGCTGGGTCTGATCCTTTATGCGTGTAAAGGCATTGATCAGGTCGGCGTGCTTCCCGCGCAAAAATGGCCAGAGGCCGAGGTTCGCCAGGGTTTCGTCGTCCACGCCGATGATTACGATATCATCGGAGATCTTGGGATTGGGCGCCTTGACGACCGTTCCTTCCTGGACCGTCTTGCCGCGGCTGACGTTCTTGAGATTGAAAAAGGCGTCGAGGGTTTTAAGCTGGGCTGTCTGGAGCATTCCCGTCCATTGGCCGAGGGAAAAGACGATCGCCAGGACGGCGGCGCCTATGACGAAACCGAAGCGGCGCGTTTCCAGGAATTTCGAGCGCTTTCCAGCCATTGGAACTCCTCGTGGAACGAAAACGGCCCCGCGACGGGGGCCGTTTCCACGAATCCTCGTACCGCGAAATTACTTCGCGAGGCCCTGGGATTTGAGGGTGAGTATACGATCCTTGGCGAGCTTTGTCCAATCGCTGGTAGGCCAATTGGAGGCTATCTTTTCGTAGTCGGCGATGGCCGACGTGTAATCCTTGGCATCCTCCGCGAGGCGTCCCAGGGCGAACCAGGCGTGCGCGATCCCCGGCGCCTTTCCGGCGTATTGGTCGACGAAGGCCTTCCAGTGCGCGGCGGCCCTGTCGTTGGCGCCGAGTTCCTCGGCGGCGACGGCGGCGTTCTGGAGACTCGCCGGGGCGATGAAGCTGCCGGGCAGTATCTTCGCGGATTCCATCCAATCCTTTTCCGCCTCGGCCCAATCCTTGGCCGATTCGGCGATCGTCGCCTTCATGTCCCAGGCTTGCTGGGCCCAGACCGAAGCGCCATGGCCGGCGATGACGGCGTCGAGGCTCGCCTCGAGTTTCTTTTGGAGGTCGGCCTTCTTAGTCGCGTCCGTTTCTGAATTCCACGCGTTTCCGTCGCGCGAAATCTGGTCCATTTGTATCGCCGCCGCCCGATCGCCCGAGGAGTGGATCTCCGTGACGACGATGAGGGCGAGCAAAACGACGAGGATCGCCGCGCCGACCGCGATAAAAAGGAAACGCGATCGTTGGATGATGTCTCCCACTTGCTGCGAGAGGGAACCGGAGCCCTCTTTGGAGGCGCCGTCCCTGCGAGCGGCGCGTTCTGCTGTACTCATTTCTGTCACTCCTTGGAAATCGCGATCGAAAGTTCCTTGACGAGGCGGGAGAGATAGGTCCGCTGGATGTCCAGGACCCGGGCCGCTTCGGTCTGGTTCCATCCGCTCTCTTCGAGGGCCCGGCGGATGAAATGGCGCTTGAAATTGATGAGCCCTTCCCTGAGGCTCTTGCCGACGAACTCGTCTTCGCCGCCGGCCTGGGAGCCGATCAGGAGGTCGTCGATGCCGATCGATTGGTCCTTGGCGATGACCACCGCCCTTTCGACGGCGTTTTCGAGTTCCCTGATGTTGCCGGGCCACGAATAGGAGAGCATCGCCCCCATCGCCGCGTCGGTGAAGCCGGCGATCTTCTTGTTCGTTTCGCGGCAGATGCGTTTCAGGAAGAATTCGGCGAGGGCCGCTATGTCCTCTTTGCGCTGCCTGAGGGGCGGCACGTGGACCGGCAGGACATTGAGACGATAATACAGGTCCGAGCGGAATTCACCCGACTCGACCAGGCTTTCTATGTCGCGGTTGGTCGCGGCGACGATTCGGACATCCACCTCGAGTGTGTCGCTCGATCCCACGCGCTCGAAGGTCTTCTGCTGCAGCACGCGAAGAAGCTTCGCCTGGAGCCTGAGGGGCATGTCGCCGATCTCGTCGAGAAACATGGTTCCGCCGTCGGCGAGCTCGAAGCGGCCCTTGCGATTGGCGAAGGCGTCGGTGAAGGCGCCCTTGACGTGCCCGAAAAGCTCGCTCTCGAGAAGTCCCTCCGGCAGGGCGGCGCAGTTGACGCGAACGAAGGGCTTGGTCCGGCGGTCGGATCGAAGGTGTATCTGTTCGGCGAAGAGTTCCTTGCCCACGCCGCTTTCGCCGAGGATCAGGACCGAGGAGTCGGTCCTCGCGACGCGGTCGATCAGGTCGAGCTTTTCGAGGACGAGGGGGCTTTTCGCGACGAGGGTGTGCCAGCCCTTCCCCGCTTCGACTTGGTCGCGGAGGAGGTGTATCTCCTCGTGGGCTCTTTCGAGGTACCTGGCGTTCTGGATGGCGAGGGCTGCCTGGACCGCGAAGACCTCCAGCCATTGGAGGTCCTCCTGGGTGAAATAGCGGTTGCCCTTTTTGTTGATGACTTCGATGACGCCGATCGTCTCGTCGCGGATGCGCATGGGCACCGCGAGGATCGAGTAGGTGGGGAAATCCACCATTCTCGCGATTTCGCCCGTATAGCGCGAATCGCTTTCGACATCGTTGACGATGAGGGCCTGTGCGTGCTGGACGACCCAACCGGCAATGCCTTCGCCGGGGTTGAGCATGAACTGCTTGACTTCGGGGCCCTTCGGCCCGAGCGCGATTTCGAAGCGGAGCTTGCCCGATGCCTGATCGTGGAGCATCAACGAGGAGGCTTCGCCCTGGACGAGGAGGGTCGCCGATTCGATGACTCGTGTCAGCAGCACCGTCGCGTCGCCGTAGTTGGAATTGATGAGAGCGCTGATCTGGACGAGGGTATGGAATTTGACGGGATCGATCGTTTCGAGCATCGTCGCCTTCATGCATCCGGGCGCAGTGCGCTTCGGGATGATGCGGAGGTCCCCGTCCGGGGGACGGGGACCTCCGGCTTTTTATCCGTTGTTCCGGGAATTGAGGAGGTCGCCCAGCGTGTAGCCTTCGGCGGAGTCGTCCTGCATGAAACGGGACAGCTCTTCGCGCTGCTGACGGCGGACGAGATCGCGGATGGAAAGTCCGAGCTTCTGGCGATCGAGGCTGAGTTCGACGACGAGGGCCTTGACCGCCTGCCCCGCGCTGAAACGCTTGAGCGCGTCGTCGTAGGGCTCGTCCTTGTTCTCGGAGAGGTCCTGCTTCTTGATGAGGCCCTCGATGTCGCCCTGCACCTTGACGAAGACTCCGAACTCGGTGACCGACGAGACCACCCCTTCGACCACGGAACCGACGCGGAAGGCCTTGGCGAAACTCTTCCAAGGATCCTCGGAGAGCTGCTTGATGCCGACGCGTATGTTGCGATCCTCGGGATCGCTCTCGATGACCATGATTTCGATCTCTTTGCCGACTTCGAGTTCGGAGGCGGGATTCTTGACGTGCTTGGTCCAGGAAATGTCGTCGACGTGGAGGAAACCGTCGATGCCTTCCTCGAGCTCGACGAAGGCCCCGGCCGCGGTGAGCTTGACCACGGGCCTGCTCAAGCGCATGCCGGCGGGGTATTTGGTGGAGACCTGATCCCAGGGATTGTCCTGGACCTGCTTGAGTCCGAGGGAAACCTTGCCGGCCTGGAGGTCGTAGTTGAGGATCATGCAGTCGATCTGGTCGCCGATCTGGATCATCTCCTCGGGCTTGCGGACCTTGCGCACCCACGAGAACTCAGAGATGTGGGCGAGCCCCTCGATGCCCTCCTCGAGCTCGATGAAGGCTCCGTAGTCCGCGAGCTTGGTGACCGTGCCGTGGACGATGTCGCCGACGTGGTAGCGATCCTCGAAGGTCGACCATGGATCGGCTTGGAAATGCTTGAGGGAGAGGTTGATCCTCCGCTCCTCGGGCTCCATCCGGATGACCTTCAGCTCGATCTCCTGCCCTTTTTTCACGAAGTCCTTGGGACGGGTGACGTGGCCCCAGCTCATGTCGTTGATATGGAGGAGACCGTCGAAGCCGCCGAGATCGATGAAGGCGCCGAAGGACGTGAAGCTCTTGACGACGCCGGCGACGGTGTCGCCGATCTGGGTGTTCTGGAAAAACGCTTCGCGCCTGGCCTCGATATCCTCTTCGAGCCACTTGCGGCGGTTGAGGACGATATTGACCTTGCGGTCGGAATAGAGGCGCTCGAGATAGAAAAGGGTCTTGAGACCGATGAGTTTTTCGGGTTTGTCGATGCGCTGTATATCAGCCTTGGAGGCGGGAAGGAAGCCGCGGAGCTGGTGGCCGAGGTTGACCTCGAAGCCGCCCTTGATTTCCTTTTCGATCGTGCCTTCCAGCGGAAGGTGGTCCTTGAAGGCGTTGGAAACCTGACGCCAATAGACCTTTTCGTCGGCCTTCTTCTTCGAGACGATGATCTCGCCGTTGCGCGATTCCTTTTTGACGAGAATCACGCTGACGACATCTCCGATGACGGGGAGATGCTCGCCGAACTCGATGATCGGGATCTTTCCTTCGGACTTGTAGCCGACGTCCACGAAGATGAAATCGCGCGTAACCTGGATGACATGTCCCTCGACCAGGTCGCCTTCCTCAAGACCCTCGAGGCTCTTGAGGTACTCCTCCTGCAATTGTGTCTGGAAGGTTTCCTTTGAGGGAGAGGTAACTTCCTTCGACACTTCCTTCACGCCCATTGTGTTCCCTTTGCGGAAAATTTGTGCGTATACTTTGTCATAAACTTCGTTCAAGGTCAAGTCCGAGGAGTCTATGACGATCGCGTCGACCGCGATTCTCAGGGCTCCCGTCGATTTGCCGCGGTCGATGGCGTCCCTCATCGCGATGTTCTCCGCGATGGCTTCGAGCGAGGCACCGCTCGTGCCCTGCGCGAAACGGCGCCTGGCGCGCGCCTCCGGGCTGGCGTCGAGATAGATCTTCACTTTCGCGTCGGGAAAGACCACCGTGGTCATGTCGCGTCCCTCGACGACGCTGTCCCTTCGGCCGGCTATCGCCTTGACCTGGGCATTCACGATGTCGCGGAGCGCGGGGATGGCCGACACCTGCGCGACCTGCGAGTCGACCTCGGCCGAGTGGAGGATGTCCTCGACGTCTTCGCCATCGAGATAATGCCGGCCGTCGCGATACTCGATGCGCGCGCGCCGCGCGGTGTCGAGGACGGCTTGGGCGTCTCTGCTCGTCTTTCCCGCGCGCAGGGCGGCGAGGGTCAGGAGGCGGTAGAGATTGCCGGAATTCACGTAGGCGAAGCCGAGGGCCCGGGCGAGCATCCGGGCGATCGTGCTCTTGCCCGAGCCCGCCGGACCGTCTATTGCGATGGTCATGAAGTCCTTTCTCCGGAAAGCAGCGCGATTTCCTCTTCGGTCAGTTCCCGAAACGCCCCCTCGGCGAGGTTTCCGAGGAGGACGGGACCGATCCTCACGCGGACGAGGGATTCGACGCGGATCGAGCGCGACGCGAAGACCCTGCGAATTTCCCGGTTGCGACCTTCGACGAGCACGATGCGCGCGGTCTTCGGGCCGAGAAGCCGGGCCTTTTCGGCCCGATAGCGCCGGCCGTCGGCTTCGAGGCCGGCGCGAAAATCGTCGAGGAACGACGCGGGTATCTCGTCCGCGCCGCGAATTTGGTATTCCTTCTCGATCCCGCTAGACGGATGGCCCACCCGCGCCGCGAAGTCGCCGTCGTTGGTGAAGAGAAGAAGACCCTGCGACCACTGATCCAGACGTCCGACGTTGTAGATCCGCTCGCGGACATAGGGTTTGACGAGGCTCGCCGCGAGGGGCCGGCCCTCGGGATCGTCCATCGTCGACACGAAGCCGCGAGGCTTGTTGAGGGCGAGATAGCGCTTGTGGGCCTCGAGTTCGAGCGCCTTGCCGTCGAGACTGATCCGGGCTCCCATGCCGACCTTGGTGCCGAGCTCGGTCACGACCCTTCCGTCCACCGCCACCCTCCCCGCGAGGATGAGGCCCTCGGCGGCCCTCCGGGACGCGACGCCGCATCGGGCCAAGAAAGTCTGGAGCCTGATCGCCGCCTCGGCGCCGGGCTCCCCGTCTCCCTCATTCGGCGGGAGGGGCATCGCCTTCCTCCTCGAAGCGATCGCGTTCGAGGTCGTCGAGGTGCGGCAGGTCCGCGATCGACCCTAGGCGGAAGAATTTCAGGAATTCTTTCGTGGTGCCGTACTGGACGGGTTTTCCCGGGACGTCCTTCTTGCCCACTTCCTTGATGAATTCCTTTTCGAGGAGGAAGCGGATCATGCCGTCGGCCGAGACGCCGCGGATCGACTCGACTTCGGCCCTGGTGACCGGCTGGGAATAGGCGACGATCGAGAGGGTTTCGAGAGCCGCCCTCGAAAGGCGCGAGTCGGCCTTTTTCCCGTAGCGGTCCTTGAGGCTTTCCCAAAGCTCGGCCTTCGGCGCGAGTATCCAGCCTCCCGCCGACCTGACCAGCTCCAGGCCCTGGGCCGGCGAGGCGAGCTCTTCGGCGAGGAGCTCGAGCGCCTTTTCGACGACCTCGCGACCCAGGCCCGTGGCGCGCGCCAGGGAAGCCTCGTCCATCGGCTCGGACTCGAGGAAGAGGACCGTCTGGACCAGGGCGGCCTCCTTTTCAAGCCGGATTTCCATCCCGATCCTCCGTTCTCTTCCCGATCCTGATGTCGCCGAACAGCCGATGCTGAAGAATCCTGATCAATTTGAATTTGACCGCCTCGAGAAGCGCGAGGAAGGCGCAGGCCACGTCCATTGTCGAATGCGGCCTCGTGACGAGATCCGTGAAAGAAAAAGGCTCGTCCCGTTCCAGGAATTCGTTGATCAGCGCGAGCTTTTCGTTGATCGAAACCTCTTCGTACAGATCGATGATCCGTTCGGAGCTGACGTTCCGGACGAGGGACGAGAAGGTCTTGAGCAGATCCCAGACACCGATTTCCTCCCAGAGCGACTCCTCCTCGGCGAAGGGGAGGGGGCGCTGCATCTTCTTGCGCTCCAGGGACCACTCGACTTCCATCTCCTTCTGTTCCATCAGTTCGGTGAGCTTCTTGTATTTTTGGTACTCGATGAGTTTTTCGATGAGGTCGCGGCGGGGATCGTCGAACTCGTCGCCAAGATCCACTTCCACGGGGAGGAGCATCTTGGACTTGATGTAGAGGAGGCTCGCGGCCATCGAATAGAATTCGGTGAGATCCTCGAGGTCAACGCCCTCGTCGCCGTCGAGATAGCCGAGATACTGCTCGGTGATGGAGGCGATGGGGATGTCGTAGATGGACACTTCGTTCTGTTTGATAAGGAAGAGGAGGAGATCCAGGGGGCCCTCGAAGTCCGCGAGGCGGAATTTCCTGCTCTCGGAGCGGCCGCCTTCGCCGACGCGGGCGCCGCTTTCCCGTCCTTCGTCGAGTCGGCCGGAACTGGCTTGTGGTTCGTTCATCTGGTCGGTGGTCGCCTCGCGAAAGGATTCAGAAGCAGAGGCGATCATAGTCACGCTCGCCGACCAGGTAAATACCCTGGGGGCCGAGGGCGGCGAGGCTGTCGAGGAATCTTTTCCCCGTGCGAGGGTTGCGGAGGTCGCGGACCAGCTCGACGAGCGGAAGCAGGACGAATTTGCGCTCTTCGATGCCCGGGTGGGGGACGATGAGGCTTTCCGATTCGATCAGACGATCGCCGACGAGGAGGATGTCGATGTCGAGGCTCCGCGGACCCTTGGGGCGTTCGACGGAACGATCGCGGCCGAACCGCGCCTCCACCTCGGAGGTGAAGGCGAGCAGGGCCTCGGGAGCGAAATCGCTCTTGGCCTCGACGGCAAGATTGTAAAAGGGAGCCTGATCGACGACGTAGCGCGGGGCCGACAGCCAAAGGGAGGAGACTCTGACTTCCGAGAGCCCCTCCTTCAGCGCCGAAACGGCCTGGCGCAGTATCTTCGGCGAATCGCCGACGTTCGATCCGAGTCCGAGATAAATCGTTTCCGGCACGTCAGAAGAGGCCGTCGTCCGCCGGCTGCGGGCTCGGTACCCTGGCCTTGGCCGGCAGCGGCGCTGCCGGCGTCGGGGGCGCCGCGGGCGCTCCCGACGCGGCGGCCGCGGGCGCGCCGCCCGGCTTGCCCGCGGCTTTCGGAGCGGGGGCCGCCTTGGCTCCGGGCGCGGCGGTAGCGGGCGTCGCCGGTGTTTCGCCGGGCTTGCCATCGGGGGCCTGCGGCTCGAAGAAGCGGGCGCGGACCCGACGCTCGATCTCTTCGGCGATGTCGGGATTCTGCTCGATAAAGGACTTCGCGTTCTCCCTGCCCTGCCCTATCTTGTCTTCGCCGAAGGCGTACCAGGCTCCCTTCTTGTCGACGATGTCGTACTTGACCGCAGCGTCGATGAGGGAGCCGGAGGCGGAAATGCCCTTGCCGAACATGATTTCGAGCTCGACCTTGCGGAAGGGCGGCGCCACCTTGTTCTTGACCACCTTGACGCGAACCCTGTTTCCGACTGCCTCTTCGTCGCCCTTTTCGATCGTCTCGATCTTGCGCACTTCGAGCCGCACCGAGGAATAGAACTTGAGCGCGTTGCCGCCCGTCGTCGTCTCGGGATTGCCGAACATCACGCCGATCTTCATGCGGATCTGGTTGATGAAGATGAGGATGGTTTTCGACTTGGCGAGGGTGCCGGTGAGCTTGCGGAGAGCCTGGCTCATGAGGCGGGCCTGGAGACCCACATGGGCGTCGCCCATGTCGCCTTCGATCTCCGCCTGGGGTGTGAGAGCGGCGACCGAATCGATGACGATGATATCGACGGCCCCGGAGCGGACCAGCGATTCGGTGATTTCGAGGGCCTGCTCGCCGTTGTCCGGCTGGGAAACCCACAGCTCGTCGATGTTGACGCCGAGGTTCTTGGCGTACACGGGGTCGAGCGCGTGTTCGGCGTCGATGAAGGCGGCTATGCCTCCCTTCTTCTGCGCCTCGGCGATCGCATGCAGGGCGAGCGTGGTCTTGCCCGACGACTCGGGACCGTAGATCTCGATCACCCGTCCGCGGGGGTAGCCCCCCACGCCGAGAGCCTCGTCGAGGAGTATCGACCCGGAGGGGACCGCGTCGATGCCGGGCGCGTTTTCGTGCGCGCCGAGTTTCATGAGCGAGCCCTGACCGAATTGTTTTTCTATCTGGAGTCGCGCGGCGTCGAGCGCCTTGAGCTTATCTTCGGCATTGGTCGCCCTCTCGGCGCCCGTATCGCCATCCTTCTTCATCCGGCCCTCCTCAACGAAGCATCGGGATACTTCGTCCCTACGTCGTCCCTAACTCGCGACACTTCGACCCACCGCGGACGGGTCAAGGCCGACTATACCGCGTAGTGGCCCGTCGTGGAAACGGAGTCCTCAGGTCTTGCGCATGATCTCGAGGGGAGGGAGCCGCGCGGCCCGAAGCGCGGGCAGGAGGGAGGCGGTGACCGACAGCAGTATCGAAAGGCCGGCCACCACCAGGAGCTCGGCGAAATCGACGCGGACCGGAATGCGCTGGAGGTAGTAGGCGGGATCGAGAAGATGGATCGGCGCCGCGACGCCGCCGCCGAGGCGGCTCGCGAACCCGGCGATCAAGTCGAGCGCCAGTTCGATGCCTCCGATCAATTCGTTCACCTTCCATGCCGCGAGGGCGCCGATGCCGACGCCCGCCACGCTGCCCGCCACGCCCACGCCGCCTCCCGCGATCAGGAAAACGGCGGCGACAAAATTCGGGGAGGCGCCGGCGGCTTTGATTATGGCGATGTCCTTCGATCGCTCGAGGACGATCATCACGAGGGCGGAACTGACATTGGCGGCGGCGACCAGGACGGAAAGGCACATGATGACGACGAGAAGGGCCCTCGTCGTCTGGAAGGAGGCGAAGAGGTTCCTCTCCAGATCTCTCCATGGGCGGACTATCCAGTCCGAGAAATCCCCTCCTCCCCCCTTCGCCGAGAGGGCGGATTCGAATCTCCGCACTTCCGGATCGGGGTTCCGGTAGGCATCCCGGACCTTGACGCCGACGATGTCCTGTCGGGCGGTCGCCGGGAGAATTCTGTCGGCCACGGCTCGCGGAACGAAGATCCAGAGTTCGTCCAGATCGCGGTAACCGGCGCTGACGATTCCCGCCACGCGGAACAGGGACGTGCGCGCGCCCGCGCCCTCGGCTCCGCCCGTCAGGACCACGAAGCTGTCTCCGACGCCGACGCCGAGCTTTTGCGCCGTCTCCGATCCGACGAGGGCGTCCCTGCCCTGCAGCCTTCGCTTCCCGGCGACGAGGCGGAGATAGCGTTGCATTCCCGGCTCGTCGATCGTGGCCTCGTCGATGCCGCGGAGGAGGGCCGGGGCCGAGACGCCCGCATGGACGGCGAGCGCGGCTCCCCTGATTTCCGGGGCCGCGAAGGTCACGCCGGGCAGGGCGGCGAGGGTCGCGGCGGCCCGATCCGCGTCGGCGAGGGATGTCGGTCCGAGGGACTCGGCCTGAAAATGGTAGGTCCATGTCTCGAGATAGCGGTCGCTGATGCCCCTGATCATCCCGTCCGCCACCAGGAGGACGAGAACGAAGGGCACCAGGCTCAGCGCGATGCCGAGAATGGCCCCGCGGATGTGGCGGGCGCTGCCGCTCCGGCCCCGGCTCCGAGTCGCTGGAGAACCTTTGCCCGACGGCCCGGCCAATCTCGAGGCGAGAAAGAACGCCGCACCCGCCTTCATGCCGCCTCGAGCCTTCCGCCGGAAAGCAGCAGCTTCCGGTCGGCGCGTCCCGCGATCGAAGCGTCATGGGTGGCGACGACCAGTGTGGTCCCGAAGCGGACCGGGAGTTCGAAAAGGATGTTCCCGACGGTGCCGGCGTTGGCGGCATCGAGATTGCCGGTGGGCTCGTCGGCCAGGACGAGGGGCGGATCGTTGACCAGGGCCCTCGCGATAGCCGCCCGCTGGCGCTCGCCGCCGGAAAGCTTGGAGGGGACGTGCGACAGCCTGTCGCCGAGCCCGAGCTCTCCCAGCAATTCCTCGGCCCTGCGCATCGCGGTCTTGCGCGGGGCGCCGCGCATCATGGCGGGGAGTGCCACATTTTCCAAGGCGGAAAGATCGCGGAGCAGATAATGGAACTGGAAGACGAAGCCGACGAAGCGGGAGCGGTAGTCTCCGAGCTGGCCCTCTTCGAGCGCGGCGATGTCCCGTCCGGCGACGCGGATGGCGCCCGAATCGGGCCGGTCGAGCCCGCCGATCAGGGACAGCAGCGTGCTCTTGCCGCTCCCGCTCGCCCCCATGATCGCCACGGATTCACCTTTGCCCACCGTGAAGCCGAGTCTGTCGAGGACGACGAGATCCTCCGCTTCGGTCCTGTACCGGCGGACGAGCTCCTCGATTTCGAGTATCGATTCATTCATAGCGCAGAATCTCCGCGGGCTTCAGGCTGGCGAGCTCCCGCGAGGCGGAGACCGAGGCGACGAGGGCCGAGGCCATCGCGAGAAAGGCGACGAGGATCGTCTCGGGCAATTCGAAACGCACGGGCAGCTCCTGGAGATAGAATACCGAATCGAGGGGCGAGGGGGGCGGCAGCGAGGGGAGGACGCGCGACGCGAAGGTCTGCAGCAGGGAGATCATGCCCGCTCCGATCGTGATCAGGTCGTTGATGTTGACGGAGACGAAGGCCCCGACGAGAAGGCCCGCGACGGCACCCTTGATTCCGGTCGAAAGGCCGTTCCAGACGAAGATCGCCGCGAGGTCCCCCTCCGAGGCGCCGAGCGATCGCAGGACGGCGATGTCCTCGGCGCGCATCGCGACGATCCGTCTCATCGCGTGGTGGATGTTGATCGCGACGACGAGGAACACCAGGCCGAGGAGGAGGAACATCATGTTCTTTTCGGTGCCGAGCGCGCCGAAGAAGGCCCGATTGTAGTCGCGCCAGGATTCGACCTTCAGGTTGCCATAGCCCGCCGCCGCGAGCCGGGCCCGAGCCTCGACCGCGAAGGACGCATCGGCGAACCTGTCCGCGAGCTTGACGCCGAGGACGGGCCGCCAACCCGGCTGATCGGCGAGCGAAGCCGGAAAGGCGTCCTCGCGGAGCAGGGCCAGACCCGAATCGAACTGCCAGTATCCCGAAGTGAAGGTGGCCGAGAGTCCGAGCGCGACGCGGTCGATGCCGACGCCCTCGCCGGCGCTCGCGGTGGGCAGGAGGAGGCTGAGGCCGTCGCCCTTCCGCAGGCCGAGGCCTCTCGCCGCCTCCGAACCCACTACGATGCCCTTTCCGTCCGAAAAGACCGAATCCCCGATCCCCAGTTCCCGCGCGAATCCCGGATCGCGTTCGGCGAAATCCCGCGGCAGGACCATCAGCCTGAGCGTGCCGACCCTGCCGTCGGGCGTGGAGACCAGGACCATCGATTCGCGGAAGGGCAGGATCGACGCGACTCCCGGAAGCGAGGCGAGACTTCGCTCCACCGCGGGGAAATCGGGCTTCGCCGCGGCCTCCCCCGCATTCTCCTCGAAAATTCTCGCGTGGAAGCTGGACACTTGCAGGAGGGCGTCGATGTAGCCGCCTTGAAGTCCGTTCATCACCGCCATGACGACGACGAGGGCGGCGGTGCCCGCGGCGATGCCGAGGGTGGCCAGCCGGGACGATTGGGAATGGAGGCCTTCCCTTCCCCCCGAAAACCAGCGGCGCGAGACGAAGAGGATCCAGGCCGGCGCCTTCCAAGCCTGTGTCTTCATGGATACACCCTGCTGCGCACTATCGTTCCGTCCTGCAGGAAATCCTCCCTCACCTTCATTCCGTTTTCGAATCGGGTCCGGACGACCACCTGCCCTCCCGACCACGTCTCCTCGATCCTGACCGAATCGGATTCCCAGCTGGTCACGAGCACGAGGACGCCATCTTCGCGGCGCTCTTCTTTGACGAGCTTGCCCTTGGAGTCGTAGCTGCGGTCGATCTTCAGGACGGGGACGGGCAGGCTGCGCGCGTCTTCGACGAGATTTCCGGAAGAGTCCCAGAGGTAATCATGGCTTTCGACGATCGCACCGTCCTTCGTGACGGTGGTCTTCGAAACCCGTCCGTCCGCGCCGTAGATCGACAGCCTGTTCGTGCCGGCCACCGCGTCGTCGACGCTGTCGGAAACCAGGGACCCCTTCTCGTCGTAGGCGAAGCTCTGCTCCATGAGGGTCTTGTCGCCCTTTACGATCCTGACCTTCGACACGTTTCCCGTCCCGTCGAAGAGTTCGATGCGCATCGTTCCGTCTTCGCGATCGGACCAGAGGGCTTCGGGCAGGCCGGAGCCGGCGACAGTTCCGACGTCGGTGCTCCCGAAATAGCCGGTCAGGTCCACCGCGAGCAGGCGCCCCAGGGGATCGTAGCGATAGTCTCGGCCGCCGATTT
>Ga0187814_10000344_pt1 | contig 14834 bp, 16 predicted proteins | sample NC_S_4_FD_132450 | JGI IMG/M metagenome (GOLD analysis project Ga0187814, IMG submission 132450) | Wetland sediment microbial communities from Neuse River Estuary, North Carolina, USA - ASW-S_4 | ecosystem: Environmental > Aquatic > Freshwater > Wetlands > Sediment | place: USA: North Carolina... | reverse complement strand
GCGTTCACGGGCAAGTCCGGGCAGTACAATACCTACCTGGCCGATGCCAACAAGCAGATGGACACCTTGCAGAAGCTGAGCACATCGAAGCAGGCGAAGAAGGCCTTCCAGGGCGTGCAGGCCGATGTCTCGCAAGAGCTCTACACGCTCGGGCAGGTACAGATGTTCGCCGCCGGCGGCGACCTGACGGGAGCGCAGGAGCTCCTGCACACCTCCGATCCGGCCCGCAAGCTGATGGTCAAGGACGTCCAGGACTTCCTGAACCAGCAGCAGCAGCTCGTGAACGCGACGGTCGCAAACGAGCGGGGCGCGTCGCAGACCGCGCTGATCCTCGAGGTCGCGCTGGCGATCGCCGCCCTGCTGATCGGCCTCGTGCTGATCCGCCTCACCGCCGGCATGATCGCACGCCCGATCGTGCGCATGGCGGAGGGCACGAAGCGCATCGCCGACGGCGACCTCCAGGTCGAGCGCCTGGACGACTCCTCCACCGACGAGGTCGGCGAGGTGGCCAAGTCGTACAACAAGATGGTGGAGGACCTGCGCACCATGATCGGCCGCGTCCGCGCCTCCGCGCAGGAGGTGGCCACGGCCGGGCAGCAGATGGCGTCGACGTCCGCGCAGGTCGCCTCGGCCACGGGGCAGATCGCCGCGACGATGCAGCAGCTCGCCACGGGCGCGAGCGAACAGTCGGTGAGCGCGGCGGAGGCTGCGCACTACATGGAGCAGATGCGCGCGGCCGTCGAGCAGGTCGTGAAGAGTGCACAGGGCCAGGCCGAGGACGTGTCGCGCAGCTCGGAGGTCGTCCGTCAGACGGCCCTCGCGATCGAGCAGGTGGCGCGCAGCGCGCAGGACGTCTCCGCCGCAGCCGCGCGCACCCTGTCCGCGGCCGAGACCGGCGGCAAGGCCGTCCGGCTGACGGTCGACGGGATCGCCCAGATCGAGGGCGCGTCGCACCGCGTAGCGCAGTCCGTGGAAGAACTCGGCACCTCGTCGCAGGAGATCGGCGCGATCGTCGAGGTGATCTCGTCGATCGCGGACCAGACCAACCTCTTGGCCCTCAACGCCGCGATCGAGGCGGCCCGCGCCGGCGAGCACGGCCGTGGCTTCGCCGTCGTCGCGGACGAGGTGCGCAAGCTGGCCGAGAGCTCCGGTGAGGCCAGCGGGCGCATCGCCGCCATCATCGATACCATTCAGGAGCACGTCCGGAGCGCGGTCGACACGATGGCCGCGTCGTCGCAGCGGGTGCGCGAGGGCACGCAGATGGCCGAGCAGGCCGGCCAAGCCCTGGACGCCATCCTCGGCGCGATGGGCGAGACCAACGGCTACGCGCAGGACATCTCCGCCGCGGCCGAGGAGGTCGCCGCGAGCACGGCGGGGGCCGTGGAGTCGATGGAGGCCGTGGCGACGTCGGCTCGTGCGAGCCTTGAGGCCACGGAGAACATGACGGCGCTGGCCGAACGTCTCGAGGCGCAGGTCCAGGAGGTTGCACGCATCTCCCAGGACACGGCCGCCGCCGTCACCGAGGTCAGCGCCAGCAGCGAGGAGATCGGGGCTTCCGCCGAGGAGATCGCAGGCGCTGCCCAGCGGCTGGCCGAGACCGCCGCGGGCCAGAAGGAAGTCGTCAGCCGCTTCCGCGTTTAGCGAAGCCCGTGGGAGGAGGAAGACGGATGGCAGGCGACCAGCAGGTCCAGCTGGTGCTCTTCGAGCTCCAGGGCGAGCTCTACGCCACCGAGGCGATGAAGGTCCAGGAGATCGTGCTGCGCGGCCGTGAGACCGCCATACCGGGTACGCCGGACTACGTCGCCGGGATCATGAACCTCAGGGGGCGCGTCATCCCCGTCGTCGACCTTCTGCGCCGTTTCGGCCTCGGCGACGCCAAGGACGCCACGCAAGTGGTGGTCGTCGAGCTGCGCGGCAGCCTCGTCGGCTTCATGGTGGATCTCGTCACCGAGGTCATCAACGTCCCCTACGACAAGATGGAGCCGCCGCCGGAGACCGTGGTCGAGGGACCGGTCCGCTCGGTGTCGGCGATCCTGCAGTTGGGCGACCGACTGGCGAGCGTGCTCGACCTTGACCTGGCCTTTGCGCCGGAGGAGCTCCAGATGGAGCTCGGCGGGCGTGGCAAGGCGCTGCAGGCGTGACCTTGGGAGGAGGGCGGTACCGGGAGCGAGCGGTCGGAAACTGTCGCTTTCAGGGAGGACTCGACGCGGATTTCCTCGAAGACAGGAGAAATCCGCCACCTGGCGATGGAGGGTAAGTTATGGACCTCGGTCTCTCGATCGCCGCGACGGCCCTGACGGCTGCCCAGGATGGCGTGTCGGTCTACGCGAACGACTTGGCGAACGCCAACACGACGGCGTTCGTGCAGGAGACACCTCTCTTCACGGGTCTTACGGCCTCGACCGAGGCCGCCGACGCTGCTCTCTCACCCCAGGGGTCGTCGCCGACGATCAGCTTCGGACCCGGCGTCGCCTACGCGGGCACGGACCCCGCGGGCGGCACGGGCGGACTGACGGAGACCGGGATTCCGACGGACGTCGCCCTGCAGGGCGACGGCTACTTTGTACTCGGCACGGCGGCCGGTCCCGCCTACACGCGCGACGGCTCCTTCAGCGTGGACTCGAAGGGCGACCTCGTGTCCGCCTCGGGCGACCCGGTGCTCTCGACGCAGGGACAGCCGATCAACGTGGGCACGTCCGGGGCCGTCGTCAGCATCACCCCCGCGGGGGCGGTGCTGTCCGGCGGCAAGGAGGTTGCGGAGATCGGCGTCGCGACGTTCGCGAACCCAGGCGGCCTCCTGCCGATCGGCCAGAACTCCTTCGCCGCGTCCGCGAACTCCGGCCCGGCCAAGCTCGGGACCCTGCCGCAGGGCACGTCGCTCGCGATCGGCGCCCTCGCGTCCTCGGGCACGGACGTCGCCGCGAGCCTGACGGGCCTCATCACCCTCGAGCGCAGCTACCAGATGGACGCGGACGTGCTCTCCCAGTCGAGCCAGATGCTCGACTGGGCCGCTCAGATGGGCTAGACCGCAGGTCACGCGAAGGGAGGCGAGCCTACGGACCTCTTCCTGCCAGTGGCCTTCGTCTTCGCGGTGGCGGCCGTCGTGCTCGCCGACATTCTGGACGGCGGCAGCATCCATTCGCTGATCAACATCCCGGCCATGATCCTCGTGCTCGGCGGCACGCTCGGCGCCACCACCATGAGCACCGCCGTCGCGGACCTCAAGGCAGTGCCGTCGTTCCTCGGCAAGGTGGGGCGTCCGAAGATCACGTCGATCGACCAGACCATCGAGGACATCGCCGCGCTCGCCGAGGTGGCGCGGCGCGAGGGCCTCCTGCGCCTCGAGGACGAGCTGAGCCGCCGTCCCGTTTCGCCCTTCCTGCAGCGGGGCGTGCAACTGATCGTGGACGGCGCGGACGAGGAGCGCATCCGCCTCATGCTGGAGCAGGAGCTCGCGATCTACGAGCAGCGCGAGCTCACGGGGGCTTCCTTCTTCGAGGCTGCGGGCGGCTATGCGCCTACACTCGGCATCATCGGCACCGTGGTCGGCCTCGTCTCGGTGCTCTCGAACCTGTCGAACGTCCAGAAGCTCGCACCGTCCATCGCGACCGCGTTCATCGCCACGCTCTGGGGCATTTCGACCGCCAACCTCTTCTGGCTGCCGATCGCCAACCGCCTCAAGGGGACGCTCAGGCACGAGGTGGAGGCGCGGGAGATGATCATCGAGGGCTGCATCGCGATCGCCGCCGGCCAGAACCCGCGCCTCATCACGGAGCAGCTCGCCGTCTTCCGGACGCCCGGCAAGACGAAGCGCTCGGCCCCACCGTCCCAGGAGGGAGAGGAGCAGCCTGAGCTCGGACAGGTCGTCGGCAAATGAGCGTCCGGCGCAGGCGGGGCGGCGAGGGTGGCGGCGGCGGCGGCGGCCACGACGGCGGCGGGATGCTGCGCTGGCTTTTGACGTACTCCGACATGATCACCCTCCTGATGGTCTTCTTCATCGTTCTGTACGCCGTCTCCCAGGTGGACAAGGCCAGGTACGAGGTGCTGATGAAGGCCCTCAAACAAGTGCTGACGGGCCAGCAGGTCGTGACGCAGGTGGGCGGCACCGTACCGGTCCCGCCGCCCGTCATCGGCAAGACGCCGACCACCGCCAAGGCGACCGCGAATGCCGCGAAGGAGCAGCAGATGCTGCAAAACCTCGCCAAGGAGCTCCAGCAGGCGGCGTCGCAGGCGCACATGCAGTCCGACGTGTCGGTCACGGTGGCTGCGGTGGGCGTACGGGTCTCCTTCCTGAACGGCATCCTCTTCAACTCCGGGGAGGCCACCATCAAGACGTCCTCCTACCCGCTGCTCGACCAGATCTCGGCGATCCTGGGCACGGAGCCGAACAACGTGATCATCGAGGGGTACACGGACGATGTGCCGATCAACACGCAGGAGTTCCACTCGAACTGGGACCTCTCGGCCATCCGCGCGACGCGGGTGATCGAGTACCTGATCGCCGAGGGCCTGGACCCCAGCCGCTTCTCGGCCGAGGCGTACAGCGAGTACCGCCCGATCGCCAGCAACGAGACGCCGACCGGGCGCCAGGACAACCGGCGCGTCGACATGGTCATCCTGCGCTCCACGCCGTACTCCACAGAGCAGATCATGGAGAACTACGACCAGATCCCCGGCACGCCGATCCGCGCCGGACCCACGGGCAGGGCCCAGCAGCCGTCCGGGAGGTGACGAACGGGTGAGAGGAATCGACACCGCGGCGACCGGCCTGATGACGGATGAGGCCTGGCAGCAGATCCTGGCCAACGACTTCGCGCAGATGAACACCCCTGGGTTCAAGTCCGAGATGCCGGTGATCGGCTCGTTCCAGACGGAGCTGCTCACCCGCACAGGCCTGGATGCCGGCAGCGTGGGCTCCTCGAGCGCCGGGGCCGCCGTCGTGGCGCAGGCGACCGACTGGAGCGCGGGCACCCTCCAGCAGACCGGCAACCCGCTCGACGTCGCCATCGAGGGCAGCGGCTTCTTCGCCGTCCAGACGCCCTCGGGCGTCCGTTACACGCAGGCCGGGGACTTCTCCACCGACGCCGCGGGCGACCTCGTGACGCCGCAGGGCTACCTCGTGCTGAGCAGCACGGGCAAGCCCCTGCAAGCGGGCTCCGGGGCGAGCATCGCACCGGACGGCACGGTCCGGACGGCGGCGGGTGCCGGCGTGGGCCAGGTGGGGGTGTGGAACCCGGCCACGGCGAGCCTGACCGACACCGGCGGCGGACTCTACTCCGCGACGGGCACGGTGCCGCTCGCCAAGGGGGCCGAACTCGCCACGGGCGTCCTCGAGCAGTCCAACGTCGAGCCGACGGAGGTCCTGGCCGCCATGATCCAGGTCCTGCGCCACTTCCAGGCGGGGCAGGAGTTCGTCAGCCAGGACACCTCGACCATCGACCGCTTCCTCCAGGAGGCCGGATAGCATGTCCTACCCCTCGCTCTTCCCCGTTGGGCCGACGAGCACCCTGGCACAGGGCCTCGCCGACAGCCCGGGCCCCGCGCCGGCCGGCGCCGCCCCGCAGGCGGACGCGCCGACGACGGACGCCACCGACCCGGCGGCCCCCGCGGCCTCCGGCGGGACGTTCGCACAGGCCATCGCCGCGGCGTCCCAGGCGACGGGGCTGGACCCGCGGCTGATCGCCGCGGTGGCGCAGGCCGAGAGCGGGGGCGACCCGACGGCGGTGTCGAGCGTAGGGGCGGAGGGGCTCATGCAGCTGATGCCGGGCACCGCGCAGGCCCTGGGCGTCCAGAACGCCTTCGACCCGGTGCAGAACGCCGTGGGCGGCGCCACCTACCTCAAGGAGATGCTGCAGGAGTTCAACGGGAGCCTCCCCCTGGCCCTGGCGGCGTACAACGCCGGACCGGGTGCCGTGCAGGAGTACGACGGCATCCCGCCCTATCCCGAGACCGAAGCCTACGTGAGGGGGGTGCTCCAGTCCTACCAGACCGCCGTGGACGGGCAGTAGCGGCGAAGGTGACCCCCAAGGTTCCAAGACTCCAGGCAAGGGGGCATGACGGCGATGATGCAGGCGCTCTCGAGCGCTGTCGCGGGGCTCGACGGCGAGCAGACCGCGATGAACGTCATCGGCAACAACATCGCGAACCTCAATACGACCGGCTTCAAGGCCAGTTCGGTCGACTTCGTCACCCTGCTCTCGCAGGTGCTGTCGACCGGCTCCGCTCCGGTCCTCGTGGCGGGCAAGCCGGCCCTCGGCGGCACGAACCCGATGACCGTAGGCCTCGGGGTCGGCGTCGGCTCGATCGCCCAGGACATGTCGCAGGGCAGCCTTCAGCAGACGGGCAACCCCCTCGACCTCGCGATCCAGGGCAACGGCTTCTTCGTGCTCTCCGGAGCGCAGGGCACCGTCTACTCGCGCGACGGCGGCCTCGAGGTGGACGCGAACGGCGACCTCGTCCAGGCCTCGACGGGCTCCCTGGTGGAGGGCTACCAGACGGGCATCACCGTGACGAGCGGCGTCGCGTCCGGCACCTACACGCCTCCGACCTTCCCGGTCACGACCACCGCCAACCTCGCGCCGATCGAGATCCCGCCGCAGGCCAAACTGTCCGGCGGCACCACGGGCAACCTCTCCTCGCTCGCGATCGGCGCCGACGGTACGATCACGGCCACCTACCAGGACAACACCGGCAACAGCCAGCAGATGGACCTCGGCCAGATCGCGATCGCCACCGTGCCGAACGAGAACGGCATGGTGCCCGTGGCCGGCAACGCCTTCGCCATCGGACCGAACGCGGGGGCCGTCTCCTTCACCGGCGCCGGCACGAACGGCGGCGGGTCGCTCGCCGTCGGGTCCCTCGAGCAGTCCAACGTGGACATCTCGAAGGAGCTCACCAACATGATCGTGGCGGAGCGCTCCTACCAGGCCGACGCCGACGTCATCACGACGGCCAACAACATGATGCAGTCGCTGATCCAGGTGCAGTGAGGCTCGGATGAGCGCCATCATCCCCGGCGTGCTGCAGAGCGCGCTCCAGGGACTCGCCCTCGGCGAGCAGGTCGTCGCCCAGAACATCGCCAACATCGGCACCCCGGGCTACGAGGCCAAGAGCGTCCAGTTCGCGGCCTCCCTCCAACAGGCGATGGCCTCGGGGGACGTAAAGGCCGAGGTCGTCCCGGACCCCGGCGCCATGGACCAAAGCGGCAACGGCGTCGACCTCGAGCAGCAGATCAGCCTCATGAACCAGCTGGCGCTGGTGCAGCAGGGCGTGATGAACCAGGTCGACGCCGACGAGCAGGCCGTGCACCAGATCATCCAGGACCTCGGCGGAGCGGGGGTGTAGCGGTGGCGATCAACGTCGGAGCCGTCTCCCAGGCCGCACTCAACCTCGGCACGACCGGGGCGCAGGGCGCCGGCAAGTCCGTCGGCCAGGACTTCGCGAGCATCCTGCAGAGCGCGATCTCGCAGGTGACCGGGGCGCAGGCCCAGGCCAACCAGCTCGCCGCCCAGTACGCGATGGGCGGCAACGTGACGCTCGAGCAGGTCATGCTGGCGACGAGCCAGGCCGAGCTCCTGGTGGAGACGGCGGGCGCGGTGACGACGCGCGCGATCTCCGCGTACCAGAGCCTCATGCAGACCTCCCTCGGCTAGCGCCGGCGGAGGGCGGAGAAACCCAGGGTCAGGGAGCTAGGAGCCGCCATGGACATCACGGGCAAGCGCAAGGCAGCCATTCTGATCGCCGGGCTTGGGCCGGAGGTTGCGGCCCAGGTCTACAAGCATCTCGGCGAGCAGGAGATCGAGCAGGTCACGGTCGAGCTCGCGCGCTCGGACGACACGCGCAGCGAGGAGCGCATGGCCGTGCTCGAGGAGTTCCGCGACATGCGGGAGGCCGGCGCCTACATCGACGAGGGCGGCATCGCGTACGCGCGCACCATCCTCGAGAAGGCCCTCGGCGCCTCGCGCGCCAAGGAGATCCTCGACCGCCTGACGAGCTCGCTCGCCCCGCGGCCGTTCGACGCCCTGCGCAACGCGGACCCCATGCAGCTCCTGACGTTCCTCCAGGGCGAGCACCCGCAGACGATCGCCCTCGTGCTGGCCTACATCCGCGCGGACGCCGCGGCGACCGTGCTCAAGAACCTGCCGCCGGACCTGCAGGCCGACGTGGCCCGGCGGATCGCGACCATGGAGCACACGAACCCGACCATCGTCGCGGAGGTCGAGGCGATGCTCGAGGGCAAGATGGTCACGCTCTTCGGCGGCGACCTCTCCCAGCCGGGCGGCGTGGACGTGATGGTCGCGGTCCTGAACCAGGTCGACCGCTCGACCGAGCGCACGATCCTGCAGAGCCTGGAGGAGAAGAACCCCGAGCTCGCCGACGAGATCCGCCGGCGCATGTTCCTCTTCGAGGACTTCGCGCAGGTGGAGGACCGCTTCATCCAGCGCATCATCCGCGAGGTGGACCAGCAGGACCTCGTGCTCGCGCTCAAGGGGGCGTCGGACACCATCTCCCAGACCTTCTACCGCAACATGTCCCAGCGCATGAGCGAGGTCGTGCGCGAGGACCTCAAGTTCCTCGGGGCTGTGAGGCTGCGCGACGTCGAAGCCGCGCAGCAGCGCATCGTGGCCGTCGCCCGCCGCCTCGAGGAGGAGGGCGAAATCATCATGTCCCACGGCGGAGGCGCAGATGAGATCATCGCCTAGGCAGCGCAGCGCGGTGATCAAGGCGCAGCAGCTGGTGCCGAGGGGCCAGGGCCCCCAGGGCGCCCGGCGGCCGGCGCCCGGCATGCCTGCCCAGGGCCCGGAGTCCGCCGCGGACCACATCATCGACGTGGCGCGCCAGGTAGCGCGCGCGACCCTGGAGATCGCCCAGCGCGACGCCGAGTCACTGCGCCGCGCGGCCGAGCGGGACGCCTCGCGCCGTGGGTTCCAGGCGGGCCGCAAGGCGGGCTACGCCGAGGGCCTGAAGGCGGCGGAGGCCGACGCCCGCCGGATCGTCGCGGAGGCCGAGGCGGCCGCGCGCGAGATCGTCGAGCGCGCCCAGGCGGAGATCGGCCAACTGGCGTGCGAGGTGGCCGCCCACCTGATCGGCAGCGAGATCCGACTCAACCCCGAAGTCGTGGAGCGCGCCGTCCTCGAGGTGCTGCAGGAGGCCCCGCTCCAGGGGGCGGTGTCCATCGAGGTCTCGCCCGCGGACCTCGAGCGCATGCTGAGGGCCCTGCCGGCCCTGCAGGCGGCCGCCGGGGCCGGGGCCGAGCTCTCCCTCGCGCAGAATGCCGACCTGCCGCAGGGCGGGATGCGGGTCTCGGGACCCCAGGGCGTCGTGGAGCGCAACTGGCGCGAGGGACTCGTCGCGATCTCCGAGGCGTTCGAGGAGGTGTCGCGGCATGGCGTCTGAACTCGACCGCTTCCGGCTCGCTCTGCGCGACACGCCTGCGGTGAAGGAGTACGGCAGGGTCGTGGAGGCGGTCGGCCTCTCGATCCGCTCGCAGGGTCCCCAGGTCGCGATCGGCGAGCTCTGCTACGTCGAGAGCCCGGGGCTCGAGCCCCTGCCCGCAGAGGTCGTGGGCTTCCGCGAGGGTCGCGTCGTGCTGATGCCACTCGGCCGCGGGCGCGAGATCACGCCGGGGGCGATCGTGCGCCCCGCGCGCGGCCCGCTCACGGTGCCGGTCGGCCCGGGGCTCGTGGGGCGCGCCGTCGACGCGTTCGGCGAGCCGATCGACGGTGGGCCGCGCATCGCCGAGCAGGACCGCGTCCCGACGCAGCGGCCCGCACCGAACCCGCTCGACCGCCCCCTCATCCGGGACGTCCTGCCCACGGGGGTGCGGTCCATCGATGCGATGACGACGCTCGGCGCCGGCCAGCGCATCGGGATCTTCTCGGGCCCGGGCGTTGGCAAGAGCGTGCTGCTCGGCATGATGGCGCGCGGGTCCGCCGCCGACGTGGCCGTCATCGCCCTTGTCGGCGAGCGCAGCCGCGAGGTGCAGGAGTTCGTCTCGCGCGACCTCGGCCCGGGCGGCATGGAGCGCTCGGTGGTGGTCGTCGCGACCGCCGACGAGCCCGCGCTCGTGCGCGTCCAGGCCGCCTTCACGGCGACGGCGATCGCCGAGCACTTCCGCGACGAGGGCAAGAAGGTGCTGCTGCTCTTCGACTCCCTCACGCGCGTCGCGATGGCCCAGCGCGAGGTGGGGCTCGCCGCCGGCGAGCCGCCCGCGACGCGCGGCTACCCGCCTTCGGCCTTCGCCATCCTGCCCCGCCTCCTCGAGCGCGCGGGCACGGCCCCCAGGGGTTCGATCACGGGGTTCTACACGGTGCTCGTCGAGGGGGACGACCTGCAGGAGCCGGTGGCCGACGCCGCGCGCAGCGTCCTCGACGGCCACATCGTCCTGTCGCGCGAACTGGCGGACGCCGGCATCTTCCCCGCCGTCGACGTCGGCCGCTCGATCTCCCGCATCATGCGCCAGGTGATCAGCGAGGAGCACCAGCAGCTCTCCCAGCGCCTGAGAGGGCACTGGGCCCTCTACGAGGACGCCAAGGACCTGATCCGCATCGGCGCCTACCAGGCGGGCGCCAGCCGAGAGGTGGACGAGGCGGTGGCCATGCGGCCGAGGATCATCGAGTTCCTGCGCCAGCGCGAGCACGAGGTCGTGTCGTTCGACGCGGCCGTCGCGAGCCTCGGGGAGCTCTACGCATGATGCGCGTCGTGCGCCTTGGGCGGCTCGAGCGCCTGCGCCGCCACGAACGGGACTCCGCCGCCCAGGCGCTGCACCGCGCGCAGGAGGACCTTGCGTCGGCGGCGGTGGCCGCGGCCCGGGCCAGAGAGCGCCGGCGCCAGGCCGAGGAGGAGTTCCTCGCGGAGGCTGCGCGGCCACAGCCCGCGCTCGCGTTCCTGCGGGAGCACGAGGAGGTCCTGGAGCGCCTTGACGCCGAGCGCGGCCAGTTCCTCAAGGAGCGCCACGCCCAGCGCCTCCTGGCGGAGCGGCGGGTGCAGCTGCGGCGGGCGATGGTCCGCGAGGAGCAGATGAAGAGCCTGGGTCAGTGGGAGCGCAGGCGCCAGCAGCGGGAGGAGCTGCGCGGCGAGCAGCGCGAACTCGACGACCTTCCCCCGAAGGAGGGGCCCGCATGGTGAGCGCGGTCGGCGCGGTCGCCGCGATCGGCGCAGGCAGCGCCCCCGTCGCCGGCGTGGGGTCCGTGCCGGGCATGGGCCGGACGGACGCCGGTGGCGCACGGGGGGCGGGCGACGCCTCCTTCCGCGACGCCCTGCTCTCGGCCATGGGTCCGGCGCTCGGCGGCTCGCCCCCCGCTCGGAGCAGGGCCAGGACGACGGCGCCGGGCCAGGCGGGCGGCCAGCTGCCGCCGGCGGGCCTGCTCGCGGCGCTCGGCCTGACAGGCGGGGCGCAGCCTCCTGCGGTGGGCCTCGGCAGCGCGGCAGGGACGCAGGCGGCCCAGGATTCTTCCTCCACGACCACTACCCCAGCGGGGGCCGGGTCGGACACTGCGGCGGCGGCGGGTGCCACCCTGGCTGCGCAGGTCGCGGGCGCAGGCGACGCCGCGTCCCTCACCGCGGGGGCGGCGGTGCCGACCGCGCCCTCGACGTCCGGGTCGGCTGCGCAGGCCGCTCAGGCCGCTCAGGCTGCGTCGGGCGATGTCGCCTTGGCCGCAGCGAAGGAGCAGGCCGCAAGCCCGGCGGGCACGCTCCCCGTCGCCGGCGCCGGTGCTCGGTACACGGCTGCCGCCGCAGTGCCGGCGAGCGGCTCCGCCTCCCCCACGACCGCTGTCACCGGTCCGGCCGGCCTCCCCTCTGCCCAGACCACCTCCATGCAGGTTGCGACCAGCGTCGGACCAGGCGCTGCAGCCGGGTCCGGCCACGGCGCGCCCTCCCCGTCCGCGACCACCACGGTCGCCGGCGCGGCGGTGGCCGCGACCGTGAGCGCCCCTGCGGCCTACGGGTACGGCTCGCCTTCCGCGGGAGCCCTGCGGACGGCGCGGGCGGCGGACGGCTCGGGGTCCGCATCCCAGGGCGGCGGCTCGCAGGTCGGCGGGGCCCTCGCTCCTGCGGTTGGGGCGCCGCGCTCCGGTGCGGCGGGTGCAGATCCGGGCTCAGCGAGTTCTCACTTGAACGGCTCCTTCGCGGCGGGAGACCGGACGAGCGACGTCGAATACGGTCGCACGGCCGCAGGACAGGCCGCTGCGGATCCAGGCCCCGGCGCGGCGGCGGGCTGGGCGCCCGCGCAGCCGGCGAACGTGCCGACCTCATTGCCGGGAACCGGAACCCCAGGGCTTGCGAGCCACGTGGCCGAGCAGGTCGCGAGCGTGGCGCAGCACATGGCGCAGGCGTCGCAGCAGGGCATCGCCACGGTGCGCCTGCAGCTCGACCCGCCGGAGCTCGGGCACGTCGACATCACGCTGCGGGCCGCGCAGGACGGCATCGTCGCGGTGCTGCGCGCGGAGACGCCCGAAGGCCTTGCGGTGCTGCAGAGCGGTCAGGACGACCTGGCGCAGCGCCTCGCAGCCCTCGGCTTCAAGGCGAGCCAGGTGGACATCTCCGCTGCGGAGGGCGGCTCCTCCGCAGCGCCTCGCGCGGTGCTCCCGGCGGCGCGGTCCACTTCGGGAAGGAGGGCGTCCTGACATGAGTGCGGCAAGCCCGGTCGGCGGGGCGTCGAACACGACGCAGGGAAGCCAGGGCACGTCGGGCGTCGGCCTGACGCAGAACGACTTCCTGCAGCTGCTGGTCGCCCAGATGCAGTACCAGGACCCGACCAACCCCATCTCGAGCGATCAGTTCCTGCAGGAGATGGCCTCCTTCAGCGAGGTCGTGGACCTCTCCCAGCTCGAAACCCTGACGCAGTCCCTGATCGACAACGAGGTGGCGACGCAGGGGCTGCAGCTCCTCGGCAAGCAGGTCACCGCCGTCACGAGCTCGGGCCAGCAGATCACCGGGACGGCGACCGAGCTGACCATGGTGAGCGGCCAGCCCATGCTGACCGTCAACGGCAGCCAGATTTCGGTGGGCGACGTCGTGAGCGTGCAGTAGGCCCAGGAGGCCCGGGAGGAGGGAAGGGATGGCGAAGGCGCGCGCCGGAGAGGTCTCCGGCCTCAAGGCACCCCCGCACATCCACGACTTCCGGCGCTCGCGGCGGCTCTCCGCCGACCAGATGCGCTCGCTCGAGCGGGTGCACGAACACTTCGCCGGCCTTTTGGGCACGTACCTCACGGCGTACCTGCGCACGCGCGTCACGTGCGAGCTCAGGGACGTCGTGCAGACCGTCTTCGAGGACGTCGTACGCTCCCAGCCGGCGCGCAGCATCGTCGTGACGCTGGCGGCGGAGCCCCTGACCGGTGCGCAGCTGATGCGGCTGAGCCCCGCGCTTGGCCATGCCCTGATCGATCGCCTGCTCGGAGGCTCGGGCGACGTCTCGGTCGAGGACAGGACCTTCACCGACATCGACGTCCACGTCCTGGAGCGCGGCCTGCCGGTGTTCCTCGAGGCGCTGGGCGAGAGCTGGGCCGGCGTCGAGCGGCTGCACCCGCAGATCCGCCTCCTGGAGGCGTCGCCCCAGTTCCTGCGCCTCGTCGGCCCGCAGGAGTCCATCGTCCAGATCGACATCGAGATCAGCTTCGCCCACCACTCCGGGGACCTCTCGCTGGTCCTGCCGTACGAGTCGCTCAAGCCGATCCTGCCCAAGCTCACGTCCGTTGCGCTCCTCACGGAGCAGAACGAGCAGCCCGCCGACCTCGAAGGAGCGCGCCAGCTGCGCGCCGCGGCGCTCGGCATCGACCTGGACCTCGTCGCCTACGTCGGACAGGCCCGCCTGACGGTGGCCGAGTTCCTGGAGCTCGAGGCGGGTGACGTCGTCCTGCTCGAGCAGAAGGCCGACGCCCCCCTGACGGTCGTGGTGGCGGACCGGCCCAAGTTCGTCGCGCGGCCCCATGCCCGCGGCAACCGCCTGTGCCTGCGCATCGAGGGCCGCATCGAGAGCGAGGTCGAGCACAAGATTGCTGAATGACCAGGACCTCTCCACCTACGGCATCGTCCAGAACCTCGCCTGGGGCGGGGCTGTGCCCGTGCTCGCCGACCGCCTGGGCTGGGACGCGCAGGCGGTCGTGAGCCGCGTGCGGGAGGGCGAGACGCCCAAGGCGCCCACCCGCGGCTACCGGCTCAGCGGGGATCTGCGCCAGGAGGGCGTGCTCGAGTTCGACGAGGGCATCCGCGAGGCCCTGGGCGAGGAGGGGCTCGAGGAGGTGGCCAAGGCCACCCTCAACATGCTCGCCGAGGTGCTGCGGGCGCAGGTGGAGGTGCGGCTCGCGCCGGCCCCCGAGGGCGACCAGGTCGCCGGCGAGTGGGTCGAAACGTCCGTGCGGGTCGTCGTGGCGGACTCCACCTTCGAGGTGGCGCAGTACGTGCGGCCGACCGACGTCGGCCAGGTGGTCGCGGCCTTCTCGCGCAGCGACGCCGAGCCCGCCCCCGAGGTGGCCGCGGCGTTCGAGGCCTCCGCGGAGGAGCTCCTGGCCCCCGACACGCTGCCGTCGCAGGCGCCCGACGCGACACCTGCGGGGGCGCCCGCCCAGCCCGCAGCGCCGCCGGAGCCCAGCGTCGAGTACGTGCCGCAGGCTTGGCCCGACCTGCCCCCCGCCCAGCCGACGCCGGCCCAGCCGGCCACCCTGGGCCTGCTCTACGACGTGCCGCTCACCCTGCGCGCGGAGCTCGGCCGGACCGTGCGCCGCGTGGAGGAGATCATCGCGCTTGGCCCCGGGTCGGTCATAGACCTGGACCGCATGGTCGGCGACATGGTCGACCTCTACGCCAACGGCCAGTGGGTGGCCCGCGGCGAGGTC
>Ga0187814_10000343_pt1 | contig 14870 bp, 10 predicted proteins | sample NC_S_4_FD_132450 | JGI IMG/M metagenome (GOLD analysis project Ga0187814, IMG submission 132450) | Wetland sediment microbial communities from Neuse River Estuary, North Carolina, USA - ASW-S_4 | ecosystem: Environmental > Aquatic > Freshwater > Wetlands > Sediment | place: USA: North Carolina... | reverse complement strand
CCGCACCCGCCGTCCTGGTCGTCGGCCGCGGCTCCACCGACCCGGACGCCAACGCGGACGTGGCCATGGTCGCCTCGGGCATCACGGGGTACCCGGTGATCTGCAGGATCGGCGACTCGCTGGCCGCCCGGCTGGCGCGCACCGCGAACATCACGCTCAGCGCGGCGGCGGTCCGGCTGGCGCACGGCGAGGCCGGGCCTGGCGCGATCTGGCTGGTGGGCTGCGCGCCGACGGCCCTGGCCGAGATCATGAGCAGGCAGGTCGAGCCCGCCCTGGTCATCGGCGTGCCGGTGGGGTTCGTCGGCGCGGCTGACGCCAAGGACGAGCTGCGCGCCAGCGGGCTGCCGGCCTTGAGCAACATCTCGGAGAAGGGTGGTTCCGCGGTAGCCGTCGCGGCCTTCAACGCGTTGCTCCGGGTGGCCAGGGCGCCAGCCGCGACTGGGCCAGCCGCGGACGCGCCCGCTGATCCGGAGCCCGCTCGATGAAGCCGCCGCTGCTGCTGGCCGCCCACGGGACCCGCGATCAGGCCGGGGTCGAGGCCTTCAACGCGCTGGCCGAGCGGGTCGGCGGCCTGGCCGCCGGGGACGGGACGCGGGTGGCGGGCGGCTTCATCGAGCTTTCCCCGCCGCCGCTGGGCGAGGCCGTCGCCACCCTGGTGAACGGGACCCCGGCGCACATGGTCGCGGTGCCGCTGATGCTGTCCGCGGCCGGGCACGCCAAGGGCGACATCCCCGCGGCGCTGGCCCGCGAGCGCACCCGGCATCCGGGCCTGCGGTGGACCTACGCCCGCCCCCTGGGTCCACACCCCGCGCTGCTCGACCTGCTGGCCGCCCGGATCGCCGCCGCCAGCCGCCTTGGCGCCGCACCCGCCGTCCTGGTCGTCGGCCGCGGCTCCACCGACCCGGACGCCAACGCGGACGTGGTCAAGACCACCCGGCTGCTGTGGGAGGGCCGGGACTACCCGCTCGCCGAGACCGCCTTCGTCTCGCTGGCCCGGCCCGGCGTGCTCGAGGGCCTGGAGCGGTGCCGCCTGCTCGGCGCGCGGCAGATCGTGGTGGCCAGGTACTTCCTCTTCCCCGGCGTGCTGCCCGACCGGGTGGCCGAACAAGCCCGCCAGTACGCGGCCGCGCATCCCGAACTGGACATCAGGTGCGCCGACGTGCTCGGCGACTGCGACGAGGTCGCCGCGCTGGTCTACGAGCGGTATCACGAGGCGCTAACAGGAGATATCCGGATGAACTGCGACATGTGCGTATACCGGATCGCGATGCCGGGGTTCGAGCATCGCGTCGGCGAGCCCCAGCATCCCCACGATCACCCCCGCGATCACACGCATGAATAACAGCTACCCGCAAGACCAACGCGACGCCGTCTACCGGGTGATCGCCGAGCGGCGCGATGTCCGCCGCGGGTTCCGGCCGGACCCGGTGCCGGCCGACGTACTCGGCCGGGTGCTCGCGGCGGCCCACCAGGCACCGTCGGTGGGCTTCTCGCAGCCGTGGGACTTCATCGTGATCACCGACCGGGCGCGGCGGGAGCGGATCGCGGCGCTGGCGCGCCGGCACGCCGGCGAGTTCGCGGCGGACCTGCCCGGTGCCCGGGCCCGCGCGTTCGACCAGCTGAAGATCGAGTCGATCCTCGACACGCCGGTCAACATCGTGGTCAGCTGCGACCGTACCCGCGGCGGCCGGCACACGCTCGGCCGGCACGCCCAGCCGCAGACCGCCGAGTTCTCCAGCGTGCTCGCGGTGGCCAACCTCTGGCTGGCGGCCCGGGCCGAGGGCCTCGGCGTCGGCTGGGTGAGCTTCTTCGACGAGCGCGAGCTCGCCGCCGAGCTCGGGCTGCCGGCGCACCTGGAGGTGATCGCCTACCTCTGCGTGGGTTACGTCACCTCCTTCGCGGCCGAGCCGGAACTCCAGTCGTCTGGCTGGGCGCGTCGGCGGCCGGTGTCGTGGGCGGTGCATGCCGAGGAGTTCGGTCACCGCGGAATGCCAGGGGAGGCACCAGTGGACCCGCTCGCCGACCTGATCACGGCGATCACCCCGCCCGACGCCGAGGCGATGGCCGCCGCAGCCGAACGGCAGGACCGGATGACCAAGCCGCGCGGCTCGCTCGGCGTTCTCGAGGACGTGTCGGTGCGGCTGGCGGGGCTGGCGGGCAGCTGCCCGCCGCCGCTGCCCGAGCCAGCCTGCGTCGCGGTGTTCGCCGCCGACCACGGCGTGCACGCGCAGGGGGTCAGCCCGTGGCCGCAGGAAGTGACCGCCCAGATGGTCGCCAACTTCCTGGCCGGCGGGGCGGTGGTCAACGCGTTCGCGGCCCAGGCCGGGGCCGAGGTCACGGTGGTCGACGTGGGGGTGGCCGCCGACCTCGAACCGGTCCCCGGGCTGCTGCCCCGCAAGATCGCGCGCGGCACCGCGGACTTCACCGAGGGACCGGCGATGACCCGCGACCAGGCGGTGGCGGCCCTGGTGACCGGCGCCGAGATCGCCCGCGACCTGGTCGCGGCGGGCAACCGGTGCCTGGTCACCGGCGACATGGGCATCGCCAACACCACCGCGTCCGCCGCGCTGATCTGCGCCTTCACCGGAGCCGACCCGGCCGAGGCGACCGGCCGCGGCACCGGGATCGACGCGGCCACCTACGCGCGCAAGATCGAGGTGGTCTGCCGCGGCCTGGCCAGGCACCTTCCCGCTTCCGTTGCCCCCGCCCGCACCCCCGGCCCCGATTCGCCCGATTCGCCCGATTCGCCCGGTCTGGTCGACCCGGTGGGTGTCCTCGCGGCGTTCGGCGGCTTCGAGCATGCCGCCCTGGCCGGGTTCATCCTCGGCGCCGCCGCGCTGCGCGTTCCGGTGATCCTGGACGGGGTCATCGCGGGCGCCGCCGCGCTGGCCGCGGTGGCCCTGGCCCCCGACGCGGTGGCCGCCTGCTTCGCCGGTCACCGCAGTGCCGAGCCCGGCCATGCCGTTACGCTTAGCCACCTGGGGCTACGCCCGCTCGTAGACCTGGGGCTACGGCTCGGCGAGGGCACCGGCGCCGTGCTGGCCCTGCCCCTGGTGCAGAGTGCGGCGCGCGCGCTGCGTGACGTCGCCACCTTTGATTCCGCGGGTGTGGCCGACAAGCTCTGATAGACCGAAGGAAGCATGGATCCGTACTTGCTGGGGCTCCGCCTGGGGGGCCGTCGCGTCGTCGTCGTGGGCGGGGGAGGGGTCGCGTCCCGCCGGGTGCCCGCGTTGCTCGATGCGGGCGCGGAGATCCTCCTGGTGTCCCCGAAGGTCGCCGCCTCGCTCGAGGATCTGGCCGCGGCCGGGCGGATCCGCTGGGAGGCGCGGGGCTACCAGCCCGGCGACTGCGCCGGGGCCTGGCTGGTCTGCGCGTGCACCGACGACCCGGCCGTCAACGTGGCGGTCGCGGCGGCAGCCGAAAACCAGCGGACCTGGTGTGTCCGCGCCGACGACGCGGGGGCGTCGGCCGCCTGGACGCCCGCCTCGGGCCGGTCGGGCGACGTCCGGGTGGGGGTACTCAGCGGCGACCCGAGGCACAGCGCCGCGATCAGGGACGCGGTCGTGGCCGGGCTGCGGTCCGGCCAGCTCAGCGCTAGGCACGGGCGCGGGCACCGGAGCGGGGTGGCGATCATAGGCGGCGGCCCCGGCGATCCCGGGCTGATCACGGTGCGCGGCCGGCAACTGCTCGCCGAAGCCGACGTGGTGCTCACCGACCGGCTGGCGCCCCGCTCGCTGCTGGACGAACTGCGCGACGACGTGGAGATCATCGACGCCGGCAAGATCCCCTACGGCCGGGCGATGGCGCAGGAGCACATCAACGCGGCGCTGATCAGCCACGCCCAGGCAGGTCGTTTCGTGGCCAGGCTGAAGGGCGGTGACCCGTTCGTGTTCGGCCGGGGGGCCGAGGAGGTGCTGGCCTGCCTGCGGGCGGGCGTCCCGGTCACCGTGGTGCCCGGCGTCACCAGCGCGGTGGGCGTGCCGGCCAGCGCCTGGGTCCCGGTGACCCACCGCGGCGTCGCGCAGGAGTTTCACGTCGTGTCCGTGCACGTTCCGCCAGGTGACGAACGGTCCACGGTGAACTGGAAGCTGCTCGGAGGCAGTTCGGGGACCCTGATACTGCTGATGGCCGTGGAACGCATTGGCGCGGTGGTGCACGAACTGATGCGATACGGACGCAGTCCGGATACTCCCGTTTCGGTGATCGCAGACGGTACTCTGCCGACGCAGCGCACAATTAACTCAACGCTGGAGCAAGTGGAGAGCCTTGTGGCGAAGGAGGGGGTCCGGCCGCCCGCGATCGTCGTGGTAGGCGACGTGGTGACCGTTGCCGCGGAGATTACAGAACTCATGCGCGATGTGACTGCCTGACGAACGGGATAAACTCCGCGTGCCAGGCGATCAAGCTAGTGGCCCCCCGCCCCAGGAGACCCCGAGAAACCCCGATAGGCCCGCCGGGGTTTCCGCGGGGGTTTTGAGGAGGACGTTACAACGATGGAAGGTCAGGGCGTGGCGGCTTCTGGGGCGTCTGCGGCCGGCGGGCACGGCGAGTCCGGCCCGGGTGCTGGCGTCGCCGCTGAGGTTGACCACCCTGCCGAGAACCATGCGACCAGTGATATTGCGGACGGTGGTGAAGGCCAGGGGCGTAATGGGGATGACAGTCACGTGGCGGTTGCACCGGATTCCCCGGAGGCGTCCGCCCAAGATGCCGGTATGTCGCAATTGCCCGCATCCTCCCAGTCGACCCGGTTGCCGCGAGAAGAGCGGTCATCCCAGGAGTCTCAGCCGGAATTGCCGTCTCAGCAGATTGAATCGGACAAACTGGATAACATTGTTGATCCCGATCGAAATAATAGTGCTGTCGTAAGGGATGAGAATACGGGCCACAACCAGACCGCGGCCGGCCTCGTGCCCCCCGCGGTAGACGCTCCCGCGGGGGGCGCCCCCGCGGCAGATGCCCCACGGGCTGTCACGCCGCCCGAGACCGCGGCCGCGGCCGGCTCCGTGCCGCCCGAAACCGCCCGGCCCGAGACCGTCCAGCCCGCGAGCGACGAGCCCGAGACCGTCCAGTTCCCGGCCGTGACACTGGAGGCCACCGAGCCCGTCGCGGATTCTGCTCCCCAGCCCGCCCAACCCGAGCCCGTGACCGAGCAGTTCCCGGCCATCCCGGCCGGAGCCAGCGAGCCCGGCTCCCCTTCCCAGCCCATGGCCGCCGCGTCCCAGCCCGAGCCCGTTGCCGCCCCTGAGCCCGTTGCCGCCGCCAAGCCCGCCTCCGATTCCGCGCCCGCCGAGCCCCTCGCCGATTCCGCGCCCGCCGATCCTGCGGCCGCCGATCCCGAGCCCGCGGCTCCCTCGGAGCCCGTTACCTCCGCGCCCGTCGCCGCGGTCCGGTCCCGGGCCGCCGCTCAGCCCCACGTCCGGGTCGATGCGCGCTTGCTCGAGGCCGCCCTGCTCAACCTCAGGAAGCGGATCGCCGCCATCCCGCTCGTCTTCCAGATCTCCGGTTCCGCCGAGGTCAAGGCCGAACGTGGCAAGCTCCTCAGCCAGATCGACGACTACCTGCTGCCCAGGGTGCGCCGTTCCGCCGCGCCGGTGCTCGTCGCCTTGGTCGGCTCCACGGGCGCCGGGAAGTCCACCCTGGTGAACAGCATCGTCGGCGCGCCCGTGAGTGCCACCGGCGTGCGGCGGCCGACGACGAACAGCCCGGTCCTGGCCTGCCACCCCGACGAGATCGACTGGTTCGCCGAGAACAACTTCCTGCCCACGCTGCCCCGGGTCAGGCAGGAAGGCCTGGCGCGTCCTGGCCGGGACGGGCTGCTCGTCCTCGCGGCGAGCGAGGGCATGCCGCGCGGCATCGCGCTGCTGGACACGCCGGACATCGACTCGGTGGTGCAGGCACACCACGAGTTCGCCTACCAGTTCCTCGACGCCTCGGACCTGTGGCTGTTCATGACCAGCGCCAGCCGGTACGCCGACGGGCCGGTCTGGGAGATCCTGCAGCACGCCCGGGACCGTAAGGCCTCCCTCGGCGTGGTCCTGTCCCGGATCCCGCAGGCCTACCGGACCGAACTCGTCGACCACTTCTACGCCATGCTGGACGCGAACGGGATCGCGGCCGCGGACCGCTTCGTCATACCGGAGATCCCCCTCATCGACGGGATGCTCCCGCCCGACGCCTACCAGCCCGTCCGCGACTGGCTCGCCGACACCGCCGCCCGGGCCGACCGCCGGGTGGCGGTACTCTCCCAGACCATGTCCGGTGTGCTCGACACGTTCAAGACCAGGATCCCGACCATCGCCGCCCACGTCGAGGCGCAGGTCGTGCTCCGCGCCGAACTGCGGCGGGCCGCCGATACCGCCTACGAGAACGCCTTCAATGAGGCCAGCGACGGCATGAAGGACGGCACCCTGCTCCGCGGCGAGGTGCTCGCGCGCTGGGAAGACTGTGTGGTCGGCGGCGACCTGCGGCCGCGCCGCGGCGCCAAGCCCGCCCGGAGCGGGAACAAAAAGGGCAAGCGCGCACGCCGCGGACCTTCGCGGCCGGCGGCGCTGAACGCCGCGCTCCGTTCGGCCATCGAGTCCTACATCGTGTCCGTCGCCGACCGGGCGGCGGAGGCCGTGGAGGGCAGCTGGCGCGCCGATCCCGCCGGGGCCGTGCTGCTCGCGGACGCGGCCGCCGAGCGGGCCCGCGATGTGCGCGCCAAGCAGGTGTTCGAGTCCGTCTTCGGTCCCGCCGGGCAGAGCGGCGGCGGCAATCCGGCCGACGTGGACATCAAGGCCGCCGACGTGATCAAGGCCGCCGACGCCGCACAGGCCTCGGCCTTCAGCCGATCCTCGCCGGACCTGGCGCTGCGTGCCATGCGGGCCATCGGGGCCTGGCAGGATCACCTGACCCGGCTAGTGGAAGGGGAGGACCTGCGGCCTGCCGCAGCCAGGCGCGTCTCCTTCGACGAAGAGGCACTGAGCCTGGTGGTCCTGGTGGCGATGCTCGGCGAGGCAGTGCCCGCTGGGGCCGGACCTGCTGGGACTGGACTGGCTGGGACCGGGCCTGCTGGGACCGGGGCACGTCCGGCCGCGGCCGCGTTGTCGGCCGAAGCCGATGGCGGCAGCGTCTACGCCGAACCGCGGCGGATGCTGACGTCGGTGTTCGGCGGGGTGATGCTGACCGAGATCCTGGCCAAGGCGCGCGCCGACCTGCTGGACCGGGTCCGGCTGCTGCTTAACGAGGAACTGGTCAGGTTCGTTGAGGTGCTCGACGCTGCCGGGGCCTGCGACGACGTCGCGGCCATCCGGCTTTACCAGGCGGAATTCTCGCTCGAGGCGGTTAGGTGACAGCGAACACGATCGGGGCGACCGGGCTGGCGTACTCACGGCTGCCCGCCAGACTCGCCTCGCTCCAGGAGCTGACGAAGATCGGGTCCGGAAGAACCGGGTCCGAAGGGTTCAGCCAGGAACTCCTCACCGAGGCGGAAGCGCTGCTGCGCCGGTCAGGTGAGCGGATGCGGATGTCCGCCTCGCACACCGTGGTGGCCCTGGCGGGCGGGACCGGCAGCGGCAAGTCCTCGCTGTTCAACGCTCTGGCTGGGGCGAATTTCTCGCCCGCGGGGGTGACCAGGCCGACCACCAAGCACTCGCACGCGTGCGTGTGGGGGATGGAGGGGGCCGCCCCGCTGCTCGACTGGCTCGGCGTGCAGCGGCGCCACCGCTACGCGCGGGCGAGCGCGCTCGACGAGGGCGAGGCGTCGCTGACCGGCATGCTCCTGCTCGACTTGCCCGACCACGACTCGGTGGTCACCGGTTCGGCGGCGCTGGTCGACCGCCTGGTCAAGCTGGCCGACATGCTCGTCTGGGTGCTTGACCCGCTGAAGTACGCGGACGCGTCCGTGCACCGGCGCTACCTGGTCCCGCTGGCTGGGCACGCCGCGGTGACCACGGTGGTGCTCAACCAGGTCGACACGCTCAGCCCCGACCAGGCCGCTGACTGCGAGTCTGACCTGCGCCGGCTGCTCGACGCCGAGGGCCTGCACGAGACTCAGGTGCTGGTGACCTCCGCGACCACCGGCGCCGGCCTCAACGAACTGCGCCGGGTGCTGGCCGGCGCGGTGGCCGCCCGGCGGGCCGCGAGCGACCGGATCACCGCGGACATCGACGCCCTGCTCGAAAGGTTCACGGTCTACGCGGGGGATTCGGTGCCCGGCTGGCTGCCCCCTGTGGCGCCCGTACCACTGCTGTCGGCCGCTGCCGATGCCGCCCCACCCGAACCGGTTTCCACCCCGGTTTCGGCGCGCCCACCCTGGGAGCAGCCGGACGGTGACGAGCACGAGGGTAACGGGCGGGCAGGCGCGGCCGACTGGCAGCCCTGGCAGACGAGCGCCGCGCCGACGCGGCCGTCGTCCTCTGCGCGGCCGCCGTGGGAGGACGCGACGCAGGACGGCAACGGCACCGGCAAGCCGGCCGAGGATCCCGCGATCTACGTGCCAGCCGGTCCGATCGGCACACTGACCGCGGCGTTCGCGAAGGCCGCCGGGGCGAGGGCGGTGACCGAGACGCTGAACGGCGTGCGTGAGCGCAGCGCCGCCGGCTACATCGGCTGGCCGCCGGCGCAGCTGGTCGACCGCCTGCGCGGGCAGGCTCCAGCCCACAAGCTGCTGGCTAGCGACCCCGGCCAGGCCGGGCAGGCGCAGCGGTCCGATATCGACAACGCGATCAACGTGTTCGCCAACGAGGTGGGCAGTTCGCTGCCCGAGCCCTGGTCGCGGACCGTGCGAGCGGCGGCGCGTTCCCGAGCCGACGAGGCCCAGTCGGCCCTCGGCACAGCGGTGGCGCAGGGCCTGCCGCCGCGCGACAAGGTGACCGGCTGGTGGCGGCTGGTCGCGCTCGCCCAGTGGCTGCTGATGGCGTTGATGCTGGCCGGCCTGATCTGGATCGTGCTGATCCTGGCGTTCGGCGAGTCCAGTACGGCGCGCAAGTCACCGTCCCTGATCAACGACGTCTCGCTAGCCCCGTGGCTCGGGGTCATGGTGGTGGCGCTGCTGCTGCTGGGCTGGCTGATCTCGTCGTGGTGCCAGAACATGGTCGTCCTCGCGGCCGACCGCGAGCGCGAGCAGGCGGTGCGCGACATCCTGGCCCGGATCGCTACCGTCGCCAACGACCTGGTCGTGATCCCAGTCGGCCGCGAACTCAGCGACTACGAGCGGTTCCGCACCGAACTAGCCGCCGCCCGCGACAGTTAGGTCTCCGCCGCCTCGGCCGACCTCCTTGATCCCGTGGACGATTGCCCGTTCTGTGCCATAGCCGCAGGTGGTGAGGCCCAACATGTCGTCGCCGCCGACGAGCTCACCGTGGCGTTCCTGGATGTGCGGCCCGCGTTCAAGGGCCATGTGCTCGTCATCCCGCGAACCCACCATCAGACGCTGGCCGACCTACCGCCTGAACTCGTTGCGCCGCTCTTCGCCCAGGTCCGCGCGGTGAGCGCGGCCATGTCCGCCGCCCTCGGCGCCGACGGCAGCTTTGTCGGAGTCAACAACACGGTCGACCAGAGCGTCCCGCATCTGCATGTTCATGTGGTGCCGCGCACCCGCCGCGACGGAGTGCACGGAACGGCCTCGCTAATGATCTCCGTTTTCAGCCGGATCCTCTGGATGTGATCGCCGTGATGAGCCCGTCGAGCGGCGGCACGGGGCGGCGGACGACGACCGGCATAGCGCGCCGCCCTAAACCCGCGCCGGTCCGGATACCCGCGCCAGTCCGGCAGGCTCGCGCCTGCACCGCGGGTGTCCCTTTTCGCCAAGACCCCGGCCTCCGCGATCTGGCAGGATCGAAGCCGGCGGGATCAGCGCTGGTAGCGGAAACAAGAGGGGCACGTCACGATGGTAGAAGAGCAGCTGGAATGGCGCACGGGGAAGATCTGCTACATGGAGATTCCCGCCGTGGACGTGGCCCGCTCCGCCAAGTTCTACCAACAGGCGTTCGGCTGGAAGATGAGGCAGAGAGGTGACGGCTCCACGTCCTTCGACGACACTGTCGGCGCGGTGAGCGGGACCTTCATCGTCGGCCGCCTGCCCGCCCCCGAGCCCGGCTTCGCTATTTACATCATGGTGGCCGACGCCGCGGCGACCCTGGCGGCGGTGCAGGCCGCTGGCGGCGAGATCGTCCGGCCGGTGGACCCGGCAGCGAGCGAGGTATTCGCCTGGTTCAAAGATCCCGGCGGCAACACCCTTGGCGTCTACCAGCAGCCCGGCCTAGCACAGACCGAGGCGGCCGCGGCCCGGCAGGCGCAGGCCGGCGCTCCCCGGACCAGCGTTCCCGAGGATGACACCGCGGATCTCGGCCGGATGCTGGACCTGGCCACCCCCTGGTGCCTCCACGTGGCCGCGACCTTGCGCATCCCAGAACACATCTCCGCGGGCCGCACCGGCATCGCCGAACTCGCCGCGGCGACCGGCTGCGACCGTGACGCCCTGCATGCCGTCCTGGGCCACCTGGTCTCCAAAGGGGTGTTCACGGAGGAATCGCCCGGCCGGTTCGGCTGCAACCGGGCCGCCAAGCAACTCGCAGAGTCGAGCTTCCTCGACCTCGGCGGCATCGGCGGCCGGATGGCCCATACCTGGGGGACACTGCTTGACTATGTCCGCACCGGCCAGCCGGCCTACCAGCAGGTGTTCGGGCGGCCCTTCTGGGAAGACCTGGCCGCCCACCCACAGATCGCGGCGGAATTCGACGCCCTCATGGGACCGGCCGGGCACGGCATCCCCGACTTTGATATCGAGCTCAGCGACGGGTGGGAGCACATCCGCACCGTCGTCGATGTCGGCGGCGGGACCGGGGCCATGCTGGCCTCGCTACTGCGGCGCCACCCCCAGGCCAAAGGCGTCCTCATCGACCTCCCGGGCACGGTAGCCAGGGCCGGCGAGATCATCGACAGCTTCGGAGTCTCCAGCCGGATGACGGTCAAAGGGCAGAGCTTCTTCGATCCGCTGCCCGCCGGAGCCAACCTCTACTTGCTGAAGAGCGTCCTCAACGACTGGGCCGACGAGCCGACCGTGGCCATCTTGCGGCGCTGCGCCGAGGCGGCCCGGGCGGACGGCGCCGTCGCCATCCTCGGCGGCGTCTCGGCCGACGAAACGCCCCGCTCGCTGGGTATCGACATGCTGGTAGCGGGCGGGAAGACCAGCACGCTCACGCGCTTCACCGAGCTAGCACGGCAGGCTGGCCTCGAGGTCGTCGCCGCACGCACCCAGTCATCCGGCCGGTTCGTAGTCGAGTGCCGGCCCGCCGGGCCGTAGAGGCCCGCAAAGGGCGGTAAAGGGCCGTAACGGACGGTAAAGGACCGTAAAGAAAGGATCCTCATGACCCAGGATTCCGAAGCCGCCAGGGTGCTCGGCCTCGTTCACGGCCAGGTCTGCTACCTGCAGCTGCCGGCGGCCAACCGCGACCGAGCGGCCGCGTTCTACCAGGCGGTCTTCGGCTGGCAGATCGAAGCACACCACCCGGACTTCGAGGCGCCCGGCCTCATCGGCCAGTGGGTCGAGGACCGCCCGCCGGCCCGGGACGCCGGCCCGATGCTCTGGATCCATGTGTCCGACATGGCTGGAACGCTCGAACAGGTCATAAAGCATGGCGGCGAGATCCTCGAGCCTCCCGTCCCTGACGGCCCGACCCGCACCCTCGCCACGATCGTCGACCCGGAAGGCAATCCCATCGGCCTAGCCGGCCACGCGCCGCCGCCCTGACCCAGGCCACGCGCCGCCACTACCAAGGCACCGCAGCCAAGGCACCGCGACTAAGGCACCGTTCCGCCGGGCGTAGAACCCGAAGGATTCAGCTCCAGGCGGAACGGGCACGGGGAAGCACCCATCCCATCGAGTGGTTACAGTGTAATCCTGTAATCAATTCTGCACGGGCTGGGAGATGTCATGGAGGCCAGTCACCCCCTGGACGCATATTCGCAGATCGTTTCCGCCGTGGCCGAACGGCTCACCCCCAAGGTCGCGAGCCTCCGCGTGCCCCGCGGCCAAGGCCAGGGCCGAGGCCAGGGCGCGGAGAGTCTCGGCTCCGCCGTAGTCTTCACCGGCGACGGGTTCCTGCTGACCAACGCCCACGTAGTCGGCAGGTCAACGAGCGGCACCGCGTCGTTCTCTGACGGTACGTCGGCGCCGTTCCGGGTCGTGGGCGCGGACCCGCTGTCGGATCTCGCGGTGCTGCGTGCCAACGGCCCGACCCCGGAGCCCGCCGAGCTCGGCGAGGCCGACAAGCTCGTGGTCGGGCAGCTGGTGGTGGCGGTCGGCAACCCGCTCGGGCTGGCCGGCTCGGTGACGGCCGGCGTGGTCAGCGCGCTCGGCCGGTCCCTGCCGACCCGCGGCCGGCTGATCGAGGACGTCATCCAGACCGACGCCGCGCTCAACCCGGGCAACTCGGGTGGCGCGCTGGCCGACGCCGATGCGCGCGTGATCGGCATCAACACCGCCGTGGCCGGCGTGGGCCTGGGCATGGCGGTCCCGGTCAACGACACCACCCGGCGGATCATCTCCGCGCTGATGCGTGACGGCCGGGTCCGGCGGGCCTACCTGGGCCTGGTCACGATGCCCGGCCCGGTGCCCGCGAACTGGCGCGAGCGGCTCGGCCGGACGACGGGCCTGCTGGTCGCCGAGGTCGTCAGCGGCGGACCCGCCGACCGGGCTGGCCTGCGGCCGGGGGACCTGCTGCTCACCGCGGGCGGAAAACCAGTAACCGCAGCCCAGGACCTGCAGCGGCTGATGTTCTCCGAGGCGATCGGCCGCCCGCTGGCGATCACCGTCATGCGCAATGGTGCCCTGGTCGACGTCATCGCCGAACCGTCGGAACTAGTCGCCGCCTGAAGCCGGCGACGCGCCCCGCAGGAACCGCCGCACCGACGCCGGGCTGGTGAGCCGAACGAAGCGGAGATGGCCGTTCGCCGGATCGGCCATCGCCGCCTCGAACTTGGCCCGGTTGGCGGCGTGCGTCTGCCAGGCCCAGGAGATGACCGACTCCTCCTTGTCCAGCGCGAACAGGTTGCGCCAGCGCTCGCGGTTGCCGTTCCACAGCTCGACCCGCCCGGCCACGCGCCGGAATGACCGCCAGATAACCCGGCGCATCACCGTGCGCCGCGGCAGGTCGAGCCAGACCACGGTGTCCGCGCGGCCCCAGACCAGGTCCCGGACCTTGCTGTAGTTCCCGTCGACCACCCAGCGCTCGCCGGCCACCACCGAGGCGACGCGCCGCCGGAATTCAGGCGTGGGCAGCGGCGCCCAGTCAGCCTGGTGGTTGACCGAGTCGAGCTCGAGGAAATCAGCGTCCAGCGCAGCCGCCAGCGACCGGGCCAAGGTCGATTTGCCCGCACCCGAGGTGCCCACCACCGAGACCCGCCGCAGACAAGCCGAACACACAGAAGCCGAACACACAGAAGCCGAACACACAGGCGCCGAACCTAGCAACGGTCCCCCCTGCTTGTCACCCTCATTTCCGCCCGGCCATGATGGGCTCATGACTGAGAGCAGGCCGGGCAGCAATACCGGCAGCACCGGCAGGACGGCTATCCGTGCCCCCAGGGGCTCGCAGCGCAGCTGCAAGGGCTGGGCGCAGGAAGCCGCGATGCGCATGCTGATGAACAACCTCGATCCCGAGGTGGCCGAACATCCCGACCAGCTCATCGTCTACGGCGGCTCCGGCCGCGCCGCCCGGAGCTGGGACGCCTACGCCGCGATCATAAAAACGCTCCAGGACCTCGAGGACGACGAGACGCTCCTCGTCCAGTCCGGCAAGCCCGTCGGGGTGCTCAGAACGCACGAGTGGGCCCCGCGGGTGCTCATCGCCAACTCCAACCTGGTCCCGCAGTGGGCGACCTGGGAGGAGTTCCGCCGCCTGGAGCAGCTCGGCCTGACCATGTACGGCCAGATGACGGCCGGCTCGTGGATCTACATCGGCACCCAGGGCATCCTGCAGGGCACCTACGAGACGTTCGCCGCGATCGCGGCCAAACGGTTCGGCGGATCCCTGGCCGGCACGATCACGCTGACCGCCGGGCTGGGCGGCATGGGCGGCGCGCAGCCGCTGGCCGTCACGATGAACGGCGGCGTGGTCATCTGCGTGGAGTGCGACCAGTCCCGGATCACCCGGCGGATCGAGCACGGCTACCTCGACGAGCAGGCCGCAGACATCGACGACGCCATCCGCAGGGCGGTAACCGCGAAGAACAAGAGCGAACCAAAATCCATTGGCCTGCTCGGCAACGCCGCCGACGTGTTCCCGGCCCTGCTCACAAGCAACGCCCCCATCGACATCGTCACCGACCAGACTTCGGCCCACGATCCCCTGACCTACCTGCCAAGCGGCATCGCCTTCGAGGACATGGCCGTGCTCCGGGCCGAGGACCCGGAGGGCTTCACCCAGAGCGCCCGCGAGTCGATGGCCGTCCACGTCGCCGCCATGGTCGGCTTCCTCGACGCCGGGGCGGAGGTCTTCGACTACGGCAACTCGATCCGCGGCGAGGCCCAGCTGGCCGGCTACCAACGGGCGTTCGACTTCCCCGGCTTCGTCCCCGCCTACATCAGGCCGCTGTTCTGCGAGGGCAAGGGCCCGTTCCGCTGGGCGGCGCTGTCCGGCGACCCGAAGGACATCGCCGTCACCGATCAGGCCATCCTCGACCTGTTCCCGCAGAACGAGGCGCTGGCCCGGTGGATCAGGCTGGCGGAGGAGAAGGTGCACTTCCAGGGGCTGCCGGCCCGGATCTGCTGGCTCGGCTACGGCGAGCGGCACCTGGCCGGCCTGCGCTTCAACGAGATGGTCAAGCGCGGCGAGCTCAAGGCCCCGATCGTCCTCGGCCGCGACCACCTGGACTGCGGCTCGGTCGCT
>Ga0187814_10000341_pt1 | contig 14883 bp, 13 predicted proteins | sample NC_S_4_FD_132450 | JGI IMG/M metagenome (GOLD analysis project Ga0187814, IMG submission 132450) | Wetland sediment microbial communities from Neuse River Estuary, North Carolina, USA - ASW-S_4 | ecosystem: Environmental > Aquatic > Freshwater > Wetlands > Sediment | place: USA: North Carolina... | reverse complement strand
TGACGCGCGGCTCCGTTGACTGCCGCCAGACGCCTGACCTGCTCGAGCTCCTCCGGACAGCCGAGCACCGCGGCGTGCGGACGGCATCGCTCGACAAGGTCCGCCACCAGCGTCCGTACCGACACCAGCTTGCGATGCGCGGGATCGATCAGCCGTGCCTCCAGTCCATCGCGCGCCGCGCGGAACCGGTTCTCGGCGAGGACTTCCGCAGCGACCCGGTTCTCCCGAGGTGGTCCCTCGAGCTCCAACCGTGCCAGCGACTGAACCAGGGCAACCAGCGGCGCGCTCTCGGCAACGCTCGACTGGGCGTCCATCACGCGCACCTCGACTGTTCCGAGACCAGGCTGCAACCGGATATCCCACCAGATGAAGCTGGCATCCGGGAGCGCACCTGACGCGATCAGCGCGTCGAGCGCGTCAACGTATTCGGCGTAGCAGCCGAACGCGCGCGGGGGGCCCGTCCGCGGGAACCCTCCGAAGATCACCGTGCGGGCCGACGCGAAGCCGCTGTCGAGCCCCTGGAAGAACGGTGAATTGGCGGACAGCGCCAGCAGCAGCGGCAAGCTCTGACGGAGCCCGTCCAGGACCCGGATCGCCTCCTCGGGGTCGGGAATGCCGACGTGGACGTGCAACGCCATCGTGGGCTCCCGCACCGCGAGGCAGCGCATCGAATCGGCGATCAGGCGGTAGCGCGCGGTGCCCGAGATCCGCGTCGCCTGGGGAGCCGCCAGCGGATACATCCCGGCGCAGGCGGCATCGACGCCGAGCTGGCGCAGGTCGCGAGCAAGCCCTTCGCGCAGGGCAGCCAGCTCGGCCACCGCGCCCGCGACGTCTGAATGAACGCCTGTTGCGAGCTCGAGCACGGCGGCATGCGTCTCCGGAAAGGCGTGATCTGCCAGCTCAGACGAGAGTCGCGCCAGCACGGCGTCGCTGCGTTGGGCGAGCGAATTATCCGACGCATCCAGCAGCATCACCTCTTCCTCGACCCCGATCGTGTATGGGCGGCCGACGCTGCGGTTCCACCGCGCCCAGGACCCGCTCACGGTGCGAGCCTGCTCTGGTGCCGAGACGGGCACACCACAAGCGTGGCCCTCAGGCGCCCATCCCACAAGGAGGCATGCACGTGTAAAGCGCAACAGGCGGACATCCGAGTCGCGGCTCGAAGGCGCTCAACTACTCAACAGGGACGCTTCCCGCCACCAGCGTGCCATGTCCAGGGGTGGAGGTGATAGCCAGCGTTCCGTCGACGGCCTCGATTCGATCGCGCATGTTGGTCAGCCCGGTGCCCGGCGGGGCAGTGGCCACGTCGAAGCCGACCCCCGAATCGCGGACTTCGAAGCGGAGCCGCTGCCCGTCCTCCCGCAGGGTGATCGTCGCGTTCGCCCCAGGACCGGCGTGCTTGACGACGTTCTGAAGACCCTCAAGGCAGCAGAAATACACCGCCACCTCCACATCCTCCGCATACCGTCCTACCCCTGTTCCTCGGACCACCGTCGCCACCGGAGAGCTGCGAGCGGCCGACCGGAGCGCCTCCGCCAGGCCGCGCTCGTGAAGCACCGATGGATAGATGCCGCGGGCTAGCAAGCGCAGCCCATGGAGGACGTCGTCCATCTGCTCCCCGACGGAAGCCAGCATGCGCTCTCCCCGCAGGGGGTCCTGCTTGATCGTGTCGGCCGCCAGATCGAGCTTGATCCGTAGTCCCACGAGTTGCTGCTGAACCCCATCGTGGAGGTCACGCTCGAGTCGCCGCCGCTCAGCGTGGGCCATTTCCATCAGCCTGCCTCGAGACGCCGCCAGATCGGCCGCGGACGCCTTGAGGTCGGTCTCGAGCTGGGCCTTCTCGAGCCGCATTAGCGCAGCCGCGCCAGCCGCTTGGAGGAATCGCTCCTGGTCGGCCAACTCAGAGTTGTAGATCACCGCGGCAACCGGTAGCCGATCGCGTTCGATCCAGGTGATCGCACGGTCCCGGGGGAGCTTGGCGATCGGCAGCCCCGAGGAATCCACGTACGTTCCGAGCCCCGGCCGCCGGTAAGCGATCCTGAGCGAGTGATCGCGCAGGGCCCCGGCCATCAGGTCCTCGGGATCGGCCTTTGGCGATTGGCCGAGCTGATTTACGAAGTCCGCGAGGGCCTGCGCTACGAAGAGCTGCTCTATCCCGAGCCCGATCAGGATCGCGATCGGAACGGCGATTGCCACCTCCACGTACGCGGCGCCGATTGCCGTGACCATCCGCAGCCCTGCCGCGAGAGAGATCAGATATGCGCCCAGCAGCACCGCGCTGACGGTGGCGATCAGCCAAATCGGAGTGAGCGAGTGACGAACCGGGTCGGAGGCCGTCCGTGCTCGGCGGTAGAGCAGCACGGCTGTGCCGAGCGCCAGCGTGATCGACGCGAGCACCAACGCGACCTTGACCGCAAGGATGTCGTCGGTGGCAGATCCGAGCGAGAACACGTTGCTCGGACAGTGGGGAGTACAGCGCAGCAGCGGCGTCTTCAGCGGAGGCTGCCTCGTCATGATGAAGGCAAGGGTCCACAGGGCCGTCAGGACGCCGCCTGTCCGCCAGAGGAAGCGCCGTTCCGTAGGCGAGCGCAGACGCCCCGTCGGGTGCGCGAGCAGCAGATAGGCGAACAGCACCGGCGCCGGACCGGCGCACAGCGCTCCGATGCTGAACAGCAGGCGGTCGCTCGATCCGTTCAGGAGCCACAGCGCGGAGAAGAACCCCACAGCAATGAGCAGCCCGCCCATCCGGGCTTGGATCTTGCTCGTCTGGGCGTACACCCCAGCCGCGATCAGCGTCACGATGATCAGCACTCGAACGGTCACCGCAATGTGCGCGGGCGCGGCCCAAGGGTTCCTCGAGGTCACGTAACCAACCGCCGCGGCCGCAGCAGCACCGAGCGCTGCGACGCTGACGAGCCGCCAAGCCAGGGGCACCAAGCCCCACAGCCCCACGACCGCGGCGCGCACGGTCTGCGGGAGATACGGCGATCCGCGGGCGTCATCGCCCGCACGGCCGTCCACTGCATGAGCCTGCGCGTTCCCGGCCATGGGCCCCCAAAACTAGGTTGGAATGGAACGGAGCTAAACCGTAGTTCGCCCCGATCCTTCTCCGTAGGCGGCTTGGGCACGCACGATAGCGGTGTGACGGGCACCGTGCATGCTTGTCCGAACGGCCTCAGACCAGCTGGACGACGCCGTACACCGTCAGCGCGATACCGACCAGGGCGATGAGCGGGGCCACGACGATCGGCCACCGCATCGCGATCCAGTCGCCGACCGGGGCCAATCGCCGTCCCCCCTCCTCTCCCATGACGCCGCAGGCGACCACGATCGCGATCAGCGGCAGGACGTAGATGACGTTGTAGAGAACGAGCAGGAACAGCTTGCTCGCCCCCGACACCGATGAGCCCAACACCATCGCGATCGCGGCGAAGTACGGGAAAGCGGTCAGGAACTCAACGCCGCCGATGCCCGCGCCCATCACCAGGGCAGAGCCGCCTGTGGCGCCGTCAGTCGGCGGCCGCCGGGAGGGCGGCTCGCGGTCGGCCAGCGAGTCACGGCGCCACCAGATCACCACACCGCCGCCCACGAGCAGGATGCCGACGGCCGTCAGGACGTCCCACTTGACCGTGTGCGAGAGCTTCGGCAGTAGCGACAGGATCAGGTCGCCCAATCCCAGCGCAACCACCAGACCCCCGGCCAGCGTCACGGCGAACGTGGCGATCGTGAACGCCAGCGTCCGCCAAAACGGGTGCTTACCGAGTGCGAGGTATAGGTCAGCGACGATCAACGTCGGGTTGAGCGAGTCGGGCAGCGCGATCGCCACAACCGCCAGCGCCAGCGCAGGCACGTCTTCACCTCCTCGCCGGCACGATCGCGAGCCCCGCTCAGTGCTTGAAAGTCGAGACCTCCTCCGCGGAGCGCTGCGGCAACGGCGCCGTCAATCCTTCGAGCGAAGCTGTCTGCTTGCGCACCGCGTCGAGGAACAGATCGGCCATGTCGCGTGACATGCCCGCCCGCACCACCACCCTCAGGACCGACAGGTCCTGGCGGTTCTCCGGGAACGTGTACGCGGGGACGAGCCACCCGTTCTCACGTAGTCGGGCCGATACGTCGAACACGGTGTAGTTCTTGACCTCGGGGGCCAGCGTGAAGGCGAACACCGGTAGATCGCTGCCGTCGGTGAGCAGTCGGTAGGGGCCGATCCCGGCGATCTCCCGCGCGATGTGCTGCGCGACGGCGCTCGACCCTTGCTGGACCGCGCGGTACCCCGCGGCGCCCAACGACACGAACATGTAGTACTGGGCGATCACCTCGCTCCCCGGACGGGAGAAGTTCAGGGCGAACGTCGGCATCGAGCCGCCCAAGTAATTGACCTCGAACACGAGATCCCGCGGGAGCGCCTCCTTGTCGCGCCAGATCGCCCAACCAACGCCGGGGTACACCAGGCCGTACTTGTGTCCGGAGGCGTTGATCGACTGCACCCGCGCAAGACGGAAATCCCATTCGAGGTCCGGTTGCACGAACGGCGCGATGAAGCCGCCGGAGGCCCCGTCGACGTGAACCGGCACGTCCGGACCCCCCCTGGCGGCCAGCTGATCGAGCGCGGAGCAGATCTCGCTCACGGGCTCATAGCTCCCGTCGAAGGTGGAGCCCAGGACTGTCACGACGCCGATCGTGTTCTCGTCACAAAGCGCCGTCGCTTCCTCGGCGCCCAGATGGAGCCGATCTCCCTCCATCGGCACCAGGCGCGGCTCGACATCCCAATAGCGGCAGAACTTCTCCCAGCAGACCTGCACGTTGACGCCCGTCACGAGATTTGGGCGGTCCGTCGGCTTGCCGGCCGCCTTCATCCGCTCGCGCCAACGCCACTTGAGCGCCAGTCCCCCGAGCATTGCGGCCTCGCTCGAGCCTGTCGTGGAGGTGCCCGTCACGTCTCCGGATCCGGGCGCGTGCCACAGCCGGCCGATGATGTTCACGCAACGCCGCTCGATCTCGGCGGTCTGCGGATACTCATCCTTGTCGATCATGTTCTTGTCGGCCGTACGCGCCATCAGCTGGGCGGCCGGCGGCGGCATCCACGTCGTCACGAACGTGGCCAGGTTCAGTCGTGCGCTGCCGTCGAGCAGCAGCTCGTTCGTGATCAGGTCGTAGGCGACCTCGGTACCGGCGCCGCGCTCGGGGAGCTCGTCCTTGCAGAGGTCCTGAATCCGCTGCTCGAACACGAGCGCCGTATCGCTCACGCCGTCTCCCTTCGTCTCCACGCTCATCGCGTCGTCTCCTTAGCGTCGTTGCAGTGGCGCCGCCGCCGCCGGAGCGGCTGCATCGCCGCAGGCAGCGTCCAGACGTTAACGGTGCGGCGCCGTCAGATCCGGCGCATCATCCAGATCAGGTGATGAGCGGCACCCGGCCGGCCGCGCGAAACGGCAGATTTGCCGGGGACGTGCGAAACGGCAAATGCGCTCCACCCGTGCGAAAAGGCCAATGCGCGCTCAGAGCCCGAGTGGATGCTCGGTCTCAGGCAGCTGCGCGAGGCTTCGCCGGAGCCTGTCCAGGGCTCTGCCCGCAGCGCGATCGGCGCGCAATGAGGCGATCGCGGTGGGGACCTCCCATCCCGCGAACACGGGACAGCCGACACAGATCGCGACGACTACGGGCAGGGCCGCGGCGGGTGCGGGAGCGAGCACCGCGACGACACAGACCGCGATGCTGGTCAGCACTGTCAGCAGGGCTGCGAGCAGCACGAGGCTGGGGTGCGAGCGCCGCTTTGACGGAGGAGCCAAAACGCTGGAACTCTGAATTGACCGCAAATCTTCGCGCACGTCCACTCTTTTCTTCGACACAGCAACGGTCTGCCCTTAGCGTGTAACCCCGCTGCCGTTCCCAAAGAGCGCATCTTCCGGAATTCTTCATAGCGATGAGGCTTCAGGCCGAACAAGCGCAAGCCGACGGAGTCGCAGGGCGTCTCTGCGCGGGATGCTGAGTCGCCGGGCGTTGTGGCAAACCAGGCGAAGCCGGACGGCGCTGTCCCGCAGGCGGAGGGGCCGGCGGGCGCCGTGGCGGAGCAGGCGGACATGGACACCGCATCCTCCGCCGATATCGACGAGCTCGAACGCAGGCAGCTGCTCGAGCACTGGCGTCGGTGTGAGCAGCGAGTGATGCGAGCCTGGAACGCCTGGCAGGCCGCCGACCGTCGCGACGACGGCCTGCGCTATCGCGCTTTCATGAACACACTGGCCGAGGAGGAGCGGGCCGCGGCCGAGGTCGAGCGCCGAGCCGTGAGCTCAGCCGGTTGACCAATACGCTGCTATTCGAGCTTCCCCGATCCGGCGGCGCGCGAGATCGGGTCCCCGCCACGCCCGCGGAGGATGACGGCGCAGCCAACCGCGATCGCGGCGCCGGTCAGTGGGCCGATCACGTAGATCCAATAGCTGCTCCAATCGCCGCTCACCAGTGCAGGTCCGAAAGAACGCGCCGGGTTCATCGAAGCACCGCTGACCGGGGCCGCCCATAGCCCGGCGAGCGCGATATAGCCGCCGACTCCAATCGCGCCGACCGTACCCACGTTCTGGGCCGCGGATGCGGTTCCCAGGATCACGCTCACGAGCACAGCGGTGATGGCGATCTCGATCAGCAGCGCCTGCCAGTCGTGGTAACCGGGACCGGGAAGCGTCGCGCCGAGGTGCTCGATGTTCCCGAACACCGCGAGCAGGAACAGGCAGGCGAGCGTCGCGCCGAGCAGCTGGGCGACTATGTAGCCGGCGCACCGCTGCCAGGGGAAGTCCTTACGCATCGCAAACGCAAGCGTGACGCCGGGGTTCAGGTGAGCACCACTGACGGCTCCCATGGACAGGATGATCGCCATCACCATCAGCCCCGGCGCCACAACGGCGGCGGCGAGGCTGATCTCGCCCTTGGCGCGCAGGATGGCTCCACCGGCGGCGACCATCACGAGCATGAACGTCCCCAGGATCTCGGAGAAGAGCCTCCGGTACTGAAGCCGCGGATCGTCGAATTCTGCCCGCGATCCGAACTCGAGCATCAGCAGGCCCTTCGCCCGGGCCAGATCGTGATCAGCGAGGGTGGTCGAGGGGGGCTGCACAGACATCGAGGCCGCTGATTCTGTACGGCATCGACGGTCCGCTGCATCGCCCGAAACGGATGATGGGAGCACTGCTACGTGCATGCTCCCGCGGCCGGTTAAAGCAGAAACCGGCCCGGTGCAGTTCCTGCCCCGGGCCGGCAGCGCCGGTCTGACGATCAGGCCGCGGCGATCCGCTTGCCGTACGCGATCAGTCCGTAGATCGCGAGGATGTCAAGCGTGAAGATCGTCAGCGACCAGAACGGGTACGCCGGCATCATCAGCAGCTGCACGATGGCGTTGACGCCAAGCACGAAAACGCCGACCCACCGCGAGAGCTGATTCTTGACGAACACGCCGAGGCCGACCAGCAGCTCAACCACGCCGATACAGAGCACGACCCAGCCCCAGGTGTTGAGGCTGCCCGCGATGTAGTGGGTGTTGTGGACAAAGAAGTGCGCGTTGCCGACTGCGGCAAGGCCCTCGATGAAGTTGAGGGTTCCCAGCATCAGCAGCAGCACACCCGCAAACACGACCCATCCGTAGCCGCGCTCGTCCTCGTAATACCGCTCGTCGCTCGCGGACACCGTTCCTGTTTGAGGTGGAGTATGGACAGACATTCCGGTCCTCCGGTTTGTTGTCGATGACGAGCCTGTCAGCTCGTCGTTTGGCCCAAGGCTCTCACCGGGCCTCACCACCAACAATGGTGCGCTCCAGCCTCTTGGAAGAGGGTGCGCACCCCCCGTCGGTGGCGGTCTTCACCGCTGCCGAGCGGGCGCCGATTGCAAGCAGCTCGTCGATCAGGGCGAGCACAGCCGCATGGCTTTCGTTGGTATGGCGGCGGACCGCTCGCACGGCGATGATCCCGATCGTCTCGGTCGAGGCGCTCCACATGCGCGACAGGTTGCGCAGTGCAATCAGCCTGGCGATCCTGCCGCGACGCATGTCCCAGCTCCAGGCCGAGAGTCGCTCCGCACGCAGTCGCTGGACGTCGGTCGACGAGCGGCTGCCGACGATCCTCGACGCGTATGCGTATAGGTCCTGACGGTGGCGGTCGTCGATCGAATCGTTGTAGGCGCGCAGGAACGATCCGATCACCGGACAGACGGAGATCGGATGGTCTGTGAACGGCTCGCCTGCGAGCATCGAGGCGAGCTCCATCACGCAGGCACCGTCCTCCGGAGAGCTGTGCTTGCCTCTGCTCAGCTTGATCGTCTGGTGGCTGATGCTAGACATGTCCCTTCCTCTGGTACGGGGGGTTATGCACCAAGATTTCAAGTCAATTCTGGCCGGATGGCATCACCCGCTTGGGGTGATGCCATGCCCGTTGGACGAGCAGAGCATCTCGGCCATGGGAATCTCCGCAGCGGCCCCTCACCCAACGGCTGTATGACGCATCGAAGGCTTTGGTCGACCGCCGCGCTATTGCTGGCACTCGCGGCGATCGTGCTTGCGATCGCCGTTGCCGTCAGCCACTTCCCAAAGGGCCTGTCGGTGCTGGCGTGTCTGATCCTCGCCGTTTGCGCGGCGTGGATCGGCGTGCGCCGAGGCGGTGGCGCACGCGTGGCGGGGATCGGCGCGGCAGCGCTGCTGCTCGCAGGCGCGATCGTCTTGGTGGTCGCCGAGCATCGAGTGCTCGAGGACGTCCTCGTGATCGCGTGTTTCGGCGGCGCCCTCGTCGCGGCGCGGATGGCCTTCAGGGTGCACGTCCAGTTGCCACCAGCAACGCGCCCGGCGCACCCCGTGCTGTTCTTCAACCCGCTGTCGGGGGGAGGAAAGGCGACGCGCTTCCATCTCGCCAACGAGGCCCGGCGCCGTGGAATCGAAGCGATCGAGTTGCGTCGCGGAGAGGATCTGGAGCAGCTTGTTCGCGAGGCGGTGGACCAGGGCGCGGACGCGCTCGCGATGGCGGGAGGAGATGGGTCGCAGGCGATCGTGGCGATGATCGCCGCTGAGCTCGATCTCCCCTACGCGTGTATTCCAGCCGGTACGCGTAATCATTTCGCCCTCGATCTCGGCGTCGATCGCAACGATGTCGTGGGTGCTCTGGACGCGTTCGTCGACGGTGGCGAGCGGCGGGTCGATCTCGCAGAGGTCAATGGCCGCGTGTTTGTGAACAACGTGTCACTGGGGCTCTATGCGGACGCCGTCCAGCGTCCCGGATATCGCGAGGCGAAGCTGCACACGCTGCTGGACACGGTTCCCGACGTCCTCGGACCGGACGCCAAGCCACCGAACCTGTCCTGGCGCGGCCCGGGGGGCTCGCAGTCGGCGGTTGCGATTCTCATCTCCAACAACCAGTATCGCCTTGGCCGAGCGCTCGGGTCGGGCACGCGTCCGCGGCTGGATCGCGGCACACTCGGGATCACCGTGCTCGCTCCCACGATGGCGAGCGTCAACGGATCCGCAAAGCGCAGGCTCGCGATGCAGCAATGGACGGCCCCGTCGTTCGAGATCAGCGCTGAGGGACCTGTCGCGGCGGGGATCGACGGCGAAGCGACCCACCTCGAGTCCCCGCTGCGCTTTCGGACGCATCCCAAGGCGTTGCGCGTCCGAGTCGCTCCCGACCATCCTGGTGCCTCGCCGTCGGCGCTCGAGCCCGACCAGCCGTGGCAGATGATTCGGGCGCTCGCGACATTCGCACTCCACGGTGGGCCCGCGGATCTCGACGACGGTCGAGCGACTGGGCAGCGGTCAGTGCCTTCGGCTTCACCCGATTCGCATGATGTCGGCCCTGTGGACCAATCGTAGATTCGTCCACGCGCTCGTGCACCAGCAGGCGAGTCTCGGCGCCGCCGCGCACGTGATCAGCGCGTAACGCGCCTAACAAGAAGGAAGGGACGCAGTTCCTGGGCGCCGGCCCTCGGGCCGGCGCCCTCCGGCAGCTAATCGCCCTTGCCGCAACCGGCGTCCCGCTGCCACCGCTCGGGGAAACCCCGGTGCTCATCCGTTTCGGGTGATGACGGGGGTTGATCGTGCTTTGATCCTGGAGATGAGCTGCCCTCCCCACCTCAAGCAAAGGAGATCAATATGGCTGTTGTCGGAGCAGAGACCCATCAGACGCTGTCGGGTATCTCAGCCGGCAAGCCCGATGTACTCGCGACGGCGATCGGGCTACGTGAACTCGGCCGCGAGGCCAGCGGGCTCGACGGCCGTACGTTCGCGCTGGTCCAGATCGCCGCTCTGATCGCGCTCGACGCGCCGCCCGCCTCGTACGCCTTCCAGATTACGAATGCGATCGACGAGGGCGTGACACCGGAGGACATCCTCGGCGTGCTGCGCGCGGTCGCGCTGCAGGTCGGCGGCCCGAAGGTCGTCGCCGCCGCCCCCGAGATCATGCTCGCCTTGGGGCTTGCGATCGACGAGGAAGGCGAGGGCTAGGGATGCCGTTCATGAGACGCCGTCCACTGCTCCGCGCCGCCGCCGTCGGCGGCGGAGCGTACATGTACGGAAAGCACCGGGCGAACGTGCAAGCCGACCAGCAGGAGCAGGCCTACGAGCAGGGACAGCAGTCCGCGATGGCGGCTGCCCCGCCGGCTGAACCCGCACCCGGGATCTCCTCCTCGGACACGGCGCGGCTCCAGGAGCTCGGGAAGCTGCACGAGCAGGGAATCCTCACCGACGAGGAGTTCGCACAGCAGAAGGCGATCATTCTCGGGTCTGCTTGACGGGCTGCTCGACTCGAGGGTGATCGAGCAGCTCGACGCGGTCGCCGGCCGGTAGGGTAGCCGGCGGCCGCGCCGCTAGGTCGCCCTGAAGCGACCGACGCCAGCCGAGCAGAAGATCGTGCACCGCGGCTGCCCCGACGACCCGGTCGTGGGGCATCGGCAGCTCCGTCGGGTGGAAGACGAAGGCCTGCGTCTGCGGCCCGCCCAGGCCGCCGTGGAACGAGATCAGCTCCTCAAACGCGCAGCCCTGCTCCAGGTCGGGGTCATAGAAGCTGTTGACCATGATGTCGGCGACGTGCTCGAACCCATCGGTCCGTCGCAAGTGGGCCGCCGCAGTTGGCGGGAACGGCGCCAGCGGGTCCTCGCCCTCGATCAGGTCTTCGTTCAGATACCGAGCGCCGTGCGCGCCAAGGACGACCGGCCCGCGGTCACGCGACCGGACCAGTAGGAAACCGATGTGCGGGTGCTGGCGCAGGGCCGCGAGGAGGCGTGGATGGCGATCGTCGATCTCCTCCATGGACATCCGGTACTGCGCGTCCATCAGGTAGATCAGCCCGAGGTTGCCCGAGGCGAGCACGACCAGGTCGCGATCGCCGACGCCGTTGCCCGTCTTGTCTTCCTTGCGGCCCCTGGCTTCGGCGACCGCGTGGCCGACGGCAGCGTCGTTCTCGTCGCCCTGCGCCAGCCGAGCCACCTTGCCACCGGTGCTCGAGCGTTCGACGAGCTCGTGCAGGTCATACCCGTTTCGCTGCTTGAAGGTGGCTCCCTGGGTCTGGCCGTGGTCAGAGAGCACAACGAGCTTGTAGGGGCGTGGAGCGAAGCGCCGGGCACGGTCGATCCGACCGAACTGCTGATCGAGCTTGCGCAGCGCCTCGAGCGTGTCCGACCGCTCAAGCCCCGAGTGGTGCGCGACCTCGTCGTAGCTCGAGAAGGTCGCGTAGACGGCGGGCCGTCCCTGCATCATGTCGCTCAACACGCCGAACACGATCAGGTCGCGCACGCCCACGCACAGCGCGGCACGCAGGAATGGGTACAGGCTGCCGCGGTCGCCGCGGGGCCATACCTTCCGGCGCCGCTGCCGTAGGGCGGCCACCTTCTCGAGGTACACCTCCCAGCAGAACAGGACCAGCACCCGGGTGACGTTGAAGCCGTTGGCGAGAAATGCGCGGTAGCCCGGATTTGCCTGTTTCTCGGCGCTCATCCGGCTGACGGTCAGGATCATCGCGTCCGCTTCGCCGGAGAACAGGTTTCCGCGGCTTGCCCCGTCGCCGATCAGCAGGCCGTTGCCGCTCACGAGCCGGCGCTCGATCTCGGCGCAGTCATCCGGCGAGGAGCACGTCATGATCTTCTGTCGGGCCTTGTCAACCCAGCGGAACGCCGGGATGTCCTCGTTGGAACCGAGCAGGATCCCCGCCTGGCTGGCTCCCGTCTGCGAGCTGAGGTCCGGCTCCCATTCGTCCAGCCTGTGCGTGCCGGCCGCGAGCCAGCTCGCCATGTGCGGGGTGTTGCCATCCCTCATCGCCCGCTGCAGGACGGGGCGGGCAAGCCCATCGATCTCCAGGAAGATGATCCCCGGAACCTCGGTGTGCACGGTGTTGCCCTGGCGACGCGCGATCCGCCTGATCACCCGCAGCGCATACGTGTCGTCGTCGTTGACGCCGAAGATCACCTCCAGCACGAGCATCGCCGCCGAGATCACGACCGCCGCGAGCAGCGCCGAGCCGAACGAGCTGACCTTGATCGCCCTTGAGCTGATGTGCGATGCGAGCAGCAGGATCAGCGCGTCGAGGACGAGAATCAGCACGAAACCGAGGGCCAGCGTGAACGGCAGCCGCAGCGCCGCCACGAGCGGGGGGAGCACGGCATTCAGTCCGGCGATCAGTACGGCCGCCGCCAGCGCGTCGCCGAAGTTGCCGACGCTCACGCCCGGAACGATCGCGGCCGCGATGAACACCGCGACCGCCGCCACCAGCCAGGACAGCAGCACGTGCAACATGCGGAACTTGGGCGGCTGCGGGTTCCAGGTCATGGTCTCGGCGTATGGATCACTCTGCTCGGTGGACATGCATCGACTATCGCCGTGCGGCCCGCGCTTGTCGTCACCCCGATCGGAGGATGACCGCGCCTGCAGCGCAGCGTGCAATCGAGCGGTGTCCGAAGCCAGGCGGCAACCGGCGATCACGTGGCTGGGGCACGCCACTGCGCTGCTCGAGCTCGACGGGGTGCGGCTGCTGACCGATCCGATACTGCGCAACCGCGTCGGTGCGCTCGTCCGAATCGGTCCCCCGGTGGTGCCCGAATCGGTCCACGGCCTCGATGGGGTGCTGCTCTCGCACCTGCACGCCGACCACGCCGACCTGCCCTCGCTTCGGCGGGTGGCCCGAACTCTGCCTGTCCTCGCTCCGCACGGTACGGCCGCCTGGCTGCGGGCGAACGGACTCGAGTGCGTGCGCGAGCTGCGGGCGGGCGAGGAGGCGAGCATCAATGGGCTACGCGTGGACGCCACGGCGGCCGTGCACGATCCGCGACGGCGGCCGCTCGGTCCGCGAGGCGATCCGATCGGGTACCTGGTTCGCGGCTCGATCTCGGTGTACTTCGCCGGCGACACCGATCTGTTCGAGCAGATGGCCGAGCTCCATGGACAGGTGGACGTTGCGCTGCTGCCGGTGTGGGGCTGGGGCAAGCGGCTCGGACCCGGCCATCTCGATCCCGAGCGCGCGGCCCGTGCGGCGGCGATGATCGCACCTCGGATTGCGATTCCGATCCACTGGGGAACGCTCGCACTCGGCCGGCCGGCCCGGCGGCCCTCGGATCCGTGGTGGCCGCCGTGCGAATTCGCCGCGCTCACGACGCGCTACGCACCGGCCGTCGAGGTACGCCTGCTCGCGCCGGGAGAGCACACGGAGCTTTAGCGCACGCGCAGTGGTCACCCGCATCGGGTGATGGATAGCCTTGCGGCTGTGGCAGGATCACGAACCATGCCGACCAAAACGAAGCCACAGCCAGCAGCTGCAAGGACCAAGCGGGGCGCCGCGGTTGCCAAAGCCAAGCGGACCACCACCGCTGCCGTCCCTCACCTGACCGTCGAGGAGCGGATCGCGCTCGGCAAGCAGGCGCGCGCAGAAGTGCCGCGGTCGAGCCACGCCGCGTTCGAATCAGCGGCGGATCGCGCCGACCCGATCGAGCTGCTCGAATCCCAGGCCAGGACACGCGTCCCGGAGCTCGTCCCGATTCGGTACGGACGGATGCTCGTCTCGCCGTTCACGTTCTACCGCGGCGCCGCCAAGATCATGGCCAACGATCTCGCGCGGACCCCGAACTCCGGCCTGAAGGTGCAGTGCTGCGGAGACGCTCACCTGTCGAACTTCGGCGTCTTCGCGTCGCCTGAACGGCGGCTCGTGTTCGATATCAACGACTTCGACGAGACGCTCCCCGGACCGTGGGAGTGGGACGTCAAGCGGCTGGCCGTGAGCATGCTGATCGCCGCGCGCGATGATGGATTCGCGGTCAAGGAACAGGACCGCATCGTGCTCGACACCGTTGCCCAGTACCGCAACGCGATGCGCAACTTCGCGGGCATGGAAAACCTGGCCGTCTGGTACGCGCGGATGGAGATCGAGGATCTGCTCCAGGAATACGCGCCCCAGTTCAGGAGCAGGCAGGTCAAGCGCACCGAGCAGACGCTGGCGAAGGCCCGCACCCGCGACAGCATGTCCGCCTTCTCAAAGCTGACGCAGCGCGTCAACGGCCGAGCCGAGATCGTCGACGAATCGCCGTTGATCGTGCCCATCCGGGCACTCGTGCCAGAGCCGGAGCAGGACCAGCTGTTCGAGGAGCTGCACCAGCTGATGCGGTCCTTTCGATCCACGCTCCAGCACGACCGCCGGATACTGCTCGAGCAGTTCGAGCTCTCGGACTTCGCGAGAAAAGTGGTTGGTGTGGGGAGTGTCGGCACCCGTGCGTGGATCGCGCTGCTGTTCGGCCGCGACGGGCAGGATCCGCTGTTCCTGCAGATGAAGGAGGCCGAAGCATCGGTGCTCGAGGAGTTCGCGGGTCAGAGCCCGTTCAAGAACCACGGCGAGCGGGTCGTCAATGGTCAGCGGCTGATGCAGGCCACAAGCGACATCTTCCTCG
>Ga0187814_10000340_pt1 | contig 14885 bp, 12 predicted proteins | sample NC_S_4_FD_132450 | JGI IMG/M metagenome (GOLD analysis project Ga0187814, IMG submission 132450) | Wetland sediment microbial communities from Neuse River Estuary, North Carolina, USA - ASW-S_4 | ecosystem: Environmental > Aquatic > Freshwater > Wetlands > Sediment | place: USA: North Carolina... | reverse complement strand
TGTCTGCGAATCCAGGGGACCAGCCGTATTACAAAATAACCGATCGCGACGAACCCGAGTAACCCAACGAACGACGCCAGCGGTGTGCGGATTCCAAGGCGCAGCGCGATTCGCTGCACGCAAAAGACAACCAGCACACCCAAGCCGATGCGGTCCAGCGGAGACATTCGCCGCAGCCAAAGAGAAACACGCCGAAGGGAGAATCGAGTCATCGAAGGCGGGAACGCGACGCGCCGAAATCAGCGAGCTCTGCGCGCCGTCAGAACCCAAAACCGCAATCTAACACGACAGGCGGGCGGGACGCGTCCTTTATTCAGGCACCGGAAAAGCAGCTTCTTCCGGAGGGGGTTCGAGGCCCTTTTGCACGCGGCTGTGATGGCGGCTGTAGAGGAAGTAGACAAACAGACCGATGACCAGCCAGATGAACAAGCGCGCCCAATTCACCCAGCCAAGTTTGTAGACCATGTAGCCGTTAAATGCGATTCCTAGCAAAGGCACGACCGGAACCAGTGGCGTACGAAACGGCCTGGGCTGGCTCGGGTTTGTCTGCCGCAGCACCATCACGGAGATGCAAACGAGAATGAACGCGAATAACGTGCCGATGTTCACCATCTTGCCGATGTCGTCGATCGGGACGAGACTGCCTACAATCGCCGCCAACAGTCCGACGAGGATCGTGTTCTTGTATGGTGTGCGGAACTTCGGATGAACCGCTGCGAAAAAGCTTCGCGGAAGAAGCCCGTCGCAGGCCATTGAGTAGAGGACACGTGTCTGGCCCAGGAGTATCACGAGCATTACGCTGGTCAATCCCGCAAGAGCGCCGGCTGTGATCAGATAGGAAGCCTTCGTCAGCCCCCGATCGAGAAAGGCCACGGCCAGCGGGGCTTCTACGTTTATTTCTTTCCACGGCACCATGCCGGTTAGCACTGCTGCCACAAGAATGTAGAGCACGGTGCAAACCAGCAGTGAAACGATGATGCCAATTGGGAGATCGCGCTGCGGCCTCTTGGCTTCTTGCGCGGTGGTTGAAACTGCGTCGAATCCGATGTACGCAAAAAAGATATAAGCGGCTCCGGCGCCTATGCCGGAGAAGCCCATCGGTGCGAATGAGGCCCAATCATGGCCCCAGTTCGCTGCGTGGACGTATCGCATGCCCAGCAGAATGACGAACAACACGACGGCTACCTTGATGATCACGATCGTGGCGTTGAATGTCGCACTCTCTTTGATGCCCACCACCAAAACCGCCGTAATGACGAGCGCGATCAGGAACGCCGGAAGATTGAAGCCGATTTCCATGCCAAAAAGGTGCGGCGCACCGACCAGATCATGCGCGCGCTGCACGAGCTCGGGCGACTGCGCGCTGATGATGTCGCCGACTTTGTTCAAGAAAGGCTGCGTGCCCGCCACAAGAGTCGGGTCGGAGGCATGAGCCATCTGACGGGCGATGATGCCCTCAGCTGTCCGCAGGCTGGTCCAATGGTCATACGCCAGCCATAACGGCATTCTGAGCCGGAAGATGTTTAGGAATTCAATGAAATGGTTCGACCAGCCGGACGAAACGGTGCTCGCTCCCATCGCGTATTCCAGAGTCAAATCCCACCCGATAATCCAAGCGAAGATTTCGCCGAGCGCGGCATACGAGTAGGTATATGCGCTGCCGGCAAGGGGAATCAGAGCCGCGAATTCGGCGTAGCAAAGCCCGGCAAACGCGCAACCGAGACCAGAGATTACAAAAGAGAGCGTCAACCCGGGTCCCGCATAGTGGGCGCCAAGACCTGAGAGCACGAAGATACCGGCGCCGATAATCGCGCCCACGCCCAGAGCAGTCAGTGAAACCGGACCGAGCGTGCGCCTTAGAGTGTGCGCGCCAGCTTCTTGCGCTTCGTCCAGCAGCCACGCCATCGGCTTTTTGGCAAGGAGCCGATTGCCCATTTTCTCGTCCCTCCCAAGTGCGACGACCGCAAACTGTTCAGCTTTCAGATCCTAGGCCGGCTTCGCCACTTCCGCCCGTCCACGCGCGAGCCTCCAGATAGCGTAAACGGGCAGACCGAGCAAAACGATGATCAACCCCGGCCAAGTGTACTGTGGTTTGTAACGCAAGAGCTGAATTTCCAGGAAGACAGCCATTACCAGGTAGAGTGCCGGCAGGATTGGATAACCGAGCGCGCGGTAAGGACGATTCATCTGCGGGCGCGTCCAGCGCAAAATGAAAAGACCGATTAGAGTCAAAATGTAAAAGAGCACAGCGGCGAAAATCAGGAAGTCGAGCAACTGGCTGTAAGTCCCCGACAAACACAAAAGGGACGCCCACACACATTGGACGACAAGGGCCACGCCGGGAGCGTGGTTGCGATTCACTGTGCCGGCGGACGCGAAAAACAGGCCGTCCTTCGCCATCGCGTAGTAGATGCGCGCGCCTGAAAGTATCAGCCCGTTGTTGCATCCGAACGTCGATACCAAGATCGCGACCGCCATCAGCACGGCGCCAGACGGACCGAAGATGACCTGCATCGCAGCCGTTCCCACGCGGCTGTCGGCTGCGAATTCAATTCCCCGCGCAAGCACGCTGGCACCTTGAGGATCGCCCGATAGCGGTAGCACCCGCAAGTAAGCGAAATTGGCAAACGTGTAGAGCAGGATCACGGTCCCGGTGCCAAGCGCCAGCGAGAGCGGCAAATTGCGGCTTGGATTCTTCACTTCCGCGGCCGTAAACGTCACGTTGTTCCACGCGTCCATCGCGAAGAGCGATCCGACCATTGCTACGCCGACGAGCGTCAGCGTGCCGATCATCCACGTCGGATTATCAGGAGGGTAGGAGTGGACCGCGCTCAAGCCCGCATTTCGCCAAAAATTCGTGAAATTCGCCGTGATCGCCGCGGATTTCGTGGCCCAAAACCCAAGCAACACGAGCGCGGCAAGCGCACCGGTCTTCGCAACCGTGAAAACATTCTGCACGCTCTTTCCGAGGTACAGGCCGCGTGTATTGACCCAGGTCAGAAAAACAATCGAAAGAATCGCGAGAAGATTCTGGTGGTTGAGGCCCACGTTGTACGGTCCGAGCGATCCGAACCATAGTTTCCACGGACCGAATGTGCCGATCTTCCAAATCCAATCCGACGCCGAGAACCAAGGCACAATCACCGCCGCGAACTTGGCAAATGCGATCGCGACCGCCGCGATCGTGGCCGTTTGAATCACAAGCAGCATCGTCCATCCATACAGAAATCCCGCGAGCGGGCCCAGTGACTCCCGCAGATAGACGTACTGCCCGCCGGCATGAGGCATCGCTGCCGCGAGTTCACCGTAACTCAGCGCGCAAATCAACGTCATCAACCCGGCGAGGAGCCAAACCATGATCAGAAGGCCCGGACCCTGCACCTGATGACTTATGTCGGCCGAGACAATGAAGATTCCTGATCCGATCATCGAACCGATGACGATCATCGTCGAATCGAACAGGCCAAGGCCTTTGACCAATTCGGATTCGGCGCGGGGAGTAACTTCTCCGGCTGATGGCTGTTTATCGGTCATCGAGTTCGAAGTCCCAATGTGTCGCTACAGCCTGGTTACGCGCGATTTCTCGGCGACTCCGAGATATTCGCGTGCCCGCGCTGCCGGATCAGGCGCGGCAATCAGATCGCGGATCACAGCAAGGGAGTCAGCCCCGGCGGAATATACCTCCGCCGCCGACTGGATCGTGATTCCGCCGATTGCAATAAGCGGCTTTCGAGTCAGTTCGCGCGCCTTGCGCACGAACTCGATGCCGATCACGGGATCAGGGTTCTCTTTCGTGCCAGTCGGGAAGATAGGCCCCACAGCGATATAGTCCGCCGAAGTCTGGTCGGCCGCGCGCAATTGCTCGATGTTGTGTGTCGAAACGCCCACCCACATCGGCGCTGCACACAGCTTGCGCGTCTCTTCGACGGGCAAGTCGTCTTGCCCTACATGCACCCCACCAGAGCCAGACAGCGCCGCAACGTCGGGGCGATCGTTGACGATCAGCCGGACCGCCCGCGGTGACAAAATTCTGATGAGCGATTGAACTTCACTGAACAGCTGGCGCGCCGAAGATCGCTTGTCCCGCAGCTGCATCAGTTTGACGCCGCTACCGGCGAGTGATTCGGCTAACGCTATGACGGGCGAGGATATCAGACCGGGATCGAGAATCGCGTAGAGGGCTGGGAACTGCGCCGGCATGCGGTTATTTCGCTTCCACAGACGCGAGGTGCTCGAGGAAGTGGGTATCGAATTTTCCGGCGACAAAATCCGGGTCAGCCAGGATGCGCTTATGCAGCGGAATCGTAGTCTTAATTCCCTCTACTACGAAGCCATCGAGAGCGCACTGCATCCGCGCAATGGCTTCGGCGCGGTCCCGGCCATGCGCGATCAGCTTGGCCACCAGCGAATCATAGTAGGGCGGAATTACGGCATCCGCATACGCCGCCGTGTCGACGCGGATGCCCGGCCCTCCTGGCACGCGAAAGGTCGTAATATGGCCGGGCGAAGGCACAAACGTATCCGGATCTTCCGCGTTGACGCGGCATTCGATGGCGTGCCCGCGCGGCTGAAATGATCCGACCGCATCGTCGAGCCGCTCGCCAGCGGCCACGCGAATCTGGGTTTTCACGAGGTCCACTTGCGTGACCAACTCGGTGACTGGGTGCTCGACCTGAATGCGCGCGTTCATTTCGATGAAGTAGAGATCGCCCGACGCGTCTCGCAGGAATTCCACGGTTCCCGCGTTCGAGTATCCAACTTTGCGAAGCGCCTCCACGACCTGGCGTCCGATGCGCTCGCGAGTACCGGGATCGAGGGCGGTCGAAGGCGATTCCTCGAGAAGCTTCTGGTGGCGACGCTGAATCGAGCACTCGCGCTCTCCGAGGTGGATGACGTTGCCATGCCGGTCGCCCATCACTTGAAATTCGATGTGCCGCGGATTCTCAATGAGCTTTTCGATGTAGACGTTGGGGCTGCCGAAGGCTTGCTCGGCCTCGGCGCGAGCCGTCAAGAACGCGGGAATCAATTCGCGCTTGGTCCGGACAATCCGCATGCCGCGTCCGCCGCCGCCCTCGGCCGCCTTGATCATCACGGGAAGTCCGATTTCGGCGGCCACTTTTTTGGCGGCATCCTCATCCGGCACGACACCGTCGCTTCCCGGAATGATTGGAAGTCCAGCGGCGCCCATTTCAGCACGGGCGCGGTCTTTTTCGCCCATCATGCGGATCATCGTCGGCGAAGGACCGATGAACGTGATGTGCGAAGCCTCGCAGACCTCCGCGAAATTGGCGTTTTCGGAGAGGAATCCGTAGCCGGGATGGATCGCGTCGACGTTTGCCACTTCGGCCGCGCTGATCACCTGAGGAATATTTAAGTAGCTGTCGCTGCTGCGCGGAGGTCCGATGCAAATCGCCTCGTCCGCGAAGCGGACGTGCAGCGAATGGCGGTCCGCCTCGGAATAAACCGCGACTGTCGCGATGCCCAGCTCTTTGCACGCGGACATGACCCGCAGTGCGATTTCGCCTCGATTAGCAATCAGAATCTTGCGGAACATGGAGTTTGCCGGATGACCCGCGTCGCGCTCCCGCGGACTGAAAACTGCCGCGGCGCTACGAATGCTGAATTACTTCTTCGATTGTGGACGTATACCGAACAACGGCTGGCCGTACTCTACCGGGCTGCCGTTCTGCGCAAATATTTCGACGATTTCGCCTGCCACGTCAGACTCGATCTCGTTCATCAACTTCATCGCTTCTATGATGCACAGAACCTGGCCCGGCTCAACTCGCGCGCCTTTCTCGACAAAAGGATCTGCGCCCGGGCTCGGCGCCGCGTAATAAGTTCCCACGATCGGAGACTTAATCAGATGGATGTCTGCGCCGGCAGCCGCAGCAGAACCCCGACTCGCAGCCCCTCCGGACTTGGGAGCAGGTGCCGCCGCGTGCATTTCTTCGGGTCGGCCGATCTCGGCCGCTGAAACGACGCGAATCGCGCCTCCCGCATGCGCCGAGGCTTTCTTAAGACGAATCCGGATACCCTCGCGTTCGTACTCAAACTCCTCGAGCTTATGCTTCTCCATGAAGGCGAGCAGCCGCTCGACCTCCACAAGATCAACGCCGCGGATTTCGCTGCCTCCGCGGGATTCCAGTTTCGATTTTTTCGCCATTTAGAGTTCGAGAAAATCTCGAGGGGCGGTAGTGAGATCGGAATATCCGGTTGCCGTCACGACGACGTCGTCCTCGATGCGTATGCCCCCAACGCCTTCCAAGTAAACGCCGGGTTCAACCGTGAGCACCATGCCTTCGCGAAGCACCGTCCCGTCGCCCTTCCCCAATCGGGGAAGTTCGTGGACTTCAAGACCCAAGCCGTGACCCGTGCTGTGCGTAAAGTACCGGTCGAGCTTTTGGCGCTTCAGCGCCGCCCGCGCCGCCTTGTCTACGTCCCCTGCCTTGGCACCCGGCCGGACGGCCTGCTTGGCTGCCTGCTGGGCCTCTAGGACCGCGTGGTAGAGGCTTCTGGTCCTCGCAGCCGCTTCTCCCACGTGTACTGTGCGAGTCATATCGCTACAGTAGCCGCGGATTATAGCACCCTGGTCAAAGACGACCAACTCGCTTTTCCTGAGCGGCTTGGGGGTCGGTCGCGCGTGGGCCCAAGCCGACCGTGGCCCGGACGCAACGATGGTCTCAAACGAGGGTCCCGATCCGCCGCCGGATTTGATTCTGTGCTCGATCTCGGCGGCCAGGTCAAGCTCGGAAACGCCGGGCTTAACGAGGGGCACAACCTGCTGAAAGACATTGCTAATTAAGATTGCCGCTTCGCTGATCGCCGCCAATTCCTCGGGATCTTTCACCGCCCGAAGTTTTTCGATCACATTCTCATCGCTGACCCACCGAATTCGCGACCCGGCGTTCGCCTCCAAAGCCAGTTTCTCGGCGACGGCGGTGTGCGTGGTCGAATAAGCCACTCGTCGGCGGACTCTCGTTGTACACAGGGCCTGTCCCGCAGCCCGCAAGAGGCCCCTCTTCGCGATATGAACAGCTGCACCGGCCACTTCCTCCCTCGCCTGAAAGGTGTAGCGGCTGTCCGTAAAAAGCGTGCTTCTGTGGGATTCGACTAGGAGCAGCGCGGCGCTTCCCGAAAAGCCACAAAGGTACCGGACATTGGGAAGATGCGAAACGAGGAGGGAATCGACAGCGAGATCAGAAAAGCTAAGCCGGAGCCGACCCATTCGATCCGTAGGCCCGCTCCGGCGCGTAATTTGTTTCGCCGCTCTCGCCGCCACTAGCTAGGCAGAATACGAGGCGTGAGGAAGAACAGCAGCTCCTGTGAAGTCGAACTGACCGTCGTGTGCTTGAACAGATTTCCGAGAACCGGAAGGCTGCCAACGAACGGAACCTGGTCGACTGACGTCTGTTGGTTGCTGATGATCACTCCGCCGATGACCACGGTCGCTCCATCGTTCACCGTGACCTTCGTCTCGGCCGACTGGGTGTCGATCGCCGGAATCCCTTGTACACGCTGGATACCGTTGTCGATCGCGTCGTTTTCGACGGTCACGTCCATGAAGATCGTGCCCTCGGCCGTGATCTGCGGGGTGACGTCAAGCTCGAGCACCGCGTCCACGAATTGGACCGACACGGTGTTGTTGATGATCGTCGAGACGGGAATCTTGGTTCCCTGCTTGACGGTCGCCTTCTCGTTGTTCTGCGTGATCACCTTCGGGCGCGACAGCAGCTTGCCGACGCCCCTGTTCTCCGCCGCGGTGATAATCATGTCCAAAGCAAAGTTCGTCGAACCGAACGAGTAGGAAATGCCGCTCGTCGGAGACCCGACCGGCAAATTCGTCATCAGCGGAATCGAACCTGAAGTCGGCGCCGTCGACGAGCTCCCCCCCGTACTTACGATCACAGGCGGAATTGGCGGGAAGTGGACGATGGGGCTAGTGCCTACGCCCGTGTCGCCGCCAATGAAATTGCTTCGGCCTCCGTTTGCCGCCGAGATACCGAACTGAGTGCCAATTTCTCGCGAGAACTGGCGGCTCGCCTGAACGACACGGGCCTCGATCTCCACTTGCAAAGACTTGCGGTCGAGCTGTCGAATGAGATTGTCCATCACAGGCAACGTCGTCGGAATGTCTCGGATGATCAGCGTATTCGAGCGATCGTCCGCGATGATATCGCCGCGCGAGGAAAGGAACTTCTTCAACGTGATCGCCAGTGCTGTAGCCTTAGCGTAGCTCAATACGCGCGTCGTCGTGATGACGTCAGCGGCTTCTGCCTGCGCCTTTGCCAGATCACGATTCTCCTCGGCTTCCTTCCGCAGCGTTTCCTTGGTCGCGATGCGCAAAACGTTTCCGTCGAGCTGCTTATCGAGGTCGTTGTTCTTGAGGACGATGTCCAAAGCCTGGTCCCACGGCACGTCGTCGAGGACGATCGTCAGGCTTCCCTTTACGCTCGGATCGACGACTACGTTGAGGCCGCTAATTTCGTGAATCAGTCGGAAAAAGTCGCGCAGATCCACGTCCTTCAAGTTCACTGATATCGGCTCCCCGGAAAACTTCGCTGCAGGGGCTGCCGATGCGGGAGCCTGGGCCATCCCCGGACCCGGTCCTGACGCCGCGATCGGCGCCGCTGTCGGTGCGGTAGTGGCATTAGCCGTTGCCGACATTGCCGAAGACGCATCGCGAGCCATGTTCGTCGCTGTGATAGCTTGCTGCTGCGGTTCGGCTGGAGCCGGCGTAGCGAGTGCGGAAGCGGGCTGTGTCAGGGCAACTGGCAATGCCGTTGCCGGAGCCGGAATCTCCGCGGGGGGCCTCGACGCTTGCTCCGTCGGCTTCGCCGTCACGGAAGACTCGCTTTTGGTGGTAACAATCGTTGGGGAGTCATTCGCTGGCGCGGGCGCCGCCGAAGGGGCAGACCCGGCGCTATGCGGCGCAAAGGAAACGGTGACTGTGTCGCCATCCTTCTTGATATCGTACCGGGAAGGCTCACGCAGGTCGATCACCACGCGAGAAGTCTCCGGTGTAAATTGCGCCAACCGAATGTCCTGCACCGGATCGAGATTGCTTGCGATGTGCTTCTCTGCGGCCGCCAGGTGTGATCCAGTGAAGTCGAGAACAATCCGATCGGGACTTTGCAGATGGAGCGACCGGTACGCCATTGCTCCGGAGCCCGAAATCTTCACTTCAGTGTCTTCACCGTTCTGTGCCAGATGAACCTGCTGAATCGACCCCATGCCTGAGCTCACCGGCTTGGCCGAGCTCGACTTGACGGACGCCGGAATGATTGCTGCAGATGCCTTCGCGGTCGAGGTTGAGGAAGCATCCGGAGTTCGCGAGACGAGCAGAGCCAAGTCCTGATTGCCCTTCCGCTCTACCTGTGGCTCGACGCCTTGGGCTAGCAGCACCTCGACGCGCACCACCGGCTTGTCACCAGCAGCGTAGGAAACCACGCGGTAGCTCTTCACGAGGTCGGATTCGACCACCCGAGCACCGGAGGGATCCGCGGCGGAGACTCCGCTGAGGTCGAGCACATAGAGACTATCGCTCGGGCGATAAGTCGTGTAGTCGAACGGCGCGTTCGCCTGAGCTTCCAGTCGGACGCCACCGTCTCTCACCACGGCCTTCACGTGCACCATTGGCGCGTCGCTCGCCGCTAGCGCGCCTCCAGCCAAAGTTAGACCAGCCGCAACCAGTGCGCCCAGCCCCCACGCCCGCCTCATAATCCTCATTGCTGCTCTCCTGCACTCGCGTAGATTCGCTTGGTCACCATTCGTTCAACGTCATGACCGAAGGCGTCCTTCGAGTTCTCTCGGAACGTCACCCCATCCAGTCCAATCTTTTCGACATCTCCGTCGTACAGACGATCCCCTTCCCGAACAAAATAGACGCTGTTGTTCGGATTGGAGACAATCGCGATCATCCCCGATTGCGCACGCACCGTCCCATCGACCCTCACCGTGGCAACCACCAAACCCGCTTTTCCAGGCGGCAGATGCAGGGTCGCGTTCCCTTTCTTTTCATTAATCAGCGGAGCAAACGGATCTCGTTTGTTGACTGCCTCCGTCTTGTCTGCCGTCTGAGCCTCTTCACCTGCCGGTGCTGCCGCAGGCGCCGCAGCTGCCGGTTTTGGCGCTGCCGGAGCCTTCGGTTTTGCAGCCGCGGACTTCCCCTTCGCAGCCGATTTCGCCTTCTTCGCCGCGGGAGCCTGCGCATGAACTCCGACCGCGAAGCACAGAAACAGCGTCATTGCCGATAGAAGAGCTCCGGTTGCTTTGACGAGTCTCATCGTTGTGTCCTACCGTTGCCCCGGCTTGCTAGGTGGCGGTGGGGGCGCTTCCGCCGGGCTCGTAAAGAAAGTCGTGATCGTAAAGGTTCCGCTAACAGTCGTTCCCGGAACCATGTGAAACTTCCCGCCCCCCGCACCATTGGACCCGATTGATGCCAGCTTCAGGTCGCCGACGTTGATGATTCGGGAGAGCCTCCCCAGCTTCGAGAAGAAGTCGAGAACGGAGTAATACGGACCGTCCGCCTCAATCTCAAAAGGCATTTCGAAGTAGTACGGCTTCTGCGCCACAGGTTTTGCTGTCAACTTACGGATCGCCACGCCCGCACCCACCGCCGAGCGTTGCACCATCAGGATGAACTGGTCTGTTTCCTTGTCTTCCGGAACGATCGTCTGCAGAGTCGCGAGCTGTTTCTGTAATGCGTCCATCTCCGTCTGCAGTTCGGCGCGCCGCTGCTTGTACACGCGCAGATTCTGTACTTCGGATTCGAGAGGTTTCAGCTCGGCCTGCGACGCTTCAAGCTGGCCCCGAATGTTCGCCCAGGGAAGCCCCGGCACATACAGGCCCCCGACCGTAAGCACGACTGCTACGCCGAAATAAAGCAGGGCCTGTAGAGGCCAGGGCCATTCGCGGAAACTGCTCGCCATGGCTAGCTCCTCCCCTTGGCCGGAGTTGGCGGTGCTTGCGTTGTACCGGCTGGTTGCGTCTTGGCCTGACCGCTCGAAGTCGTTGGCGGGGCAATGGCCACCGTCATCTCAAAACCGTAGGTCTCGACGCCGGTCTCGAGATCGTCTTCCTTGGCGTCCTTGATCTCAATCTTGTCGAAATATCCCGAACGCTTCAGCTCGGTGATGAAGTTGGCGACCGCATTGATGGATCCTGCTTCGCCCTTGATGCTGAGCGAATCGGACGTGCGGTTCATTTCAGTCAACCAGAGCTGGTCGACGCGGACCACCGTGTTGGCCACCATTTGAAGCAGGTCTTGCGCGCCGCTCCGATTCTTTTGAAGCGTTTCGATCACGTCGATGCGCTGCTGCAGCACGCTCTTCTCGCTTTCAAACCTGTCTACATCCTGCTTGATCTGTTCGAGGCTGGCCTTTTCCGCCCGCAGAGCCGCGATCCGCTTGTTGGTCGCATCGAGGTCCCGCTTTTGCGAGAAGTAGACCACCGAGAGAATCACGCCCGCGACAGCCACTGCAGCCACAAATAGGACGACTTGCAGGGTCGCCTCGAGCGGCACTGCCTGCTTGGCCGCTTTCGGTCGAGCCTGGCCGAGTAAGTTGATCCGAATCATGGCGTGTCAAAACTCCTCAGCGCCAGGCCGACGGCGATCGCCAAGCGCGGCGCCAATTCACGAAGCAGAGTTTCGTCGTGACGCCCTGGATTGATTGCGATTTTTCGGAACGGGTAAAGCTCTTCGACCGGCATTGCAAACTCTTCCTTCAGCAGATCGAGCAAGCCCGGGACGCGGGCCGTTCCGCCGGCGACCACGATCCGGCGGATGTTTTCGCCGCTGGCTGTCGCGCGGAAGAAATCGAACGTCTTCTGGATTTCGAGGATCAGAATGTCCGAGACGGAGCGAAGGATCGCGGTGCGCTGCTCTTCGCTGACCCCTGCATGCGTTCCGCCCATCTTCAGTTTCTCGGCGTCCTCAAAGCTCAGGTCGAGTTCCTTTTGCAAGGCGTCGGTGTACTGGTTGCCGCCCACCGAAACGTCGCGGGTGAACAGCGGGGTCCAGCCGCGGATGATGTTGATGTTCATCACGCTCGCGCCGATGTTGAGCAGCGCCACCACCTGCGAGGGATCGGGCTCGTAGTTCACTTCGTAGCAGTTCTGGAGCGCGAAGGCGTCGATATCGACCACGACGGGCGTCTTGCCGGCCTGAGCGAGGACGTTGGTGTGGTTTAGAATCTTGTCCTTCTTGACTGCCACCAGAAGCACGTCCATCTGGTTCTCGGTGGCTTCCAGTAGCTGATGGCTCAAGTTGACGTCGGCAATGTCGAAGGGGATGTGCTGGCTGGCCTCGGCCTGAATTCGGTCGTACAGCTCTTCCTCAGTCATCAGAGGCATGCTGACGCGCTTCACGATTACCGAATGCCCCGAAACGGAAGTGGCCACATCTTTTGTCTTAATCTTCTGTCCGTCGAAGATCGAAATTATCTTTTCGGCGACGGACGGAGCGTCCATGATCGCGCCGTCAACCACTGTGTCTTGGGACAAAGGCTCCAGACCAAAACTAACAAGCTCGTATCCGTCTTTCGCTTTCTTGAGTTCGACTGCCTTGACGGAACTCGAGCCGATGTCCAGGCCAATCAACGATCTCGTCTTATTGAACATCGTGCGGCCCCTCGCTCTTCCACCCGCCGCGAATTACGGCGGCCGTTGCGCATGCCCTTACTGAATCTTCGGTTTTCTGTGAAGCCCACTTGCCCTTCGTTGCCCCTTCGCCACAACCCCATCAGTCAGCTTCTAAGACCCCGGAGTACCCTGGTACTGATAAGTCCGGTACGATCCCCGTTTCTGCGTTTATCACATCCGCCGACACAGACTGTCAACCGCGATATTGCTCGCGTGTGCTTTTGGTAAAACCCGCCCCTGCGGACAGGAAGCCCCAAATTGGCAAAGGTTCGGCGAAACGTGAGCCGTGCGAAGAGGTGAAACTGAGGCGAGAATCTGGCGGCCGGGCTGTTGAGCTTGCTCGGCGGTGTCGGTGCTACTTCCTTGGGCTATCGAGCTTGAGCTGGGACCAGATCGAATCGATGCGTCGTTTTGTGGCGGCGTCCATCTTAATCTCGTCGGGCCATCGGCCGGTGTAACCTTCTTCGGGCCATTTTCGAGTCGCATCGATGCCCATCTTCGAACCGTAGTCCTGCCTGCGGGCAGCGTGGTCGAGGGTATCTACCGGGCCGATTACAAACTGAATGTCCCGCTCCGGGTCAATCGCGCAGAGGGCCTTCCACACAACTTCCCGTGAGTCTTGAATATTGACATCGTGATCGACCACCACAATCACCTTAGTGAACATGGCTTGGCCGAGCGACCATATGGCGTTCATTGTTTTTCTCGCGTGACCCGGATAGCTTTTGCGAATCGACACGATCATCAGATTCTGAAAAATTCCTTCGGCCGGCATCGCGACATCCACAATTTCCGGGTGCTGCATCTTCATCACTGGCAAAAACACGCGCTCGATCATGTGCCCGATGTAGTAGTCCTCTTGAGGTGGAGGTCCGACAATCGTGGTCAAATATAGGGGATCCTTGCGGTGGGTTACGCAATCCACGTGGAAAACCGGATACTCGCCCTCGAGTGAATAAAAACCGGTATGGTCTCCAAACGGACCTTCGGTGCGCATTTCGGCCAGTTCCACGTGACCCTCGAGCACGATCTCCGCGTTCGCCGGAACTTCCAAATCGACGGTCTTGCAGGCCACGAGCTCCACCGGATCGCGGCGCAAGAATCCCGAGAAGAGAAACTCGTCCATGTCGGGCGGCACCGGTAGGATTCCCGCTAGGCAGGTCGCCGGATCGGCGCCGATGGCGACTGCAACCTCGAGCGTCCCCTCGCGATTCTTCGAGCGCGCACTCCTAAAGTGCTCGGCGCCGTGCTTTTGGGTCTGCCAGTGCATCCCGGTCGTACGTTCGTCGAAGACCTGCATCCGGTAGCAGCCGACGTTCCTCTTTCCGGTCTCGGGATTCTTGGTGATGACCATGGGCCAGGTGATGTACCGCCCGCCATCCTGTGGCCAGCACTGCAAAATTGGAAAATCGAAAAGCGAAAATCCCTCGGATCGCACAACTTCTTGGCACTCGCCGCTTCGCACCGTTTTCGGAAAGGCGTTACCCAGCTCGGCGAGCTTGGGAAGCATTTTGACCCTGTCCAGTAGTCCCTGCGGCGACTGCATGTCTAGAATCGACGAGATGCGTTCCGCGATTTCGTCGAGCGAATTGACCTCCAGCGCGAGATTCATCCGGCGCTCGGTGCCCACAAGATTCGTTACCGCCGGAACGCGCGATCCTCGCGGCCGCTCGAACAGCAACGCGGGGCCACCTGCCTTCACCACACGGTCGGTGATCTCGGTGATCTCCAGCACCGGATCGACTTCCGCGGAGATGCGCCGCAGCTCGCCTTCCTTGTCTAGTTTCTTGAGGAAATCTCGCAGGTCCCGGTACGCCACTTCCCCTCCCCATACCGATCATGAAGCCGCCCACTCTAACACGGGGACTCGTGCCCACAGAACTCCCGAATGGCGCGTGAGCCGGACCTCACCCGGGCAGATGCGCCCCGAACGAAAGTCCCGGGCTCGCGATCACGAACCGTCGTTCTGATTTCTATCCAAAGAAACCTGTCTTCGCGAGACTGCGTCTGTACAAATAGGAGGAAGAGCAAGGCCAGCCATGGCGTCTTGTGCTCGGTCGACAACGCTTCCTGTACAATCGGAGACCCATGTCCCTGAGAGAGTCCTATCAAAAGCACAAGAAGCTCTACATGATCGTAGCCACGTGCTTCGTTCTAATCGTAGGTTATTGGTTTTACGCGCGGGCTAAGTCAGCCGCCCCGAAGTTCACAACCGCGACGATTCGGCGCGGCGATATCACGTC
>Ga0187814_10000339_pt1 | contig 14922 bp, 15 predicted proteins | sample NC_S_4_FD_132450 | JGI IMG/M metagenome (GOLD analysis project Ga0187814, IMG submission 132450) | Wetland sediment microbial communities from Neuse River Estuary, North Carolina, USA - ASW-S_4 | ecosystem: Environmental > Aquatic > Freshwater > Wetlands > Sediment | place: USA: North Carolina... | reverse complement strand
GCCAGGCGCAGGGGGGTTCGCCCCTGCTTGTCGAGGGGGTCGACCTTGGCGCCGAGATCCAGGATGAGGGAGAGTATGTCGGGAGCGTCCTGCTCCACCGCGTTGTGAAGGGGCGAATTGCCGTTCGCGTCGGGGGCGTCCAGGGCAGATCGATCCGAAAAGAATTTTCGCAGCGCGGATGTATCCTTGGAGGCGATCATCGTGGCGAGGTCCTGAGCGGGCGCGGCGGCCGGGGTCGCCTCGGGCGCGGGCGCGGGTTTCGGCGCTCCCGCGCAACCGGCGAAGACGAGGGGCAGGAGAAGGGCGACAATGCCCGCCATGGCGACGGGTCGCCGTATCTTATTTCCCATGTTCATCGATCGCTCCTTGGAACAAGACTCGCGCCCAAAGGCGCCATGCCTTCCCATGATTTTCGGGTCGTTTTGCGTGGCGGTTCATTGTATTATCCGTGGATCCGCCGAGCCGCAATCCCGAAAAGGAAGCCAGAATCGAGTCCCGTCGTCAGGGAGAGCGCCGAATCACAGGAGCACGGTGAACTCGCCTTCGAGCCTGAAGCGGAAAAACGTAAAAGCCGCCTCCGTGCCCGATCCGCCGAATGACTGCTCCAGCCGGAGCTCGGCCACCCACCGGTCCTTCGTGAGAGAGGCCGATCCTCCGAATATCCCGGAGGCGTCCTGAAGATTCAGTTTCAGCCAGGCGTCGAAATTCATCGATTGGCCGAGATCGCCCGCCGCTCGCACGAAGCCGTAACTCGCCGCGGAATCGAAGGCCTCGCCGGAATTGAGAGGATCCGGCATGTCGGAACCTCGAGCCTTCTCGTAAGCGAGGAGATTCTCGTAGTCGACGCCGGACCACTTCGAGCCGTCGTAGCCGTACTCCGCCATTAAGTTCAGCTTGTCGCTGATCGTCCAGGTGAGGCCGGCCAGGGCCCGGGGCACCCAATCGATCGTTTCCGAGCCGAGCGACGGGCTTCCGTCCGTCGTGATTCGCGTCATGCTGTCGTGCAAGGCGGCCTCGGCCCGGAGCGTCAAGGCGTCGCCGATCTGCCCGTCGGCGCCGAGCCCTCCGGCCAGATGCCACGCGGCCGAAGAAGAAAGAGGATCGTCGACGGTGCAAAGCCCCAGGGCCTGGATATCGGTGTCGCCGATTCTCGAGCTCAGGCGGACGAGGTCCTGCCAGTCGCCTTGCTGACTCGTCACATAGTGGAGAACCGAATCGGCCGCGCTCGACCAGGTGAGAGCGGGCGAGAGGTAATCGCTCAGGGTGAAGCCTTCGGCGAGCCAGGTGAAACCCGCGCCGATCCAGCCCTCTTCCCATGGCGATATCGCGGCCGGCCCCTCGAAGGGGTCCGTGGGTCGGGCCATCAGGTCGAGGGGGGTTTCGAAGAAGCCCGAAGAAGGATGGATGATCTTCTTGCCGACGTCGAAGACGAGGGTGCCCGGCAGGAGCTCCCAACTGACGCCTCCTTCCAAGACGCGGCTCGAACCCTGGACGATGTCGGAGGGAGCGGAGAGCGGACTGTCGGAAGGCAGGTTGTCGAACGAAGCCCAGATGGTTCCAAACACCGTCAATCCCTTTCCGATCGTCGCCGAATCTTGGAGCGAGCCCTGTTCCACCGAACGCCAATATGAAGACAGGGAGGGAGTCCCGGCGCCGGCCGTGGCTACGGAGACTTCGGTGGAGGCGAAGGTCCAGTCGAGCTCCGTCTCGAGGGCGAAAACCGAGAGGCTCGCCGCCCACAGCGCGAGGGCGGCAAACAGCCGCGACGGCCTCATCGAATACCCTCGGGCATCCAGGTTTCGAGATATTCCCGGCGGAACTCCGAGTCCGGGACCCTGTGGCTCGTCACCTGGCCGTATTGCATATCGGTGTGCAGATTGGGATTTTCCACGTCGGTGATCTTGAGGAGGAAAGGAACGTCGGCGCCGCCCACTTCATGGAAATCCGCGTAGTCGATGGTCTTGAGAGGGCTGTCGCCGGAGGTGAAGAACTCGCCGTGGATCGGCCGCAAATTCGAGGCATCGACCCAGAGCCGCACTTTCCGATACGTCGAAGATTTCAGCGCTTCCTTGGCAGTCAGCGTGAAAAGCCAGCAGGACCGCCCGTCATAGTCCACGCGCTCGAGTGCCGAGGGATCGAATTCGAGGGAGAACGACGAACGGGCTATATCGCCGTTGGCGGTCTGGCCGGTCAGCACCTGGAGGGGCGAAAGCCGGATGGGATTCCTCGTCTTCGGAAAAAGGAGGTAGATGACGGGACCGTCCATCAGCATCTTGCGGCCCTTGACGCTGGACGGGTCGGCGAACCACACCAGGGTGCGGTTCCGATCTCCCTTCAGGGAGACCGAGCCGAGAAGATCCATCCAATCGACCGCTTTCCCGCCGTCGAAGGAGGTGATCTTGAGTTCGAAGGCCATGTCCGGCACGTCGCGTCGGGCGTCGATCTGGTAGAGGAGGGCTTTTGCGTCCTCCGCGAAAAGGCCGACGGCGAACGCAAAGAGCAGAACGGGAACGAATGTCGCTTTTTTCACGGAAGGCTCCTTCAGGTCGTGCGTAGAAGTTCGGCGGCCGTGCGACGCACCGCGCCGATCCCCGGGACGAGGGACCCGATCAGGGCCACCACGATGACCGCGACGCCGTCGCCGACGAAGCTGGCGAAGGGCGGGCGGAACAGAATGCCTATGGCATGGCTCATGCCCGGCTGGGCGGGCATCATGATGCCGCCGGCCGCGTTCACGATGCCGGAGACGGCGGCGCCGAGGAGGTCCCCGACCAAGGCTCCCATGACGCCGAGCAGGAGGCCCTCGACGAGGAAGAGAGCAACCACCTGCCCTGCCCGCGTGCCGAAGGCGCGGAGCGTGCCTATCTCGCGGAGTCTTTCCAGGACCGACAGTGTGATCGTGCCCGAAATGGAGAACAGGGCCACGAGCATGACGATGAGGCGGGCCACCGCGAGGACCATCGCGTAGGCGGAGTTCGCCTGGATGAAAAAGGGACTGAGCGCCTTCCACGAACGGAAGGTGAGGCCCGCCGCGCCGGCGGGCGGATGGGCCGCGAGGCGCGCGATAACCGGGTCGGTATCCTCGCTGCGATCGAGAAACACGATGAGAACGGGGACGTCGTTCGTGCCGAGAAGCGCCTGCGCGTCGGCGAGGTCCATGTAGATCGTCGCCCCGTCCGCGGCGCTGATGCCCGAGGACACGAGTCCGGCCACGTCGAAGCCCTGATTGGCCACGCCGCCGTCCATGCCGACGGCGAACAGCGACACCGCGTCGCCAGTCCGGAGCTCCATTTTCGAGGCGAGGCCCTCGCCGACGAGAATCTTGCCATGGTCGTCCGGGCCGATGAGGTCGCCGTCCGTCACGCTCAGGAAGCCGAGATTGTCGGCCATCCGGTCGGAGGGAAGGGCATGCACCACGACCGTCTCCATCTTTCCATGGAGGCTGACGACGGCCGAAAAGGATATCGACGGCACCACGTCTCTCACTTCGGGCATGCGGCGCAGCTCAGCCGCAAGACTGTCTGCGCGAGGGATGAGGTAGGGGAAGGGGTCGCTGTCGCCGTCGTCGAAGTAGGCGGCAGACGTCGCCACCTGGAAGTGTCCGGTGCCGCTGTGGATTACCGTCTCGCCGAGGCCCCACATCGAGTAGGAGATGTAGCCGTCGAGGAGGATGAGCCCCACGATGCCGACGACGATGGCGGCGAGGGTCGAGGCGGTCCTGCGGCGGTTCCTGCCGAGGTTGCGCAGCGCGATCGGGATCAAACATAACAATTGTCTCATATTTGCCTCAGGCATTCGGCGGGCGAGAACCGGGACGCCCGGAGCGCGCTCGGAACGACGGCCAGGGTCGAGGTCAGGGCGACCAGGACCAGGTTCCACTAGGCCGAGCCCGGATCGGGGACGACCTTGATGAGGAAGCGGGAGCCTCCGTCGGAGAAGGGTATGCCGCCGAAGAGATCGAGGAGCCCGGAGACGCCGAAGCCCGCCCCGATGCCGACGACCGCCCCCACGACGCCGATCAGCAGTCCCTCGAAGAGGAGGAGGACGAGGAGATCCCTCCTCGTCGTGCCCATCGCCCGCAGCGTGCCCCATTCGGCCATGCGTTCGAAGACGATGCGGTTCATCGCGTTACCGAGCACGAAGAGCGTAATTATGAGGATGATGGCCCGGATCACGTCGAGAAAGCCCCTGAACATCGAGTTGACCTGGACATAGTAGGTGGCGAGGTCGCGCCAGGTCCGCACCGCGCCCTTCGGCGCCAACTCCCCGGCGAGCGGGCCGGCGAACTCCGCGTTGTCGAGGAAAATATGGAGAAGCGGCGGCGCGGTCTGATGAGTGAAATCCATGGCGCTGTCGTAGTCCGTGAAGGCGAAGATCCTGTCGCGGCCCGGGCCGGCGTAGGTGCCCTTCACGGTGAAGTCCCGGCCCTCGAGGCCGCCGTCCGGCAGGATCGCCATGAGGGTGACCACGTCGCCGGGCCGCGCGCCGAGTATGCGCGCGGCCGTGTCGCCGAGGACGATGCCGTTCCGGTCGCCGACGGCGATTTCCGAACCGGAGCTGAGCGGCCCCAGGTCGAAGGTATCGGGATCGATCGCGCGGTCGGCCGCGGTCCCGAAGCGCATCCGTTCCGAAGGATAGCCTTTGACCAGAAGGGTGACGGACTTGTCGCCGAAGCCGGCGATGGCCGTGAATCCCGTGGAAGGGAACACGGCGGTCACGCCCCTGATCGACGCGATCGAGCGTGCCAGACCCGCCGCGTCCGGCAGCGCGAAGGCGAAGGGATTGAATTCGCCCTCGGCGTAGTATTTTTCCGTGGCCGCGATCTGGAGGTGGCCCAGGCCGCCATGGATCGTCGAATCGCGGAAGCCGGCCATGGTCCGGGAGATGTAACCCTGGAAGACGACGAGCCCCGCGAGGCCGACGATCAGGGAGGCGAGCGCGAACAGGGTTCTGCGCCGCTGCCGAACGACGTTTCGCCACGCGAGGAGGAACAGCCTGCTCATGCCGGTCCGTCCGACACGATGCGGCCGTCCATCATGCGAATGATGCGCCCGGCGTAGGCGGATACGGCCGGATCGTGCGTCGCGAAGACGAGGGTGGCGCCGGCCTTTTCGTTCATCTCCACCATCAGTTTCATCACCGCGGCCCCCGTCGCGTGGTCCAGGGCCGCGGTCGGCTCGTCGGCGAGGACCAGGCGGGGCCCGGTCACGAGGGCGCGGGCGATGGCCACGCGCTGTCTCTGGCCGCCGGAAAGCTTTTCCGGTCCGCGGGCGGCGAAATCGGCCAGCCCGACGCGGGCAAGCAGCTCCATCACGCGCTCTTTGCGTTCGCGCCGGCCCATCGATCCGAGGAGGAGCGGGTATTCGACATTTTCGAATACCGAGAGGACCGGGATGAGGTTGAAGCTCTGGAACACGAATCCCATCGTCCGGTTCCTGAAAGCGGAGAGGGCCGAGTCCGACAGGCCGGCGAGGTCCCGGCCGTCTATCCGCACGCGGCCGCCGGTCAGTTTGTCGATGCCGCCGATGACATTCAGCAGGGTCGACTTGCCGCTGCCCGAGGGGCCCATCAGGCAGACCCGCTCGCCGCCCCCGACGGAGCAGCTCACGCCGCCGAGGGCCGGCGCGACGGTTTTTTCCAGCGGGTATTCCTTGACCGCTTCCTCGACTTCGATCAGCGCCATGGCGAGGCTCCTTTGCGCCGATCAGCGTGCATAGATGGCGAGCGACTTCGCGGCGTCCGCGCCGGCGCCCTTGCCTTGGGGGTCGAGGGCGACGGACTTCTTCCAGGCCGTCTCGGCCTTGTCGATCTGTCCCTTCTTTTTGTAGTAATTGCCAAGAAGATCTTCGACCAGGCTGAGCGTTCCCGGCGTCATGACCGTCGCGTCGTCGGCGCCCCAGGCGTCGACGCCCCAGGCATCGAGGGCCTGGAGATCGGCGCCGGCCTTGTCGAGCTGGCGGAAAAAGTCGGGCAGGGACATGCCGACGTTGGCCCGGAGGAGCCTGGGAATGTAGCTGACCCGGCCGTACTTCGACACCGCCTCGTCCAGACTCGCGATGCCCTTATTGACGAGGCCGATCTTGGCGAGCGGATTCGCGCTGTCCCGCGCCTCCAGTGCGAGCGCCGACCCGAGGTAGGGCAGGGCGAAAACCTTGAGCTCTTCGTCGGAAGGGCCCTTCACGACTTTTTCGAGAAGTTGGACCGCCTGCGCCGCGTAGCCTTTCTTGGCATTCTGCGCCCGGCTCAGGTTGTGGTAGACGATGCCGAGTTCCGTGGCGAGGCCGAGGTCGTTCGGCTGCGCCGCCACTTCGTCGGCGAGCTCGCGCTGAAGCTGGGCCAGGGCCGCCGGCCGGCTTTCGTTCATGGCCTCGGACAGTTTCGTCGCCCAGCCGCCGATGCGCGACGCGTCGAGCGCCGTCGCCTGGGCCAGGATCGCGAGCAGCAGGGCCGCGCCCGCCAGATATCGTTTCATTCCATCCTCCTTCGTCCGAATCTCTTCGCGATGGAAGATAGGACGCGGGGACGGCCGCGTCCCGCGCCTACCGCCCAAAGATTCCCGGGCTTCGACGAAAGGGACAAAAGGGGACCTGAAAGGGACAGGGAAAGGATGGCGTGAAGGAAAGCGGGCTTGGGCTAGCCGGGGCCAGGCATGGCCGAATCAGGGGAGGGACTTGTCCTCGTCCTCGAAATGCCGCCGTTTCTGCTCGAGGGCTTCTTCGATCTTGCGCAACTCGGAAAGGCCCGAGTACACGAGAAGACTGCTCGCGAGGATGACGAAGGCCAGGACGGCGATGACGTAGATGGGGTTCGTTTTCCCGAATCCGCCGAAGACGAGGAAATTGAAGGCGAGGACGACGATTATGACGACGGCGGCGTTCATGGCGTAGGCGAGCCACTCGCGCCTGCCGAACAGATAGAAGGAGCTTTCGATGGACACCCGCGAAACGGTTCCGCAGATGGCTCCCAACAGCGAGTAGGCGCCGACGGTGCCGAGGGGGATGGCACGGGAACCTTCCATGACCGCGACGACTATGGCCACCAGAAGCCCTATCCCCGCCGATAGCACCGCGTTGCGGAAATAGTCGAAGACGATTTTCATGGCTTCCCTCATAATCCCAGCCGTTCCTTGAGGATCCGCACGTAATTCTTCGACACTTCGACCTGCCTGCCTTCCACGCCGAAGCGGAGGAGGAGGCGCCGCCCGAACCAGGGGTGGACTTCCCGCACCGCCGCGAGGTTGACGATGGCCGACTTGCTGACGCGCACGAAGCGCGCGGCGGGAAGCCGTTCTTCGAGTTCGAAGAGCCGTTCGCGCACCTCGCCCGACGAGGTTGCGGTATAGCAGAGGAGTCCCGCCTCGGATGTCTCGAAATAGAGGACGAGCCTGAGCTGCACGAGCTCGATGCGGTCGCCCCTGCGTACGGCAAGCGTCGCCGGGCTTCCGGGGCCGTGCCCCGCCACGGCGTCGAGGAAGCCGACGAGCGCCTCGAGGCGAGTCGGGTCGAAGACGACGGCGGCCGGCTCTCCGTCCACGAGGTCGCGCTCGACGATCGCGAAGGGCGCCGCGTCGTCCGGTCCGAGCTCCCGACTCGAGAGGAGCTCGCCGACGAGGTTCCTTCGGGCGGGATCGCAGATCAGGCGAAAGCGCATGCCGGAAGGCTAGCGACCGCGGGTCGGCGGGTCAATCGCCCGGCGCCTTCCCCGGAAGGAAGAACGGGAAGGCGTCGGGGTCCGTCGCCGTCTTTCCCGAGGGATTCCCCGTCAAGCGCGGCCGTGCGTCTTGTCGTAGAGATCCCGGAACGCGTTGTCGGGATCGACGAGGCGCTTCACCTCGCCGTAGTTGTCCTCGTTCCATATTTTCCAAAACTCGTCCCGTTCGTAGAAATTGTGAGAGATCAGGGTCTTGATCCCGCCGAGTTCCGCGAGCTTCTCCTCGAGCAGGCGGTAGTAGTTGGCCGTACCCCTCTGCCTGAAGCCGTAGACGGCGAAATCGATGAACATTGTCTCGGAATCCGGCGGGACATGGAGCGAAGAGATCCACGGGTAAGGGTTTGCGATATGGTAGGGGACCACCCACAGCGGGTAGTAGTCGAAGGTTTTCGCGTAGAAATCGAAAAAACGCCCGCCATTCGAATCGGGCACGAAAAGGTCGACGATGACGTCGGGTCGCGGCGGGTTCTGCACGCGGGTGAGGACTTTCGCGAGGGAGAGCACCCTCGTCGAGGAGAGGAAAAACCTGCCGAAAACGAACCTGAGAATGCGATTTTCGAGGCCGTAGTTCCTCACGATCCAATGGCAGTCGGCGTCGTAGCGGAAGAAATAGTCGAAGGTGCGCAGGTAGTCCTGGCTCCGCTCGGCCACCGAGCGGTGATAGACGGACATCCAATCGTAATTATGCGCATAGGGCGCCCGATCGACGAAGGTGCCGAGGCACAGCACGAATTCCTTCGGAGATATGACGATGCCGTCCATGAAGTCGGCCCCGCCTTGTTCCATTTTCCCGCGCATCGCCTTCGCGAAGGCGTCGTAGTCGGAATACTTCTCGTAGTCGAGGCGCACGAAGGGCTTGGCCGGAAGGAGCCTGAACCTCAGCTTGGTGATCAGCCCCAGGGTTCCGAAGGTCCCGTGCGCCATCTCGAAGACCAGCGAATTCTCGCCGCCCTTCCTGCAGCCGAGTATCTCGCCGCCGGCGGTGATCACTTCGTACTCCAGGCAACTGTCGTGGAAGCCTCCGTATTTGAACGACATGGATTCCACCGAGCAGCCGGCGACAGCCCCCCCGATGGTTATGGTCTTGAGTTCGGGCACCGTGCATGGAACGAGACCGAGGGCCAGGGTCTTTCGGACGAGGTCGACGAAGGTGACGCCGGGCTCCGCCGTACAGGTCATGTCCCGCGTGTCGATGTCCAGGATCTCGTCGAGGTCGGAAACATCTATTTCCTGTCGGTCCGGCAATCTGGCTTCCCGTTTCGGCACCTTGTGGGAGACTGTCGCCTTCCTGAAGCTCAGGGTCGCCCGATCCGGCCGGGCCTTTATCGCGGCGACGATCCGGGCGACTTTTTCTTCGTGGGTCATGGCGCATTATTCTCCATAAAACCGATCCCGACAACAGGATGCGATCCGGACCGCCGCGGCGCGCGACCTTCCCCGTCGCGACGGGCGAAGTCAGCGCGCCGTTCCGTACTTCCGCAGCACCCGCGAAATCGCGCCGGTCCCGAACTCCAGGGAGGCGACCGGGACCCGCTCGTCCGCGGCGTGGATGTACCGGACGAAGTCGAAATCAGGAGGCAGGTCCATGGGCAGGAAACCGTAGGTCTGGATGCCGATGCGCGCGAAATGCCGCGCGTCCGTCGAGCCGTTCAACAAGAGCGGAACGGGAATGCCTTCCGGGTCGATCTCCCTCATGACGTCGGCGAACAAGGGATAGAGCCCCATGTCCACCTCGGTCGGACCGGGGGTGTGCTGGAGAATCTCGAGCTCGACGTCGCTTCCGACCAGATCCGCGACCTCGGCCAGGAGATCCCGCGACGAACAGCCGGGCAGGAGTCTTCCATCCAATTGAAACGATATCTCCGAGGGAATCACGTTGGTCTTGGAGCCGCCCTGCACGACGGTGGCGTTGACGGTGTTGTGCAGGTTCGCGTCGAAGATCATCCCGGCCCCGCCGAGAGCGTCCAAGGTCTGGTCCACGGTGTCGGCGACGAGCAGGCGCGAGAGAAGACCGTTGGTGGGGGCGGGCGTCGCGGCGACGATCGCCTCGAGCATCTGTCGCATCACGGGCGTGATGTGCACGGGCAGGCGATGCCGGTCGAGCGCGTCCAGCACGCGCGCGAGCTTCGCCATGGCGCCGCCGCGCATCGGGACCGAGCCGTGGCCTCCCTGGCCGCGGACCTTCCCGCGCAGCCAGCAGACCTGTTTTTCGGCGACCTGGATGGCCGCGAACTTCTTGCCTCCCACGTAGAGGGGAAAGCCTCCGAACTCGCCGATCGCGAAACGGACACCGGCGAAGAGATCCCGATGGTTTTCGACGAGGTACTGTGCCCCGAGCGCGCCGCCGACCTCCTCGTCGCACAGGACGGCGAAGATCACGTCGCCCGCGGGGACGAAAGCTTCGGCCTTGGCCCGCAAGAGCGCGACGGCCATCATCGCGATGCCGCCCTTCATGTCCAACGCGCCCCGTCCCCAGATCCAGCCGTCCCGGATTTCTCCCGAAAAGGGAGGGACGCTCCACCTTTGGTCCGCGGTGGTGACGACATCCACATGCCCGTAGAGGAGGAGGGGCGGCGCCTCGCCCCTGCCCTCCATGCGCGTCACGAGATTGGGCCGACCGGCCACCTTTCCGACCATGGCGGGCTCGAAGCCGGCCTTTGCGAGAAGATCCCTCATATATCCCATGCAGGCCGCCTCGTTTCCGGGCGGATTGGTGGTATCGAAGCGGATCAGATCCTGCAACAGACTCGTAGGCGAAGGGACTTCCATCGGTGGCACCTCGACGAAAAGGATCGGGCTCGACGCCCGTCAGCGACCCGTCGAATCGGCGATGAAGGCTTCCAGCAGGGCTTCGAATTTCTCCGGCTGCTCCCACTGGATGGCGTGACCCGCCCCGGCGACGATTTGAACCTTTTTTCTCCACAGGGTCGGCATGTTCAGTTTGCTGATGTAAGGCTCGCTGACCAGCTGCTCGTTCCCACCATGGAGAATCGCCAAGGGGACCGCGAGATTGGCCACGACTATGACTTCGTCCTCCAGATTGTCGGGCCGGATACTGGCCCCGAGGCCCGAACGCGCCCTTCCATCGGTGCGGAGAATGTCCTTTACGAAGGGGCTTTCGGGCGCCTTCGCTCCGGGGGAGAAAAATGAAGTCGCGTAGGCTCGCGCCTCCTCTTCGGACACCGCCTCCTTGAAGCCCACCGCCACCGCGGGATTGGGCAGGAATGCCTGATCCATCGCCGGGGGAAAGGCCAGCGGCGGCGTGCCGAAGATCAGAAAGCCCTTCGCGCGGGGGAACTTGCCGTGCGCCTCGAGGACGATGTGGCCGCCCAGGCTCCATCCGACGACCACCGCTTCTTCCATGCCCAGGGCCTTGGCCGCGGCGAATATGACCGTGGCGTACGCCGGCAGGCCATAGTCTTCCATTTTCGGGAAGCGCTCGGAATCTCCGTGCCCGGGCAGGTCGACGGCAACGACATGGTGTCGCGAGCCGAAGGCTCCTTCGATCTGGCGCTGAAAGGCCAAGCCGGAAGACGAGTTGCCATGGACGAGAAAGACCGGTTTGCCCGTTCCGGAGCTTTCGTAGTAGGCGACTTTCCGCGATCCGACGCTGAGGAATTTGGGAGTCATGTACGGCGCCTCCTTGGCGGTGACTTTTGCGTCACCCTAAGATGGCTCCGCCGGGGCGTCAAGGGACAAAGTTCAATCTTCGACACAGTTCATACGCGTACCTCCGAGGGTCATCGGGCTCGTCAAGGGAAATATCCCGCCACCCTGGGGGTGCCGCATGCTATGGTCGTCGGGCGACGGGGGACGCGCGAGCCCGCGGCGGACGCGCGGACGGGAATCGGTCTCGCACTGCGGTTCCAAGGTCCCGTCGCCGCCAATCGAGGAGGAGGCAAGGAAATGTCGGAAGCTGTTCATCCGGCTCTGTTGTTGATGGATGTCCAAAACGGGACTGTCCGGCGATTCGCGGGGAGCGCCGATGTCATCGAACCCTTTTCGCGGGCAGTGCAAGCCGCCCGCCGGGAATCGATTCCGGTGATCTTCGTTCGCGTGGCCTTTCGCGCCGGCTATCCCGAAGTGAGCCCGAGGAACAAGAGTTTCTCGGCGATTTCGGGGCGCGGGGACATGACGACCACCGATGCTTCGACCCAAGTCCACGACGCGGTGGCGCCCCTGCCCGGCGAAGTCGTGGTGACCAAGCTGCGCGTGAGCGCCTTCGCCGGCAGCGACCTCGAAGTCATACTCCGGGCCAAGGGCATCGACACGCTGATCCTTTCGGGCATAGCGACGAGTGGCGTCGTCCTTTCGACCCTGCGCGAAGCGGCCGACAAGGACTATCGCCTCGTCGTGCTCTCAGACGCCTGCATCGACGCGGATCCTGAAGTCCACCGGGTGCTGATGGAAAAGGTCTTTCCGCGCCAGGCCGATGTCATGACCGTCGACCAATGGGGCGCGAGCATCCGCTAGCGGGCGCGTGCCTCGAGCGCGGTCACGAGCGCGACCAGGACGTCGTTGGCGGGTGTCGGAACGCCGAGCCGGCGACCCTGACGGGCGATGGCGCCGTTGATGGCGCCGATCTCGGTGCGGCGATCGGCCCGGAGATCCTGGAGCATGGAACAGATGTTGGCGGCCGTTGCCTGGCAGGTGTCGCGGACCCGGACGAGCGCAGCGGAGCAGTCGATCGCGAAGCCCGCGGCCCGGGCCACCGTGCAGGATTCGGCGACCACCGCCTCCTGCGCGGCGACCATCGCGGCGCTTCCCTGAAGCGAGCCGTTCGGGACGCCGGCGATCGCGGCGAGCGGGTTGATGGCGGCGTTCACGATGACCTTCTCCCACGCGACGAGCTCCGCGTCGCCGGAGACGCGGACGGGAAGTCCCGCGGACCGGAGGAGGGTGACGATGACCTCGCACGCGGTCGCGTCGCCGCCGATGACCGTTTCCCCGATTCCCGCGATCCGATATTCGCCGCCCGCGGTCCGGTTGGCGCCGATCGCGGTCGATCCCGACACCAGCGGGTTGCCCGGCAGGGCCGCCCGCAGGACTTCGGCGTTGCCGAGCCCGTTCTGGAGCGTCACCACGATGGCGCCCGGATCGATCGCGCCGGAGAGCGATGAGGCGGCCGCGGCGGTGTCGGGCGATTTCACGAACACGAAGACGGCCGGGCGGCCGGCCAGCGCGCGGGGATCGGCGACGGCGTCGAAGCCGACCGTCTCCGTCGCGCCGCCGGCCGTGACGCTGGCGCCCGCGCGCAGGGCGGCCGCGGACGATTCGCCGGACGCGAGCACGCGGACCTCGTGACCCGCGTCGCCGAGGAGCTTAGCCAGGCCGACGCCCATCGCCCCGCCGCCGATGATGCCGACCTTCATCGCGGGAAACGCGGCCTCACGCGATCCGTCGACCGTCGGCCCCGCCTCGCGGCAGGGCGGGCGCCGGCCTGGGCCGATTGTCGCCATCCACGAGCACGACCTTCGGTTCGTGGGCGGCGATCTCGGATTCCGCGAGCTCGCAGTACGACGCGATTATGACGAGGTCGCCGGGCTGGACGCGCCTCGCCGCCGCGCCGTTCAGGCATATCTGCCCCGCATCGCCCAAGATGACGTAGGTCGAAAAGCGCTCGCCGTTGTTGACGTCGTAGATGTCCACTTTCTCCCAGACGCGGAGGCCTGCGGCTTCGATGAGCCGTGGACAGATCGAGATCGATCCTTCGTAGTCGATGACGGCGCCGGTCACCTTCGCGCGGTGGATTTTGGACTTGAGCATGGTGATCGTCATACATTCCTCCAGGACGGACGCGACGCGTCGTCGGTCCGCGGGGCAGGTGTGGCGCCCGCGTCGTCGCCGTTCATGAGCATGGCCTGCCAGAGTCCCTCGAGCACGAGGTCGGGCAGGATCTCATCGAAGAGATCGTCGTCCGCGAACAGTTGGGAAAAGCCGCCGGTGGCGACGGTGAGCGGCTTCGGGTCTCCGAAGCACTCCTCGCCGATGCGCGCGACCAGCTCGCGGATGGCGCCGGCGTGCGCGAAGTAGAGGCCCGACTGGATGCTCTCCACGGTGGATCGCCCGCAGGCGACCTCGGGCCTCGTGATCTCGACCGACGGCAACTTCGCGGTCTTGTGCTCGAGGGCCTCCATGCTGATATGCATGCCGGGCATGATCGCGCCGCCCAGATACTTGCGCGTCGCGCTCACCGCGTCGAAGGTCGTCGCCGTGCCCATGTCCACCACGATGCAGTCGCGGTTCGGGTGCCGCCTGGTCACCGCCACCGCGTTCGCGATGCGGTCGGCGCCCACTTCGAGCGGGTTGCGGTACGCGATATGGAGTCCGGTCTTCACGCCGGCGCGCAAGATGAAGGGATCCAGCCCGAAGTACTTCTGGCACGCTCGCCTGATGGAGTAGATCGTGTCGGGCACGACCGAGCACAGGGCGATCCGTCCCACGCCGGCGGGGTCCATCCCGTTTTCGCGCAGGGCGGATTTCAGGAACACGCCGTATTCGTCCGCGCTCGCCGACTGGATCGAAGTCTTCCTGAAGCGGAGCGCGATGGTCCCGTCCCCGGCGATGACGCCCGCGAACATGTTGCTGTTCCCGACATCCAGGACCAGCGAGTAGCCGTTGCTCGAAGCGCTCATGCGCCCTCCGTGCGGGACGCCCCGCGTCCGCGGGACGCTCCGCGTCCTCGGGACGCTTCGCGTCCCGAAGCGAAATCCACCACGACGGCGGCCAGCGCCGCGTTGTCGCCGCCGCGCGCGATGGCCACGGGACCCGACGAGCCCCCGGCGAAGGCGGCGAACGCGTGCCCGTCGGCGGACACGCCGCACAGGTCGTTCCAGATGACCAAGTCGGCGTCGTCACCGAGCGATGCGGCCGCCTTGCGGGCCCCCTCCGCCTCGTCGCCATCCACTGTCAATTTGAAGCCCACGATCGCGGGTCGCCCCTTGGCCAGACCCCGGAGCCGCTTGATGATCTTGGCGTTGGGCTCGAGCCTGAGCGTGAGCGGCTCGCCCGATTCCAGTTTTCCGGTTCCCGTCCCGCCTTTCAGTCCGGCGACGCGGTAGTCGCTCACCGCGGCGGCGTGCGCGATCGCGTCGTAGGAAGACCGCGCGAGCAGATCCTCCAGCGCGGCGGCGAAATCCGCGTAACCCCGGTACGGTATATGGCGCGCGCCCTCCGAGCCCTCCAGGCGCGCCGACTCGTGGTGGAGGTAGT
>Ga0187814_10000338_pt1 | contig 14930 bp, 10 predicted proteins | sample NC_S_4_FD_132450 | JGI IMG/M metagenome (GOLD analysis project Ga0187814, IMG submission 132450) | Wetland sediment microbial communities from Neuse River Estuary, North Carolina, USA - ASW-S_4 | ecosystem: Environmental > Aquatic > Freshwater > Wetlands > Sediment | place: USA: North Carolina... | reverse complement strand
GGAGACCGGGGCCTCCGCGGTTCTGCTGACGGCGCGCATCCTCCCCAAGTCCACCTTCCAGAGCCTGATCGAGACGACGCTACGCCACGGCTTGACGCCGTTCGTGGAAGTGGCGGAGTACGAGGAGATCGATTCGGTGATCCACGCCGCGGACTGCATCGTGGCGGTCAACAACAAGGACATACGGACCCAGGAGCGCGAGCGTGGCGACATCGACGTGAGCCGCTCGCTGCTCGAGGCGTCGATTCACACGGGCACTCCGTGCCCGGTCAGCGCCAGCGCGATCACCGACCCGCGGATCGCCGCCGAGTTGATCGCCGCCGGGTTCAAGGGGTTGCTGATCGGGACCGGGCTGCTGCTCGCTGACAGCGTCCAGGGCTGGGTCGACGAGTTCGAGCGCCAGCGCGCGGGGCTCGCCGAGCCGACGCCACCTTCGCCGGTCACACAGGGGTCGAGATGAGCGAGACGACCGTCACGCCGCTCGCCGACCACTTCGCCGAACAGGCGGAGCGCCAACCGCAGTCACCGGCGCTGATCTGGGAGGGCGAGCCGGTCAGCTACGGCGAGCTCCTGGCGCTGATGGAGACCTCCTCCGCCGAGCTCGAGGCAGCCGGCCTGCCCGCGGACCGCCCCGTGGGCATCCGGGCGAAGAAGTCGCCGGAGGCGATCGGGTTGGTTCTGGCGTGCCTGCATGCACGCCGTCCGTTCCTGCTTCCGTCGATCGAGCTCGCCAGCGACACGCTGGCGAAGCTGTTCGCGCAGGCGGGGACCAGCCAGGTGCTCTCGCCGCACGGGCCCCGCAGCGAGAGCGCCGCGAGCCTGCGCGCCCTCGTGGACGACGTTCGTGCGGAGGACACGCCAGGCTCCGATTGGCCACCGGCCTCCGGAGCCGGCGATGTCACCTTCATGCTGACGACCTCGGGCTCGACGGGCCTGCCGAAGATCGTCCCGCTGACCGCCGCCGGCGTGGACGCCTTCACCGATTGGGCCGCCGAGCAGTTCGAGATCCGTCCCGGCACCGTGGTCGCGAACTACGCACCGCTCAACTTCGACCTGTGCCTGCTCGACATTTGGACCACGCTCAAGCACGGTGCGTGCGTGGCGCTCGTCGATCAGGACCGGGCCACGCAGGGGGCGTACCTCGCCGATCTCATAACCGAGAACGAGGTCAACGTCCTCCAGGCGGTGCCGATGCTCTACCGCCTGCTGGTCGACGTCAACCGCGAGGACGGCCGGACCTTCCCGAGCGTGCGCCATGCGATCACCACCGGCGACAAGATCCCGGCGACCACGCTGGCGGCCCTGCCGAGCCTGTTCCCAAACGCGCGGTTCTACAACGTGTACGGGTGCACGGAGACAAACGACAGCCTGATCCACGAGTTCGTCGGCCTCGCCGACGGGAACGTCCCCAGCAACATCCCGGTGGGCCAGCCGCTGCCAGGCGTAACCGCTCGGGTCCAGACCGACGACGGGGAGGCGCTCGAGGGCCCCGGAACCGGCGAGCTGCTTGTGTGGACCCCGTTTCAGACGCGGGGCTATCTGAAGGCGGCCTTGAATGAGGACAGATTTGTCTCCGGTCCCGACAACGGGCACGGAGAGCGAACGTTCTACCGCACGGGCGACATCGTCCGGCGACACGACGACGGCACGCTCACCTTGGAGGGACGCGCCGACTTCTACGTCAAGGTCCGTGGCGTCAAAGTGAGCACCCAGGTCGTCGAGCAGGCGATTCAGGAACACCCCGACGTGGTCGAGGTCGCCGTCGTGGCGGTAGTGGATGAGTTGGCCGGCAGCCGGCTGCACGCGGTTGTGCGCCGCGAGCCGGACTCGAAGCTCAACAGCCTGTCACTGCGGCAGCACTGCGCGACCAGGCTGGCGCGAACGGAGATGCCCTCGACGATCGAGTTCGTCTCCGAGCCGCTCCCCAAGACTTCGACCGGAAAGATCGACCGCAAGCGCATCAAGTCGGACCTCGAGAGGAGTGACGCAAATGGCGGATGACCCCACCACAATGAAGATCAAGCAATTCATCGTCGAAGAGTTCATGCCGGACGTGCCGGCCGACGAACTCGACTCGGACTTTGACCTCCTGACCGGCGGGGTCGTCGACAGCCTCGGGCTACTGAAGGTGGTCGCCTGGCTGGAGGACGAGTTCGACGTCGGCGTGGATGAGTCCGAGCTTGGCCCTGAGAGCTTCCGCACGGTGGCCGCGATCAAGGAATACGTCGACCAGGCGCGCGCGGCGACCTGATGCCGAGTAAGACCCCATCGGAGGCGCTCGCCGCGCTGGTCACGCAGCGCTATCCGATCTCGGAAGAGGTCTGGGGGGACTTCCTGGACCGCCTCGGGGAGCGGGCTCTGCATCCTGGAGAGGCGCTCGCAGTGCTCGCCTCGCTGACGACACGGATGCCCGATGGGCCGTCGGTGAGCGCGCTGCTGCGCGCGCTGCGCGAGCGCAATCCACGTCCCGACCCACCCCCTCGGCCGACGGTCAACATCGTCGGCACCGGCGGCGGGCCGAGCACGTTCAACCTCTCGACGGCCTCCGCTTTCGTTGCCGCTGCGCTGGGAGCACGGGTGATCAAGACCGGCTCGCGCGCGTACGCGAGCCGGACGGGGTCGGTCGACCTGTTGGACCGTCTGGGCATTCGCATGACCAGCTCCTACGAGCAGACCGAGGAGATGCTCGAGAACTTTGGGATGGCCTGCGCCGGACCGTTCGTCTATCCGAAGGAGCTGAGGCTGCTCGCGCGCCAGATCCTGCCGTTCGACATGAAGACAGTGGGTCGGTTCTTCAACCTGATCGGTCCTTTCCTGGCGGCGGTGCCCGTATCGACGCAGATCACTGGCATCTCCGATCACACGGTGCTGCCGGTCTTCCGCCAGTTGGTCGCCGAGGATGAGTCCAAGCGGGTGTGGTTGTGCTGGAACGACCTCGGAGCCGACGAGCTGCTCAGCACCACGGACAGCCACGTCTATGACAGCCGCCGCGACGAGGAGTTCATGCTGAGGCCGACTGAACTCGGTCTCGCCGAGCGGTCTTTCGACGACCTGCTGCCGGTCTCCGACCTCGACTCGACGGTGAGCCATTTCATGGCGCTGATCGGCGGCAATGGGCCTCAGGGCGCAATCGAGAGCATCAGGCTGAACGCGGCGGCCCTGGCGATCAACGGCGAGGTCGCATCGGATTGGTCCGAAGGGCTCGCGCTAGCGCAGGATGCCATGAACAGCGGCGAGCCCGCCCGGCTGATCGAGCGAATACGAGCGTACGGCGAGAAGGCCTCACGTGGCGCGGCACCGCCTCCGAAGGCGGAAGCGAGGTAGGGTCGTCCAGATGCTCACGGGGGCGCTACTTCACGAGGGACGGCGGTGACGTCGAGCTTCTTCGCGCAGCGACCTCCTGGCCGGATCGGACTGGCGCTGTTCCTGAACGCCGGGGACCCGCCGCTTGACACCTTCCGGGACCTCATCCTGATGTTGGACGAGGCGAAGGTCGACTGCCTCGAGCTGGCGGTGCCGTTTCCCAACTCGGCCAGCGACGGCCCCGTTATCCGCGCATCGGCGAGTCGCGCGCTCGAGGACGGCGTCGACCGTGACGCGGTGCTCGCCTTCGTTGAGCGTGTCCGTCCCGAGCTCTCGCATCTGAAGATCGCGCTGCTCGCCGACTGGAGCCATTCGATCAAGGGCACGCCCACGCGCGAGTTCCTGGAGCGCGTGCGCGCGGCGGGCGCCGACGGCTTGTTGGTGCACGGCCTGCCGCCGCGGCTCCGGCCGGAGTATTACGAGGCGGCGAAGCTGGTCGGACAGCCGATCGTCACGACCTGCTACGCGAGCTCCGACCCGGCGGTCGTGGCTGAGGCGGCCGAGCACGGTTCCGCGTACATCTACCTGGTCGCCCATTACGGGCGGAGTGGAACCGTCGGCCCGCCGGACCACAGCGCGCTGGTGCCGGTGCTGGCGGCGCTGCGCGAGCGAACCGACGTGCCGATAGCCGTCGGCTTCGGCGTCAAGAGCCGCGGTGACATCGACGGCCTCGCCGCCGTCGGCGCCGACGCCGCGATCGTTGGCAGCACGTGCGTGGCGCGCGTCACAGCGGCTCGCGCAGAAGGACGCGACGTAGTCGAGGACTTCCGGGGTCTGCTGGTCGATCTGGGCCAGGTCCCGGCCTCGGCGCAGGCCACGGAAGCCCTGGACCATAGATAACTCAACTAAGGAGGGCGGATGCTGATTCGCAAGCTCGATAGCGCCAAGACGGTTGAGTGGGGCAATGGCCTCAGCCGGCGGTTCCTGCTGGAGGCCGACGGGATGGGCTACACCGTCACCGACACGATCGTCCGCGCGGGCACCAAGTCTCGGCTCGAGTACAAGAACCACCTCGAGGCCTGCTACTGCATCGAGGGCAAAGGATCGGTGATCGAGATGGACGGCACCGAGCACGAGATCGTCCCGGGCACGCTGTACGCACTCGACAAGCACGACATGCACGACCTGCTGGCCTCGCCCGATGAGGACCTGCGACTCATCTGCATGTTCACCCCGGCACTGGTGGGCGACGAGGCCCACCGGCTCACGGAGTCGGGCATCCATTCGTCGGTCTACTGAGGAGAGCGACATGGCGGTCACGGCCACCCCAGGCGAGTGGACTGACGAGCAGAAGGGGCTGCGCAAGTCGCTCGAGCCGTACTTCGAGCGGCTCAGCGCCGGCCACATCGAGGACGACGTGGCGGCTCAGTTCAACCGGGAGAAATGGGACCTGATCCGCGAGTCTGGGGTACTCCGGATCCCGTTCGACCCGAAATGGGGCGGATACGGTCACGATGCCCTGACGCTGGTCTACGTGCTCGAGCATCTCGGCTATGGATGCCGCGACAACGGGCTGCTGTTCACGCTCGCCACCCAGCTCGTGAGCGCGGCCACACCGCTCCAGAGGTTCGGCTCCGATGATCTGAAGGAGCGCTACCTCAGCAAGTTGATCGAGGGCTCGATCATCAGCGCGCACGCGATCTCTGAGCCGTCAGCCGGATCTGACGCGATGGCGATGATCACGACCGCTACCGAGGACGGCGATTCCTACATCCTCGACGGGCAGAAGCTGTTCATCACCAGCGGCCCGCTGGCCGACGTGATCACCGTCTACGCGAAGATGGATACGGGCGGCGGCGCAGCGGCGATTACCGCGTTTCTCGTTCCGACGGACACCCCGGGGTTCACGGTTGGCGACCCGATTCCCAAGATGGGGCTCAACACGTGTCCGTTCTGCGAGCTCCAGTTCCGCAACTGCCGGGTGCCCAAGGAGAACATCGTCGGCCGTCCCGGAGCCGGGTTCTTCATCCTCGAGCATGTCATGAACTGGGAGATCCTCTGCATCTTCATCATGATGGTCGGTGAGATGCAGGAACGGATGGAGCGCTGCATCGAATACGCCAAGACCCGGCAGTCATTCGGGCAGCCGATCGGCTCAAACCAGTACGTCGCCGGGAAGATCGTCGACATGAAGCTCGGGCTCGAGACGTCGCGTAAGCATCTGTATGACACCGCCAGGCGATTCGCACGGCGCCGCAACGTGACGAGCGAGATCTCGATGGCCAAGCTCATCACCAGCGAGGCGAACCTCAACTCTGCGCTGGCCGCCGTACAGATCTTCGGCGGGCGCGGATACATGCGCGAGTACGGCCTGGAGAAGGCTCTCCGCGACGCGGTCGGTGGGCCGATCTACTCCGGCACCAACGAGACCCAGCGCATCCGGATCGCCTCGATGCTCGGCCTGTAGGCCGGGCGGCCGGGCAGCCGGGCGGTCGGCGAGCGGGACCGCCGGGAGGGCGAGCGCCAAGTCGCGCCTCCCAGGTGACAGTCGTTGGGCCCGGGTGGCCGAACGCTTCGAGTCGGCTCCCAACGGCACGCCGCGCCGCCGCCGAACGCTCCGCGCCGTCCACCCCTCGCCCATCCGCGCGCCGCCAACGCCCGTCCCCCTCGTCCCCCATCGCCTCCCTCGTCCCCCATCGTCCCGCCCGCGGCCCTCCACCCGCGTCAGCCGTCCCGATGCCCCAATCAACTTTGCGGCACTCTACGGATGCATCTGAACGCACAAGCCGGATGTGCGCCACGCGCTCATCGGATAGGTTGTCCGGCTACCGGAGCGCGGCCTCGTTGCATGACGCCGGTCGGGACCGGCTGCAGAGCTTCCATTCAGCGGGTTGAGAGGGGCACGGATGACGTCCGAGAGCGGTACGTCGCGCGGTCGCATGGGCGCGCGGATGGGTTGGTTCTACGGGATCCTCGCCGCCGTCACGGTGGTGGTCGTGGTCGTCGTGGTCAACAAGGGCCACAACGAGAAGGCGCTTCCGGCGATTGCCGGCGGGTACGCGGCGACTGCGCCGAACCCCTGCCTGGGCCCAGTGCCGCCTAAGCCCGGTGGCGCTCCGCTGCCGCCGACCGCTCCCGGCCAGCCACCGGCGTCGGGACCGCTGTTCAACGTCCTGCAGTCAGGCCAATTCGTCAACTTCGGAAACAACCAGAACACGCTCGGCGGACAGCTGAAGCTGAACACGGCGACGCTCGCGAACAACGGCCACAAGCTCACCGGGACCGTGGACTGCGTCACCGGCAAGTCGCTGAACGTCAACGCAATCGCGGTGCCGGGTGCCAAGGGCAAGATTGCGGGAACTCTCGGCGGCGTCCCGTTCGCCGCCACGCTGAAGAGCGACCCGCCCACCCCGGGCACCGCGACGCCGCGGATCCCGCCGAATATCCAGGGAACGTACGCGCTGTCACCGCGCTCGACCTGCTTCGGAGGCATGATCAAGCTTGCCGGTAGCGCACCGACCTACGCGCTCTCGGCCACCAGCGCGGCCGGCACCGAAAAGCTGGGCAAGGTCTCCTACTCGACCGAGACAGGGGGCGTCTCCGGCGACGTCGCCTGCACCAAGGGCGGCCAGGTCCGCATGACCGCGACGGCCAACGATCAACAGCTCCAGAACGTCCAGCTGATCCCGCTGAACCTCGCCGTACCGGTGCCGACGACCACGCCGGGCGCGAAGCCCGCGCTGATCACCCCCTCGGGCCTGCCGCCATCCGGCGAGAAGTTCACCGCGGTCGAGCAGCGCAGCGACTTCAACAAGCTCGTCGCGGCGTTCTTCCTGTCGGCCGCGATCGTGCTGATCGTGGCGCGGGGCTTCGGCATCCTGGCGGTGAAGATCGGCCAGCCGCGCGTGATCGGCGAGGTGATCGCGGGCCTCGCGCTCGGGCCGTCGCTGCTCGGCGTGATCTCGCCCAACCTCCAGGCGACGCTGTTCCCAACCGATGTCCTGCCGGCGATCGGCTTCGCAGCCAACCTGGGGCTGATCTTCTTCATGTTCCTGGTCGGACTCGAGGTCGACCAGAAGCAGCTCAAGGGGAAGGTCGCTCCCGCGGCGATGATCTCCAATGCGAGCGTCGCCGTCCCCATGCTGCTGGGGATCGCGGTCGCACTGCCGCTGTACAAGCTGGTCGGGCCCAACAAGAAGTTCGTGGCGTTCGCGCTGTTCATGGGCGTCGCGATGTCGATCACGGCGTTCCCGGTGCTCGCCCGGATCCTGGCCGAGCGTCGGATGCTGAAGCGTCCCGTCGGTGCCCTGGCGGTCGCGTGCGCCGCGATCGATGACGTCACTGCCTGGTTCCTGATCGCACTCGCCACGACGATCGCGGTCTCCGGCACGTTCGGTGACGTCGCCCGGACGATCGGCGAAGCGGTGGCCTACACGCTCGTGATGGTGCTCGTGGTGCGGCGGATCCTCGCCCGGATGGGGACGGCGTTTGATGAGGTCGGCCGGATCCCAGCCGGCTGGTTCGCCGCGATCATCGTCGGCGTGCTGCTATCCGCATGGGTGACGGAGGAGATCAACATCGCCTTCATCTTCGGCGGCTTCATCATGGGCATGGTCATGCCGCGGCATGCCCGCCTGACCGAAGAGGTGACGCGGCGGATCGAGGACTTCGTCGTAGCGCTGCTGCTGCCGTTGTTCTTCGTCTACACGGGGCTGAAGACCAACATCACCCTGCTCGACCGCCCGGCTCTGTGGCTGATCACGATCGTGCTGATCGTGATCGCGGTCGTCGGCAAGCTCGCCGGCGCGGCGATCGCCGCCCGCGTGAGCGGGTTCGACTGGCGCCAGTCGGCCGTGATCGGCACGCTGATGAATACGCGCGGCCTCACCGAGCTGATCGTGCTCAACCTGGCGCTGGCGGTAGGCGCGATCTCGAACGCGCTGTTCGCGGCGCTGGTGATCATGGCGGTCATCACCACGATGATGGCGGGACCGATGCTGAGGCTGCTCGACCCGCGCAACGAGTACGGCACCGACGTCGAGGACGAGATCGAGGCGGCCCGAACCGCCACCGCTCGCGAGTATCCGGGCCTCCCGGTGCCCGAGCGCTCGATCCTGGTCGCGCCGCAGACCGACGCCGCGCTGCCGCAGCTGATCGGGCTGGCGGAGCCGCTCGCGAAGTGGGAGCCGCCACACGAGTTGATCATCACCCGTTTCGTGGTGGCGTCTCGCGGCATCCGCAACGGCGTGCGGGGAGGCCTCCAGACCGAAAACCTGCTGCTCGAGCGGGCATCGAGGGCGATCAACGAGGAGCGCGCGCGGCTGGCCGCAGAAGGCGTGATTGCCAGGGGCGTGGCCTTGACCTCCGCCGACGCGGGAGCCGATCTCGTTCGAATCGCCGAACGCGAGCCCGTAGACCTGATACTCACGGAGGGGCGGCGGCGACTGTTCGGTGAGGGAGTACCGCTTGGAGACGTCGCCACGGTGCTCGAGCGCGCGCCGTGCGACGTGGCGGTGTTGGTGGCACGCGAGGGCGACGAGATCAAGGTTGGCCGCGGCGCTCCCGTGCTCGTGCCGTTCGGGGGGGCTGAGCACGACTGGGCCGCGCTGGGGCTGGGCTCGTGGCTAGCGGCTGCCTCCGACGCGCCACTGAAGCTGCTCGGAGCAGGCGGGCAGACGGACGAGACGTCGGTTACAAGGATGCTCGGCGACGCCGGCCTGCTCGTGCAGCAGGCAACCGGCATCTCGACCGAGCCGCTGGTCGTGGCCGGTGGCCGAGAGGGCATCGTCGCGGCGGCCAGCGGCGCCGGACTGCTCGTGATCGGCCTTTCCGACCGCTGGCGGCGCGAGGGTCTCGGACCGACCCGCTCAGAGATCGCCAAGGCGGCTCCCGCGCCAGTCCTGTTCGTCCGCCGCGGCACCCGACCGGGCCTGTTCGCGCCAAGCGACAGCGTGACTCAGTTCAAGTGGTCGATGGCGGGTGACTCGGGGGCGATGCGCCCGTGGTCGAGGACGGTCGTCCCCGTCCAGGGGAAAGAAGACGAGGCCCCAGCGGGAAACGGGGCGTCAGCCGGAGACGAGGTGCCGCCCAGCACCGTTCCGTGACGGGCGCATCGGCAGCGGCAGGACGGCGGTCACGCAGGTCGGGCCGCCGTCTGCCGATGTGACCGACAGGCGGCCTCCTTCGAGCATCGCGCGCTCCCGCATCCCCGTGAGCCCGAATCCTTCAGCGACGCGACCGGGATCAAAGCCGCGGCCGTCGTCGTGCACGCTGATCTCGAGATGGTCAGACAGTTGCCTCACGCGCAGGCGCACGCGGTCCGCGCCGGCGTGCTTGACGGCATTGTTGAGCGCCTCCTGCACGATCCGGTAGATCGCATTCTCCGTATCCCGCCCCAGCCGCTCCCGCCCGTCAACGGCGATCTCCACGTCCACCGCGAACCCGCCGATCTCCGCCTGGCGCTTGGCAAGCGACTCGATTGCCGGACCGAGGCCAAGATCGTCCAGCGCGGCCGGGCGGAGTTCGGCGATCAGGTCTCGCAGGCTGCGCATCTCTTCACCCAGGTGCGCGTCGGCGCTCTCAGCGGCGCCGCGCAGCACCGCCAGATCGTCGCGGGCGAGACCCGCTGAGAGGACCATGCGCACTCCGGTCAGCCCCTGGAGCGTCTCGTCGTGCAGCTCCCGAGCCCAGCGGGCGCGGGCCTCGTCCGCGGCCTCCACGCTCAACCGGAGACGCGCAGCGGCGACCGAACGAGCGGTGGCCACGGCGGTTGCGGCACTTGCCGCGATCGACATCAGGAGCTCCTCGTCGGCGTCCTCGAACGCGCGCTCAGCGGCGCCGTTGATGCCGGCGAGCACACCCAGCGACTCGCCCCGGAAGGTCAACGGCACGAGGATTGCCTCCCTGGCGCCAGGCATCAGTTGCTCGAGCTGACGCGACCGATCGTCGGCGCGCACTCGGCGCGCGCGCCCGCTGATCAGCACCTCCCCGGCGAGCGACTCTCGGATGGGCAGCCGCCGCTGCGACTCGCCCGGCAGCGCACTTCCGCTGACGGCCGCCAACTCGTCACCATCGGGCAGGTACGCCACCAGACTCCTTGCCGCCACGATCTCCCTGCCGTGGGCAAGGATCAGCGCAAGAACTCGCTGGAGATCGGTCTCGCCTCCGACCGCGCGAGCGATCTCGGCAAATGCCTCGAGCTGCTCGACGCTCCGCGAAAGATTCTGGTTGGCGCGCTCGAGCTCATCGGCATAGAGCGACAGATGCCGCTGCGCTCGTTGGCGCTCGGCGATATCCTGGCGCAGCCGCTCGGAGATTCGCCCCACGACCACGCCCACGACCAGAAGCGCGGCTCCTCGGGAGAGGTAGCCGAGCGCGGTGAGGTGGACAGTCTCGATCGCCGCCCAGGCGAACACCAACCCGAGTGCGGCTACACCAGCGAGCAGCCCGACGAAGGCGCCGAACTCGGCTGCCAGCAGGACGATTGGTACGACGTAGAAGTTCGCGAGCAGTGCGTCTGGGTCCTTGACCGCGAGCCGGGCCACGAATACCCCGGTGAACAGCGCTGCGGCAACGCACACGACCGCGATCCGCCTGCGCGACGACGGCGTTACGACGCTCGTCTTCAGGTGCTCGACCACCCTGCGCTGGGCGGCCTCGAGCTCGAGCTGGCGTGCCCTGGCGCTCGTGCTCATCGGTGGATCACGCCGTGCTCGAGCGCATAGCGGACGAGCTCGGGCCGCCCCGCAGTCCCCAGCTTGCCCTGCAGATTCGCGCGATGGGTCTCCACCGTGCGCGGGCTGATGTACATCTGCTTGGCGATCTCCGCGTTCGTGTGTCCGAGCGCGACCAGCCGCAGCACCTCGAGCTCGCGCTCGGTCAGCGCGGCCTCATCGGCGCTGCTGAGCGCCAACCCGCCGATTGCCGGGTCGAGGTACCTTCCGCCCGCTCCGACCGTCCTGATCGCGCGCACGAGGTCTGACCTCGAAGCCTCCTTGAGCACGTACCCCGCGGCACCCGCGCTCCAAGCCGGCGCGACGAATGCCGGATCATCTTCCATCGTCAGGATCACCACCGCGGTCTGCGGGGCGACCGCCCGAAACTCCGCCACGGTGCTCAGACTGAGCTCGCGCCCCATGTGCAGATCGAGCACGAGCACGGCAGGCGCCAGCTCGCGCAGGATCGTGAATGTCTGCTTGAGATCGCTTGCCTCCCCGACGACTTCGAGGTCGGCCTCGGCCTCCAGCAGCAATCGCAGTCCCTGGCGGACGACCGCGTGGTCGTCGGCGATCACGATCGTGATTGGCGATACAGCGCTCATTTGCGCCCGGTCCTGTCTCTCAGAAGCCCTCTGGCGCACGGCACATGCGCCTTTCGCCGTGACGGTAGTTGGCAGCTTCGCGCCCGTCAACTGGTCCGCTTGCCCGCGCCGACGGTACTCCGTAGACTTCCTGTCCGCCGATCGTCGCGGTCGTCCGTGCCGGAGCGCGGCGGGAGCCGAAATGGGGCAAACCGGGGGTCGGTCCTGAGAGGGTGAGATGAAGGCCAGACGGCGATTCAGGATTGGTAGCAACCGAAACTTGCGGGTGCTGTTGCTCGTCCTAGTCGCGATCGGCGCAACCGGGATCGGAATCATCGCCTACGGCACCAGCCTGCTCCGAAGCTTGGAGCTGAGCACGGTCAATACCCGCTTCTCGATCCGCGGCAAGCAGCAGGCGCCGAAGAACATCGTGATCGTCAGGATCGACGGCACGACGTTCAGCGAGATCAACAAGCAGTGGCCGTTCCCGCGTGCCGTCGAGGCACGACTGCTCAACCGAATCGACGCCGGCCACCCTGCGGCCGTCGGGTTCGATGTCGTCTTCAGCCAGCCGAGCAACCTCGGCGTCAACGACGACACCGCGTTCCTGAACGCAATCAACGGCGCCCACGGCAAAACGGTGTTCTCGATCCAGGAGACGAGTCAAAACGGCGATTTCCAGTTCTTCGGTGTGGACGGGAGAAAGCTCCAGCGGATCGTCCCCTTCCAGCCAGCCTCCACCTTCTTCCCGTTTGATCCAGGAGGCTTCTACCGCAGGATGGTCTACTCGGCCAACCGGCTGCCCACGTTCCCTGTGGTTACCGCCGAGGTGGCCACCCACAAGCATGTGAGCCCCGCTTCATTCGGTGGAGGGAGCGCCTGGATCGACTACGTAGGTCCTGCCGGCAGCTTCCCATCCGTGTCCTACTCGGACGTGTACTTCGGGAGGGTGCCGTCGAGCTTCTTCCGCGGCAAGATCGTGCTGGTCGGCGCAACCGCCCCATCGCTTCAGGACCTCCATCCGACATCCACGGACCGGGCGATGCCCGGGATCGAAGTCCAGGCCAACGCAATCAACACCCTCCTCCGCAGATTCCCGCTCTCCTCCGCCCCCGGCTGGCTCAACGTCCTGCTGATCGTCCTGCTCGGGGTGGCCGTGCCGCTCGCCAGCCTGCGCGTCGGGCCTCCGCTTGCGATCGCGATCGCGGTCGGGCTGGGCGTCGTGTTCGCCGTCGTCGTTCAGCTCGCCTTCAACGCCGGTTGGATCGTGTCGTTCGTGTATCCGCTCGGCGCGCTGATCCTCAGCACGGTCGGCGCGCTGTCGGTTCAGCTCGTCACCGAGGCGTTCGAGCGCATTCGCACGCGCGACCTGTTCACGCGGTTTGTGCCTGAGGACGTGGTCGACGAGGTCCTCAAGAGCTCCGACGGCTTGCGATTGGGCGGCGTTCAGCGGGACGGGACGATCATGTTCACCGACCTGCGCGGGTTCACCTCGTTTTCCGAGTCGCTCACCCCGGCGCAGGTGATCGAGGTCCTCAACCACTACCTGAGCGAGATGAGCGACGCGATCCTCGACCACGGCGGCACGCTGGTCGCCTACATGGGCGACGGGATCTTCGCCGTCTTCGGCGCCCCTCTGGAGCAGCCAGACCACGCCGACCGGGCGCTCGCCACCGCCCGCGAGATGCTCGAGGTGCGCCTCCCGCGGTTCAACGAGTGGCTGCGTTCCGAGGGCCTCGGCGACGGGTTCCGGATGGGAATCGGCGTCAACAGCGGGCTGGTGATGTCGGGTCACGTCGGATCTGAGCGGCGGGTCGAATACGCCGCCGTGGGCGATACCACGAACACCGCGTCGCGGATCGAGTCGCTCACCAAGGGGACCCCGCACCAGCTGTTGCTCTCCGACGCCACTCGCGACGCGCTCCTAGACCCGGCCGACGACCTCGTCTACTTCGACGAGGTCGCGATCCGCGGCAGGGTCAGCCGTATGAAGCTGTGGGGGCTGAAGGAGCCCGAGCCGCCGAGCCCGGCTCCAGTCGCCGCCGCCCAGGCGCCGGAAACGGTCTCCTGAGGTCGGCCGAAACCGTAGTTGCACAGCCGCCTAGCGGACTTCCCGGGCCGCCGGAAATTCCAGCTAGCGTCCGCCCGACTCCGGAGCGTCCACGCCTCCTGCTCCGGGAGACGGAGCGTGCACACCCGGACGGCTGAAGGCCCGACTGAAGGCTCGCGCACCCCCGCTCAGCCCCGCCGAGGACCAGGCGAATCGGGTGGCGTCCGACGCGGGCGCAAGCGCGCCGGGACGCTCGCCGCGTCGGACGAACACAATCGGCGCCGGCGCTGCCCGTGCGATCGCGCGGCGGGTCTCTCCGAGGCCCTCCTTGCGCCAGCGCTCTGATAGCCCAACCATCAGAAGATCGGCTCCCGACGCGGCCGACACGATCCCGTGTCGTCCCGGTTCGGCCACGCGCGTCGCGGTCGCGACGCCGGCGAACTGCTGCACGAGCAGGGCGGCGTTGGCGAGCATATGGCCGGCGTCCCTGCCGTCCGCCGTGTGGCCACCCGGCCCGAGCAGCTCCAGCGAAGCACCGGTCGCGGCACACAGCCAGGCCGCGAGCTCCAGCGCGGCCCAGTCGTGCTCGGCCCCGCCGAATGGGACCATCACCAGCGTCCCGCTGGCGGGTGCGACGGGCACGCCCTCGCGGGCGACGAGCACCGCAACGTCGCAGGGAGCCTCGTTCAGCACAGTGCCGACGTCGCCCCGCGGGACCCCGTCTCCGAGTAGCGGACGCCGACCGTCGAGCAGCACCAGGTCGATCTCCTCGCTGCGCGACAGTCTCACGAGATCGCTGCCGGGGTCGCCGGAGGCGAACGCGACCGCCCGCGAGGCGATGCCCTGGTCGAGCAGTCCCAGCCGGGCCCGCTGGATCTGATCGGAGGCCTCGCGTACCTCGAACTCCTCGGTTTGTAGCCCGCCGCGGATCGAGGATCCACGTGGAGGAGGCACAAGCCGCAGCAAGATGAGCTCGCGGGGCGGCTCCCAGCTCGCGAGCGGCGCCGCCAGCGCCAGCAGTGGCTCGAGCGCCGCCTCCGACTGCGGTGCGACGATGATCGAGTGCGAGGGGGCAGGGACTTCCTCCACGGTCACGCGGGACGCCGCCGCGAGCTCCTCCTCCGGAGGCTCGCCGAACCGGTTGCGCGGATCGATTAGCCGCATGAGTGGGCCCGTCATCAGCGTGGTGACGAGCGCCATCACGACCAGCGCGGTGAACAGCGCCCCCGAGATCACCCCCTCGTCAAGCGCGAGGTTGAGCACGATCAGCTCGGTCAG
>Ga0187814_10000337_pt1 | contig 14936 bp, 17 predicted proteins | sample NC_S_4_FD_132450 | JGI IMG/M metagenome (GOLD analysis project Ga0187814, IMG submission 132450) | Wetland sediment microbial communities from Neuse River Estuary, North Carolina, USA - ASW-S_4 | ecosystem: Environmental > Aquatic > Freshwater > Wetlands > Sediment | place: USA: North Carolina... | reverse complement strand
ACGAGGATCTCGTTGACCGCGACCCGGCGGTCGCGGGTCACGATGTAGGCGATCGCGTCGGCGATGTCGTCCGGGCTCTTCCAGCCTGTCCCGGCGGCGCGCCACCAGCGCGACCGCCGCGCCCTCGGCGGCGAGCCTGCGGGCGGTCGCGGCGCCGATGCCGCTGCTCGCGCCGGTGATCAGGGCGACCGTGCCTTGCAGCGGCCTGCTCATCGTGCTGTCTCCACCTCACTCACCCTAACGGGGAGGATGACCGGCTCACCGCGGGGGCAGAAAGCTGGTGCGGGTCCCGGGTAACCGCGGGTCCGTTCGGATAGATGTTCTTGATTTTCCCGAACGTAAGCCGGTGACTGCCGCAGCGATCACTGGAACCTGGCCCCGAGCCGAGCATGAGGAGGACATCGCGTGACATCAGCTACCGAAGGCGAGGCGCTCAGCTTCGCGCGGGACATCAAGCCGCTGTTCCGGGAAAAGGACCGCGACTCGATGCGGTCCGCCTTCGATCTCTTCGACTATCCGGACGTCGCCTCGCACGCCGATGCCATCGTCGGCGTGCTGCGCAGCGGGAAGATGCCGTGCGACGGCGCATGGCCCGCCGCCCAGGTGGAGACGTTCCAGCGCTGGATCGACGAGGGGAAGCCCGTCTAGCGGTCGCGATTGTTACGGCCGGTCCTGGGCAGGATTCCGGCCGTACCTGTCAGCACCCAGTGCGGAAGGACAGTCCATGGCCACCGGCAAACAGAAGGATGCTGCCCGGCGCAACATCGCCAAGGCCCGGGAGGTGCAAAGTGAGCGGGCACACGGGGAGAACGTGCCGCGGCAGAGCGAGGGCCTGAGCACCGCGGAAAAGGACGAGCTGGCGAACAGCGAGTTCGCCTTCCCGAAGGAGCGCAAGGAGCCGCTGACCGACGCGCGGCACGTGCGCAACGCGATCGCCCGCTTCGACCAGGTCGAGGGCGTGAGCGACGCCGAGCGGGACCAGGCGTGGCAGCGCATCCTGGCCGCCGCGAAGCGCTACGACGTCGAGGTATCCGAATCCGACTGGCGGGACCTGGCGCACGGCGGCAAGGACAGCTAGGGGGCAGGCCGCCGCAGCCCTGCACCAGGCACGCACGCGTGACACGTCAGCGGAACCGTAGGATGTGGATTCGTGATCGCGGAACTGGCGCGGGAGCGGCTCGGCTTTGAGCGGCTCCGTCCAGGGCAGCTGCCGGCCGTGGAGGCGCTGGCCGCCGGGCGCGACGCGCTGGCGGTGCTGCCGACCGGCGGCGGGAAGTCGGCGATCTACGAGCTGGCGGGGCTGCTGCGGCCGGGGCCGACCGTGGTCGTCTCGCCGCTGATCGCGCTGCAGGATGATCAGCTGGCTCACCTTCGTTCGGCTGGGCTGCGGGCGATCGTGCTCAACTCGCAGCAGTCGGCGGGCGCACGCGCGGCGGCGCTGCTGGCCTCCTGCGATTCCGACACGTTCGTGTTCCTCTCGCCGGAGCAGCTGGCGAACGAGGAGACCCGCCAGACGCTGCGCCGCGCGCGGCCGGGGCTGTTCGCGGTCGATGAGGCGCACCTGATCAGCCAGTGGGGCCGCGACTTCCGCCCCGACTACATGCTGCTCGGCGCACAGGCCGAGGCGGTCGGCGCGCCGGTCCGGCTGGCCCTGACCGCGACCGCGGCGCCGCCGGTGCGGCAGGAAATCGTCCGCCGGCTCGGGCTGCGCGATCCCGTGGTCGTGGTCGGCGACTTCGACCGGCCGAACATCAACCTGTCGGTGCACCGCGTCCGCACCGCCGCCGACAAGCAGCGCGAACTCGCGCGCGCGGTGGCGGAGCTCGAGGGCCCGGGGATCGTCTACGCGGCGACGCACGCCAGCGCGCAGGCAGCGCACGACACGCTCGCGTCGGCGGGCGAGCGCGTGACGCTGTACCACGCGGGGTTGCCCGCCCACGCGCGCCGCGACGCGATGGCGGCGTTCCTGGACGGGTCGGCGCGCGTCATCGCGGCGACGGTCGCGTTCGGCATGGGGATCGACAAGCCGGATGTGCGCTGGATCGTGCACGCCGACCCGCCCCCGTCGCTCGACGCGTACTACCAGGAGTTCGGGCGCGCAGGCCGCGACGGCGAGCCCTCGCGGGCGCGGCTGATCTACCGGTACGAGGACTTCGAGACGGCGCGTTACCTGACCGCGCGCGGCGTCTCCGGCGCGGCGGTGGAGCAGGCCGCGGCCGCGCTCGCGGGCGGGGAGCGGATCAGGCCCGGCGCGCCGGCGGAAGCAGGCGGACGGCAGCAGACGGCCGCGTTCGTCCGGCTGGCCGATCTCGGCGCGGCGGCCTGGCAGGCGGACGGCGAGGTCCGCTGGACCGGGGCGATGAACGTCGCGGCGGTCTTCAAGGCCTCGGAGGCGGCGACCGATCGCGAGGACGAGGTGGAGCGGTCGCGGCTGACGATGATGCGCCGCTACGCCGAACACCCCGGCTGCCGGCGCTCGTTCCTCCTCACGTACTTCGGGCAGGACTTCCCCGGGCCCTGCGGGAACTGCGACAACGACCTCGCATCCCCCGAGCCGGCGCCCGAGGGGGTCCCGTTCGCCGTGGGCACGCGGGTCGTGAGCGAGCGCTGGGGCGAGGGCACGGTGCAGCGGTACGACGGCGACGAGGTCACGGTGCTTTTCGACGAACACGGCTACCGCGAGCTGTACGTGCCGGTCGTGGTGGAGCGCGGCCTGCTGCGGCCCGGGCCGGCGGCTCCCGCTACTCCAGCTGCTCCCGCTGCTCCCGCGGAGCCGGGCGGCCAGTGACGGGTTGTCAACCCGGAACCGGCTGATCAAGACACGGGGGCACGCTGTCCGCAACCCCAGCCACGCAGCGCCGAAGGCAAGGCCCCATGAACCCAGCCGACGAACCCCCCGACTTCTCCGAGGCGCGCCCGGCTGCTGGCCGTCGAGGTACTGCTCGCCGACCCCGAAGCACTCGGAAACGACGCGCTAGAAACAGACCTCTACATCCTGCGCGACCAGTTGCAGCACCTTCCTCTTGGCCGGTGAAGTCATTAAGCGATCCCATCGGGTAGAAAAGCAGGAGCACCGAAAGGAATGCACATGGCGCGCGGCACCCAGGTAGGCGACAAGGCTCCCGACTTCACGCTCCCGTCACAAACCGGCGAGCCGGTACGGCTGAGCGACCGGCTCAGCGAGCGGGTAGTGGTCCTGTATTTCTACCCCAAGGACGAGACCCGGGGCTGCACCGCGGAGGCGTGCGCCTTCCGCGACAACTATGAGGTCTTCACCGAGGCCGGCGCCGAGGTGATCGGGGTCAGCTCAGACTCCGTCGGCAAGCACGCGGCCTTCGCGGGCAACCACGACCTCCCGTTCACGCTGCTGAGCGACGCGGGCGGCCAGGTCCGGAAGAGCTACGGAGTCCCGCCAACGCTCGGTCTGATCCCCGGCCGGGTGACCTATGTGATCGACCGCACGGGCACCGTCCGCCACGTGTTCAACTCGATGACCAACATCGGCCGCCACGTCGACGATGCTCTAGCCGTCGTCAAGAATCTGCAGGCCGAACAAGCAGGCTAAGCCCGCTAATCCTGGCGGATCACCAGGCAGCTGCTTGTGGCGGTGACATGCACCTTGCCCGTGGCGTCCGTGATCCGGCCCTCGGCCAGCGCCGTGCGCCGACCGAAGTGCACGACCTTGGCCTCCGCGGTGATCGGGCCGGTGTCCATCGTCACCGGCCGCAGGAACTTCACGGAAAGGTCCAGGCTGGTGTAAAACACGCCGGCCGGCAGCATCGTGTGCACCGCGCAGCCGCACGCGGAATCGAGCATGGTCGCGAAGACGCCACCGTGCACGGTGCCGAGCGGGTTGTAGTGAAACTCCCGCGGGGTCAGCCGGAACGCCGCCCGGCCCTCCTCGAACAACAGGCCGTCGAAGTCCAGGGCCCGCATGACCGGCGGCGGCGGGATCCTGCCCTCCGCGATCCCGGCGAAGAACTCCAGCCCGCTCAGGCCCGCCCCGGCGGCCGCGATCGCGGCCGGATCGGCCCAGGAGAACGTCCGCTCCCGCGTGTCCGGCGGTGTCGTCATGTACGCAACGCTAGACGATCTGGGTTTCAAAAAGCAACCCAGAACGTTACGCTTCTGCTCATGAACCTGTCCGGCGACTACATTGCCGATTACCGCGCATACGACAGTGACACCTGCTCGATAGCCAGGTCGCTGTCCCTCGTCGGCGACCGCTGGACACTGCTCGTGCTCCGTGACGTGGCCAACGGGGTCCGCCGCTTCGACGAGCTGGCCAGCCACCTGGGCATCGCTCGCAACATCCTGGCCCGCAGGCTCGCCGCGCTGACCGAGGCCGGACTGGTCGAACGCAGCGCATACCAGGAACCAGGCGAACGTGAGCGGCACGAGTACCGGCTCAGCGGGCCGGGCCGCGAGCTGATCCCGATCCTGCTGGCGCTCATGGACTGGGGCGACCGCAACCTCGCCGGTCCCGAGGGGCCGCCGGCCCTCGCCCGGCACGCCGGCTGCGGCGCGCGGATCAAGATCTCGGTCACCTGTGAGGAAGGCCACGAGCTCGGGCAGCGCCCGAGGTTGCGCCTTGAACCTGGGCCCGGCAACCGATTGCGGTCCTTACGGCGACGGAACGGAGCATGCACGCTCACATCCGCCGCTACCCCGGCAGGCCCCCTGCGCCGGGCTGCGATTGAGGGGCGGATCGTCCGGGGAAGATGAGCCTGTCCTCGGTGACGATCGCGGTGACCAGCTCCGCCGGGGTGACGTCGAAGGCGTAGTTGAGCGCGCAGGTGCCGCCGGGCGCCGCCTGAACGCCGAGGACGCGGGTGACCTCATCCTCCGCGCGCTGCTCGAGCGGGATCTGGCCGCCGCTCGGGGTGGCGTCGTCGATCGTCGATTCCGGGACCGCGACCACGAACGGGATGCCGGCCTGGCGGGCGGCGAGCGCGAGCGAGTATGTGCCTATCTTGTTGGCCACGTCGCCGTTGGCCGCCACCCGATCAGCGCCCACCACCACGGCGTCGGCCATCCCCTGGCTGATCATGAACGGCGCCGCCCCGTCGCACGCCAGGTAGTGCTCGATGCCGAGCTGCCCGAGCTCCCAGCAGGTCAGCCGCGCGCCCTGGAGCAGCGGGCGGGTCTCGTCCACGATGACGTGGGCGAGCGCTCCCTGGTTGTGCAGCGCCCGGATGACGCCGAGCGCCGTGCCCCAGCCGAGGCAGGCGAGTGCCCCCGTGTTGCAGTGCGTATGGATCTTCAGCGCGGTCCCTCGCGACTCGGCCAGGTACCCGGCGCCCCGCTCGCTGATCAGCCTGGTCACGGCGATCGTCGTCGCGAGCACGGCGTTCGCCGCGGCCTCGACCGCGGCGGCGCCACGCGGGATCACGGCGGCCGTCGCCGTGACCTCGCGGCGCAGGTTGACCGCGGTCGGGCGGGCGTCGGCGATCCGCTTGACCTCGGTCTCGAGACGGGCGGCGTCCCAGCCCTGGCGCTCGGCCTGCCGGACCGCGAGCGCGACACCGAGCGCGCCCGCGGCGCCGAGGAGCGGAGCGCCGCGGACAGCGAGCCGGACGATCGCGTCCACAAGCTCGTCAACCGTGGTGATGTCGAGCACGCGCACCTCGTGCGGCAGGGCGGTCTGGTCAAGAGCGACGATGTGCCCGTCCCGCCAGCCGATCACGTTGTCCAGCGCCCGGGGCTGTGCCGCATGGCCTCTCAAAGGATTCCCTCCCATAACGTTGAAGCTACCCCTCGGCGGAACGGAGGCGCGATGCTGCTCGAACGGGAACGCGAGGAGATCGTGCGCGTCTGCCGGAAGCTGGCCGCGGCCGGGCTCGTGGTGGGGACGGCCGGCAACGTCAGCGTCCGCGCGGGCGACCTGGTGGCCGTGACGCCCAGCGGCGTGGATTACGCGGACCTGTCCGCCGCACACGTCGGCGTGCACCGGCTCGACGGCACCCCGGTCGAGGCGCCGCTGACCCCGACCAGCGAACTGCCGCTGCACCTCGCTGTCTACGGCGCCTACGGCGGGAGCGAGACGGCGGCGGTCGTGCACACGCATTCGGTCGCGGCGACGGCCACCTCGACGCTGGCGGACGAGTTGCCGTCGGTTCACTATTACGTGGCGATGTTCGGCGGTGCGGTGCGGGTGGCGCCGTACGCCACTTACGGGACCGACGATCTCGCCCGCAACGTGGTGGATGCGCTGCGCGGACGCACCGCGTGCCTGATGGGCAGCCACGGCGCCGTCACGATCGGGCCGGACCTGAAGACCGCCTATGACCGCAGCGTGTACCTGGAATGGGTCTGCGACGTGTACCTGCGCGCGGCCGCCGCCGGGCAGCCGCGGCTGCTGCCGCCCGGCGAGATCGAGACGGTCGCCGCCAAGCTGGCCGGATACGGCCAGCGGCCATAGGCCCAGCTTCGCATGTGTAAATGAACGTACATCTGCACGCGCATTTGATTGAATAGGTCAAACGCACGTGCATTTTACGTCTCGGGTCCGGAGGTAACTAAGGTGTCTGAGCTTCACGCGTACAACGGCATGCCAGCCTCCGCGCTGGAGGGAGTCAGCTGGCGCAAGAGCGTCCACAGCAACCCGAACGGAAGCTGCGTAGAAGTGGCCGCACTTCCTGACGGAGACGTCGCGGTGCGCAACTCGCGTGACTCCCGCGGTCCCGCGCTGATCTACACCCCGGCCGAGATCACCGCCTTCATTCGCGGAGCCAAAGACGGTGAATTCGACTACCTGATCGGTTAATCCGGATAGCGGCGTGGCAGCCCTGTTTTGCGTGTGCGTAGCCTTTGCGTGTGCATAGCTATGCACTGGTGGCAAGACGATGCGACACTAAGTGCGTCCGCCACGGCCGGGTGTGACGCAGGGGAGTGTCGATGATGGCGAATCAAGCGAAACAGGGCGAGCCCGCTCCTGGACCCGCGGACGGAGTACTGGTCGGCGCCCACAGCGGGCCGACCGTGCTGCGCATCGCGCTGGGCGCGCAACTCCGCAGGTACCGGGAAGCCGCCGGCTTCACCACCGTGGAGGCCGCGGACGCTATCCGGGCGACCCATTCCAAGATCAGCCGCATGGAGCGCGGGCGCTCGACCGCCAGGCAGCGCGACGTCGGCGACCTGCTCACCCTGTACGGTGTCACCGACGAGGCCGAACGCGAAAAGCTGCTGGCGCTCACCCGCGAGGCCAGCGTCCCCGGCTGGTGGCAGCAGTACAACGACATCCTGCCCAGATGGCTCGAGCTCTACATCGGCCTGGAGAAGGCGGCGTCGGTCATCCGCAGCTATGAGGCGCAGTTCGTGCACGGGCTGCTGCAGACCGAGGACTACGCCCGCGCGGTCATCCTCATCTCCAACTCGCGCGCCCCGTCCGACGAGGTCGAGCGGCGGGTCAGCATGCGGATGGAGCGCCAGCGCCTCCTGACCCAGCCCGACGCCCCGGAGCTATGGGCCGTGCTTGACGAGGCGGCGCTGCACCGGCCCCCGGGCGGCCCCGCGGTGTTGCGCGCCCAGCTGGAACACCTGATTGAGCTCGCAGACCTGCCCAACGTCACCTTGCAGATCGTCCCGTTCGAGGCCGGCCCGCACGCCGCGGCCGGCGGCCCGTTCACCATCCTGCGGTTCCCCGAACCCGACCTGCCCGACGTGGTATATCTCGAGCAGCTGAACAGCGCCCAGTACCTCGAGCAGCCCGACGACGTCACGGCCTACTTCACCGTCATGAACGAACTGTGCGTCCAGGCCGCCACTCCTCCCGACAGCAGGGACATGCTCCGGGCGCTCCTCAGCGACGCGTAGGACCCGAATACTCAACCAAGAACGCGCTACCCAGACCGCACCAGGAGCGGAGAATCCACCCGTGACCGACAGCTCGTCCGCGCCCAACGGCCCCGCCATCGACTCATCCAGGCCGCACTCGGCCCGGGTCTGGAACTACTGGCAGGGTGGCAAGGACTACTACCCGGTCGACCGCATGGTCGGCGACCAGGTAAGGGAGATGTTCCCTGACATATCCCGGCTCGCCCGCGCCGACCGCGCATTCCTGGGCCGGGCGGTGCGGTTCCTGGCCGGCGAGGCGGGAATCCGGCAGTTCCTCGACGTCGGCACCGGCCTGCCGACCGCGAACAACACCCACCAGGTGGCGCAGTCGATCGCCCCGGACTCCCGCATCGTGTACGTCGACAATGATCCACTCGTGCTCGTGCACGCCCGCGCGCTCCTCACCAGCACCCCCGAGGGCGCCTGCGACTATCTCGACGCCGACCTGCGCGACACCGGCAAGATCCTCGACGAGGCGGCGAAGACGCTCGATTTCAGCCGGCCCGTCGCGCTGATGCTGCTCGGGATCATCGGCCAGATTCCGGACTCAGACCAGCCGCTGTCCGTCATCAGGCAGCTGATGGAGCCCATGGTGCCGGGCAGCTACCTGACCCTCAGCGACGGCACCAACACGAGCGAGACGTTCGTCGAGGCCGTCCGGGCCTACAACGAGAGCTCGGCCAACACCTACCACCCGCGCAGCCCGGAGCAGCTCACCGGGTTTTTCGCCGGCCTCGAGCTGGTCGAGCCCGGCGTGGTGGAGCTGAACCAGTGGCGGCCCGACGCCACCGGCACTCCCTTCCCCGATGCCGGCGATATACCGGGCATGGGCGGAGTCGCCCGGAAGCCGTGACGCGAGCCGCTGAACTAACGCACGGGCTCCGTCGCGTCGTGGCCCGGCGCCGCGAGTGCCGCGGCGGGCTCCGTGTCAGCCGGGCGGTGGAAGTCCTTGCGGCGGATCAGCAGCGTGGCGCACACCGCGCCGGCGATGGCGACGCCCGCGGTCACGTACAGCAGGTCGTTCAGTCCCGCGGCGAAGCTCGACCGGAGCGCCGCGCCGACCGGCGCGCGGTCGGCGCCAGGCAGCGAGCCGAGCAACTGTCCGACCGTGCCCTGGCGCACCGCGGTCACGATCTTTCCCGCCGACCCGGCCAGCGACGGCGGCAGCGCGCCGGTCAGGTGGTGCTGGATCGCCGAGGTGAAGACCGAGCCGAGTGCGGCGATGCCGGTCGCTATGCCAACCTGCCGGAAGGTCGTGTTGACGCCCGAGGCCATCCCGGCCCTGTGCGGCGGGACGACGCCGATGGCGGTCGACGCGAGCGGCGGGTTGACCATTCCCGCGCCGAGCCCGGACACGATGAACCCGGGGATCAGGTGCGTCCACGACGAGTCACCGGAAATGCCCGCCATGAGGATGAGCCCGATCCCCACCAGGAACAGTCCAGGGCCGATCAGCCAGCGCACCGGCACATGCTCGCTGAAGCGGCCGGCCAGCGTCGACGTGACGAGCTGGGCGAGGCTGATGATGGCCAGCCGGAGCCCCGCCCCCAGCGGCGAGTAGCCGAGGATGTCCTGCAGGTAGATCACGAAGTACAGCAGCATCGCGTACAGCGACCCGTTCATCGCGAACGCCGCGACGGAGCCGCCGGTGAACGTGGGCACGCGCAGCAGCGACAGATCGAACATTGGGTGCGCGACGCGTCCCTCGACGACGAGGAACCCGGCGAGCAGGACCACGCCGGCGGCCAGGCAGACGATCACCCCGGTGTCCGACCACGAGTTCTCGCCGGCCCTGATCAGCCCGTAGACCAGTGCGACCAGCCCGGCGGTCAGCAGGGCGAAGCCGGGCCAGTCCGGCCTGGTGGGGTGCGGGGAACGGGACTCTTCCGCCCGCCAGATCGTCACGGCCAGCGCGAACACGCCAACCGGCACGTTGACGAGAAAGATGCCGCGCCAGTCCCAGTCCGTCGTGATCAGGCCGCCGAGCACCGGGCCCAGCGCGGTGGAGACGCCGATGACCGCCCCCCACACCCCGAAGGCCACGCCGCGGTCGCGACCGCGGAAGCTGTTACCGAGCAGGGCCAGCGACGTCGCGAACATGATCGCGCCGCCGACCCCCTGGCCGCTTCTCGACACGATCAGCATGAGCGGGCCGACGGCGAGGCCGCACAACAGCGAGCCGAGGGTGAAGATCGTCAGCCCGATCGAGAACAGCAGTTTGCGGCCGTACCTGTCGGCGAGCGAACCCGACGTCAGCAGCAGCGCGGCGAGCGTGAGGGCATAGGCGTCGAGGGTCCACTGCACGTCGCTGAACGACGCGTGCAGCCCGCTCTGGATCGCCGGCTGCGCCACGATGACGATCGTCACGTCGAGCAGCAGCATGAAGATCCCCGCGCACACCGCGATGAGGGTCCACCACTTCTTGTCCATCAGTTACCGTCTTCCTCCCTGGCGTTTCACCATCAATCGTGCCCGATGCCCGCCAGCGGCCCCGGATCTAGCGACTCTTCCGCCGGATCTCGACATTGCTAGGCTCAGATTTCGTGAAAACCAGTCAGCTGGATACGGTCGACCGGCAGCTTCTCCACGCGCTGACCGTGGCGCCCCGCGCACCGTTCCGCCTGCTGGCCGACGTGCTCGGGGTCTCCGACCAGACGGTCGCGAGAAGGTACCGGCGCCTGGCGGAAACCGCCGGCCTGCGCGTGCTTGGCCTCATCGACGGTCCGCGCGCCGGGTGGGTGGACTGGCTGATCCGGCTGCAAGCCGCGCCGGGCAGCGCGCAGCGGATGGCCGACACGCTTGCCCGCCGTCCCGATACCCGCTGGGTGCGGCTGTATTCAGGCGGCACCGAGATCGTCTGTACCCTGCAGGCACGCAGCCCGGAGCAGCGGAACACGCTGTTCCTGCAGGGCCTGCCCGGCAGCCGCCACGTCACGGCGATCACGGCGCACTCGATCCTGCACGTGTTCAGCCCGAACACGTACATCGGCTACGCCGGCGCGCTGTCGGCCGCCCAGCTGACCGCGCTCCGCGAGGCCGTGCCCGAGACGCCGCCCCCGCCGCGGGAAGCGTCCCCGCCACCGGGCACCGCGCCCGCCCGGACACCGCCCGGCGGCACCGTGCTGCGCGCCGACGACGACCCCCTGATCGCCGAGCTTGCCCGAGACGGCCGGGCACCGGTCGCGGCCCTCGCCGCCGCGACCCGCTGGCACGAATCGACTGTCCGCAGGCGGATCGATGAGCTCCAGCGGGCCGGCCTGCTGTACTTCGACGTCGGCATCGACGACGCGGCCATCGGCGTCAGCGCGACCGTCATGCTGTGGCTCAAGGTCGAGCCCGTCCACCTCGAGGCTGCCGGGCGCGCGATCGCCGCGCACCCGGAGGTCCCGTTCGCCGCCGCGACGACCGGCCCCACCAACCTCGCCGTCAGCGCCGTGTTCCGCGACACCCACCAGCTTTACGCCTACCTGACGACGAGGCTGGCCGACGTACCGGGCCTCCAGTCCGCGGAAACCGCGCCGATCATCGGAACGTGGAAGAAGGAGAGCCCGCTGGAGTCGCCCCGGTCCGTTCGGGGAATGGGAGCGTAATCGCCCTGGTGGAAGATCTCCGGCAGCGAGGGCGTTGCTTCCTGATACGCCGCGAGCAGGGAGGGCTGGTCATGAAACCAGGCATTCATCCCGACTATCACCCCGTTGTCTTCCGGGATCGCTCGGCGAACTTCGCGTTCCTGACGAAGTCGACGATAACGAGCGAGCGCACCATCGAGTGGGAAGACGGCAACACGTACCCCGTCATCGACGTGGAGATCTCGTCAGCGAGCCACCCGTTCTACACCGGCAAGTCCCGCGTGGTCGACACCGCCGGCCGGGTGGAGCAGTTCCGCCGCCGCTACGGCGACAATCCCGGCAACCGCGGCTGACGCTGGCCTGTTTGACTTCGCGCGGATCAACCCCACTATGGTGGCGTGCGATTCGTGTTCACTCCCCGGCCGAGCAGGCCGCCGGGTCGCTGGACGATGGCATCAGCCCGGGTTCATGATCCTCAGGCGATGAGACGCATCCCCTCATGGGACCCGAGCGGCCAGCGGGGCCCGTTGGGCGCTGTCCTTTTTACCTAGGACCACTTTGTACCCGAAATGACCACTTTCCGGACTAAGTGACCGGTCACATATGGTCACAACCGATACAAAGTGGTCCTAGGTATCGGAAGCGTGTTCGCAAGAGAAAAGCACGGGGCCAGAGTGGCATGTTGTCCCGGTCGGCCTGTTAGCTGTTCGCGCGTCCGGGAGAACTGGCTGGCCACCGGGGCAGGGAAGCCGTGGTGCGCGGGCTCGGTGCGACCGCGCGGGTCATCAGCTGCGCGGCGGCGATCATGGTCGCGGTGTTCCTCGGCTTCGCCGCCGACCCCAATGTCACGGTCAAGACCATGGGGGTTCGGCATGGCCATCGCCGTGCTGATCGACGCGACGCTGGTCCGCCTGGTGCTCGCGCCGGCGGCGATGGTGCTGCTCGGCCGGGCAGGCTGGTGGCTGCCAGGTCCGGTGGCCCGCCGCCTGCCATCCGCCGCGCCCGACCGCGTGGCAGAACCCGCTGCCGTCTCCGCGGGAACCGGTCAGGCGCTGTGATTGTCCCGGCTGAGTGTGGTTTTCCTTCGGATTAGCTGATAATCGTGTGACAAAGGACTGACGCGGACCGGTTGAGATAGTTAACCGGGGTAATCTTCGCAGCATGTTCGCGTCGCGCCTCGCGCACCTGATCGCGGGCAAGGCGGTGTACGCAGCGACCTGCTTCCTCGCGGCGGTTGCGATCGTTGTAGCCGGCTACGCCCACACGGTGGACCGGCTCGTCAACGCGACCGGGCAGGGCATCTCCATCGCCGGCAGTCCCTCGGTCGGCGCGATGAACATCCTGGTGATGGGCCTGGAGAGCCGCACCGACTACGACGGCAACACGCTGCCGAACAGCCTGCTGACCGCCATGCACGCGGGCAACGCGTCCGCCGTGTCGGCGGGAGAGGTCGGCGGGCAGGACACGAACACGCTGATCCTGATCCACATCTTCGCTGGCGGGCAGAAGGCGGTGGGCTTCTCGATCCCGCGCGACGATCTTGTCACCTACCCGCATGCCACCTTCGACGGGATCACCGAGGGGAAGATCGACCAGGCCTACGACTTCGCCTATAACCAGTCCCTCGGCCAGACGTCCGGCTCGTCCATGAGCCAGGACCAGCGTTTCACCGAGGCCAACCAGGCGGGCCAGGCGTTCGAGATCGCCACGGTGCAGGCGGTCACCGGGATACACGTCGACCACTTCGTCGAGGTGAACCTGGCCGGTTTCTTCAACCTGGCCCAGGCGTTCGGCGGCATCGAGGTGTGCGTGCAGCCGTGGAGCGGCAACGACGGCGCGAACCTGGCCGACAGTGCCTCCGGGTGGAACGCGGTCGCCGACGGATACAACCTGAAGAAGGGCGGTCCGCAGTACCTGCATCTCGCGGCGGACCAGGCGCTCGCGTTCGTCCGCGCCCGCGACACGCTCCCCGGGACCGACCTGGGCCGGACGAAGCGGCAGCAGGCCGTCATCGACTACGTGATCTGGGATCTGAAGCACCGGAACGTGTTCAGTGATTTCAGCACGCTCAACTCGCTGCTCGGCATCGCGAGCGAGTATCTCAGGACCGACTCGACCTTCAACCTGCTCGACTTCGCCACCGAGATGCGCGCGCTCACCGGCCGCCACGTGTCGTTCATCACCCTGCCGATCTCCGGTCAGGTGAACGACATGCCGCTCAACGGCTCGCTGCAGGACGTCAACACCATCGACGTGCCGTACATCCAGGCGTACGTGCACAACGCCTTCTACCCGCCGACCCCCAGCAACCAACCTGCGCCGAAAACCAGCAGTAAGCCGACCACCCCAGCTCCCCCGCCGTCGACGGTCACGGTGGACGTCTACAACGGCAGCGGCGCCCCCGGGCTGGCCGGCAGCGTCTCGCAGGCGCTTGCCGCGCTGGGCTACAAGGCCGGCCTCATCGCCAACGCGTCGGACCAGTCGCAGACCGTCCAGTCCGGCACCCAGGTGTTCTACGGCGCCGGAGCGGCGGCGAACGCGGCGAACATCGCGGCGAAGGTCGGCGCCACGGCGACGGCGCTGTCGTCCGTGCCCGCCGGTCACGTCGAGGTGCTGCTCGGCTCGAGCGTGACGGCGGTGCCCGCCGGCCTCTCGTCAGGCACGTCAACAGGTGCCACCCAGTCCGCCACCGCTACCCAGTCGCCGGCGCCCTCGGCCTCATCAACGGCGGGCGCGAATAACGGCGAGACCGGCGGCGTGCTCACGGTCTCACCGAACGCGCCCTACGGGATCCCCTGCGTGATCTGACTCGTCAGCACACGGGACCGCCGGCGACGTAGATCACCTGTCCGGAGACGAAGCCAGCGCCCTCGCTGGCCAGGAACGAGAGCAGCGTCGCGTCTATCGCCGAGACGCCGACGGGTCCGAGAACAGTCATGAGCTGACTCCTTTTCTGCAGGGGAATCCGGGCGCGCGCCGGGCCCGCTGCCCGGCAGCGCGAAATCGCGCGGTATCTGGCGCCCTTACACGACACCCGCGGCCGATCAACGTCACGCCGGCAGCGCGTCGACGCTACGCGGCCCTGCTCATCCCCGCGGGCCGGGCTGACCCGTTCCTCCGCTTGCCAGGACACTCCACGCACCGCCGGCCGGTGTGCCAGTATCGGCACACGTTCCTCTCCTGCCCCTTTCGTCAGCAGGCTCGGATACCTAGTTTCACTTTGTATGAGTTTTGGCCCTTTGTGACCGGTCACTCGACCTGAAAAGGGACCATTTCTGCATACCAAGCTGTCCTAGGTATAAGAGTCATCGCCACACAGGCATCAGTGGCCACCCGAGTCTCAGGGGGAGATACCCAGTGATGGGCAGCGGGCCGGACCTTGACAGACGTGCGATCAGATCAGCCAGTGGTTCGCCGACCGGGTGGACCTCGTCATCGAACCCGGCGCCCACGGCTACATGGAGTTCGGAGACCAGGGCGGCCCTGTCGTCGTGGAGATCGTCGATCCGCCCACCCGCTTCTCATTCCGGT
>Ga0187814_10000335_pt1 | contig 14962 bp, 11 predicted proteins | sample NC_S_4_FD_132450 | JGI IMG/M metagenome (GOLD analysis project Ga0187814, IMG submission 132450) | Wetland sediment microbial communities from Neuse River Estuary, North Carolina, USA - ASW-S_4 | ecosystem: Environmental > Aquatic > Freshwater > Wetlands > Sediment | place: USA: North Carolina... | reverse complement strand
GGCGTGCCCCGCGGTCGGTCAGGCCGCAGCGACCAAGCCCACCTACTCGACCCTGCACGGTACCACCGATGCGGCATGCCGGCGGCCGGTGTAATCGCTGATCACGCGCACGACCTTGTTCGAGATGGCGGACGCAAGCTGGTCGCCCTGAGGAGACCCATCCGGCGTGGTCGACATAGCTGCTCGATTCTGCCTCCATCCAGAGCACCTGGCGCCGCTGGGAAAGGGAGGAGACAAGTAGCGCCGTCCGAGCAACCCGCCCGCGCGTGTCGTATCGACGCGGCGATCCCAACGCCGCAAGCGTCACCACAGCATGCGCCGGGCACCCCATTCCCCGGGGCGCGTTCTGGTGCTTCTTCGAGCTGGAGTGCTACGGTGGAACGTGCGGGTGGCGTCGCCGCCCGTGAGAATCCTCTCGCCGCTCGGCAAAGGTCGCTCCGATCTTGTGACCGCGCCGGCGAAGGAAGGAGAGACATGGCCAGCTTCGCACGGATCCGCTTGCGGGATGAGCCGCGCGGATGATCACGACTCGCGAGAGAGCGGAGCGCAAGCGCCAGGAGAAGCTCGACGTAGTCCGCAAGCAGGTCAAGAGCGGTTCGCTGGTGATCCGACAGATGACCGACGAGGAGCGCCGGCTGTATCCCCCGCGCCCCCGCGCGGCCGAACGGGCCGGTAAGCGATGAGTATGCGGGAACGCGAGGGGCTGGTCGCGAGGATCCGGCAGATACGCCGCGCGACTGCGGCGGGACGGTCGCCCTCGGCGACGGCCGCCGTGGATCCCCATGCCGCGCGCGTCGATGCGCTGGAGGCGCGGATCGCGCACATGGAGCATTTGGTGGAGGGGCTTCAGGACTCCGTCTACCGCGAGTTCGAGCGGCACAGCAAGCTGATTGCCGAGCTCCAGGCGCAGATTCAGCCCGCGGCGATGGGCGCAGCCCTCAGCAGGGACGCCCGCGATCGCGGGCTCTAGCTGCTACGTTGTCTGCAGCGGTCGGCGCCGTCGGCCGCGAGGCAACTCGCTTGGGTCCCGCAGTCAGCGGTTCGGGTCAGCCGTCGCCTCCCGAACCGTCCGCGGCCCAGCGCCGCCAAGGAGTCCTACATGTCAACGCAGTCCTTTGCCGAGCTCGGCGTCTCGCGCGCCGTCGTCAGCACACTTGCCGGGCAGGGCATCACAAGGCCATTCGCGATTCAGCGCGAGGTGATCGGGGATGTACTCGACGGGCGCGATGTGCTCGCGAAATCGCCCACCGGCTCCGGGAAGACGCTCGCCTTCGGGATCCCGCTCGTCGAGCGAATCCGCGCCAACGATCCCCGACCGTCCGCCCTGGTGCTCGCCCCGACGCGCGAGCTCGCTATCCAGATCGTCGACGACGTCCGCGCCATCGCCCACGCCCGCGCGCTGCGCGTCACGGCCGTCTACGGCGGCGCCGGCCTGGTCAAGCAGGCGCACGACGGCGCCCGCTCGCACCTGCTGGTGGCGACTCCGGGACGCCTCGAGGACCTGCTCGCGCGCGGGGCGTTTACGCTCGACGCGATCAGGATGCTCGTCCTCGACGAGGCCGACCGGATGCTCGACATGGGCTTCCGCCCCGCGGTCGATCGGATCGTCGCCCTCTGCCCGGCCGGGCGCCAGACACTGTTCTTCTCTGCGACGCTCGACGGCGAGGCCGGCCGCCTCGCGCGGCGGTACACCCGCGACCCCTCCGTGTTCGAACTCGGGCCGGCGAAGCGGCGTGCGAGCGCCGACGTCGAGCACCGCTTTGTCGAAGTCGCACACGAGCACCGTGTCGAGGCGCTCGTCCGCGAGCTACGGCGTGACCGAGACCTGACCCTGGTCTTCGTGCGGACGAAGCGTGGAGCCGACCGGCTCGTCAAGCGGCTCCGGGCCCACGGTGTGGAGGCCGTCGCGATGCACGGCAACAAATCACAGCGCCAGCGCGAGCAGGCGCTTGCACGCTTCCAGTCGGGCGCGGTCGACACACTGATCGCCACCGACGTCGCAGCCCGCGGGATCGACGTCGGCGGAATCTCGCACGTCATCAACTTCGACCCACCCGCCGACAGCGAAGCCTACGTCCACCGGATCGGCCGCACCGGCCGCGCGGGCGCCAAAGGCATCGGCATCACGCTCGTCGCGCCCGCCGAACATCGGGACGTCAGCCGGATCGCCACGAGACTTGGGCTTGGTCACCACCTGCGCCGCGCTTCGGGTCGGCCGCGCCGTCTCGATGCGGCAGCCTGACCACCCGATCAACGAGCTCGAGCCCCTCGGTCCGATGGGTGATCAGCAGCACCGTCTGGTTCTCCGCCGCCGAGAGGACATCTTCGATCAGCTCGTTCGCCGTGGTCGGATCCAGATGCGCAGTCGGCTCGTCCAGCACGAGCACGGGCGCGCCGGCGAGCAGCGCTCGCGCCAGGACAACCCGCTGTCGCTGGCCGCCTGAGAGCTCCTGTCCCTCCTCGCCCACGAGCGTGTCAAGCCCGTGCCGAAGCTGGGAGACAAACTCCCACAAGCGCGCGCGCCGCAGCGCGTGCTCGACCTCCCGGTCGCTCGCCGCCGGCGCCGCAAGACGTACGTTGTCCCTGATCGTGGCCGTGAAGATGTGGGATTCCTGGCCGGCAACCGAAATGGCTCTCCGAATGTCCTCCAGACGGTAGTGGCGCAGATCGCGCCCGGCGATCGTCACCCGTCCTGACTCGGGATCCAGGAAGCGCAGCAGCAGGTTGGTGATCGTCGTCTTTCCTGCGCCGCTGGCCCCGAGCACGGCGACCCGTTCGCCCGCCTGGAGGCGCAGGCTGACGCCGTTCACAGCAGGACGGAGCTGGCCGGGATATCTCGCCCGCACGTTTTCGAGCGCCACCAGGAACGGCCATGTCGGCGCGGGGATCGGATCGACGAGTTCACCGACGGCGGGCTCCTGGTTGGTGAGCTCGAGGATCCGTCGGCCGGCGGCGAGCGTCGCCGACAGCTCCCGAGCCGCCGCCGCAAGCGGTGTAACAGCTTCGAAGGAGGCCAGTGCGAGCAGCGCCAGCAACGCGATCAGCACGCGGTTCAGGTGTCCCTGTCCAGACGCGCCGACGGCCACGGCCAGCACCCCAGCCACGGTTATGCCGGTGATCGCCATTCCGAGCGCATCGGCTGCTCCGGTTGCGAGCGCGTCGCGACCCGCAAGCTTGACCAGGGCGCGGTCGGCGGTCCGGCTGCGGGCCAAGCGGGTGTCCTGCGCTCCGAAGGCGACCAGCTCGGGCGCACCCCGAACCAGCTCCACGACCTCGGCGGCGAGCTCCCCGCGGGCCGGGGCCTGGCGCTGTCCGGCTCGCCGCCCCAGAAAACCCCCGAGCGCGGGGACGGCGAGTCCTCCGAGGAGCAGCCCCGCCCCCAACACGAGAGCCGCAGCAGGCAGGAACGCGGCGGCGGCTCCGACGGAAACCGCGCCGGCGAGCAACGCGACGAGCGGCGGTCCGACTCCCCTCAGGTGGAGATTCTGCATCGCGTCCACGTCGACGACCATCCGTGAGAGCAGATCGCCGCGCCTGTAGCCGTCGAGCTGGGTCGGCGCGAGCGGCTCGATGCGCTCGTAGAAGCTCTCCCTGACGTGACCGAGTACGCGGAGCGCGGCGTCATGGGAGGCGAGGCGCTCCAAGTAGCGCACGAGCGGACGGCCCAGGCCAAAGAACCGCACTGCGACGATCGCGACCATCAGCGAAAGGATGGCTGGACGTTCGGCTGCCCTGGAGATCAGATAACCGGCAGTGGCCATCAGACCTACGCCGAACAGGACGGTAAGGGCACCGAGCACGGCGGCGATCGCCAGACGCGATCTCGGCGCGCCGCCGAGCCGGAACAGCGCCGCGAGTGTCCCGCTCATGCCGCCTTCCGGAAAGGTGCTGCCGGCGCGGCTCCGTCGATCAGCGCAACCACGCGATCGGCGTGCTGAACGAGCTCGGGACGGTGGGCGATCAGCAGGACGGTTCGCCGCATTTCCAGGCGTCGCACGGCATCCGAGACGATGGCCACGGTGCGCGGGTCCAGGTCGGCCGTCGGCTCGTCGAGAACCACAAGCGGGGCGTCCCTCAGGAAGGCGCGCGCCAGGCCGATCCGGCGACGCTCGCCCGGGGACAACGGTCTTCCGCCGTCTCCCACGACGGTGTCATAGCCGCCCGGGAGCGCGCTGATGAAAGTGTCGGCTCCTGCCCGTACGGCGGCTTCGCGCACGCGCCAGTCGTCGGCGGTGGGCGCGGCCAGACGGATGTTCTCCGCCACCGTGCCACGGAACAGCGTCGGGTGCTGGGGGACCCAGGCGGTGAGGGCCCGCCACGCTTCGATCTGGCAGGCCGACAGATCGATCCCGCCCACCGTGATTCGTCCGGCGGTCGGGGCGATCAGCGCAAGCAGCAGCGCGGCGACGGTGCTCTTACCCGCTCCGCTCTCCCCCACCAGAGCCACGGTCTCCCTCGGCGGAAGCTCCAGATCCAGCCCGTCGAGCACGAGCCCCTCGCGGCTGGGATATGCGAACGAGACGCGTTCGAATCGGACCGCGGCGAGCACGGGGCTCGGCGCCAGTCGCGACCCGCCGACGGGGACGGCAGACGGAGCGTCGAGCAGCGCGAACATCCGCTCGGCCACCGCGAGGCCATCGGCGCTCGCGTGGTACTCGGCGCCGAGGCGCCGGAAGGGCAGGTACAGCTCGGGAGCGAGGATGAGCACGGTCAGCCCGGCTTGGAGCCCGAGGCTCCCGGAGACCAGCCGCAGCCCGGTGGCCACCGCCACCAGCGCGACCCCGAGCGTGGCCGCCAGCTCGAGTACCGACCCCGAGAGGAAGCTGACCCGCAGGGTTTCCATGGTCGTCTTCCGGTAGCGCTCGCTGACTGCGTGGATCGTGGCGGCCTGATCCTGCGCCCGTCCGAAGGCCCGGAGTGTCGGCAGACCCCGCACCACGTCGAGGAAATGAGTCGAGAGCTGCCGCAGCGCCTGCCAGCGCTCGCGCGTTCGCTGCTCGGTGTAGCAGCCGATCAGCCACATGAAGACCGGGACGAGCGGGAGCGTGAAGAGCATGATCAGCGCCGCCTCCAGATCCACCCAGGCGACCCACGCGATCACGAGCAGCGGAACCAGGCAGGCCAGCACCACCTGGGGCAGGTAGCGCGCGAAGTAACCCTCGAGCGCCTCGATCCCCTGCACCGAGACGGCGGCGATTTCAGCGCTCTCGGTGCCGTCCAGGGCGGTGGGCTGTGTGCGTAGCCTCCGACCCAGCACCGCGAGGCGAAGCTCCGAGAGAACGCTCCACGCGGCCCGGCGCCCGGAAACCTCCATCGCCCACATGAACGCTCCACGCATCACGAACGCGGCCACGAGCAGCGCAAACTCGAGCTTGAGGGCGCCGAGCGAAGTGCCGTGGAAGGCGCTCGCCACAATCCGCGCCAGCAGACTAGCCTGAAGCAGGATCGCCAACGCAGCGCCGACCCCGAGCGCCGTGTCGATCGCCAGCAGCGGACGGACCGACCTCGTCCGGCGGAGCAGGCGCGGATCCAAAGCGCGCATCGAAACCTAGCCGGGCGAGGCAGGCGGCGCGGCCACGCGGCGGCGAAAGACGCGGAACGACCAGCCCTGGTAGAGCAGCACGAGCGGGAAGAAGAGCACCGCCACGATCGTCATCACGACCAGCGCGTAGTGGCCCGCGGCCGAGTTGTTGACCGTGAGGTTGTACGCGGCGTTGGTGCTCGAGACCATCACATTCGGATACAGCGCGATGAAGATCTCGCCCACGCATGCGGCGATCGCGACCCCCGACGCCGCGAACGCCCAGCCGTCGTTGTCGGTGCTGGCGAGCAGCAGCGCGGCGAAGATCACCGCGATCACGCCGAAGATCTGAGTCGGCTGGGGAACGGTGCCGCCGCCGATCACGACCAGCGTCCAGACCACCCAGGCGACATTCACGACGATCGCGATCACCCCGATCACGCGGCCGGCGGCGCGCGCGCGGTCGCGGATCTCGTCGGTGGTGCGCAGGGCCAGGAACGTGGCCCCGTGCAGCAGACACAAGGTGAGCAGCGTCACCCCGGTCATCAGCCCGTAGCCCGTCAACAGGTCGAAGAAGTTGCCGGTGAAGTTGTGCTGCGCGTTGATCGGCAGCCCGGTCAGCAGGTCGCCTAGCCCCACCCCGACCAGCAGCGGGATCAGGGCGCTGCCGAGCGTGAGCGCCCACGACCAGCCGCCGCGCCAGCGCGCGTCCTCGCGCTTGCCCCGGTACTCGAAGGAGACGCCGCGGAACAGGAGAGCCGCCAGCACTAACACCAGCGCGAGGTAGAGCGCGGAGAACATCGTCGCGTACCAGCCGGGAAAAGCGGCAAACAGCGACGCGCCTGCGACGATCAGCCACACCTCATTCCCGTCCCACCACGGGCCGATCGTGTTGATCGCCACGCGCCGCCCGGTCTCGGACCGCCCGACGAACATGTGCAGCATCCCGACGCCGAAGTCGAACCCCTCCAGTACGAAGAAGCCGATCCAGAAGACGACGATGATGATGAACCAGATCGTGTGAAGCTGCATCGAATCAGTACGTGAGAGCAGGTACGGCCGCGCCGGGCGCCTCGGTCGGCTCGGCGGCCTCGGCATCGGCTTGGGCCAGGCCGCTGCGCGAATAGCGCAGCATCAATACGGCGTCGGCTGCGCCGAGCACGATGTAGACGAGCACCAGCGCGATCAGGCTGATCCAGATATCGGTCGCGCTGACCGACGGCGAGTTGGCGTTGACGGTCTTCTGGAGGCCCTGGACGATCCACGGCTGGCGCCCGCTTTCGGTCAACAACCACCCGGCGGTGTTCATCAGGAATGGGGTGATCACTGCCCAGACGGCCAGCCACTGGAACACCCTCGAGTCCCGGAGCTTGCCCCGATAGAGCAGCCAGCCGCCCCACAGCGCCAGCAGCAGGACCAGCGTCGCCAGGTAGGCCATGATCCGCATCGACCAGTATTGGATGAACACATCGGGGACGTAGTTGCCCGGCCCGTACTTCTTCTGGTACTGAGCCTGCAGCTGGTTGAGCCCTGTGACCGGGCCGTTCCACGTGCCCGTGGCGAGCACCGACAGCAGGTGCGGGATCTCGATGATCTGCGACGGCGTCTTATCGCCGGCGCCTCCCCCGACCTGGAGGAGCGAGAACGAGCACGGCTTGCAGCTGTTCCACTGGGCCTCGGCGGCCGCGATCTTCGCGGGCTGATAGCGGTTTTCGACCTCCCCCAGCTGGTTGCCGACCGACAGCTGGATCACGATCGTCGGGATCAGCACGATCAGCGCGACCTTCGCGGTGTGGTGGAAGGACTCGACGTGCTCGCGCTTGCGCAGGTACCACGCGGAGACAGCGAGCATCACCAGGCACCCGGTGATCAGCGAGGCGAGGATCACATGCGCGTAGCCCCACACGAATGTCGGGTTCACAAACAGCGCCCAAACGTTGTTCAGGACGGGCTGGCCGGCCTTGTTCAGCCTGTAGCCGACCGGGTGCTGCATCCACGAGTTGGCGATCAGAATGAACAGCGCCGAGAGCATCGTCCCGATCGACACGGCCCAGATCGTCGCCAGGTGCACGCGCTTGGGCAGCCGGTTCCAGCCGAACAGCCACAGCCCGAGGAACGTCGACTCGAGGAAGAAGGCCGCCAGCCCCTCCATCGCCAGCGGTGCCCCGAAGACACCACCGACGAAGCGCGAGTAGGTCGACCAGTTCATCCCGAACTCGAACTCCTGGACCAATCCGGTGACCACCCCGATCGCGACGTTGATCAGCAACAGCGTCCCGAAGAAGCGGGTCATCCGCTTGTACTCGGGGTTGTCGGTGCGGTACCACGCCGTCTGGAGGATCGCCACCAGGAAGGCCAGGCCGATCGTGACCGGGACGAACAGGAAGTGGTAGACGCTCGTTGTGGCGAACTGCCAGCGGGCTAGGTCGTTGGCCATTAGTGGGTAGCTCCGCCGGTCACGCGCTCAACCGGCGGTCGAAGTGGACTGTGCTACGGGCGCCTCGGCCGCCACCGGGCGCTCCACGGTCTCGAGCTCGCCCTCCATCACCCGGCTCTCCCGGGCGCCGAACAAGGATCCGAGCGCCTTGATGCCCACGCTGATGCGCCGGCCGCCGACGCCGCCGAGATAGAACAGATGCACCCCGACATACATCAGGAAGGCGACCAGTCCCGAAAGCCGATGGCCCCTGACCTCGCAAACGGCCTTGCCCCGGCCGACCACGGCGAGCGCCCCCTTGTCGAAGTACTTGAACGGCTTCGAGGCGCCGGGTTCGCCGTCGCGGATCGCCTCTGCTACGTGACGCGCCTGCTGGATCGCGACCGTGGCGAGGCCCGGAAGCGGCTTGCCATCCGGCCCAGCTAGCTTGGCCGCGTCGCCGATCACCGAGATCTCGGGATGGCCCGGCAGCGTCAGGTCCGGGTTGACGTCGACGTGCCCGGCCCGGTCGGTGCTGGCGCCGGCAGCGCGGGCGATCACCTCGGCGATGCCGGCAGTCCGCACGCCGGCGGCCCACACCACCGTCCGCGTGGCGATCCGCTCGGTCTTCTCGCCGATCTTCACCGTCACGCCGCGGGCATCGATGTCGGTGACCATCGCGTGCTCACGGACCGTCACGCCAAGCTCGCCCAGCTGCTTCGCCGCCTTCGCGGAGGTGGGCTCGGTGAACGCGGCCACCACCCGCTCGCCGGCGTCGAGCAGGATCACCCGCGCGGCTCGGGGGTCGATCCGGCGGAAGTCCCGCTTCATCGTGTGGCGGGAGAGGATCGCGAGCTGGCCGGAGATCTCCACGCCCGTCGGACCGCCGCCGACGACGACGAAGGTCAGCCACTCGTCCCGTACCGCGGGCTCGGACGTCCGCTCAGCTTCCTCGAAGGCGCCGAAGATCCGGTCGCGGAGTTCCACCGCGTCGGCGAGCGTCTTGAGCCCGCAGGTCACCTTCTGCCAGTCGTCATGGCCGAAGTACGATGTCTCTCCGCCGCAGGCGACGATCAGGCTGTCGTAGGCCAGCCTTTCACCCCGCTCGAGCATGACCTGACGCTGCTTGACGTCGATATCGGTGACCGCGTCCATCAGCACGGTGGTGTTCGGCTGGCGTTTGAGCATGTGGCGGATCGGCGCCGCGACCTCACCGGATGACAGGGCCCCCGCTGCCACCTGGTAGATCAGCGGCTGGAACAGGAGGTGGTTGTGGCGGTCAACGACCGTCACGTTGACGTGGGCCCGCTTCAGCTTGCGCGCGGCCTCCATACCGCCGAACCCGCCGCCGACGATTACAACCCGATGGAGCTCCTGGCCCGCCCCGTCACGCGACATGGGCTGGTTCCGGTTGGGGTTTGTGTGCCCCCATCCGCTCGATCAGGTGGTCCCCGACGCGAAGCGCGTTTGCCATTGCCGTGAGTGCAGGGTTGACGGCGCCGATGCTTGGGAAGAAGCTCGTGTCGACGACGTACAGGTTGTCGACCTCATGGGCCCGGCAATCGGTGCTCAGGACCGACGCCGCGGGGTCTCGGCCGAACCGACAGGTCCCGGCCTGGTGCGCGACGCCCGCCACAGGAATGTCGTTCTTGAGATACGCGTGATGGGGCAGCAGATGCCCGTGATGCATGCCGAGATCGGCGAGCGTCGACTTGAGCTGGTGATACAGCCGTCGCTTGGGTTCCTCGTTGCTCGCGCGGTAGTTGATGACGATCTTGCCGTCGCGGGCGAGCCACACCCGGTTCTCGGGCGCCGGCAGATCCTCGGTCGAGAGCCAGAAGTCGACGGCGTGGCGCGCTACGTCCTCCAGGGACCAGCTTGGCGCGAACCTGGTCTCGCCGGGCTTCTCGCCGCGGAACATCGGGGCCTGGGACTTACCAACCATCTGGATGTTGCCCAGCGGGAACTCGAACTCCTTGCCGCCGGAGAAGTAGTAATCGTTGACCCCGAGCGTCTTCTGGAAGACCGTCGGGTTCTCTTCCTTGGAGAGGGCGAGCACCGCCTGGCTGTTGTGGAACATGTAGTTGCGGCCCACCTGGTCCGAGCCGTTGGCGAGGCCTTTCGGGTGCCTGTCGGTGGCCGACGCGAGTAGCAGCTTCGCGCTGTTGGCGGCACCGCACGAGACCACCACGATGTCTCCATGGAACGTCTCCTCGTGATCGTCGACCGTGACCACGACCCCCGTGACCTCCGTACCGGCATCATTGGTCTCGAGACGAATCGCCTCCGTGCCGGTGAGCAGCGTGACGTTCGGGTGCTCGATGGCCGGGCGCACACTGATCACCTCGGCGTCCGACTTTGCGTGGACGAGGCACGGGAAGCCGTCGCAGTTCTGGCAACGAACGCACTTGCTGAACGGCATGTCGCCCTCGTTCAGCAGGATCCCGCACGGAGCGTGGAAGGGATGGAGCCCGGCCTTGACCAGGTCGTCAGACAGCTGCTCGATACGCGGCTCGTGCGAAACCGGCGGGAACGGATATTGGGCGCTGGCGCGGGGTTCGGTCGGGTCCTCGCCCCGTGCACCATGCACCTGGTAGAGGTGCTCTGCCTGGGTGTAGTACGGCTCCATCTGGTCGTACGAAATCGGCCAGGCGGGCGAGACGCCGTCGTGATGGCGCAGCTCGCCGAAGTCCTCTTCCCGCAGCCGGTACAGCGCCGCTCCGTAGAGCTTGGTGGCGCCGCCGACGAAGTAGTGCACCTGGGGTTGGAACGGCGTGAGATCGGCGTAGTACCACTTGTCAGGCGAGACATAGCGGCCGTCGACGAACACGTCCTGCGCCAGCCAGTTCTGCGGCTCGCGGGGCAGCCAACCGCCGCGCTCGAGCAGCAGGACTCGCGTCCCACAGGGAGCCAGATGGCGCACCAGCGTTCCGCCGCCGGCGCCACTGCCGATCACGATCACGTCGTAGTTCGCGCTCATGCGCCGCTCCCGGTAATTCGCTTGGCCTCGAAACTCCGTGTGATCGCCGCGGTCCTCATCCAGCGCTCCACGGTTCGTGCCAGCGTCCGTAGCCGGCCAGGACCTGATCGGCGGCCTCCGGCCCCCAGGTTCCCTTGGCATACGGGTGGACCGGCGGCGGATCCTTGAGCAGCGGCGCCATTACCCGCCAGCACTGCTCGACGCCGTCCTGGCGCGTGAACCGCTTGCTGTCCCCGATCAGCGCTGCGTGCAGCAAGACCTCGTACGGGGTTGGACCCTCGCCGCCCTCGGATGCAAACTCCATGTCCATGTTGATCTGCTCCGGCTCGAGTGTCTCGTGCCGCTGCGCCTCGACCAGCATCCGGACACCGGTGCTCGGATCGAGCTTGACCACCATCTGACTCGGCTCGGGTAGGCGCGACCAGTTTCCAAACGCGAGCTTTGGCGGACGGCGGAACACGACGCGCAGCTCGGTCTGGGTGATCGCTAGGCACTTGCCGGTCCGGATGAAGAAGGGCACGCCGTCCCAGCGCCAGTTCTCGATCCCCAGCCGCAGAGCCGCGTAGGTCTCCGTCGTGGAATCGGGCGCCACGCCATCGATATCCCGGTACCCGTCGTATTGCCCCCGCACGTAATGGTCCGGATCGGCCGACGTCGCCCGGTACACGGACACCAGCGCATCCTTCAGAACGTCCGTGTCGCCTGAGGACGGCGGCTCCATCGCGGCCGCCGCGACCACCTGCATGAGGTGGTTGACGACCACATCCCGCAGCGCGCCGACAGGATCGTAGAAGTGGCCCCGATCCTCGACGCCGAAGCTCTCGGTCATCGTGATCTGCACGTTCGAGACGTAGTTGCGGTTCCAGATCGGCTCGAACATTGCGTTCGCGAACCGCAGATACAGGATCTCCCCGAGGCCCATCTTGCCCAGGAAGTGATCGATCCGGTACAGCTGCGACTCGTCGATGTATCGGTGGATCTCCTCGGCCAGGGCGTGGGCCGACGCGAGATCGTGACCGAACGGTTTCTCGACCACGACACGTCCGGTCTTGGTCAGTCCCGCCTCTGAGAGGCCCTTGATTACCGGTCCGAACAGAAACGGCGGGATCTCGAGATAGAAGACGGGACAGCGGACGTCGCCGATGGCCCGCGCGAGGCGCTGAAACGTCGCCGGGTCGCCGAAGTCGCCGCTGAGATAGGACATTCGCCCCGCGAGGCGATCGAACACGCTCTCGTCGACGTCCTCGCCACACCCCTCGACCGCTGCCCGGGCGTGGGCGCGCAGATCCTCGGTCGACCAGTCGTTGACGGCCACCCCGACGATCGGGCAATTGAGCAGCTTGCGTTGCTCGAGCCGGTAGAGCGAATGAAAGGTCATCACCTTCGCGAGATCGCCCGATATCCCAAAGACCACGAAAACGTCAGCCATCGGCGGGCGGTCCCCCTCGGCCGCAGCCGCGTGCGCGGGTGCTTGGACTGCAATGCTCATGCTCTGCCGCCTTTTTCCGAAGCGCCGGTCGGCTTCGGATGGTGCGCGGGGAACGCGAGGCATGCGTCACCCGATATGGGTGAACGGGCGTGAACGGGGGGTTACATCGCCACGCGACGGCTGCACGCATGCGCCCACCCCGCGGCGCCAGGGAGTAGGCTCGCTGAGGTGGAGAGCTCTCGTTCGCCCGCGCTGGTATCGGAGCTCGACCTCCGCCGGGCCCCGCGCTCATAGCCATGCGCGTGGTCGTCACGGGCGCCACCGGACTGATCGGCGCCGCCGCGGTGAAGGGGCTGCTCGAAGGCGGGCACGAAGTCGTCGGGCTGAGCCGCGCCGTCGAGCGCGCGCGCGAGACGCTCGGCGGGAGCATCGAGGCTCAGCCGTGGCCCGATCCGAAGACAGCCTCCCCACCCCTCGCGGCACTGGCGGGCGCCGACGCGGTCCTTCATCTCCTCGGCGAGCCGGTCGCGCAGCGCTGGAGCCCCGCCGCCAAGCAGGAGATCCTGGAGTCGCGCGTGCTCGGCACCAGATCGCTGGTGGCCGGAATCGCGGCCGTGCCCGAGGATCGTCGACCTCGCACGCTCGTCTCGCAGTCGGCCACGGGGTACTACGGCCCGCGCGGCGACGAGCCGATCGACGAGTCGGCCGCCGCCGGACACGACTTCCTGGCAGAGGTCACCGCCGCGTGGGAGAACGAGGCCCGCGCCGCCGCTCCCGGAATCCGCGTGGTCCTGACCCGTACCGGAGTCGTCCTCTCCTCACGGGGCGGAGCGCTGGCGAAGATGCTGCCGCCGTTCAGGCTCGGCGTCGGCGGACCGGTCGCCGGGGGGCGACAGTACGTTCCGTGGATCCACCTCGAGGACGTGGTGGGCGGACTGCTGCAGTGCCTGGGCGACGAGCGCGCCTCCGGTCCGGTGAACCTGACCGCGCCGAACCCCGTCACCAACGGGGAGCTCTCCCGGACGCTCGGACGCGTGCTGCACCGTCCCGCGATCCTCCCCGTTCCTGGTGCCGCGCTGCGAGCGCTTTACGGCGAGATGGCGACGATCGTGATCACCGGCCAGCGCGTGGTGCCGAAACGCCTTCAGGAGCTCGGGTACCGCTTCCGCTATCGGGAGCTCGAGCCTGCACTGCGCGACGTGCTCGGCAGGGCCTGAGCCAGACTCACGCCGGAACGCGCCGCAAGGCCTCTGCCTCGCGCAGCTTGTAGCGCTGGATCTTTCCGGTCGCGGTGCGGGGAAAGTCGTCAACGAACTCGATCAGGTGCGGATACTCGTAGCGGCGAAGGCTCGCCTTGCACCACGCACGCAGCTCTTCCGCCAGGGCCTCGGGGTCCGCGGCGGGCTTCGTGCAGATCACGAACGCCTTGATCCGGGAGCGCTCCTCCACGGTGACCCCGATGACCGCCGCCTCTGACACGGTGGGATGCTTCACCAGGCATGCCTCGACGTCGGTCGGCGAGACCCACAACCCGCCGATCTTCATCATGTCGTCGGCGCGGCCCAGATAGGTGAAGCGGCCCTCCGGCGTCTCGAGGTACCGGTCGCCGCTGTAGAACCACTCGCCGCGCATGCACTGCCTGGTCTTCTCCCGCTGGTGCCAGTAGAACGAGGCGCAGCTGTCGCCGCGCACGAGCAGGTCGCCGGGGCTCCCCGGGTCAACGTCGTCCCCGACGGGGTCCACGACCCGCAGCTTGTAGCCGGGGACCGGCCTGCCCGACGTGCCGGGCTCGAGGTCCTCGAGCGTGTTCGAGCAGTAGATGTGAAGCATCTCGGTCGAGCCGATCCCGTCGAGGATCGGGACCCCGGTGGCCGCAGTCCAGCGGTCCAGAATCGACGCCGGTAGCGCCTCGGCCGCTGAGACGCATGCGCGCACTCCCGCGAAGCTCACTTCGGCCATCCCCGGCGACTTCAGCATCGCCGCGTACAGCGCGGGGACCGAGAAGAACAGGGTCGGGCGGGCCCGGGCGATCGTCTCGAAGATCCGCTCCGGCGCCGCCCGGCCGCGCCCAATCACTGCTCGCGCACCGACCGAGAGCGGGAACGACAGCGAGTTCCCCAGCCCGTAGGCGTGAAATGACTTGGTGGTCGAGTAGCAAACGTCGCGGGCGTCGATTCGCAGCACATGCCGCGCGTAGGTCTCGACGGTGGCGCCGATGTCCCGGTGAGAGTGCACGACGCCCTTGGGCCGGCCGGTCGAGCCCGAGCTGTACAGCCAGAATGCCATGTCGTCGCGGTGCGTGTCCGCGGGCGGCTCGAGCTCACTCGCTCGCTCGCCCACGACGGCGTCGAAGTCGGGGTACGCACCGGCAAGGCCGCCGAACGCGAGCACGTGGATCCCGCCGAGCCTCCCCGGCCAGCGCTCGATCAGCTCCGCATCGATCACCACGACCTTCGCGTAGCTGTCCTCGAGGTAGTAGGGGTAGTTGTCCGGCCGGTCCATCGGGTTGACCGGAACCGGCACGGCCCCGATCCGCATCGCCCCCAGGAACGTCGCGTGGAAGGCCGGCGAGTCGTCCATCACCATCAGCACGCGTTGCTCGCGCTGCACACCGAG
>Ga0187814_10000334_pt1 | contig 14971 bp, 12 predicted proteins | sample NC_S_4_FD_132450 | JGI IMG/M metagenome (GOLD analysis project Ga0187814, IMG submission 132450) | Wetland sediment microbial communities from Neuse River Estuary, North Carolina, USA - ASW-S_4 | ecosystem: Environmental > Aquatic > Freshwater > Wetlands > Sediment | place: USA: North Carolina... | reverse complement strand
CCTTTGGGGTTGTTGGTCGCCGCTGTGGTCTCGGTGAGCAGCTTGTTGAAGTCAATGGGATCGGCTTTGACACTGACGCCCAGCGTCGTCTGCCACATCTGTTGCAGCACCGTGGCTTCGTTATCTAAATCTTTTTGGCCAGCGGCATAGGTTAGCGTGATCGGTGGCATAGTGGCCAGGGTCATGCCTTCTTCCTGCAGGCCCTGTTGGAAGAGCTTCTTTGCCAGGGCCGGATTCCCCGAAGTTCCTTTGATACCATCTGGCTCTGTGAGATTCGGGTTATAACCCGGCATGCCTTGTGGCACGATATGGTTGGTGGCAATCAAAGAATCTTTCCAAACTGCCTGCACGATCAGGTTCTTATTGATGGCCAGTGCGAAGGCCTGGCGGATATGGATGTTGTCAAAAGGCTTGACCAGGTAGTTCATCGTGTAGTAGTTGATCCACAGTTGCGGAACCTGGTGGAACTCGTTCGTAAGCTGCCTTGAAGCAGCAAATTGAGAAGAAGGAATACTCAAGATGCCTGTGATATCAATCTGACCAACCTGATAGGCCTTGTAGGCGGTACTAGTGTCCTTATAGAACGGGGAGATCACCTTCTTCAACTGCGGGATGGGGCCATAGTAGTTGGGGTTAGGCACGAAGACAATATTTTGGTTAGGAGTGTAGGACGCCACCTTGAAGGGGCCATCCCCGCCACCGTCGGTCAGGTGGCCGGTAAAGTTCGTGCCATATTTGTCGACTAAGCTTTTCTCGAGGACATAGGAGCAGGAGTAGGTCAGCGCATCCAGGAAGTACGCTGCCTTCTTGTTGGCGACGATGATGATCGTGTTGGGATCGGGCGTCATCACGCTGTCGCCGATAATGGTCTTGATCTTGCCAGCCACCAGCTTGTCGGAGTCCTTGATCAGCGCCAAATAGATCGGACCCACGGTCGACTTCTCAGCGGGTTGCAGGGCACGGTCAATACTATAGGCCACATCTTTTGAGGTCAGCGGGGTGCCATCACTAAACTTCAAGTTGGGACGTAGAGTGAACTTCCAGGTCACGCCATCGGGCATCAGCTGGTACGACTGTGCTAGCTGCGGCTGCACCTTGAGGTTATCATCTAATTGCACAAGACCCGTGAAGACCATATCAATGGCTTGAATAGAAGGTGTGTCCGTTGAAAGGCCTGGATCGAATGTGGCGATATCCGAGACGCCAACCTCTGGATAGATATAGATCTGTTTGTCGGGGGTAGCCTTCGTAGAGCTAGTGGGTCCCGCCTGTTGTGTGGAACTACCACATGCCACGACGAGCATGGAAAGCAGGCAAAACAAGGCAGGTAATAACCGCAAAGAGATTTTCTTGCCAGATTGCATAAAGTGCCTTCTCCTTTGTGTAACTATTGTGGTTATCTAGCTCCAGGGCATGTCTGGAGCCGTGCAAATACGTTTTAAGAGGACCGAAGATGATGTCATATTGACCAGGGGGCACGCTAAGGAACTGGAGAGAAGTCCTGGCGACTTGGCAAGTGCAAGAGTTCTCCTTCCCGTCTGTCAGCATTCCAGATGGCCAGTCTCATGTCCCCCTGATGCTCTACACCCATGCGCTGAAGCAGAGTATAGAGACAGCATACTCAAAGCACCGTGGAAAGAGCGCGGAAATTCGTATAAGCGTGCGGAAGTTAACAGGAGAATGCGGAAATTTACTCTGGGATCGCGGAAAACAAGCACCTGGCAGGATAGGTTATGCCTATAGAGAACTCTGAAAAGTTCTCTATAGGCATATGAATAGTTAGGCCTGTAGACCCATTTTACCTGGTGAGGGTACAGTGGTTGCATCCTTCTCCTCCTGGTACACCTTTTCCAGGAGTTCTCTCAGTGCCTTGACCTGTTTCTGTGTCTTTGGTCCCATGTCACCTACCATCAATATCACAGCCTGAACACCCAGCGTCGCGAATGTCAATGCATCAGACTCGTCCACGTCTCCTCGCACGTTGAGGAGTGCGGGGAAACGTACCGCTTCACGCACAGCACGATAGTGGAGGACATCCTCAATGCTCATTGTGCCGACTTCCCCTGTTAACCAGAAATCAAGGCGTACCGCTGTGATCGTGTCGAAAGCCGTCAAGTTGCGTATGAAGGTGGGGTACATATCCCCTTCTCGCATCGGCACGCTCACCACCAGGTCCAGGTCTTTGATCTTCAGTGCAAGTAAACGCGCAGGAGCCTGCAGTGGCAGCATGACGTACTGTACCCCGGCATTTTTTAGCTGTTCGAGACGGTCGCGTTCGAGTGTATCCCAGCCGCCAGTGATCTGTAGTCCGCAGACGGCATTACTGTCGCTCGTTTTAGCAGCGTCAATTGCTTGCTTGAGCGTTTCAAACTCGGATGTTTCCTTGCCATCCCATAGGAAGAGCAAGCCATCCGCTCCAACTTTAATAGCAGCCTCTGCACTGGCAACATCGATATCAGCAAATTCGATGACCAGTGCAGTGGCTCGCGGCTTAGCCGTGGCCTTGTTTTTCCCTACAAAACCTATTCCACTGCTGCTTTGTGCTCGGCGCACTCGTGAAAACATGTCCAGCAGCTTACTCATTGTGTTTGTTTCTCCTTATTTCACCACGGACATTTCATCAGGTAAGCCGTGATGTAGCATGTATCTTCTATTAGTGCTTTATTATAGCACTTTGGGAGAGGCGATGTGAGTTATCTTCTTCTTATCCTCCTTGTACCCTTCACCGCGCAATGCATATAATATGAATAATTCCAGTCTTTCAGGAGCCAGCATGACACTTTATGATCAAGTAACCGAATCAGTCGTCAGCATTCAGTCACATACGACGCTCAAACCTGCTGTAGCCTTGATTCTTGGCTCCGGTTTGGGAGATATGGCAGATGAAATAGGCGATGCCACCGCTATTCCTTATGCCGAGATTCCTCACTTTGCACAGTCAAGCGTCCCCGGTCATGTAGGTCGCCTGGTCATCGGTATGCTGGAAGGTCGGCCGGTTGTGGCAATGCAAGGCCGTTTCCACTTCTATGAAGGATACTCCCTGCAAATAGTGACGCTACCGGTGCGTGTCATGTATCGACTTGGCGCGCATACCCTGATCGTGACCAATGCCGCAGGGGGGGTGAATGCTGCCTATCATCCCGGTGATTTCATGCTGATACGCGACCACATCAACCTACCGGGGTTGGCAGGACTGAACCCACTGGTGGGCCCGAACGATGAACGCTTCGGTGCGCGCTTCCCGCCACTCGCTGGAGCATATGACGTGACATTGCGTGCGTTGGCCCGATCAGTTGCCGCCACACAGCCGGAAACCACCTTGCACGAAGGAGTGTATGTGATGGTGACGGGGCCGAGCTATGAGACGAGTGCAGAATTGCGCCTGCTCCATGCGCTTGGCGCCGACGCCGTTGGCATGTCTACTGTGCCGGAGGTGGTGGTGGCACGGCATATGAGCATGCGTGTATTAGGCATGAGCTTGATTACTAACTCTGCGACGGGCGAGGAGACAGAAGAGATCAAGCATGCCGAGGTATTGGCGGTGGCCGATGTTGTCCGCCCAAAGTTCGCGGCACTGGTACGCGGGATTGTACGCGGAATACCTCGGAATGGCTACTGACCTTGCTTCTTGATGGTGATCATGATCCAACTCCAATTGTAGTGTACTCCCTGCCAATCGGTCAGTATCATGAGATAATATGTCCCGGGGCTCATCGACGGGTCTAGATGGTACTTCCATACCCCCTGGCCATTTGCATTACATGGTTGTGTCTGAGCTGTTGTCGGATCGAAAATCAATGCCTGAACCTCTCCAGGCAATAGGACATTTTGTAGAGTACTTGGCGACTTCAGGCTGTCTATCGGAATATTAAAAGGGTTTTGCGTCGTCGAGATGAGCCAGAGCCTGCACGTAATACCAAGAGAGTGAACGGGTTTGCCATGTCTCTTATCGATTGATTGATCTACTGCTTGGGAAGAAAATGTATAAACTGTCGTGCCATCTGCTATTTCTGGGGTGTCGAAAGAATTGATAACAGGTGGTGCCAGGGGTATAGGACTTTGGGTTAGCAATGTTGCTGGTGTCTGGTTTCTTTGTACGATCGGGATCGTTCCTGTATCGTGAGAAGGTAATGCAAAGCTGGGCCGCACAAACGCTCCTACTGCAAAGCCGCTGATGAGGCCAGAAAAGGCGAAGAGAAGGATGGCAATGACGGCAACTGTGCGTGGTGGTGAACTCAAGTTATTCAACGCACCGTGTGCGGAAATATTATTCATGTGGCTTTCTCTTCTAGCTCCTCTGTATATGTAGTAACCCCATCATAGCATAGTCATGGTGCTATCTCTGCTTTCAAGGGCAGATATGGCCAAATTTGGTAGGTACTTACTGATATGATATGATAAAGGTGATCTGGAACAAAGAAGTGACGACGTTAACTCGCTTACAAAGGAGGCCCCCTATGGGTGGGTTTCACATTCTCGATCTGGTGGTCATTGCCATCGTTGGCCTGGCACTCTTTGGCCCGAAGGCTCTGCAGTCAATAGCGCGCAATGCTGGTAAGGGTGTGGGACAGGCCAAGACAGCTAAGGAGAAAGTAATGGCCGAGTTGCCTCTGGAGGATTTATCCAAAGTGGTACAAAAGGTTCCGATGAATCCCCAACAGGCTATCCAGATGCTGATTACACCTGAGAAAGAGAAAGAACAGGACTAGCAAAGAACTTACTGCATGTTTCCAAATATGCCCTTGGTGCTAATGTTATGTTTGTGTTTGCTGTGATGCTATTGATAATAGCTTCACTAACTGAAGTTAACTGTACTACGTAAACTTACATTTGTCAAGTGGCTAATTTTTTGTTCGTAAGCTCGTCACTTCTCAATCAATGCTACAGCATAGCAAGCAATACCCTCGCTGTGACCTGCAAAGCCGAGACCATCGGTGGTGGTTGCCTTCACACTCACCTGCTCTAGTTTCAGGTGCAAATGTTCAGCCAGGTGAGTACACATGGTCGGTATGTAGGGGGCTAATTTGGGGTGTTCTGCGACGATGGTTGCGTCGATATTGCCTATCTTCCAATGGTGTTCATGCAATAAATCGTAGGTATAGTCGAGGAAGACCACACTGGGCTGGTTGTGCCAGCGCATGTCGCTTGAAGGGAAATGTCTGCCAATGTCGCCGAAGGCCGCAGCTCCCAGCAGAGCATCCACGATAGCATGGATGACCGTGTCGGCGTCAGAGTGGCCAGACAGGCCGCGTTCATAGGGGATGACCACACCTCCCAGGACTAATGGGCGGTCAGGAGCAAAGGCGTGAACGTCATAGCCGAAACCAATGCGTGTCGTCATAGGCTCCCTTGTAGCAGTGCCTCTGCAAGCAGCAGGTCTTCCGCGGTCATGATCTTGATATTCGTATACGAGCCAGGGAAAATGACGATGCGCTGCCCTAGCTGTTCCAATAGAGCCGCCTCGTCGGTCACGTTCTGCTGTTCCTGTGCCGTAACCTGCCGGTGTGCCTGGTGAATGAGTGGATACGAGAAGACCTGGGGAGTTTGTACGGCCCAGAGCTGGGAGCGATCAAGCGTTTCAGCGATTTGTCTATGCTGCACGTGTTTGATCGTTTCTTTCACCGGTACCGCGGCGGCGGCGGCATGGTACTCCTGTGCCGCTCGAAGGCCTACCTCAAGTAAAGGGGGGGGGACGAGTGGACGAGCCGCATCATGAATCATGACCCAATCGTTGCCGGATGCTGCTTGTGCTAAGGTATCGAGGCTGCTACGGACGGAGGCTTGCCTGCTGGTGCCTCCTGCAATGATGGCAGCGATCTTGTGCCAGCCCTCGTCTCGGCAAAGCGTATTAGCATGTTCAATGTCCTCAGCAGCGAGTACCAGTATAATGCTTTGTATCAGGGGCGAGGCTTCAAACACATCGATGGTACGCGCCAGGATGATTCGGCCAGCCAGAGGCATCCAGAGCGAAGGCCTGGCGGGGTCAGGACTATCCACGATCACGACAGCAGCGCTATCTTGCATGTTTCAGTTCTGTCTTTGTCTGGTAGGCGATTGGGACGATGAACTGCTGCCACCACTAACCTGCTTGGGGTGAGCAAAAATCATACGCCCGGCAACAGTTTGCAGCACACGAGTCACGGTAACATCGATGGTCATGTTCATGAATTGGCGGCCACCTTCAACAACGATCATGGTGCCATCGTCCAGATATCCCACGCCCTGGCCCAGTTCTTTGCCATCTTGCATGATCTTGATCGAAGTATCCTCGCCAGGCAGTAGCATAGGTTTGACAGCGTTGGCAAGTTCGTTAATGTTGAGCACTTTCACGCCCTGCAACTCTGCAACCCGGTTGAGGTTGTAGTCATTGGTGATGATGGGACAATGTAATGTGCGTGCTATCTTGACAAGCTTACTATCGACCTCAGCTATGCCTTCTACATCGGCATCGGTGATCTCGACGGGAACGGTGGCGTCTTTTTGTAGACGGTTCAACATATCCAGTCCACGCCGACCACGATTGCGACGCATCGTGTCGGCAGAGTCGGCGATGTGTTGTAGTTCGTTCAGCACAAAACGGGGAACGAGCAGCGAACCGGAGACAAACCCTGTCTGGCTGATATCGGCGATGCGTCCATCGATGATGGCGCTGGTATCTAGCAGTATCGGTGTGGTCGTTGGGAGCTGTGCCACCCGGTCTTTATCGCGGTCTTTACTGCGGTCGCGGTCCTTTTCACGCTCCTCATCGCGATCGCGGTCACGACCACGGCGAGAAAGGAAGGATGCTTGAAAGAGGTGTGCGATATCATTTTTGCGTAGCACTGCAACAGCGACGCCAAGGTAGCCGAAGAGGACGGCACCTACGAAGGGAAGGATACGTCCTAGGTTATCGGGCAGGTTAGCCAGAGGGATAGCGAGCAGGGCCGAGATGATCAGGCCGATGGTGAGGCCGATGGCCGCTGCAACGAGATCACTTGCGGCAGCAACACGAATCTGGTGACGCACCCAGCGATAAGGAATGATGGTGATGTAGGGGGTGATGAGAAAAGCAATAACAGCAGCAATGAATGCGCTGACACCAATAACACCTACGCGCCACCAAACGTCGTTAGGAACGAGTCGCTCAAGAGCCGGCACATGGTTGTTGAAAAGGAGTAACGCGATGACGATAGCGATAGCAATCACAGCCCCAACGATGCGGGCAACAGAATTAGTGGACATCCCTGCATCCTCCAATGCAGTGCTGTAGGTGAGTCCCCTGCGGGTACCTACCAAAGCACCTAATGAGGGCGGCAAGAGGCGGGGCATGCTGGCAAGGTCGGTGATGATGACAAAAATGATAATTGCGAGAAATTGTTTCCTGGCCTGCTGTGCCACTCTACGAAACGCGCCCATGAAAGCCTAAAAATTGTCTATGTCGATTACGGAGTATACACCGTTAAAGCGTGAGAATCAATAGTGAATTAGTCCTGGGGGCTTCGCCCGCGAGGGTCCCTCCACCAAGGTTCTCTATCTAGTGTAGCGCAACTTCCAATGCAACTGCAAGTGAACTGGCGGGGAAGACCTCGAAATCCGAAGGTATACCTGAGCCATCCAGTTCGGCGCGCACATATGCACCTCCACCTGCTTTAGGCACGATACAGCGTTTGAAGCCAAGTTTAGCTGCCTCGCGCACACGCAGGGCCAGGCGACTCACAGCACGTAGTTCCCCAGAGAGACCTACCTCGCCAATCAGGACATTTTCGGGTGCGATACGTTTCTCACGATAGCTTGAGGCAATAGCAACGGCTACCCCGAGATCGATTGCCGGTTCCTCCAAAGTGAACCCACCAACCACGTTTGCGTAGACGTCGTGATTCCCAACCGCCAGCCCGACCCTTTTGATCAGCACCGCCAGTAACATCAGCAGGCGATTATGTTCGATACCGTTGGTGGTGCAGCGTGCGATACCAAAATTGCTCGGCGTCACCAATGCTTGCACTTCCACCAGCAGTGGCCGTGTCCCCTCCATACTCACAACGACAGCGGAGCCGCTAGCCTCAGCGACACGATCTGCCAGCAATACAGCAGACGGATTAGGCACTTCTAATAGCCCTTCACCGTGCATCTCGAAAACACCTATCTCGTGGGTGGCCCCAAAGCGATTCTTCACGCCACGCAGTAGGCGATAAGTGTGATAGCGTTCACCTTCGAGGTAGAGCACGGCATCGGCGATATGCTCTAGCGCCTTAGGGCCCGCGACGGTGCCCTCTTTGGTGACATGTCCAATGATGAAGATAGGTGTATGGGTATTTTTAGCCAACTGCATCAATTGGAGTGTGCATTCACGCACCTGGCTGATGCTACCAGGTGCAGCGGTCAGGTGGCTGGTGAGGACTGTCTGAATCGAATCAACGACGACAAAGGCGGGTTTGAGTTGACCAATCGCCTCAGCGATCACTTCCATCTCGATGGAAGCCAGCAGATAGAGCCGTTCACCTGTGATCTTTAGACGTTCAGCACGCATCTTGACCTGCTCGATTGACTCTTCGCCCGAGACATACAGGACAGAACCCTCGTTTTTAGCGATAGCGCCGGAGACCTGGAGGAGCAAGGTAGATTTTCCAATACCTGGTTCGCCTCCAATCAGGGTGAGTGAGCCTGCAACCAGGCCACCGCCGAGCACACGGTCCATCTCTGCATAACCGACCGAGATACGTTCTTGCGCCAGTGGCTTGATATGCGGGATGACAAGCGGGACTCTCGTCCCTTGAGCTACAGAGGAGGTGCCCATCAATGTTTGGCGGCGCTGTTGAGAGGGGCTTTGCGGGAGGTCTACCACTTCTTCCAGGGTGTTCCATGCCCCGCAATCGGGACACCTGCCCATCCACTTGCTCTGTTCTCCACCACATTGCTGGCAGACATACTTTGTGCGTGGCTTTGGCATGAATGTCGTTCTGAAACTTTCTATCAAACGTTATATGAAAGGGCGTAGGGGCCCTCAGCGAAGCTTGCGGAGCGCGTTTCAATTCCTTCGCGCCCGTTGAGTGGGAGATAGGCCGTCGTGTACGACCACGAATGGCCCCACTTCCCTACCCCCTGGGCGCGATAAATCGGGAACCCTGTCTGGGGGACAGGTATCCTACTAGCCAGGGCAAAACTTGCCCTGGTTAGATTACTTCACTACCGGCACTGCTGTCCGCACCAGCCGAGAGGGCAGCTTCGGGTGTAGCAGGCGCAGGTAACTGTTCGATGCGGTTACGCACCTGCAGGACAAGGTCATCATCGATGACCACTGCTTCTACCAGGTCACCTGGGTGGAACTTGCCCTGGAGTAGACCTTCCGCTAGCGGGTCTTCGACCATACGCTGAATGGTGCGACGAAGCGGACGTGCGCCATATTGCGGGTCGAAGCCCTTTTCGATCAAAAAGTCCTTCGAGGCTTGTGGCACGACCAATTCCAACTGTTGCTCGGTCAGTTGCGTGCGAACGCGGTTGAGCAGTAGATCGACGATGGAGTACATCTCCTCAATCCGCAACGAATGGAAGACAACGATCTCATCAATACGGTTCAGGAACTCGGGTTTGAAGGTATTCTTCAATTCGCCGAGTACCTTGCTCTTCATCGCCTCGTACTCGCTCTGGTGGGCTTTGGCCTTATCTTTGGACTGTTTGAAACCAATCGAGGCTTCCTTGTTCAGCAAGGACGCGCCAACGTTGGAGGTCATGATTACGATGGTATTCCGGAAGTCTACGGTGCGCCCCTTCGCATCGGTCAACTTGCCATCTTCCAGAATCTGCAGCAGCATGTTGAAGACGTCAGGATGAGCCTTCTCGATCTCATCGAGCAGGATCACGCTATAAGACTTACGTCGTACCGCTTCGGTGAGCTGTCCTCCCTCCTCATAGCCAACATATCCGGGCGGAGCACCGACCAGGCGTGCGGCTGCATGGCGCTCCATGAACTCTGACATATCAATTTTGATAAGTGCATCTTCACTACCAAACATGAATTCAGCCAGGGTACGTGCCAGCTCAGTCTTACCAACCCCCGTCGGCCCCATGAAGATGAACGATCCAATCGGACGTTTGGGATCTTTCAAACCTGCGCGTGCACGTCGTACGGCGCGGGAGACCTTCTCGATAGCCTCATTTTGAGCGATGACACGAGCATGCAAGGCATCTTCCATCTGGAGCAGACGCTGCGACTCTTCCTGAGCGATACGCATGACGGGGATACCAGTCCACATCGAAACGATCTGGGCGATTTCCTCTTCACCGACTGCGGGTTTGTCGGTGCCACGCTCACGATGCCAACCCGATTCCAGCTTGGCAATGCGATCGCGCAGCTTCACCTCGCGGTCACGCAGTTCAGCAGCCAACTCGTACTCTTGTTGCTGAATGGCGGCTTCTTTTTCGCGCAGTACCGACTCCAGTCCCTTCTTGGCCTCTTTGAGGTTAAGGGGCGCGAGTGAGTTCTGCATACGAACGCGGCTGGCCGCTTCGTCGATCAGGTCAATGGCTTTGTCAGGCATAAAGCGATCAGTGATGTAGCGACTCGCCATTTCAGTAGCAGCCTTGAGCGCCTCATCAGTAATCACCAGGCGGTGGTGTGACTCATAGCGTTCGCGTATACCTTTGAGGATTTCGAGCGTCTCCTCAAGGGTGGGTTCGCGCACAATCACTTCCTGGAAGCGGCGCTGCAAAGCGGCATCACGCTCAATGTACTTGCGATACTCATCCAGCGTAGTGGCACCAATACACTGCAATTCGCCACGAGCCAGCGCGGGTTTCAGAATGTTCGCGGCATCAACCGCTCCTTCCGCTGCCCCAGCGCCAACCAGGGTATGAACCTCATCGATAAAGATGATACAATCCTTGCTGCTGCGGATTTCCTCGATAATCTTCTTAAGACGCTCCTCGAACTCACCACGATACTTTGTGCCGGCCACCAGCGATCCGACATCGAGTGTCAGCAGTCGTTTGCCTGCTAGCGTCTCTGGGACTTCGCCAGCGACGAGACGTTGTGCCAGACCTTCAACGATGGCGGTCTTGCCAACGCCAGGCTCACCGATGAGCGCGGGATTATTCTTGTTGCGTCGAGAAAGTATTTGGATGACACGCTCGATCTCTTGATGACGACCAATGACAGGGTCCAAGGTACCAGCGCGGGCAGCGGCGGTGAGGTCAATGCCCATCTGGTCAATGGTGGGTGTCTTGGAGTGCTTTGGGTCACGCTCGTGTGGGGCACTGGATTGGCTGAGGACCTGGATCGTCTGTGTACGCACCTTTTCCAGGTTGATACCCAGGCTCTCCAGGACACCGGCGGCGATGCCTTCACCCTCACGCACTAATCCTAACAGGAGATGCTCGGTGCCGATATAGTGATGATTCAGGCGACGAGCTTCGTCAACGGCCAGCTCAATCACCTTTTTGGCACGTGGGGTGAGACCTATCTCGCCGAGTACGATGCGGTCACCACGGCCAATAATAAATTCAACGGCACTGCGAACCTTATTCAGCTCGACGCCGAGGTTACTCAATACTTTTGCCGCGACACCTTCTCCTTCGCGCACAAGGCCAAGCAGAAGATGCTCTGTCCCGATGTAATTGTGTTGGAAGCGTTGGGCCTCTTCCTGGGCAAGGCTCAAGACGCGCCTGGCCCGCTCTGTGAACTTATCAAACCTATCTTTATCGTTCACCTGTTTGTCACCCCCCTTTCAGTGGCAGAGGGTGGAACCGAGCCCTCTGTGTCGCTCAGGTAAACTACACACTTCATCATACAATACGCATTATATGGCGTCAAGGAACCCTCCTCACATCGTTGGAAAACGTGTTCGTGCCCGTCTATCCTTACCTTGAAACAGTCGACCTCCTCCTGCTATACAGTAATTTATATGCAGAAAGGAGGTCTGATGGTCATTTGTTCAGGTACAATCTACATTAGATAAGTAATGAACGTCTGCTCTTAAGATGCCTCCCCTTTGTTACCTTTACGAAAACAATTTGGTTATGGTAAGAGTATATCATTTTAGGTCGACAGAAACAAGGTATCGTATATCGTCATGTATCGTGTAGCAATATGGCAGCATACTGTGTAGTGTGCTGCCATATTGCTATGAGATACCTACTATTATTTCCTATTCGGATGTCTCGGTATCTTCTTTACTACGTTGGCGGTCGGCCCGGCGGAATGCTTCAGCCATAGCCGTTGTCTCTTCCTCAACATCCTTAGGCAAGTTACTCAGCGCTTGCCGATCACCGGCCCGCTCACGCCGTTCGTTGCGACGTGCGTTCGGTGCCGGTGTGCCACTCTCCGCCTGTGAAGGAGCAGCCTCCTGGTGTGTAGAAGTCTCTTCCAATGACAACACATTATTTGAAGCACCTTTGCCACCATTGCCCGCCTCTGATGTTTGTGGCTCTGGTGCTGACTCTTTTGTGTCAGGCTCATCAGCCTGGCGCAGACTCAGCCCCAGGCGGCGGCGTTCGGCATCGATACGCAGAATACGCAGTTGAAGCTGCAAGCCCTCATGCAGATTTTGCTTGGGGTCCATGCCGGGTGTCAATTCTGACAGATGGATGAGTCCCTCGATCCCATCTTCGATACGTGCAAAGGCACCAAATGGCGCGATCTTGGTAATCGTGCCTGTAACGACCTGGCCGGGTGTATAGCGCTGCTCCACCGTCGTCCAGGGATCGACCTCAGCGCGCTTGATGGACAAAGCAATCTTCTTCTTGTCTTTGTCAACACTCAGAACCTGTACCTCGACCTCCTGGCCGACGTGCAACACCTCACTGGGATGGTTGACGCGACTCCATGCCAATTGGCTGATATGAACCAGTCCGTCTGCCCCTCCCAGATCGACAAAGGCACCAAAATTGGCGAGGTTACTGACCACGCCATGCCGGACTTCGCCGGGTTTCAACTCATCAAGGAGTTCTTCACGGCGGCGCTGACGCCACTCCTGCACAGCCAATCGCTCAGAGAGAATCAAGCGGTTGCGCGTGCGGTTGATCTCGATGATCTTGAGGGTGAGTTCTTTGTCCTTCATGCTCTGCAGCTTTGCTGCCGTCTCCTGGCTTTCGCCGCCCGAGGCAACTTCTTCGCGCTTGAGGTTGAGGATTTGTGAGATGGGCACGAACCCACGAATGCCCGCGACGTCGACGATGAGGCCACCTTTGTTGTAGTCGATGACTCGCGCCTTGAGCAGTTCGCCGTTCCTGTATTGTTCATCGGCGATGCGCCATTGACGCTCGGCGTTGGCGCGTTTAAGCGAGAGGACCGCATGTCCATCGGGCGTTTCAGGCTGAATGACATACACGAGCACTTTGTCGTTCAGATGCAGCTCGTTGAAAGAGCCATAGCCGTTGGCCGGCAATTCTTTTGTCGAGAGCACGCCCTCAGATTTGAGGCCAATATCGACCAGAATCTCATCCTGGTCTATGCGCACGATTACGCCCTCGACTACATCGCCGCGTTTAATATTGATGGGGTTGGCAGATTCGCGTAACAACACCTCCATCTCATTGATGTCGCCCGTTTCCTCGAGGTTGTTGCTTTGACCTTCTAGGTCATTTTCTTCGAACATTGTCTGTACCCGTCCGCTCTTCAGATTTGTCGCTGGCATTGTCGAAAGGTCGCTGTGCTTTTGTACTTGCATGGGTAAAATACCCCCTTCGATCCACGGTTTTTACCTTGCCCTGTGAGAGCCTTCTCGCCACTGGTCCTGCCGGACGTGTGCTGCAGTCTCGCGTTGGATGAAATCCTGGTGAACCGGAAAGGAACACATTGACTTCACGCCTGGACCTTGGGGAGTACGCTTCTGGACATTGGCTTATCGGAGGAGGATGCTGTAGGCCGTGATCGTTTCAGTCTATTTCAGGCTTCTGCAATCTCAGACGCTCATAAGGTCGGCTATACGACTACTCTCGCCCTAAATTTCGAAAACGTTCATACGAAACGATGCAAGCAGACAGGGAAGCCCTGGCGCGAACACAAAAAACAGCCCGAACAAAGCATACCCCCACTCGATGCTCTCATTATACCAAAAGCTGCCCGCGAATGCAAGGCAAAATCTGACCTTTCAGCAGATCACCTCGATGTGTTTTTGTTTGTCACATTGTACCACAGCAATGCAAGGGGGTACTCCTACGTATCATGCGAATTTTGGGATATATGCGAATTATGTTAAAATGAAAGGCATGAATCTACAGAATAGCAGCGAAGTCATTGCGACCCTACGGCAGCGATTGGAGCCCGTAGAGTGTGCAGATGCCTTGTCCGACATACTTGAAGGCCAACATCCCCAGGCGCGCAAGGCAGCAGTCCTATTGGTGCTGTTTGACCAGGACGGTGAGATGCAGCTAGTCTTTATTCGCCGTGCCAGTACTTTGCGCGCACATAGTGGTGAAATTGCCTTCCCAGGCGGTGCTGTCGATGTCGGGGATAGCTCACCGGTCATGACGGCGCTGCGCGAAGCACAGGAGGAAATAGGACTGGACCCGGCAAGGGTGGATGTGTTGGGTGTCTTGCCGCCTGTCTTCACTGTTGTAAGCAATTTCTTGATTATGCCGTTCGTTGCCTTTCTGCCACAAGGATTGGGTACGCTGCACTTGCAGGCAAGTGAGGTCACCGAACTTATTCTTGCTCCATTACGCGGTCTTGCTAATCCGGCCATCTTACATACCGAGGAATGGACACGAGGCGGCCTGACACGCACTGTGCATTTTTATGAGTACGGCCACTACACTATTTGGGGCGCGACCGCTCGTATACTCAATGCACTTCTGGGGGTGTTGGGTGGCTGAGGTAACACATCCATTAGTCATGGTTCCCTTGATTCTTTGTGTCTATTGGTTACAATAGAATCAGAAGAAGTAAGCATCTTTAGTGCGTTCACCCTATACTGGCTGTTGTAGAGAAGCGGTTGGCCTTTGCGTGCCCTCTTGGCGGAGAAAAGCTGTGAAATTGCTTCCATCTGACGCTCATTCT
>Ga0187814_10000333_pt1 | contig 14975 bp, 11 predicted proteins | sample NC_S_4_FD_132450 | JGI IMG/M metagenome (GOLD analysis project Ga0187814, IMG submission 132450) | Wetland sediment microbial communities from Neuse River Estuary, North Carolina, USA - ASW-S_4 | ecosystem: Environmental > Aquatic > Freshwater > Wetlands > Sediment | place: USA: North Carolina... | reverse complement strand
GCGAGCGGCTCCCCTTCGGGCCCGACGACCCGGTCGTCTCTCTCCTGGAGGGCTCGACGCCGCCGACGAGCAGGCAGCTGGAGATCGTGACGGACGTCATCTCCGCCTTCTACCTGCACCTCGAGGTGGCCGACGAACCTGGGGTGCTGGCTCAGGTCGCGCACGTCCTGGCCCGCGAGGGGGTCTCGGTCAAATCGGTCGTACAACGTGGCCTAGGCGAGCAGGCCCGCCTGGTGATGGTCCTGCACGCGGTGCTCGAGTCGAGGTTCGCCGCGGCCATGGAGCAGCTCGCCGGGCTGGAGGTGCTCCGCGCACCTCCCCGCGCGATCCGCGTGCTCGAGGAGGAGTTCGGCTGAGCCGACGGCCCGGCTGAACGCCGCCGGTGGGCGAGCCCCGCCGGGGCTCGCCCACGCGGCGAATGTCACTCAGCCGGTGAAACCGGAGCTGATCTGCGGTGGCGACACGAGGTTTGAGACTTGCATTTCCGCGGTGCCTACGAAGCCGGCCCACGGGTGGGACAAGCGTGGGGTCTGACATGCTGGCGCGCGATGCCGGGAATCATCGAGCGCTATCGCGAGCGGCTCCCCTTCGGGCCCGACGACCCGGTCGTCTCTCTCCTGGAGGGCTCGACGCCGCTGCTGTTCGCGCCACGACTCTCGGGGCGTGCCGGCACGGAGGTATGGCTGAAGCTGGAAGGCGCCAACCCCACCGGGTCGTTCAAGGACCGAGGGATGACCTGTGCGGTCTCTGCCGCGGTCCGGGAGGGGGCTCAGGCGATCGTTTGCGCCTCCACGGGCAACACGGCCGCGTCAGCGGCGGCCTACGCCGCCCGAGCGGGGCTGCGCGGGGTGGTGATCGTCCCCGAGGGAAAGATCGCGACCGGGAAGCTGGCCCAGGCGCTCATGCACGGCGCGCGAGTGATCGCCCTGAGAGGCAACTTCGACAAGGCGCTCGAGCTCGTACGCGAGCTGGCGCGCCGGCATCCCATCTCCCTCGTGAATTCGGTCAACGACTTTCGGCTCGAGGGCCAGAAGACGGCCGCGTTCGAGGTCATCGAGGCGCTCGATGGGGAGCTGGACGCGCTGTGCATCCCCGTCGGCAACGCTGGGAACATCACGGCGTACTGGCGCGGTTTCAAGGAAGTCGGCCGCCGGCCGCGGATGCTCGGCTTCCAGGCGGCGGGCGCCGCCCCGCTCGTCCTGGGAACACCAGTCGAGCACCCCGAGACGGTGGCGAGCGCGATCCGGATCGGAAACCCGGCGCGGTGGGAGGACGCGATGGACGCCATGAAGAGCTCCGGCGGAACCGTTCGTGCGGTGACCGACGCGCAGATCCTCGACGCCTACCGCTTCCTCGCCTCCGGCGAGGGCGTGTTCTGCGAGCCCGCGTCGGCTGCCAGCGTCGCGGGCCTCCTCGTGCATGGCGCAGACGGAGCTCGGCGCGTCGTCTGCGTCCTCACCGGCCACGGGCTGAAGGATCCCCAGACAGCACTCGAGCAGGCCCTCCCCGTGATCGCGTGCGACCCGGAGCTCGAGGCGATCGAGGAGGCCGTGCTCGGATGACGCTTCAGCGCCGGCGGCTGGTTCGGGTGCCGGCGTCCTCGGCCAACCTCGGGCCGGGCTTCGACGTGCTGGCGGCCGCCCTCGCGCGGCACCTCGAGCTCGAAGTCCAGGAGACCGGCAGGTTCGCCGTCCACACCTCGCTGGATGTCCCGCGCGATCGCAGCAACCTCGCCGTGTGCGCGTTCGAGCGCCTGGCACCAGCGGACACGTTCGAGTTCCGCATCGAGTCCAGCATCCCGATCTCGGGCGGCCTTGGCTCGAGTGCCGCCGCGATCGTCGCCGGGCTGCTCGCCGCCGATCACATCTTCGAGCTCGATGCCGACGTGCCCGCGCTGGGGAGTGAGCTGGAGGGCCACGCCGACAATGTGGCGGCCGCGCTCTCGGGCGGATTTGTGGTGTGCGACGGGACGCAGGTGTACCGATTCGATGCACCGATGGGGCTGGAGGCGGCGCTCGTCGTGCCGCAGGACCCCGTGGCCACGCAGACCGCCCGCGCCGCGCTTCCGGATCTCGTCCCGCTGGCCGATGCGTCGTTCAACATCGCGCACACGGCCATGCTGATCCTCGGGCTCTTGAGCAGCGACTGGGATCTGATCGCCGCCGGGCTTCGTGATCGCTTGCATCAACCGGTCCGCGCCCATCTGTATCCCCGCTCGGCGGAGCTGATCGAGCGTGCTCCGGCCCTCGGCGCGCTGGGTGCGACGATCTCGGGCGCGGGCCCGGCCGTGCTGGTGTGGTGCCACTATGAGCAGACCAGCCAGGTGGTTGCTGCACTCGAGCGGGAGGCAGGCGATTGGGCGACCGTCATGCGAGCCCCGTTCGAGTCACAGGGTGCGGACGTCAGGGAGCTGTGACGCGCTCCTGGCCCATACGTCCTCGCAGCCACTCCGCGTGGCGCTCCTGGAGCTCTCGGCTCGCGCGGTGGAAGTCGACGAGCAGCCCGAGCTGCTCGTCGCGCCAGCGATCGGTTTAGGGCGCTAGCGCGGATCGCTGCCCTGCCGCCCGCGGACCGCCGGTCCGCGGTCGGCTCAGGCGCGGGCGCCGGTGAGCGAGCCTGTGAGGGACGCGAGCCTGCGGCGCGGCTCATCCATGCCCAGGCGCCGGAGCAGCTCCTCGGCGACGTTGAGGTAGTCGACGGCGAGGTCCGGCCGGTAGTCGAGGATCGACTGAGCACGCTCCGCCGATTCCGCGTATGCGATCGAGGCGCGGATCGTGATGTCCAGCAGCTTGTCCCCGAAGTGCTCGCGCAGCGAATCGAACGCCTCGCGGGAATGCCGCGTGCGCATGTCGGCGATGTTGAGGACGACCCCGAGCCATTCGAGGCCCGGATTGAGGCTTTCCCGTGCCAGCTCGATCACCTCGAGCGCCTGCTCGACTCCCTGAAGCGCGAAGTACTGCGCCTCGGCGGAGAGCAGCGCGTACTCGGAGGCCACGAGCGCGTTGACGGTGAGCAGTCCCAGCGACGGCGGGCAGTCGACCATGATCAGGTCGTACTCGCCCTTAACCTCGGCGAGCGCCTTCTTCAGCGCGAGCTCGCGTCCCATCCTCCCGCCGAGAATCAGCTCCGCCTCCGCGAGCCCGAGGTTCGCGGGAACGATTCCATCACGGACGGCGTCCTGCGGGGCGGCCCGGCCGGCGAGCACGTCCCCGATCGTGGGAGCGGCCTCAGGGTCGACGTCCAGGTAGTCGGAGAGATTGCCCTGGGGATCGAGATCCACTGCCAATACGCGTAGCTCGACGCGCCTGAAGGCGTCGGTCAGCGTGCGGACCGCGGTCGTCTTGCCGGTGCCGCCTTTCTGGGAGAGGACCGCGATCGTCGCTGCCATGTCGGCGCGACTATAGGCCAGCCGGCGCGCCGCAGGTGACCATCCCGTGCTCGGCCGCCGTCAGGCGGTCTCGGACTCGGTGGCGTGGCGGAAGCGGACGCCGGAGACCGCCGGCAGATCGACGAAGTACAGCCGGTGGCGCCCGATCACGATCTCGTCATCGTTCGCCAACGTGCTCCACTCCACGCGCTCTCCATTCACGAACACGCCGTTGAGGCTGCGATCGTCGAGCACGCGCAGGCCGTCCGGCTGGCGCACAATCAGGGCATGGCGGCGCGAGACCGTGGGATCGTCGAAGCGGATGTCGGCCGCGAGGCTGCGCCCGATTCGAGTCCACTCGCGGGCCAGCGCATAGGCGACCACGTCGCTGTCGTCCGTCTTGTACGCCAGGTACTGGCCTGGATCCGTGAGACCCTCGCGGACCTCGTCGAGCCAACCGCGGTCATCGGACTCCGGCGTCAGGTCGACGACACTGGTCTGTGCCGTCGTGAACAGAGACGCCCTCACGAATTCCGTGCCGCCGCAATTGGGGCAGGTGGGAAGTTCATCAACCGCGTCGAGCGACACGGGGTAATCGCACTCCGTGCATCGAAACGTTCCGGTCCCCGCAACGTTGCCCGACGTCCAAGCTTTCATGGGGGCCAATCTCCTTACTACGGGTGTGCAGACATGCCGAGTCGTCGGCCCGGTCTGGGGGATGATATCCACCTCGTCAAAATCTGAAAACAACTTTCTCGCAATGATTGGCGAAGGATCGAGCCGCCCCGAGAAGGACCAATCACGGACCTTTTCCCTGCAAAGAGGACTGTCTCCTGAGCCTTTGGCTCACGCAATTTTCCATTCTCCCTGCTTGAGCCGAAGATTTCTTTTGTAGTCTTTCGCACAAGGCCCCCGTCCTGACCTGGAAGGAGCAGTGGGGACCGTGGCGAATCCCGGGTGGATATGGACATTCTCGAGCATGACGCTCTGCAAGACCCCGACCGCGACATGGCGCAGCTGGAGCTCGCGCTCCTGCGGCGGGGCGTCGATCAGCGCGTGGCCGGCCGCGAGCGCTGCTCGCGTTGCCACCGCGGCCCGCTGATCGGAGAGCGGGTCTACGTGTACCGGCACGGCGCGATCCTGTGCGAGCTCTGCCGCGCGTTGCACGTCGAAGCGCCCCTCCAGTCGCGGCTCGTGCACGGACCCGCGTTCGGACACACGCTTCGCCTGCTCGAGCAGAGCGCGGCGTAGGGGACCTTCCGAGCCGGGGCGCGGGCGGGCATACAATCCTCCCGCCGTGGATCCCGTCACCGTCTCGACCACGATCGCCAGGCCGCGTGAAGAGGTGTTCGAGTATCTCGCAGACATCGCCAACCACGCGGAGTTCTCCGATCACTACATGGTCGACTGGCACCTGCTCCGAGAGGATTCGTACGGCACCGGGGCCGGCGCGAGGTTTCGAATCAAGGCCCCGCTGAGCCGCTTCTCGTGGGCGGACGCCACGATCACCGAGCTGAGCCCGCCGTACCGGATCGTGGAGAAGGGCCGCGGCGGCAAGTTCAACCGGATTCGCCGGCTGGGCACGTACACGCTGTCCCCTGGATCGGCCGGGACGACGAGGGTCGAGTACACGCTGGAGACCGTGCCGGCGCTGCTCTCCGACAGGCTGATGGAGCTGCTTGTCGGCCGTTCCTGGTTTCGTCGGCAGGGCGCCAAGGCCATGCGCCGGCTGCGCGCGATCCTGGAGGAGGATCGCGACCGGGGGCGCCGCCCGTCGGTGGCCGCGCGCTGAACGCGGCGGTGGCCGCGCGCTGAATGCGGCGGTGGCCGCGCGCTGAAGGCGGCGGTGGCCGCGCGCTGAACGCGCTGGTCGGGGCTCGGTGGCGGCCGCAGCTGCCAGGCTCACTGCGGGATAAACTTCCGCGGCCGTGAGCGCCCGTTCCGTCGCATCCCGCCGTCTGTCGATCCTGGCGGGCGCGGCTTCGCTGGTCGTCGCGCTCGGGGCATGCGGGAGGGTCAACGATCCGCCGACGAGCGAGAACGACGGGGTCTACGTCGAGGCGGGCCCGATCACCTACCAACTGCAGATCTCGCGAGAGCTCAACCAGTACGCGACCGAGGACTCTCAGTACCTGAAGGGGCTTCCCCCCGGCGCGGCGTCGCTGAGTCCCGACCAGGAGTGGTATGGCGTCTTCCTGTGGGCCAAGAACCAGACAAAGCGCTCGCAGGCGACGACCGACAGTTTCGACATCGTCGATACCGAGGGGAACAAGTACTACCCGATTCCGATCAGCCCCTCGTTGAATCCGTACGCGTGGACGGCGCAGACGCTGGCCCCGGGCGCGACCGAACCCGGGCCCGACACGGCCGCGAGCTTCGGCCCCACGCAGGGCGCCCTCCTGTTGTTCAAGCTCAACACCTCCGTTTACGACAACCGACCACTTACGCTCGAGATCCGCGGGGGGCCGAGCCAGAAGCTCTGGGGCACGATCTCGCTCGACCTCTGAGCGGACGGCTCGGCTTGCGCTCTCGCCCCTGCCGGTCGGTTCGAGCGGCCGCAGCAGATTTCATCGACGACCGACGCGTCGGACCTGGCGATCTCATTCGGATCCGCGGGCGAGGGGCTGGCGGCCTGGACGCAGGGGACCTCCGCGCCGGAGTTGATGGGTGCCACGTATCGAGCCCGGTAGGGGCGCAGGACGGCGTGGCCCACTCCGGCCGTCAGGTGCGGTGCAGACCCGCGATCAGCACCTCGCGCACCGCCGGCGCCGAAGTGCCCCCTCCGGCCCCGGCATTCGGGAACAGGGCACCCGCGACGATCCTCGGGGCGCCGACCGGCGCGTAGCCCACGAACCACGCGTCGGTGTTCTTGGGCGAATTGGCGTTGGGATTGTTCGGGTTGCCAGTGTCCACGAGCTCCGCCGTGCCGGTCTTGCCGGCCACCTGCACGCCCGGGATCTGTGCCGCGGTCCCAGTGCCGTACTCGACGACCGCTTCCATCATGCGCTGGACCAGACCAGCCACCCTCGGACTGGTGACTGGCACGAAGCGTGGCGGCTGCCCCGCAAGGAGGGTGGGGATCGGTCGCTGACCGTCCATCGCGATCGTCGCGGCGACGTCGGTCATCTCCATTGCACTCGCCTGCACCATCCCCTGGCCGATCGCCGAGGAGCCGACCGCTAGGGCGTCGCCGATCCGATTCGCGAGTGGGATCTGGCTCTCCGCGGCGCCCGGGATCGAGGGCTGCTGGTTGAAGCCGAACCGCTCCGCCATCTGCACCAGGCGCTGACCGCCGAGCTTCGCGCCGAGGGGCGCGAACACCGAGTTGCAGGAGACCGCGAACGCGTTCAGCAGGGTCCCGCCGCAAGCCTCGCCGTTCGCGTTATCAAGCGTGTATCCGTCGATCGTCGCGCTGGTGGCGATCGGAAAGACGTCGCCCAGCTTGACGATCCCGGCCTGGAGGGCCGCGGTTGAGGTGATGATCTTCATCGTCGAGCCCGGCGGCTGGACATCGGAGAACGCGATCCCAACGAGCGCCAGCAGCTGTCCGGTTCGGGGATCCATCGCCGCGATCCCGCCATAGCTTCCGCCGAGCGCATTGATCGCCGCCTGCTCTACGGCCGGGTCGATCGTGGTCGTGACGGTGTGTCCAGGCTGGGCGGGGACGCTGGCGAGGATGCGCCGTCCGGCGAGCAGCGTCCCGCCGGGGGTTCCCGCCAGCTGCGCCTGGAAGACGCGTTCCAGACCGTCGAGTCCCACCTTGGCGTCCGGGGGATAGCCCTCGGCGGCGTACGTCGCGGCCTCGTCCGCCGGAATCGGTCCGAGCACCCCGACGATCGCGGAGGCTATGCCGGGGATCGGTGAGGTGCGGGCCGGTCCCTGCGCCAGGGGCGTGCCATCCCGGGCCAGCAGCGTCCCGCGGGGACCGAGCGCCACGACACGGGTGAGCCGCTCCCCCGCCCGCAATCCTGGGAACAGCAGGGTCCCGGCAAAGTGGACGCTGGGACCAGGGCTCAGCGGCACCAACAGGGCCTCGTGGAGCTTTCCGAACAGGGTCGTGTGGGCCACCACCTGAGCGGTGATCGTGTTGCCGTGAGCACCGCCCACCCGAGCCAGGGCGAGGGAGACGAGCGTCGCGGTCTGCGCCGCATCGCGGTACTCGGTGACGAATCGCTGCTCCGTCAGCCGGAGCCGGGATGAGCGGTCTAGGAGCGAGTACATACGCGGGTAATCGCCGCGCACCCACGCCCGGACGTACTCCGTGACGAGCTGACGCTGGGCCCGACCGGGGCCACCTGCGACATACACACCCGCGGCGAACGCGGCAAGCGCCACCACTCCGAGCGGCGCGGCCCTGTGCAAGAGGCGCCGGCGGCGGTCGCTTCGCCGCGGCCCGGCCCTGTACATGCGGTTTTGCGGCCGCACCGCGACACACGGTAGAAGATGGCTCGCGCGCCGCACCGTTCTAGTCTCCCGGGAGTGACTGCGATCGACTGGTTGATCGTCGCCTTCTGTCTCCTGCTCGCGCTCTACGGCTACGCGCAGGGGTTCATCGTCGGGATCATGTCGCTGGTCGGCTTCGTCGCCGGCGCCCTGATCGGCACGCGACTCGCTCCTCTACTGCTGTCCGGCGGCTCCCACTCGCAGTACGCGCCGCTCTTCGGCCTGCTCGGCGCGCTGTTCGCTGGAGGCGTGCTCGCGAGCGGCTTCGAGGGAGTGGGTATTCATGTGCGATCGGCGTTGCGATTCCCCGGGTTGCACGCCGTCGACGGATTGCTCGGAGCGGCGCTCACCGCCTGTGTGGGGCTCGGCGTCGCCTGGATCGTCGGGGCTGTGGCGCTCCAGTCCTCTGGATCTGCGGTCCTGCGCAGGGACATACAGCGCTCCGCGATCCTCCGCGAGCTCAACCAGCTCCTCCCACCATCCGGTCCGATCCTCGACGCGCTCGCCCGGATCGATCCGCTGCCGTCGGTCAACGGTCCGGAAGCGGATGTCCCGCCCCCCGAGCGGGGGATCCTCGCCGTCCCTGCCGTGAGGGCGGCGTTTCCAAGCGTCGTCAGGGTGGTGGGGTCTGCGTGCGGGCTGGGCATCGAGGGAAGCGGCTGGGTTGCGGCCCCGGATCTCGTCGTCACCAACGCGCACGTGGTCGCGGGCGAGGCGGACACGACCGTGCAGGTTGAGGGGACCGCAACCGGCCTTCCCGCGGAGGTGGTCGACTTCGACACGCACGACGATGTCGCTGTGCTTCGGGTAGCGGGCCTCGGGGAGCGGCCGCTCCAGCTCGCCGCCAACCCCGCCACGGGGGCCTCTGTGGCGATTCTCGGCTATCCCCTGGATGGGCCGTTCGACGCCGAGCCGGGCCGGATCGGGCAGACCCAGATCGCGAGCACTGACGACGCGTACGGCAACGGGCCGGTGGAGCGGAGCATCGAGGCGTTGCGAGGGCTGGTACGTCCCGGCAACTCAGGAGGTCCGCTGGTCGATGCGGCCGGGCAGGTAGCTGGAACGGTGTTCGCGGCGATCACGGGCAGCTCCAGCTCCTCTGACGGCGACGGATTGGCCGTTCCGAACGCGATCGTCCGCGCTCAACTCGCGCGAGCGGAGCGCTCAGGCCCGGTCGGCTCCGGCCCCTGCGCCGGTTGACCGCCGGCCCGAGGCGATCACTCACGCCGGCACGAACGTGTTCACCGTGGGCGGGCGGTGGTCTGCACACCGCCCGCCCTCAGGTGCGTTGCCCCCGGGCGCCCGTAGGCGTCGTTGCGCCCCCGACATCCTCGGCCATTTGAAACACCACCTCCGGCTCCAATGCCCCCATGAGCTGTGGATGGTGGTGTGCGAGATGCCTCTCCACCGCATCGAAGAGCTCCTGATCGGACTCTCCAGCGAGACGCGCCCCGCACTCGCAGTAGGCGATCCGCCGGTGCCCTTCGTTGATGGCGGTCAAACAGACCTCCCCGTACGGTGAAGCGGAGCCTCGCTGCGCCCCGCCGGTGATGTCGATGGGTGGCCCCGATCCACGGCCGACACGATGTATTGATCGCGTAAGCGATACGTTTCCGAAACGTTTCCGTGGCCCGCGTCGGTGAGAGCACGCGTGTTCAGCTCTGCGGACGGTTGTCCGTCGAGGTCGGCGGCGTGCAGCTGGCCGAGGATCTGCGCGGGAGGCAGGTGCGCCTCCTGCTCGCCTACCTGCTGCTCAATCGCTCCCGCCACGTAGGCCGCGATGAGCTGATCGGGGCGCTTTGGCCCGAGCGCGCGCCTCAGTCCCAGGACGCGGCGCTGCGCACCCTGCTGTCGAGGCTTCGGTCGGCGGTCGGCGCGGACGCCCTCGCCGGGCGAGACGAGCTGATCCTGAACTTTCCCGAGCCCGTATGGGTCGACTTCGAGGCGGCCGGCAGCGAGCTTCAACGCGCCGTCCAGGCGCTCGAGCGCGCCGATGCGCGGGGGGCGTGGGCGGCGGCCCAGGTGCCGCTGAACATCGCCAGCCGCGGGCTTCTGCCGGGGTCCCAGGCGAGCTGGCTCGAGCCGCGTCGCCGCGAGCTCGAGGACGTCCGCCTCCAGGCGCTCGAGATCGTCGGCCGGGCCGGGCTGAGGATGGGAGGAGCCCAGCTCACCTCTGTCGAGCGCGCAGCGCGGGCTCTGATCGACGCCGAGCCATACCGCGACTCCGGCTACGTGCTGCTGATGGAGGCCCTGGCCGCGCGCGGAAACGTCGCCGAGGGGGTGCGCGTGTTCGAGCGCCTGCGAACGCTGGTGCGCGACGAGCTCGGAACCACCCCCTCGCCGGAGGCGATCGCCGCGCACGAGCGGCTCCTCCGGCCTGAGTCCCGCCCGTCCTCGCCCTCCGGCCCGGGCGGCGCCCCGCCGACCTTGATCGAGCTGCCCGCGGAGCTTCGAGCGCGGGTGCAGACCCCGCTGGTCGGCCGCCGCCGAGAGCTCGGCGAGCTGCGCCGGATGTGGGCGCTCGCGCGGGATTACGAACCCGTCTCTGACGCCGGAGGCGCGAGCGACTCAGAGCGCAGGGCGGGCCGGCTCGTCGTCCTCGCCGGCGATGCCGGCATCGGCAAGACCAGCCTCGCCGCGGAGGTGGCGCGGCGCGCTCACGAGGAGGGCGGCGTGGTGCTCGCCGGCCGGGCGCCCGAGGAGGCGCTCGTCCCCTATCAGCCATTCATCGAGGCGCTGCGACATTACTTCGCCACCGCTCCGCTCGATGAGCTGCGAGCCGCGGTGAGCGAGTACGGCCCCGAGCTCGCGCGGCTCGTTCCCGAGCTGCGCCGGCGGGTGCCCGACCTACCGCAAGCTCCCGCGGGGGAGGCCGAGGGGGAGCGCTACCGGCTGTTCGAGGCGGTGGTAGGGCTGCTGACCGCCATCTCCGCGCGAGCCCCGATCATGCTCGTGCTCGACGACCTCCACTGGGCGGGACGCCCCACGCTGCTACTGCTCCGTCACCTGGCGCGGGCGCCTGAGCCGGCGCACCTGCTGATCCTGGTCGCCTACAGGACCGAGCCGACGGCCGAGGGGCTGGTGGATGCGCTCGCCGATCTCCGGCGCGAGGGGCTTGTCTCCCAGCTCGACATCGGCGGCCTCGACGAGCGCGAGACGGCCGACCTGGTTCGCGTGCGAACGGGGGAGGCTCCCTCGCAGGCTTTCGCGCGAGCCCTCCACGAGGAGACCGAGGGCAACCCGTTCTTTATCGAGGAGATCGTTCGCCACCTCGTCGAGATGGGCGTGAGCGCCGGCGCCGCCGGCGCCTCGGAGCTGCAGCGGGTAGGTCTCCCCGAGGGGGTCGGCCAGATGATCTCTCGCCGTCTGGATCGCCTGGACCCGAAGACGATCGAGTGGCTGCGCGTCGCAGCGGTGATCGGTCGCGACTTCGACATCTCCCTGCTCGAGCAGCTCGTGTCGCTCGAAGAGGAGGAGTTCCTGGCCGCGCTCGAGGATGCGCTCGCGGCCGGACTGCTGCTCGAATCGACCGATGAGCCGGGGCGCTACAGCTTCTCCCACGAGCTGATTCGTCAGGCCCTGTACGGGGGCATGTCACAGGCGCGGCGCGCCCGGATCCACAAACGGGTCGGCGAGGCGCTCGAGCAGGCCCGTAAAGCGTCGGTCAGCGTGCTGGCGCATCACTTCACCCGCGCCGCGAGCGCCGACGACGCCGAGAAGGCGATCTCCTACGCTACCGGCGCCGGCGACAAGGCCGCGGCGATGCTCGCCCACGATCAGGCCGCCGAGCACTATGCGCGGGCGCTCGAGGTTCTGACCCGGTTCGAGCCCGACGACCTGGAACGACGCTGCAGGCTGTTGTTGCTCCTGGGGGAGGAGCGGGTTCGCGGGGGAGAGCGCGAGCTGGCGCGAAAGGTGTTCTGGGAGGCTGCGACGCTCGCGGACCGGCTTCGCGACACCGATAGTCTGGCTCGCGCCGCGATTGGGGCCTCTCAGCGGTATGTCCAGCAGCCCGGTGTCGTCGACGACGAGCTGATCGCGATGCTGGAGCGGGCGCTCGAGGCCAACAACGGCCGGGCCACGGCGGATCGGGTGCGGCTGCTGAGCCGCCTGTGCGGAGCGATCTACTACTCGGGTCAGCGGGACCGGATGGTTCCGCTGAGCGAGGAGGCCACGCGGATCGCCGACCAGCTTGACGATCCCGAGGCGCTGGCCTACGCCCGCGGTGCTCGCCGGCGGGCGCTGTGGGATCCCGAGCATCTGAAGGAGCGGCTGGCTGCGGCGACCGAAATGCTCCAGTTCGCGCGTCGCGTCGAGAACCTGGAGCTCGAGCTTCAGGCCCACGCTTGGCTCGTCCTGGACCTCCTGGAGAGCGGAGATCGCGCCGGGGTGGACGCACAGATCGCGGCGTTCACGACGGGAGCAGAGAAGCTGCGTCAGCCGCTCTACATCTGGCAGGCGATCGTGTGGCAGGCCATGAGGGCACTGCTCGAAGGTCGACTCGCACGGGCCGAGGAGCTGGCGGCAGAGGCCCTCGCGACCGGCGCGCCCGCTGACGCCGTGACCGCGGCGCAGTACTACGCAATCCAGATGCTCGCGGTCCGGCGTGAGCAGGACCGGATGGCAGAGCTCGAGGAAGCGGGGCGGAAGATGGTCGCCGCCAACCCAGCACGGCCCGCGTGGCGGGCGGCGCTGGCCACGGTGCTCTGGAAGAGCGGGAAGGCGGACGACGCGCAGGACGAACTCGATCGGCTGGCTCGTCAGGACTTCAGGGATATTCCGCGGGACGGGGATTGGATCACCACGATGGTCCTCCTCGCCGACCTGTGCGCGGACCTGCGGGACGAGCGCCGGTGCGCGCGGGCGTACGCGCTGCTGCTTCCCTTTGCGGACGTGAACGCGGTCGCGGGAATCGCGGTGGTCTGCCTGGGCTCGGTCTCGAGGCTGCTGGGAAGGCTCTCCGCGGTGCTCGGCCGCGAGCGCCAGGCGGCCAACCACTTCAAGCGCGCTCTGGATGCGCACACGCGGCTGAAGGCCCCGGTGCTCCTGGCGCAGACGCAGCTCGATTACGCCGAGGCGCTCGGACACCGTACGCGGGCCTCACGGATGATCGATGAGGCGGCGCAAGTTGCCTCCGAGCTGGGGCTGCCGGCGGTGGCGCGTCGCGCGGAGTTGGTGGCAGGAAAGCTGAGCCGCTTGCGCTGAGCGCTACCCTCCCCAAACTCGATATGGGCGAGACGCTGGTAATCGCCGAGAAGCCGTCGGTCGGGCGCGACCTGGCGCGGGTGCTTCCCGGCCAGTTCACGAAGGGCGAGGGCTTTCTCGAAGGTCCCGAGTACATCGTGACCTGGGCCGTGGGGCACCTGGTGCAGCTGGCCGAGCCCGATGAGTACGACGATCGGTTCAAGAAGTGGCGGATGGCGGATCTGCCGATCGTTCCCGAGCGCTTCAAGCTGGTGATCCGAGACGAGCGCTCCAAGAAGCAGATGAACCTGATCAAGCGGCTGCTCGCGCGAGACGACGTCGACCTGGTCGTCAACGCCTGCGACGCAGGCCGCGAGGGCGAGCTGATCTTCGCCTACCTGTACGAGAAGGCCGGCTCCAAGAAGCCGGTGAAGCGCCTGTGGCTGCACTCGATGACGACCGGCGCGATCACGGAGGCATTCGAGGAGCTGCGGCCAGGCACCGAGCTGGCGTCGCTCGAGGCCGCCGCCCGTTCGCGTTCGGAGGCGGACTGGATCGTGGGCATGAACGCCACCCGCGCGGCCACGATCCGCCTGCGCTCGGCCTTCGACGGCGCGGTCTCGCTGGGAAGGGTGCAGACACCTACGCTCGCGATCCTCGCCCGCCGGGAGGAAGAGATCCGCGCGTTCGTTCCCGAGCCGTACTGGGTGGTCGACGCGACGTTCGATCCAATCGCCGAGCCCACAGGCCGCACGTACGAGGGGCGCTACCACGCGGGGGCGAACCCTCGTTTGAAGGCGGCCGAGGAGGCCGCGGCGATCGTCGCCGCCTGCGAGGGTCAGACGGGCGAGATCACGAAGCTGGAGAAGTCAGAGCGCAAGGAGCGCCCGCCGCTGCTCTACGACCTGACCCAGCTCCAGCGAGACGCCAATGGCCGCTACGGATTCACCGCCCGCCGGACGCTGGCTGCCGCTCAGCGGCTCTACGAGGAGCACACGGCGCTGACCTACCCACGCACGAACTCGCGCTTTCTCCCGAGCGACATGATCGCCGAGATCAAGCCGATCGCGCGGCTGGTCGGCGAGCGCAGCGAATATGCCGAGGGCGCGCGATACGTTCTTGGACTCGACGTGCTGCCGCTGGGACGGGTCGTGAACGACAGCAAGGTCACCGACCACCACGCGATCATTCCCACGCGCGCCGAGCGGCACCCGGTCGAGAAGATGTCAGAGGACGACCGCCGGATCTACGACCTCGTCGTGCGAAGGTTCCTCGCCGTCTTCCATCCGGAGGCGGTGTTCGAGAACACGCGCGTGGAGACGACCGTGTCGGATCACGTGTTCCGCACCCGAGGCAAGCGAATCCTCGTGCCGGGCTGGCGCGGGGTGTACGGCGAGACCGCGGATCTCGATGACGCCGCTTCCGACAGCGACGAGGGTCGCGAGCAGCGGCTGCCAAACCTCGAGCAAGGTGAGGCTGCGGCTGTGCGCGAGGTCGCGGCAGAGGCCAAGGAGACCAAGCCTCCCCGGCGCCATACAGAGCGATCGCTACTGGACATGATGGAGACGGCCGGCAAGCTCGTCGACGACGAGGAGCTTCGCGAGGCGATGAAGGACTCCGGGATCGGAACTCCGGCCACGCGCGCGGCGATCATCGAGCGCCTGATCCAGGTTGGCTACGTCGAGCGGGAGGGGCGAGCCCTCGTCGTCACAGAGAAGGGCATGAACGTGATCCGGCTGCTGGGCGAGCACGCCCTCACCTCCCCGGGCTTGACGGGCGAATGGGAGGCCCGGCTGGCGAAGATCGAGACGGGCGAGGACTCTCGCGAGGCGTTCATGGGCGACATCGTCAAGTTCACCGAGAGCACGGTCGGCGAGCTAGACACCAAGCTCAAGGGCGTCCGGATACCGCGCGCCAACCTCGGCCCCTGTCCGATCTGCGGCCGCGACATCATCGAGAACCGCAAGGGCTATTCGTGCTG
>Ga0187814_10000332_pt1 | contig 14985 bp, 12 predicted proteins | sample NC_S_4_FD_132450 | JGI IMG/M metagenome (GOLD analysis project Ga0187814, IMG submission 132450) | Wetland sediment microbial communities from Neuse River Estuary, North Carolina, USA - ASW-S_4 | ecosystem: Environmental > Aquatic > Freshwater > Wetlands > Sediment | place: USA: North Carolina... | reverse complement strand
TTACCATCGGCACCGAGCGCGGCCCGTGCGATGCCCGTGCGCACGTAGCCGGGAAAGGCGACAGTCACCGCGAGACCGCGCTCGGACAGCTCCCCGCGCAGGACGGAGGCGAATCCGGCGAGCGCGTGCTTCGCCGCGACATAGGCCGATCGTCGCGGCGCGCCGACAAGGCCGGCGAGACTCGAGACGAAGAGGATGCCCGACGCGGGACCCGAGCCGCTCCATGAAGGGAGGGTCCGCCGTACCAAATCGACGGGCGCGTTGAAATCGAGTTCCATTATCCTGTCGAAGGCCGCGGGATCCATGTCCTCGAAGCGGCAACGCTGCGAGATGCCCGCATTGAGGACGAGAAGGGCGAAGCCTCCGGAAATCGCGAGGGCCCGCTCGACGGCCGCCGCCCTCGCGCCGCGGTCGAGGAGGTCGAAGGGGAGGATTTCGTGACCGCCGGCCTTCCCGAAAGAAAGGGAAATCGATCCGCAGTCCGACGCGACGGCCGTCAGAGCCTCGATGTTCCGTCCCGACAGCAGGAGTCGGGCGCCTTTTCGCGCCGCCGCCCTGGCGAAGGCCGCGCCGATGCCCGACGAGGCGCCGGTGATCCATACCCAACGGCTCTCGATATCCACCTTCATGGAGATAGAATAGTCGCCCTGCCGCCCCGCGTCAAAGCGTGGTCAGGCCGGAACGAGGCATCGCGGGCCGCTCCCGACGAGATCGTCGCGGCCGGCGAGGCGAAGCGCCTCCCGCACGAGCTTTCGATTCTCGGGCTTCCGGAACTGGAGAAGGGCCCGCTGCATCGCCCGCTCGCGATCGCCGCGCGCGACATGCACCCGTCCGCCTCCGAGGGGATCGATGCCCGTGCGATACATCGCCGTCGCGGCGGTTCCGGGCGTGGGATAGAAGTCCTGCACCTGATCGGGGACGAAGCCCGAGTCGCGGAGAAACTCCGCAAGTTCGATCGCCTCCGGCAGGCCGGCGCCCGGATGGGCGGAGATGAAATATGGCACCAGATACTGCCTCAATCCGGCCTCGCGGTTGAGGTCGGCGAAGAGCTTGGCGAATGCGCGATAGATTTCGAGACGAGGCTTGCCCATCAGGTCGAGGACCCCGTCGCTCGCGTGTTCGGGAGCCACCTTGAGCTGGCCGGAGACGTGATGGGCGACGATCTCGGCCAGAGCCTCCTTTCCCGACTTTTCGTCCAGCATCAGCCAATCGAAGCGGATGCCCGATCGGACGAATACCTTCTTGACGCCGGGGACCGCCCGCACCGCTCGAAGGGCTTCGAGCCAATCGGCATGGTCGGGTCGGGCCGATGGGCAAGGTTCCGGCGTCAGACAGCGGCGGTCGGGGCAGGCCCCCGACCTTTCCATTTTCGGACAGGCGGGCCTGAAGAAATTCGCCGTTGGCCCCCCGAGGTCGTGGATATAGCCTTTGAAACCGGGCGTCGCGACGAGGCCCCGCGTCTCGCGGACAAGAGAGGCCTTCGTTCGCGCCGTCACGGTACGACCTTGGTGGAGCGCGATCGCGCAGAAGGCGCAGGCGCCGAAACAGCCCCGGTTGGCCACCAGGGAAAAGCGCACTTCGGCGACGGCCGGCACCGTCCGCTCGGGGCTTGGCCGGCCGCCCTTGTCCGGTTCGTCCCTCTTCGCGAAAGGTCCGTACATGGGATGGGGTTCGCGCATGTAGGGGAATTCATAGAGTTCGTCGAGTTCCTCCCCGCCGAGGGGAAAGGCGGGGGGCTCCTGAACGACGAAGCGTCCGTCGGTGCCTTCGACCAGACGTCTCCCGCCGCGCGCCTCGGCGTTGCGCCAGACGACACGAAACGATTCGTTGAAGGCCTCCGGATCGGTCGACGCCCTTTTCCACGACGGAAGTTCGACAAAGGAGCCCTCGCCCAGGCCAGGGTCCGATCCGTACCAGGAACAGGTCCCGCGGATGCCTCGCAATGCCCTGCGGGCGGAGGCGGAATCGAGGCCTGCCCCAAGCTTGTCCCCCGCCTCCCCGGCCAGAGCGCGGAGTCTGGCCGCGGCCTCGAGAATGGCGCGCTCTCCCATGCCGTAGACGAGCAAGTCCGCCTTCGAGTCGAGGAGGATGGATTTGCGGACGCTGTCCGACCAGTAGTCGTAGTGGGCGAAGCGCCTGAGCGAGGCTTCGATTCCCCCGACGATGACCGGCACGCTCCCGCCGGCAGCGTTGGCTGTCCCGGCCATGCCCGCGAAGGCGGCCCGGCACTGCCCCGAATAGGCTATGACCGCGCGATCGGGCCGCGCGTTCTTCCTCCCTCTGATGCCCGGCCCGAGGCTGCCGTCGGAACGCAGGCAGAGCTCGGGCCTGCCTCCGGGCGCGTAGTCGTCCTCGGACCGGGGCTTCCGGTTCGCGGTCCAACTGGAAACCATGGAGTCGAGGGCCCCGGCGGATACCAGGAATGCGAGTCGCGGCCGTCCGAGAAGCCGGAACGCGCCCACGTCGTCCGGGTCCGGCCTCGCGAGGACGCCGACTCGATAGCCCCTCGACTCGAGCAGCCTGCCGATGAGGGCCGCCGCGAAACCCGGATGATCCACATAGGCGTCACCCGTGACGAAAACGAAGTCCAGGACCTCGTTTTCGAGCGACGAAGCGGGGAGGGAAAGCTCTCCGGGGAGAGCGGGAAGAAAGGGCATGAGCCGATCATATCGGGACAGGGCCTGTCGGTGAACGCCCCGAAAGCGGTCAGGCTCCCGGCGCCTCGGCTTCGGCCGGAAGCACCACCGTAAATACGGTACGTCCGGCCTCGCTCTCGAAGGCGAGCGTGCCGCCGTGATCCTCGACGATTCTCTTCGCCGTCGGGAGGCCCAGGCCGAGGCCCCCCGCGTGTCGACCCGTCGCGAAGAAGGGATCGAACACATGGTCCCGTATTTCGGCCGGAACGCCCCGGCCCGTGTCGCTCACCCGGACCACCGCGGAATTTCCGGACCTTCCGACGAAGATTTCGAGACGGCCCCTCCCCGACATCGCCTGGACGGCGTTGTCGACGAGGTTCAGCCACACCAGATCGAGCTGCTCGCGCCTGCCGCTGACCCGGAGCCCGCGATCCAGATCGGTGACGAGGACCAGATTGTTCCGCGTGGAGACCCGAAACAATCCGAGCACCTCCTCCACGCAGGTGGCCACGTTCAGGCTCGATTTCTCCCCCTCCCTGGTCTGGCCGATGTAGACCTTGAGCGCGCGGACGACGCTCGACGCCCTCTCGCTGGCGGAGTTGATGACGAGCCCGGCGTTCCTGATGTCGTTGACCGCCTCGACGACCGAAAGGATGTCGCGGGTGCGCTTGTTGCCGAGGAATTCCAGCAGCCGGGAGCCGAGGCCATGGATGTTCGCGTCGACGACCGTGTCGGCCAGGCCCTCCGGGTCCGCGAATCCCGCCTCGGCGAAACGCGCCGCGAATTCGCGCTTTCTCGCCCGGAGCAGCGAGAAATCGACGGTGTCGCCGCCCGCCATGCTTTCCGAGAGCATCTCGTCCAGGATCGCGGCGTCCACTTCGTCGATTCCGGCGAGCTGTCTGGAAATGCGGAGGATGCGCCCCTGCAGATCGTCGGCGAGAAAGCGGTTCGCCGACGCTATGGCGGCGAGGGGGCTGTTGAGCTGATGGGCTATGCCGGCGACCAGCTGCCCGAGGGCCGCGATCCGCCGCGACTCGACGACCTCGTCCTGCGCCCGGCGAAGTTCCGAGATCGTCTCGGAGAGCCGCTCGTTGGCGTCCTCAAGGTCGCGATTGGCCTCGGCGAGCTCCCGCGTGCGCTCCGCGACGGCGGATCCCAGTCCTTCCGCGTGACGTTGGATGGTGTCTGCCATCGCGTTGAATTCGCCGGCGAGCTCGCCGATTTCGTCCGGTCCCGCGTCGAGCGAGCGGGCTTCGAGGTCGCGCTCCGAGAACCGCCCGATCTCCCGCCCCAACCTCAGCACCCGCCTCGAGACGAGCCGGTCCGCCGCGACAAAGGCCAGAAAGGCGACGATCGCCCCCTCGAGCAGGGCGATGAGGGCCTGCTCGGTGATGTCGAGCCCGAGGCCGCGGAGCGAGTCCGCGCCCCGCGCGTAGACCGTGACCTCTCCGATCGTCAGATCGCGGTACTTCACCGGCGCGACGCTTCGCGCCCGTGCCGCGGAGGCGTAGCGGGCTTCCTCGGCCGGGTCGCCCGACAGGGCGGCGAGTTTCCCTCCCGTCCCGCTCCTGCCGAAGGCGGTGAAGATCGTGCCCGTGTTCTCGCGAAGGTAGATCTCGTCCATATCGCCGTCGGAGAGCTCGCTGAGCACGATCTGGTCGCAGGCCTTGTCGTCGAAGCCCCACAACGGCACTGCCAGGCTCTCGGCGAGCCTGGCGGCGGCCTTCGTCGTCCTCGCATGCAGGTTCGTCCCGAAGGCTGCCGACTTGATGCCCGCTATCGCTCCGACGAAGACGGCGACCACCAAGGCCGAAGACAGGAGCGAGTAGCGAAGTATCCGGGAACGGACGGATCGTCTCCGTCGGCCCCCCTCGACTTTCCCGACCGATCGCCTTCGCGCAACTTGTCTCTCGGCCACGCTTTTTCCCTCGTTTGTGGACCTCGCCCGGCTGGTGGTTTCAGTATACGGGGCGACGGCCGGCTGTCAAAGGGCCGGCGACCTTCTCGACCCCGGCCGGACGGACGGCTATCATGCCGCCATGCCCGCCTTCGGATCGGAACTTCCTCTTTTCTACTTCGCCGCCCTTCTCCTCGCGCTGATCTTCGTCATCGTTCTCGCCTATCGGGCCGGTCGGTCGGTCGGCAAGGCCGAGGCGGAACGGGAACTTCCGGACATCGTCGACGGGGAGCGGGCGGACGCGGTCAGGCGCTCGCGCGCCGTTCTCGGCGGGATGGCGGCCGAGCAGCTCGCCCCCTGGCTGCCGGGCTTTCCCTGGGATCCGACCGAACTTCGCTTCGTGGGCAAGCCCGTGGATTTCGTCGTGTTCCGGGGGGCCTCGAAAGGGGAGATCGAAGAAGTGGTCTTCGTCGAGGTGAAGACGGGCCGTTCGTCGCCCTCGCGCGTGGAGCGGAGCCTTCGCGACGCCGTTCTCGCCGGGAGGGTGACATGGCGGGAATGGCGGCCTTCAAGCGGCGCCGGCGGGGCTTGAAGGAGCCTCGGCTTCAGACGCGGCCATAACCGGCCCACAGCCGCGGCTTCAGCCGAGGCTTCAGCCGCGAGGCTCGATCTCCCGGATCTTGATAATCGCGAAGCGCGCATAGATCGCAAGGCCGGCAATGAAAAGGAGAGACGATCCGCCGCCGAGGACGGCCGCGAGGGCACCGATGCCGAGACCGAAGGCGATGGCGAGCCACCCGCCGAGGACGAGCGCGACGATCGAACCCAGGACGACCAAGGCGGAATTCGGGTTCTGTTTGAGCGCCGCCGTCGGATTGTCCCAGGCCAGCCGCGGCCGGGCCGTATCGATCCAGAGGCCGACGAGATTCGCGAGGGCCGAAAAGGCCGCGGCGACGAAAAGCGCGGCGACTGTCGTTCCCGGAGCGAGCCCCGCCAAGAGGCCGATCGCGACCGCCCCGACGAGGGCGCCGATCAGGGCCCAGACGAGGGCATGGACGAGTTTGGCCGCCATGAAGGCGATCGGGCTCACCGGCAGGGCGAGGACCGCGGCCAGGCTTTTCGCGTCGCGGGAGAGGGCTGTGGAGGCGACGCTCGTCGACGAGCCGAGAAAGGCTCCGAAGGCCGCCGCCGCGAGGAACGCATTTCGCGGCCCCCCCGGTCCCTCGAAAAGGAAGCGGAGCCTGGCGAGGTTGCCGCGTTGGACGAAATACCCAGCCGCGAGGATCGCGGGCATCAATACGATGATGAAAGGGCCGTTCAGGAAGAAGCGCGGTTCCCGGTTCATGAACCGCCATTCTCGGAGAAAGAGCGCGCGGAAGGCTCCATGGCGCCCGAAGCGCGATGCGATGAAGAGCTCGGAGCCGCCCGCGGCCAGCTTGCGGAGCCGCCCCTCCCCGAAGGAGATGACGCTCCGCCGCCAGATGCGACCCAAGGCCGCCACGACGAGGAAGGACAGGGCCGCGCCCAGGGCGAGAAGGCCGAGCGCGAGGCCGAGGCCGAGCGGCCATTGTCCCGCCATCGTGACCGCAAGGGACTTCCAGGCCATCCACGAAGGCGGCCACGTCGAACCGGCTTGGTTCACGACCGTTCCCGGTCCGACAAAGCCGCCCAGAGCGCGAATCGGGTCTGTCAACATAGCGAAGGAATTCTGCGTGTAGAAGTTGAAGGCAAGGGCGAAGGCGAGGCCGACGAAAGCGGATACGGCCAGGACCGCGCTCTTGTTGCGCATGAACCGGGCTAGCGACATCAGCGGCACGACGACGAGCCACGCGAGGGCGAGCGGGGGAAAGGGCAGGGCGAGAGCGACGAGGAAGCCGACGAGCCAGAAGGCGGCCGGCGGGCCTTCTTGAACGCCGAAGACGACGAGGCTCGCTCCGAAGATGAACAGCGAGAAGACCGCCTGGGAGAGCAGGACCACCGCGAATTTCGCGGCGAGGAGCTCGCCGTCCCGGAGGGGCAGCGAAAAGAGTCGAGACTCGGCCGGCGAAAGGCTGTAGCCCGACAGCATCATGATAAAGCCGAGGAAGAAGACCGTGATGCTCGCGAGGATGGCCGCGTTGAGAAGAAGAAGGTCCTGTAGTCCCCGGGGCTCGAGCGCGCGGAATTGGGACAGGTCCGAGAGGACGAGGACGAAGCCGACGTCGGCGACGAGGAAAAGGCCAAGTATCCCCGCGCCTGCGAGCTTGAGCCAATCCCCGAGGCTCCGATATTCGACCAGCGGCTTCCACCCGAAGGCCGACCGAACCTCGAGAGACAGGAGAGCCGCGAAGGCGCGCATCAGGAATCCTCGACGAGATCGAGGAAAAGCCGCTCGAGGCTTTCGGCACCGGCTTCGCCGCGGGCTCCGCCGCGGGCTTCGCCGCCGGCCGGGCTATCGGCCCCGCCGCAGGCATCGCCACGTTCCCTGTCGCCGGCCGGACTATCGGCTCGGCCGCGTGCCTCTTCGCGCAGCGTGCGGAGCTCCCCGATGGTTCCGGTGAAGAGGAGCCGGCCTCCGGCGATCACCCCGAGGCGGTCGCATATCTTCTCGGCGACCTCGAGGACATGGGTGGAGAAGAAAACGCAGCCGCCGGTCCCGGCGCGGCGCCTCATCAGGTCCTTGAGATCGAAGGCCGCCTGGGGATCGAGGCCGACCATCGGCTCGTCGAGAATCCAATTGGGAGGATCGTGCAGCAGGCTCCCGACGATGCAGAGCTTCTGCTTCATGCCCCTGCTGAAACTTCCGATGGACGAGGCGAGAACGTCGGCGATGGCGAAAAGACCGGCGAGCTCCGCGACGCGCTCCCGCCTTTGCCGCGTAGGCACTCCGTACACGTCGCCCATGAAGTCGAGGTATTCGCGGGCCTTGAGCCGATTCCAGAGTTCGGGGTCGTCGGGAACCGAGCCGCAACGGCCCTTGGCGAGGAGCGGCTCGTCTGCCAGATCGATGCCGTCGATCGTCACCCTCCCCGAGTCGGGCCCCAGCGCCCCGGTGAGAATTCTGATGGTTGTCGTCTTGCCCGCACCGTTCGGGCCGAGGAAGCCGAAGATCTCGCCGTCCCGGATCTCGAGGTCCAGCGAATCCACAGCCTTCATGCCGGTTCCGGAGAAGGTCTTCGTGATCCCCTCGAGCTTGAGCACGTCGGGCCTTCCTCAGTTTTCCCTGATGATTATTTCGACCCGGCGGTTGCGCGCCATGCCTTCCGGAGTGGAATTGTCGGCCACCGGGCTGTCCGAGCCGTAGCCCTCCACCTGGATATGGAGGGGGTCGCGGGCCCCGAGGGCGACGAGGCGGTCCGCGACGGCACGGGCCCGGGCTGTCGACAGGGCGAGCCGCCCCTCCGGCGTGCCGGCGAGCGCGGTGTAGCCGGCGACGATGATGTCGCGTTCCGGATGGGCTTTCAGCACTTCCGCGATCTTGGCTATCTTGTCCAATTCGGCGGGGGCGAGCGCCGCCGAGTCGGCGGAGAACTGCACGTCCTCGAGGCTTATCGCGACGCCCTCCGGGACGGACTGCACCGTGACGCCCTCGAGGCCACCCACGGCCTTTTCCACTTCCGCCTGCAGGGCGGTGCGGTCCATGAGCGTGGCCTCGACGAATCCCGCCTTGGCGGTGCCGCGGTATTCGATCGTGGTCCCGTCGGAAAGATCGAAGACGATCTTGAAGCGCTCCTCGTAGGACGAGGGCTGGGAATAGGCGGAATCCCACCAAATTTCCTGGTTCGAGAAGCCGGAAATCTGCACCGGATAGACTTCGGCGTATTCGCGGGGGACCGGCGGCTCGTAGAAGATCGTATAATCCGCCGAGAGCCGCTGCGTCGGGCGTCCGTCTTTCGTCTCCGGACCCTCGTACCGGTAGTCGGCGACGAAGGGTATCACGTAGGGGTCGGGGATGCCGAAACCCTGCCTGAGATCGTGCCGTTCCTCGCCGGGGGCCGTCCAGGTGTCGCCCGGCGAGAGCGGTCGGTCGGGGAAGGTCGGCACGTCGCGGACGACGGGCATGAAGAGTCCGGGGTCTATCGTGTCGACGCCGAGCCTGTCCTGCGAGTATTTCGTGTCGTAGGTGCCGGTGACGACATAGTTGGTATCGCCCTTCTGCCGCTCGGAGGTGACGAAGGTTCCGGCGAAGGTGCCCGTCTTGCCGTCGGCCGAGGCGTCGACCGTCTCGAACGCGATGCGATTCATGATTTCGGTGCTCTTGGCCAGGACATGGTTCACGTAGATGTCCTCGCTCACTTCGGAAAGGACGCGGAATTTGTCCCCCTTGTGATAGGAGTATGCGAAGACGAACGGCGCTGCCGCGGCCGCGCCTTGGGCCGCCTGGGCCGCGACGGAACTCTGGACCTGCGGCGTCGCGACGCCGTCGGCGGGCGAAGTTTGGGCGAAGGATATCCCCGCGCGAAGCGCGGCGAGGATCAGGAAGTACGCTCGGACGCTTCCGGCGGTCATGCGATCACCTCCAGGAGAAAGAAAATTCGACGGGCTTTTCCAGGACGAGGAGGTCGAGGAGGGGGATGGAGGCGGACCACGCCGAACCCTCCGTCCGTCCGCCCGAGTGCGCGACGATCTCTCCCGGCGCGGTCACGGAGACATCGACCGCGGCGGCGTCGAGCGAGGGGAGCGCATTCGTGCCGAGTATCGCCGCGAGGGCGTCGCGATACTCCGATTTCGTGTAATCTCCCCCGCCGAGGGCCGGCGGCGACAGGGCGTCGACGAGGTCGGGATCGATGCCCGGCAGCAGTGCCAGAATGTCCCGGCTCCGGTCGCGGGAAAGTCGGATCGACAGCCGGCGCGTTCCGCCCTCGGCGTCCAGGTTCACGATGCCCGCGATGTCGGGCGCGGCGAGAAGGGAACCGAGATCGGCGATCGAAGCCGTGATGGCGAGCGAGTCGGGATCGGGGCACCAGGCCGATGCCGAGGCCATGCCCTTGCGGGCGAGCAGGGCTTTGCGGACCGCGGCGGCGTCGAAAAAGGGCGTGGTGGGAGGAACGTCGGAAAGGGCGCGGAGCTTCTTCGCGACCGGTCCGGGCACCGTCACCCTGGCCGAGAGCGAGGCTGAACCGTTCGAATCCAGTTTCGCGTCGAGCCCGGCGGAGCAGGCCGAAACGAGAACGGCCAGGAATATCGCCGCCGAGGGGGTTCGCTTCGGTTTCATTTGAATCCGTAGACCGGCACGGGCTCGACCCCGTTGCGGAGAAGCACCTCGCCGAGTCTGTCGAACCGGGCCTGCGTCTCGAGTCCGAGCCGCCGGAACACCGGCTGCGACACAAGGAGGTCCTGTTTGAACTCGCGGCAGAGGGAATCGAGGCGCGCGGCCACCGAGACCGCGTCTCCGAAGATGCCTATGCTGCGCTGACCGGGCAGGCCCAGATCTCCGGCGACGATCGTGCCCGAGTGGATGCCGACGCTCACGCCGCCGAGGGCTGGCAGGGACGCCGCCCTGAGATCGTCCTGCAAGCCCGGCATGGCGCCGAAGAAATCGGCGGCCGTCGCCACCGCCTCTTCCGCCGCCTCCCTCGACCCGAGGAGGCCGAACACGGCGAGGACGGAATCGCCGGTGACGCCGACGATCTCGCCGTGGTGACGCTCGGCGACGAGACCCCACAGCGAGTAGTATCGGTTGAGGACATCGACCGCGCGCGAAGCGGTGAGGCGCGAGGCGAAACCGGTGAAATCGAGGATGTCCGCGGAGAGGACCACGACCAGTATCTCTTCGCCGAGGGCGGGACCAGGTCGCGGCGCCGGCGACGACAGGCGGTTCTCGCCGAAAAGCCCCGCGATGCGGTTGCGCAACGAAAGCACGCGAACGCGGTTCGCCAGGAGAAGGGCGGCGAAGATCGCGGCCCCGAAGGCGAAAAAGGCGTGCTGGGGGGAGAGGATGAACACGAACATCGATTTCGGGAACGACAGGATGTCGAGGGCCTTCCGGAAGCCGGCCAGATCGATGTCCCCCCTCGTCAGGGCCGCCGAAAGGCCGACCCTGAGATCGAGATAATAATATAAGAATACGTAGATCGCGACGGAGCCGATGGCGAGCATCGTTTCCGTGAGGTTCTGGACGAATCGTCCGCGGAAGGCGATCGACAGCGATTGGAACAGACCCACGTAGAAGGCCGCTCCCCAGAGGAAGAGGTTGCCCATGTCGGTGAGGATGAAGGCGCCGCTGAGGCTTCTGACGAGGGCGTAGCCGGCCGGTGTGATAAAAGAATACAGAAAACGGAGCAGGGGCGATTGCCCCTGGATCGAAAGCAGGACGATCTGGATGAGGAGGAAGGTCGTGACCATCAGGAGGGCCGTCGGAGGAAGGGCGTCCGACGAGGGTATGAGGGCGAGCATCATCACGAAGAAGACGACGAGCTGGCTCGAATAGAGAAGGAATTCCTCGACGAAACGCTTCGCGAAGAATTTCATTGCGCCTCCGCAGGCCGCCGCCGTATTTCGCGGATCGACCGATTCGAATCGCGCCATTGTATACGATAGGACGCCGCGGCGGAAAGGCGTCGGTTTTCGCTTGACGTCGCATCCTCGGGGCCGAATAATTGATCAACTTTTCACTTGCCGATCAGGAGGCACAATGAAACGACTCGCAATCCTCGCCCTCGGGTTCGCGATGGTCCTTGCCGGAGCGACCATCGCCGCCCAGAACGTCCTTGTCTACGGAACGACCGACAAGGTCACCGACATGGACCCCGCCAGCGCCTACGATTTCCACACATGGGAAATCTTCCAGAACATCGACAAAGGCCTGCTCACCTACACGCCCGGCACGACGGACATCGTCCCCGGCCTCGCCGAGAGCTACACGGTCAACGCCGACGGCACCGAGTACACTTTCAAACTCAGGCCGGGACTCAAGTTCACCGATGGCACCGATTTCGATGCCAACTCGGTGAAATGGAGCGTCGATCGCGTCATCAAGCTTAACGGCGATCCTTCGTGGCTCGTCACGACCTTCGTCAAGGAAGTCCAGGTCGTCGATCCCCTCACCGTCAAGTTCATACTTAAGGCGCCGACCGGCTTCTTCCCCGCCCTCGTGGCCGGCGATCCCGTCTACTTCCCGATCAGCCCCAACGTCTATCCCGTCGACAAGATCGTCCACGATCCTTCCGAGCTCCCCGGCGGAGCCCTCGTCGGTCTCGGACCCTACAAGGTCACCTCGTTCAAGCGCGACGAGGAAGTCGTTCTCGAAGCGAACCCCGGCTACTACGGCAAGCAGCCCCCGATCAAGAAGATCATGATCAAGTACTTCGCCGACGCGACGACCATGCGCCTCGCCATCGAAAAAGGCGACATCGACGTGGCCTTCAAGACGCTCAATCCTTCCGATATCACCGATCTCGCCAAGGCCGGCAAACTCACCTACGAGAAGCTCCCCGGCGCCCAGATCCGCTTCCTCAACTTCAACTGCGACGTCAGCGTCTTCAAGGACAAGACTCTTCGCCAGGCCGTCGCCGCGCTCATCAACAGGGACCAGATCAACCAGAAGGTGTTCCTCGGCCAGCAGGCCCCCCTCTACTCGATGATCCCCATCGGCATGAGCTACCACACCGACAACTTCAAGACGGTCTACGGCGAAAAGGGTAATGTCGCCAAGGCCGAGGCGCTTCTCAAGAAGGCCGGCTACTCCAAGTCCAATCCCCTCGCCTTCGACCTGTGGTATACCACCAGCCACTACGGCGATACCGAAATCAACGTCGCCGAAGTCGTGAAGTCGCAGCTCGAGCGCACGCCGATGATCAAGGTCACGCTGAAGAGCGCCGAGTGGGCCACCTACAAGCAGCAGTTCAACAACAAGCAGATGGCGGCTTTCTTCCTCGGTTGGTATCCCGACTATCTCGATCCGGACGATTACACCGCGGCCTTCGCCCAGACCGACGGATCCGCCGGAGAAGGTATCTTCTTCTCGAACAAGGACTGGGACGCTCTCTTCCAGAAAGAGCAGCAGACCACGAGCGAGAAGGTCCGGGCCGATGTCTTCGCTCAGGTCCAGAAGATGTGGACCGACGAAGTTCCCTGCATTCCCCTCTTCCAGGGCAACCTCAACGTCTTCACGAAGAAGAATGTGATCGGCGTCAAGATCGGTCCGACCCTCATCTTCAACTACGACAACGTGTCCTTCAAGTAAGAGCAGTCGGCGCCGGCAGCCGGCGTGACATCAACCCCGCGGGTGACCGCGGGGTTTTTTTATGGGGTACGCCAGGCATCTGTTGGCAAGGAATGTGCCGGCCGCTTCCGGGCCGCGCCGATTCAGGGTGGCGATGCCGGCCTACTTTTCGACCTTCTGCTCCTGCCCTTTCTTCCAATGAAGAAAGGTCTGCCTCGCCGAAAGGATCGCCAAGCCCAGGACAACCAGATCGTCGATCATGTCCCGCCTCCTGTTGACCATGACGACTACCGCCACGACCAGCGTGATGAGCCACGGGACCCCCATCGAAATGAAAGCCGCTTTACGGTCGGTCACGATGCCCCCTTTGCAGTTCTTCGAAAGGATCGACTTGAACGCGACTATTCACCCGCTCCGCGATAGCCCCGCATGAACCAGGGCGTCTCGGTCCCCGTGAGAAGCTGGAGCCGCGATCCCAATTGCTCTGAGTGATGCTGGATGTGGCGTGCGTTGTAGATGTGGAGTTCCATCCGCGAACCCTTGCGGAAAGATATTCCCGACCTGCCCCTGAGGGATTCGGCGGTCTCCGACTGCATCACGGATTCCAGTTTCCGCCTGCAATGCGCGTAGTAGTCGGCGCAGAACTGCCGGTCGTAGAGCCGCCGCACCCTTTTGTCTTCGATTTCTCCGTAATCGGCGAATACATCCCTGTGCTCGACATGGAAGGTTTGATCCCTGAAGGGAATCGAGTCCTTCCCGAGATAGAGATCCGTGTACAAGAGCGTGTGGAACACCACTTGGCAAAACGGCGACTCTCCCGGCGGACTTTCCCACTCGGAAACGGGGCAGGAATCGATGCAGTATCTCAGGGTTGCGAGCGCGGCTTCCAACTGCATAGTCAGGGCGTTCCTGATTATTTCGGCGAAAGCGGCGTCGTTCATGGCAGCTCTCCAGCATCGCATTCTCTCTCGCGGCGCGCGAGGGTCCGGATCCGACCGGGATCGCGTAATCCGCCTCGCGCCTGCGCGGCAACCCAGGGAGAGAGTATCGCTCAAATCGCCGGAATGGAAGCCGCCATCGCGCAGCTTCGGCGCCCGCCGATCCTCTTGCCTGAAACCGTCCCGCGACCGATCCGACGGCGAAAAAAAAGGGCGCCCCGTAGCGAGGCGCCCTTTCCGAATCCGTCGGGATCGATTCGACGCTCCGTAGGGAGCGCCGTCGAAAGCGCCCGCCGTCTACAGAATGTGATCGAGGAAGCGTTTGGTCCGCTCCTCTTTCGGGGTCGAAAACAGTTTGCTGGGATGCCCGACCTCGACGATCAGGCCGTCGTCCATGAAAACCACGCGATGCGCCGCGGCCCGGGCGAAACCCATCTCGTGCGAGACGACCATCATGGTCATGCCTTCCTTCGCGAGGTCGAGCATGACGTCCAGGACTTCCTTGATCATCTCAGGGTCGAGCGCGCTCGTCGGCTCGTCGAAAAGCATGATCTTTGGCTGCATCGCCAGGGCCCTGGCAATGGCCACGCGCTGCTGCTGTCCCCCCGAAAGCTGGTCGGGATAGGATTCGGCCTTGTCGGCCAGACCTACGCGGGCGAGGAGGGCCTTGGCGCGCTCTTCGACCGTGGCCTTCGACTCGTGGAGGACGGCGAGGGGGGCAAGCGCGATATTCTGCGCGGCCGTGAGGTGGGGAAAGAGGTTGAAGCTCTGGAAGACCATGCCGACCTCTTCGCGGATCTTGCGGATGTTCGCGTGGGGGCTGGTGACGCAGTCCTCCTCGACCCAGATCTCGCCTTCGTCGAGGTGTTCCAGCCTGTTCACGCAGCGCAGCAGCGTGCTCTTTCCCGAGCCCGAAGGCCCGATGACGAGGACCACCTCGCCCTTGCCGATCTCGAGGTCGACGCCCTTCAAGGCCTGGACGTGCCCGAAATACTTCCGGGCGTTTTTGATCCTAATTATGTCGTTTGCCATGGGTCCTCAGCCTCTTTTCCATGATCCCCACGAGGCGCGAGAAGAAGAGCGTCATGATGAGGTAGATGAGTGCCACGACGGTGAACGACTGCAGGTAGTTGAAGGTCGTCGAGGCGTATTCCCTGCCGCGACGGAGCAGGTCCGAGACGGCGAGGATCGAAACGAGCGAAGAATCCTTGAGCAGGGCTATGGATTCGTTGCCGATGGGGGGGAGGATTATTTTCACGGTCTGGGGAAGGACCACGCGCCACAACGCCTGTGTCCGCGACATGCCGAGGGCGAGCGCCGCCTCCATCTGTCCCTTGGGAATGGACTGGATGCCGGCCCGGAAAATCTCGC
>Ga0187814_10000331_pt1 | contig 14990 bp, 13 predicted proteins | sample NC_S_4_FD_132450 | JGI IMG/M metagenome (GOLD analysis project Ga0187814, IMG submission 132450) | Wetland sediment microbial communities from Neuse River Estuary, North Carolina, USA - ASW-S_4 | ecosystem: Environmental > Aquatic > Freshwater > Wetlands > Sediment | place: USA: North Carolina... | reverse complement strand
GGCTCCCTTCTGGTGCGGCTCTCCGTTTCGGCGGGGCCGAGGGTCTTTCTTCTTTCGGCGTGTGCCGCCCGGACCCTCGATTCCGGCCCCGGCGCCGCGAGACGGTGCTCGATCGCGCGGGCCTCCATGCGCGATCTGAGCCGTCGCCACATGACCTGCATGTAAAGGTCGCCGCTCACTGAATAGCTGTAGCTCGTCGTGAGAATGCCGGAGACCTCGCTCAGAATTTCGTCGTCGCTGGACCCTCTGAGGCGCCCCATCTTGACCGCCCGGAATATCTCGTAGTGGCTCGTCCCGTACTTTCGCGCGTAGAGGAACACAAGGCGATCGAAGGCTGGGTCCCGGACCTGGTTCCAGTACTTCGCGCAGAAAACGAGCACCCTGTCCTCGCGCCTGCGCAGGGAATCGGGGATCTCGACGCGCCCCCGCTCCTGGGCGCTGAATTTTATCTTTGCGGGGTCGAAATAGTGGCTGTGGGCCCGCGCCTGGGCCTTCGCCCTCAGCTCGTGCTCCGCGCTCATGGCGACGAAGTCATACCGCTCTTCGCGGACCCACGAAGAAGCCGAGCCTGAGCGCGAGGAGAGCGCGGCTCGCCTCCTCTGCTCGATGGCCTCGCTGCGGGCGATGAAATCGTAGTCCGCGGGGGAGTCGGCGCGGGCCACGGCGTCGTATTCTCGCACGAGCTCAAGTGCCCGACCGCAGAGCAGGCTTCGATGATTCAGGAGTCGGGAGAACTCCTCGTATCGCGCGAGCTGCGTGAGCGCGGCCTCGGTGTCTCCGCCGAAGCGAGTGAGCACGGACTCCACGGCCTTAAGCGCGGTGAAAGCGTCGGAAAGCTCCGCGCGCTCGAGGTGGGAAACGATGAGGTCTATATTGGCCGCTATGCGCCGCGCTAGCTTGTCGCCGAGCTCCAATATGAGGCTGTCCTGGTAGGAGGCGTATCGAGGGTCGCGCTCGCGATAGAGCCGGAGGAGCGCGACGCGGGCCGAGTCGTCCGGGTACCGGACGCGGAGCCGCCCGTTGTACACGTCCAACGCTTCCGCGAGCCGGCGATCCCTTCTGAGCTCGAAATAACGTTCGATATCGGGATCGCCCCCGTAGCGGAGGTCGGGAAAGACGCGCCGTATTAACTCGCGTTTTATCTCAGGCTTGAGCGCGTCCATCGCGTGGATTATACGCGTCTCTCGTATTGTGGACAATATAAAAGCAGCGCGGCTTTCGCCGCGCTGCTTCGCGTCGCCGCACGGAGGACTACTGGAGGAGCTGCATGACCTGTTGTGTCTTCTGGTTCGCCTGGGCGAGCATGGCGTTGCCGGCCTGAGCGAGAATGCGGTTCTTCGTGTAGTCGACCATCTCCTGGGCCATATCGGTATCCCGGATGCGGCTTTCGGCGGCCTGCATATTCTCGGCGCCGACGTCGATGCCGCGAATCGCGTGCTCAAGACGGTTCTGGTAGGCGCCGAGGTCGGCGCGCTGCTTGTTGATTATCTTGAGCGCCGCGTCGAGAGTGCCGATGGCGCGGTTGGAACCGTCCGGCGACTCGAGCGAAAGGATCGAGTTGTCGCCGACATTCCGCACGCCGAGGGCCTTGGCAGTCATGGTCCCGATGAAGACCTGCACCCGCTGGTCCATGTTGGCGCCGATATGGAACCACATGGAGCCGGTAACTGTGTTCTCGCCTGTCTGGCGGGCGAAGCGCCCCGTCAGAAGGTTGAGCCCGTTGAACTGCGCGTGGCTGGCGATCCTGTCCAATTCGCTGACGAGCTGGCTGGTCTCGACCTGGATCTGCATCCTGTCCTCGCTGGTGTAGATGCCGTTCGACGCCTGCACCGCGAGCTCCCTGAGCCGCTGGATGATGTCCTGCGACTCCTGGAGATAGCCCTCCGTCACCTGGATGAACGAGATACCGTCCTGCGCGTTCTTCGACGCCCTCTCGAGTCCGCGAATCTGCGACCGCATTTTCTCCGAAACGGCGAGCCCTGAGGCGTCGTCTCCTGCGCGGTTGATGCGCATTCCCGAGGACAGTTTCTCCATCGACTTGTCGACCGCTAGATTGGTGCTTCTGAGCGAACGATCCGCGAACATGGCGCTGAGATTGTGATTGATGATCATGGCCTTACTCCTTTCCTGGCTAGGGACGGCCTCATGGCCGTCTTTGGCATCCGTGCCGGCTGCATACTGCGCCGGTCCCGCGTACGTCCTCCCGCGCATCCTTCCGCGGCGTCGACGCTGGGGAAGCCCGACCCCGGCGATCGCGCCGCCTGGATCGAACCTCTTACATCCCAGTATCGGAACCTGCGGTCCGTACTTAAGGGAAAGCGCATCCGAGTTTGCGGGATGCGGCCGCTTGAGGAATTGGAGCTTTCGTGGTACAGTCTCTTCGCGTTGCGACCCTCCGACAGACGAGAGAAATCCTCGAAGCCCACGTTACCCTCGACTATGAGCGGCTCGACAGGAGATTGAGCGCATGAGCTACTCCGGAAGCCCCGAAGGGAATGCCCTGCCTTTGGGCCCGTTCCATTCCGTCAGACTCGACGCTGGAAAGTGCGTTGGGTGCACCACATGCGCGGAAAGGTGCCCCACTCAGGCGATACGACTGCGCGACGGCCGCGCCACCATAGGCGCGGAACGCTGCATCGACTGCGGCGAATGCATACGCGCCTGTCCTCATGGAGCGGCATGGGCCGCCTCCGACAGGCTTTCGCTCATCGGGCGATACTCCCACAAAGTCGCAATGCCCGCGCCGGCTCTCTATGGCCAGTTCAAAGAATTGCCGAGCGTCGATCGCGTGCTTTCGGGGCTGCTCGAGCTCGGCTTCGATGAGGTATTCGAAGTCGCCGAGGCGGCGGAGCTCGTCAGCGGCGCGACGATGGAGCTGCTTCGGCGAAGCGGCGCGGAGGCTGCGCTCCCCCGGCCCCTGATTTCGAGCGCCTGCCCAGCCGTGGTCCGCATCATTCGGCTGCGTTTTCCGAGCCTCATCCGCCACCTCGTGCCGCTCATACCTCCGATGGAGGCCGCGGCGAGGATCGTGAAGGAAACGCTCCATCGCGGCGAGGAGGGGGTCGGCGTTTTCTTCATAACCCCCTGCGCGGGGAAGGTGACGGTGACCCAGGCGCCGCTCGGCTATTCCGCCTCGGCGATCGACGGCGTCCTGGGCTTCAAGGACATTTACGAGCCGCTCCGCAAGGCCCTGGCGAGAGCGCCGGAGCGCAGGCTCGCCCGGGCCGGCAGGATCGGGCTCGAGTGGGCGAGAACCGAGGGGGAGAGCGGAGACAGAGCGCGGCTGGAATCGTTGTCGGTGGACGGCATCGGCAATGTCATCGGCGTCCTTAAGGCCCTTGAGAAGGGCGAGCTGGACGACTTTCAGTATGTCGAGGCGCTGGCCTGCCCCGCGGGCTGCGTAGGCGGCCCTCTCGCCGTGGAGAATCCCTATGTGGCGCGGGCGAGGATGAGAAAGCTTGAAGATGCCGCGCCGCCCTTCCCGCCACGGCGCCGCTCGTTCGACCAGGTGCCGCCGCTCGAATGGACCGAAGCCCTCGATCTCCAGGCAAGGCACATGGCGCACGCAGACGCGCCGGCCGCACTGGCGGTTCTGGAAGGCTAGCTAGGCCTGCCTCGCATCGACGAGGCCGTCGAGCGCAAATCCACTCTTGGTGGTATTCCGCGATGAGGACTCGCCGCCCTGGCGGGCTCCCCCTCCCCGCGCCGCAAAGGCCTGTTCAAGAAGAATATCCGTCTCTCCGGCGAAGCCCGCTCGCGAAAAACTGTACAGGAGGCGATAACCGTCGCGCAGCCGCCGCGCTACGAGCGTGCGAAGCATCCGATCCCGCTCCACGACCGATTGGAATCGGTGCAGGCGTTCCCGCTCGCGGCCCATGCCGACGCGCCACGCGGCGCAGAGCGCGAAGGGCGCGTCGAGAAGCTGCTGGCGATCGTGGATGGTGTAGTAGTGGAGCCGTCCATCCTTGCCGCTTTTGATCAGGGTGATAATCATGGGCATCTATCCTATCGGCGCGGCGATCGACGCCCTTGATCGGGCCCGCGCAATAAAAAGGGGAGCCGACGAATGCAACCTCGTACGGCTCCCCACTCTTTGCATACAGCGCGCATCGGGCCTTCCTACGGCCCTTGTGGCAGCGCGGAGCAAAATGCTTTGAAAAAAGCATTCTCGAGCCCTACGGGCTCGACCCATCCCTTGCGTACCCGGCGGCGCGGCAACCGCACGCTCCCGTCGGGATTTACGCTTTCGGGCGTAGGCTCCGGGGCTCCAATTGACCCCGTGAAGGCTCGTCCGAATCATGGCCGGTTCCCTCGGCTTCAAAAACCCACACAAACGAAACAAGAAGAAGAACCCGAAAAGAAACTGAACCTAGCTAGCCGAGGCCGGCCCGGAACCCTCAGGCGGAGCTTCCATAAAAGGACCTCCTCACCGAATCGTTCCAGCCTCTCGGGGCCTCTAGGGCACCGGAGGTTCCACCGGTCAGTATCTATCTACAAACTACTTCTAGCGGTTCGAAAATCAAGCGCTAAAATGGAATCTTTTAGTATTTTCTAGTCGTCCTTTCCAGCCCACGAGGCATGGCTAATGCTAGACCGCCGGCACCGAAGGATCGCCGGGCTTAGGGTTCCGCAGGGGATATGTTCTGAGCCGCCTGCGGTTGATCACTCTTACGCGCCTTTCGATTTGACAAGGCGCGTAAAGGACACTATAGTGATTATCCAACGCAAAATCGCCTTATCGTTGAAATTGATAGAAAGATTTACCGTATTTCGCGGCGGTCGAGTCCGCGCCGTGGGCAGTCTGTAAGGGGTTCGTCGTTGAACAAGCGAGATTTTCCGCGCGTACATTTCTATGATCAAGACTTCGTGGAGATCTACGATCGGACCTGGGCGTGGATTGCCGATTGCTGGGCAAACGGAGCTTCCGGGACTCCGATCGAGAAGATAAAGTTCTTTCAGTATCCGCCGGAGCCGACCATCGATCTCATGGAGGCCGTTTTCTCCTCGTTTTTTCTCGTCTACTCAAACCGAATTTTCGCGGCCTCCAGCGGGCTCGACGCTCTGTACGCCCTGCAGGAGCCCAGTGGAGCCATCCGCTCGCGGTACAATGCGCAGACCGCCAAGCCCATCCTTGCGAAAGACAATCCCGAAGGACTCGGGCTGCCCCTCTTCGCCTGGGCCGAGTACAACCTCTACCATAAGACTGCCAACAAGAAGCGCGTAAAGGACGTCATGCCCGTGCTTCAAAAGCACTGGGCCTGGATGGAGACGACTTTTCGGCGGGACAACGGGCTCTATGCGGTGCCCGTCGCGGCCACTGGCATGGAGAACTCGCCCCGGGGGCGCGCGCTCTATCTCGCGGATTTCAACGCCGCGATGGCTATGAATGCCCTCTACCTTTCCGCCCTCGGCGACATTCTCAACGACAAGGAAGTCTCGTTCCAGTTCAAGCGAAACTACTTCTCGCTCAAAACGCGGGTGAACTCGAAGATGTGGGACCTCGAGGACGGTTTTTATTACGACCTCGACGCAAACGAACATCAGGTGAAGACCAAGACTATCGGAGGCTACTGGCCGCTTTTGGCCGAGATACCCAACGAAGAGCGGGCGGAGCGGATGATCGCTCATCTCAAGGACGCCACCGTGTTCGGAACCGAGCACCCCTTCCCCACTCTTTCCGCAGATCACCCGGACTACGACAAGAGGGGCGAGGGCTACCGCGGCTCGGTGGTTCCGCCCTTCACCTACATGGTCATCAAGGGTCTTGAAAAGTACAACCAGTACGAACTCGCGCGCGACTGCGCCATACGCCATCTCTACTTCGTGCTCGATTCGATGCATCAAAACGGCGAGGAGAAGGAGCACAACAACCACCATTCGGCGGAGCCGAAGCCGACTGTGTGGGAGGCCTACCAGCCGCAGAACGAGGGGAAGGCGTCGTGGGACGAGAGGCCCGGATGGCCGCGCCCCCAGCTGCTCGCGTATACGGGCCTTTCGACTGTTGCGCTCATGATCGAAAACATCGTCGGCCTCTACATTTCCCTGCCGCGCAAGACTGTCGATTGGATCATCCCGAATCTCGAGATCATGGGCATCGAGAACCTCTCGCTCAAGCGCAACCTCGTCACCATCCTCTCCAACAAGTCGGGGAGGGGCTGGGAGATCCACATGGAGAGCGAGAAGCTCTACTACTTCACCATCAACGTGCTCGGCAAGAAGAAGAAGACGCTTCCCATCCCTTCGGGCAAGTGCTCGATGCTGATCGACAAAATCTAAGGTTTCGTCACCTCATTCGGCGCACTAGTCCCCCAGTATGACGCGGATGCTCCCCATCATGGCAAAGCCGTTGACCTCCACGAAGGGCCTGCCCGCTTGGACCCGATGCTCGACTCCTCGGTCGGCGCGCGCCTCGCCCATGAAGGGGAAGGCGTTCACGTTGACCGGCAGGCCCCGGGGAACGATGATTTGCATCTCGCCCATGAAGATGAAGGCGTCGATCTTGAGCCTGCCTGGCGGGAGAGCCGTATCGCGGAGGTCGAGCTTCGTGCTGCCCATGACGGTCAAGGCGCTGACCTGGTCTGCGGAGAGCCAATCGCCCGTGAGGTTGCGCTCGCCCATGACGCAGGCGAGGCTCGACGAGCCCGAGATGCGGGCGTCGATGCGGTTGGTAAGAGCGGCGGCGGAAGGGCGAGCGGCTACGGTCGCGCGCTCGCCGGACCTAAGCTCGCTGTTTTGCAGCCCGGCAACGGCCCGGTCGAGCTCGGAATCGTCGCGCGCGTTTTGGGCCATGACGACCCTGGACTCGTAGTCCTCCATGAAGATCTGATCGGCTGCGAAGGCTTCCGTGAGGCGGTCCAAGACCTGTTGCCGCCTGTCCTCGAGATACTCACCGCTCATTGCCATAGGGTTCTCCTTGTTCGCGATGCGTTGCTGCAGGACGGGCCCGCGCTGTTGGCGGCGCTCCGTCCGATCCGAACGTTTCCGGCTCGCTTAAGGTACTGCTTTTATTCCCTTTGAGGGCAGGGCCGAGCTGCGAGACCATCATCCCGGCCAGCATAAGAAAGCCCCCGCCCGCCAGGCGCCAGGTCAGGGCCTCGGAGAGCAGCACGACGCCGCCCAACCCGGCGAAGAGAGACTCCATCGAGAGGATGATGGACGCATGCGCCGGATGGGCGCTCTTTTGGGCGACGATCTGGAGCGTGTAGGCGACTCCGATCGAGAAGAGGCCGCCGTAAAGGATGGGCAGAGCAGCCGCGACGGTTCCCGCAAAGGGATTCGGCTCCGCAAGAAGGGCGCCCGCGAGGCTCCAGATTGAGCAGACGGCGAATTGTCCTGCCGCGAGCTCGAGCGCGTCCATGACTGCCGCGAAGCGGCCGACAAGGAGGATGTGGACGGCCCAAAACAACGCCCCGATGAGCTCGAGCAGATCGCCCGTCTTCATGACCAGGGTCCCGCTCACGCTGAGCACGTAGAGGCCTGCGAGCGCGAGGAGGGCGCCGATCCAAATGCCGGCTCCGTAGAGGGTGCCCGAGGAACGGCGGAACAGAAATCCGATTATCGGCACGAGAACGACGTAGAGGCTCGTGATGAATCCGGCGTTTCCCGCAGTCGTGGTGACGATGCCCACCTGTTGGAGACTTGCTCCGCAGAAGAGCACCGTTCCCGCGGCGAGAATGCGCAGGGCCTTGCCGCCGGAGTCCAGCGTCCGGACGCTGGAAGAACGCGATCGTCGCCCGAGGAGAATGAGGGGGAGCAGAGAGGCGGCTCCGAGCGCGAAGCGGACGGCGTTGAAGGCGAAGGGGCCGATGGAGGCCATGCCGCTGCGCTGGGCCACGAAGGCGAAGCCCCATATCATGGCGGTCAGGAGAAGAAGACCGTCGGCTTTGAGCGCCGTCCCTTTCTGGTGCATCGTCCTCGAAGACTATCCGCGCTCACAGGCCGCGGCAAGAGGAGGAGAGCCTGTTGCAGCTTCGTGCCGCAGCGCGTTACTCTCATTGCATGGGCGAAAGGCTTATCGGCCTCATCTCTGCGATCGTTCCCTTCCGCTACCTGCGGGGCGAAGAACTCAGGGCCTTGATAGAAGACTCCCGGGAGCAGGTCTATACTCCGGGGGAGGTCCTGATCGAGCAGGGGGACTCGGCCTCCGACGAAGTCTTCGTCCTCGTCTCGGGCTCGGTGGAGTCCGTCGACACCTCGCGTCTTCCTCCTTTTCGAATGAACGTCATCGAGGCCGGCTCGTATTTCGGGGAGCGTTCCTCGCTCTTCGGCCATCCCAGGCTTTTTGAGATGCGAGCCCTCGAGCGCTCCACGTGCCTTGTCATCCCGGGCCGGCGATTTCTGCGTCTCCTCTCCGATTCCCGGTCCTTCGCGCAGGCCTTCGGAGTCAAATTGCGCGAGGGCCTCGGCTTGTTCGAAGCCTTCGATCGCTTCAACGCCGAAGTCCTGCGCTCCGTCGCGGTCGGCAACATCGACATACGCCGCCTCGTGGAGCACTACAAGGCCATCCAGCCGGCCCTCCACCCTCTCGCTGCCGACGACTCGCGGATCGACTGGGGGGCGCTCGCCTACGCGGTGCGTCGGCTCCCCGAGAATCTGACACGGACCTTTGTCTTCCTCCTCACGGACAACCTGCCCACCGTCTACGCGAGCCCGGAAAAGCTCTTCCCCTTCGTGCCGACCGAGGCGCGCCACCGTTTCGTCTACGAGATGATGAGCGGCAAGGACATGGTGCTCATCCGGGACGGCCTCTCCGACCTCCTCGATTTTGTGAGCTGCCTCTGCATTTTCGCCGTCGAAGCTCGGAAGATCCGCTACCGCTTGAACCACCCCGACCTCCTCGTGAGCCTCGTCGAATCGGCTTCGGCCGAGCGCGCGGATGCGCAGCCCGCGAGTTTTCCCTTCGACGAAAAAGAATGGAAGGAGCTCAGGCGCATATGGCCCTCCGACGCTCCCGCGAGGATCAGGGATGTCGTCTTCCACCGCCAGGCCTTTTCCATCGACGTGCGCAAGCAGGTCAATAACTATAACGGGCGCCTGGCCGAGCTCTGGGCAAGCCAGGTCGGAGCTGCCGCGGAGCGGCTGACGGGGGTGCGGCCGAGCGATTTTCCCGAGGAGATCGAGGTGCACATCGTCTCCTCGAATACCCATTCAGTTTCCAATTGCCTCAACCCCTTTTTCGCGAAATACAAGGACGCTATTCTCTCCTGGGCCGATTCCGAGGGGCTTCGCGAGGGCGGCTGGAATGAAAGCTTCGACGAGGTCTACCACCACTCGCGCCGGTGGCTCGGCGCTTTTCCCCAGCGCGGCGGGGAGCTCGAAGAAATGGAGAGCGAGTGCGGCATCGTCCGCCTCCCCGAGACCGTCACCACCGGCATACAGGTTCAGCTCATCGATGCCGCCGGAGTCTGCGACCGGGCCGCAGATCCCTGGGTGCGGAGCCTCCGCTGCCCGGAGCGCGCGCTCATCGTCAACATCGACTACGCCTTCGGCCAGCAGGCCGAGGAGATAATGCGAAGCCTCCTTCTCCTTTTTGGGCGCAACGTGCGCAGCATCAACGTGCTCGGCAAGGCCGGTTCGCTCGTGGGCGCCCGCGGCGACATACTCCTGCCGACCGCCTTCGTCGAACAGGCGAACGATGCGTTCCAGCCCCTCCCCGGCGAGGGCGAGGAGGTGATCGCGAGGCTCGAGCGCGCGGTGCCCGGCCGCTCCGTGCATCCGGGGCCGCTCCTGACAGTCGGGGGAACCATTCTGCAGAATCGCGACATGCTCCAGTTCTACCGCAGGATATGGGGATGCATCGGGCTCGAGATGGAGGGCATATGGTACCTGCGCGCCCTCCTCGAAGCCGAGGAGCTCGGCGTCCTGCGGCCGGGGGTGCGGTCACGCTTCCTATACTACGTTAGCGACATGCCCCTGGCCTCGGGTCAGAATCTTTCCGAGAGGCTGAGCCCGCTGGAGGGGATTCCGCCTCTCTATGCGATAACGCGCGAAGTCCTGTCGGGGCTGTTCGGCGCCGCGTGATGTCGGAGGGGCACATGCTCGATCGTCTTGGGCGCAGCGTGCGGCGCAAGGTGGGGGATTTCCTCTACGCTCTGGGCTTCTTCCTCGACGTCGTCAAGGAATCGGCCCTGCTCTTCCGCAGGAAGCAGGTCGGCTTCAAAGTCCTCGTCATGCAGATACTGTTCACGGGGGTGGAGGCGCTCCGGATATCCGCCGTGACGGCCATCGCGATCGGCGCGGCCATCAACCTGATCGGGACCTCGCTGCTCTCGGAGTTCGGCCAGAGCCAGGTCATGTACACCATGCTGATTATCATCATCACCCGCGAGCTCGGCCCTCTGCTCACGGCCTTCATCGTGACCGCGCGCTCGGGCACCGCCATCGCCACCGAGGTCGGCGGCATGGTCGTCGCGCACGAGATAGAGGCCTACGTCTCGGTGGGCGTCAATCCCGTCGCCTATCTCGCGGCGCCGCGTCTGCTCGGCGTCGTCGTCTCCATGGTGGTGCTCACGATCTATTTTAACTTTTTCGGCCTCCTGGGGTCTTTCGCCGTGGTCCAACTGATCAAGCCGATCGGCATCGAGGAGTACTTCAGGAACCTCGCCGCCGTCCTGCGGCCGGGAGATCTCGGTATGGGAATCCTCAAGGCCTTTGTTTTCGGCCTCATTGTCTCGGTCGTGTCGCTTTATCGCGGCTTCTCCGTCGAGCGATCGTCGACCGAAGTGCCGGTGGCGGGCATCAGGGCCGTAGGATCGAGCTTCATGCTGATCATCGTCGCCGACGCCGTGCTCACGGCCATGCAGTACGCGGGGTGAGGGACATGAGCGGCGTACCTGCGATAGAGCTGCGCAAGGCCAGCGCCAGACGCGGCGACTACAACATACTGAGCGATGTCTCGTTCTCCCTTCCGGAAGGCACGGTCACCTTCTTCATGGGCGTGGCCGGTTCGGGCAAGTCTGCCCTGCTCAAGACCGCCGCGGGGCTTCGCCCTCCCGATTCGGGCGAGGTTCTGTTCCGCGGCACCTCGCTTGCGCGCATGTCCCGCAAGGACGAGGCGCACTTCAGGCGCGTGAGCGCCTTCGTCTTCCAGGACGCCGCGCTCTGGGCGAACCAGAGTCTCTTCGACAACCTGGCCCTTCCGATCAGGGTGCACGAGGGCGGCATGTCCAAGGCCGAGGTGGAGCGCGCGGTGCGACGGGCCGTGGAGTTGGTCGGCTACGAGGAAGACCTTCGCATACGGCCTTCGGACCTCTCCTCGGGCGAGCGCCGCATCGTCGGCCTCGCTCGCTCGCTGGTCCTCGACCCAGAGCTCCTCTTCATGGACGAGCCCTTCTCCAATCTCGACGAGGCGGCGATCGAGCGAGTGAGCGGAATCGTGGCCGCCCTGAAGGAACGGGGCCGGACCATGGCCATCGTCACATCCCAGTCGGAGTTCGCCGGCAGGTACGCCGATTTTGTCGCCGTTCTCGGCGGCGGCGGGCTCAAGGCTTTCGGGTCCTACGATCAGGCCGTGGGATGGGAGGACGCGTCTGTGCGGTCGGTCACGGGCAGGCTCAGGCGGCGCAGAGCCGAGCCAAAGAGCGCGACGGCCTGGGGGCTCGCGGGGGCGTGGGCGGAGGCTCTCGCGGAGGACAAGGCGGTCCTGGAATCGGAGACGAAGGTCCCGGAGAAGAAGACCAAGGACCAGGGCGAGGCGACCCTCGGGGATATCATCAATGCCGTGCCGGATGAAGACGAAGAGGAAGACCGCGGGGTAGCCGCGGAGGGCGGAGGGAACGAGACATGAAATTCCGGATCAAGTACGCCGACAGAATCGTGGGACTCTTCGTCCTCCTGGCGGCCCTGGCCCTGGCGACCGGGATCATCCTGCTCGGCGCCAACCAGCGCTGGTTCTCGCGGGACTATCGCTTCACTACGCGGCTCAACTCCGCCGCCGGAGCCTCCCCTGGCACGCCCATCTACTTGAAGGGCTTCCAGGTCGGGAAGATCCAGCGGCTGCGTCTCAATGACCAGAACCAGGTCGACGCCGATTTCGTCATCTTCGACACCTACTATCCGAAGGTGCGCGAGAACTCGATCCTGGAGCTCGTGACCTCGCCGATAGGGCTGGGGACCCAGCTTCTCTTTCACCCCGGCAAGAGCGCCACGGTCCTGAAAGAGGGCAGCTTCATCCCGCTGGCCGATTCGCCCGAGGGGAAGGATCTCATCGATCAGGAGCTCGTCGACATCCCTCCAAAGGACGACACGGTCACCAGGCTGCTCGCCGACGTCAGTCCGCTGCTCGAGAACCTGAACAAGACGGTGGTGACGGTCAACAGAACGTTGACCGAACTCAACCGGGCCATAGCGGGCCAGAGCACGACGCCGCTCGCCAACATCGTGACCCAGGCCTCGGACGCGATGACCAAGGTCGACGATCTGGCCGGCTCGATCGGCGCGATAGCCGACAACCTGAAAGCCACGACCGCCGCCATCCGGGACCCGACGGGGCTCGTGCCCAAGCTCCTCGACGCGAAAGGCTCGATCAAGACTCTCTTGGACGACAAGGGGGCGCTCTACGCGAGCGTGACCTCGAGCCTGACCGCGCTGCAAGGGACGCTCAAGAACGTCCAGGACATAGCCGCATCGCTCAACGCGCAGATGCCCTCGATCGCGGTCACGCTCGAGGAGGGACGGACCGCCATACAGCAGGCTCAGGACGTCCTGGAGGGGCTCAAGAACAACCCCCTGCTTAAAGGAGGGATACCCCAGCGCGCCGAGCAGCAGTCGACCTATCAGAGCATGAGGGAGGGGCAATTCTGATGAGCACGACGACGAACCGCGGTGGAAGATGCTATCTGGCGGCCCTCCTCGTTTTCCCGGCGCTCGCGTGCGGCCTGGCGGCCCTTTCGTGCTCGACGGCGCCCAAAACGCCCGACGTGCTCTACGACACCAAGAACAAGGCGGCCGAGTATTCCAAGCTGGGCGACGGCTTCATGGCGACGGGGCAGTACGACACAGCCGAGAAGTACTACCGCGACGCGCTCCAGGCCGATTCCTCGGTGGACAACCTCGAAGGCGTTTCCGTATCCCACGCCTCGCTCGGCCGCGTCTACCTGGCGGTGGGCAGGCGCGACGAGGCTCGAGGCGAGTTCACGAGCGCGCTCGATTACGCCCGCATGGCGCAATCGAGCGCGGCCTCTTCGATCGCCACATCGGGGTTGGGGGAGGTCAGCTACGCGGCGGGAGCGAAGGAGGACGCGCTCGCCCTTTTCGAGCGCGCCATTGTCTTTGCGGGCAAGGACGGCAAATCGCTCGCGGTCGCGCTCCACAACGCTGCGGTCGCGAAGGCCGCCCTCGGCAAGGGCGACGAGGCGATGGCCGATCTGCAGAAGGCCGCGTCCCTCAACCTCGGGCTCAAGCGCTGGACCGAGCTCGCCGCGAACCGCTACGTGATGGCCTCGCTGCTTACGGCGCAGAATCGCCTTGAGGAAGCGCGGGCCATGGCGCTTACCGCGCTCGATGCCGATAAAAGGGCCGAGAACGGACGCGGCATCGCCGGAGACTTGGCAGCCGTCGCGAGCATCACGGCGCGTTTGGGCCAGAAAGACGGGGCCTGGGATTACTGGCGCCGCTCCTTTGACGCGGCCCTGGCGGTGGGCGATCCGGAGACTGTGCGGAAGGCCCTCGTCGCGCTGGTCTCGCTCGCGGACGAGCTCGGCAAGAGCGACGACAAGGCCCACTACGCAGCGCTCCTCGCCAAGCTCGACGCGGCCGAGGCAGAGGGCCCCTCCGCCCCTCCGGGCGGCGCCGCGCCTTAACGCAGCCTGTTAGTCCGGGCCGATCGTCGTTCCCACGAAGTCGCGGCCTGCGAGAATGGCCCGCAGATTGTCGAGCTCTCGACCGGCTGCGCAGATGACCTTGAGCCGGAGCTCGGCCGCGAGGCGCGTGGCCACCGGATCGAAGGGCAGGTTTTTCCCGGGGCTCCACTCGTCGCCCACGATGGCCCTGAAATCCTTCCACGAGACGCTGTCCAGGGGAGTCGCCCGCGGGTCGTTGCGCGGATCGCCTGTGTACACCTTCGCGATGTTCGAAAGATTGAGGAGGGTGTCGGCCCCGAACTTCTGGGCCAGGACGACCGCGTCGTAATCGGTGGAAAAGCCCGGCTTCCAGCCCGCGGCCACGAGGACCCGACCCATGAACAGCGACACGGCGCTCGGGTCCGTGACCACGTCCTGGGGACAGAGCTCGTCCAAGACTGCCTTCACGAGCTGGGCGTTCAGCCGAGTGGCCATGACGCCGATCCAGTCCTGGGCCTCGTCCGAGGCGCGATCGGCCGACGCGAAACACTCCCGGTAGGCCTTCTGCCAGAGGCGCGCGGGGCTGCCGCCGCCGACGACCACGATGAGGCGACGAGTCTCGTCGCCGGCGAGATACTCGCGGGCGAGGCCGACGAACTCTCCGACGAAGGCGGCGTCGGGGCCGTCGGGAGCGACGATCGAGCCGCCGAGCGATAGCACTGTGGTCACTCATTCACCTCCGGTCTGCGATCATAGCGGCGTCGGGCCGCGGCGTAAAGCGCCCGCGCGGCGCGCGAATCAGCGCGAAGGGCCCGTCATTCCGTGCGGCTTCTGCGCGTACATGGAGGAGTCGGCGCGGCGGAGAAGGGCTTCGATATCCTCTGTCTCGTCGGGGAAAATGGCGAAGCCTACGCTCGCTCGAACGGCGCATCGCTCGCCATCCGGCAGTTCGATGGGCTCTGCGATGGCGAGGCGGATCTTTTCCGCCACGGATGAGGCGTCCTCGACCCGAGCTATCGTGTCCAGGAGGACCGTGAACTCGTCGCCGCCCATCCTTCCTGCGGTATCCGAATCCCGAATCGTCGCGCGCAGCCGTCCGGCAATCTCGCGCAGGACCAGGTCGCCCACGGTGTGACCGAATCGATCGTTGATCGGCTTGAACCCGTCGAGGTCGATGTACAGGAGCGCGAATCGCTTGCCCTCGCGCCGGGC
>Ga0187814_10000330_pt1 | contig 14999 bp, 14 predicted proteins | sample NC_S_4_FD_132450 | JGI IMG/M metagenome (GOLD analysis project Ga0187814, IMG submission 132450) | Wetland sediment microbial communities from Neuse River Estuary, North Carolina, USA - ASW-S_4 | ecosystem: Environmental > Aquatic > Freshwater > Wetlands > Sediment | place: USA: North Carolina... | reverse complement strand
CTCACGCCGGTGCCGCCGTCGTCGATCATCGTGTACTGGTTCCCGTCGTCCGCCCACACCGTGGGGAGGATGTCCCCCCACTGGTTGGCGGGGGGGCCGTAGCGCGGACTCGTCCAGGTGGCGCCGACGATCAGCGTGCTCTGCGGAAAGGGCGAGATGTTGTGGGTGGAGAGCTCCCCGCTGGCCGCCACCGGCAGGAGCAGCGTGGCGGCGCTCGCGGCAGCGACCGCCGTCACGAGCACAGACAGGCGCTCGGTAACTGCCGCGAGCAGTCGGTATGCGCCCCTCAATCGCATCGATTCCATGCTTGAACGATCAGCCCGCGGCAGGGTAGCGGCGCCCGCGTAAGGAAACTGTCAGAACTCTTGCAATCGCCGCGGCCCCCGCGCCCGTCAGTAGGCAGCCCCGTGGCCGTCAGCGGCCGCGGCCGTCAGCCGTCCGGGATTCGTCGGCGCGCGGTAGTTTCCTCCGCGCGCGGCCCCCGGTTCGTCAGCGGCGGTCGTTCCTCCGCGCGCGGTCCCGGGTTCGTCAGCGCGCGGCGCGTTCGTCGGCGCCGGGCGGCTGGAAGAACAGCAAGAGCTGACTGGGCACCCGCCGGAAGAACCGCGGCGCCAGTCCCATCATCTGATCGATGCTGACCCGGATCGGGCGACGCAACACAAACCGCGCGAGGATCCAGTTGTCGAGGCGAAAACGGCTCAGCAGGCGCGCACCCGCTGGCGCCACCGAGCGCGGTACCGAGGGACCGGATTGATACTCGTACGGGCCCTCGAGCAGTGCGCGCGGCCCGGTGAGGCGCGTCGGCACCAGCGTGAGGCGCTTGGTCGCACCGACGACGTCGATTTCCCTGATCCACAGCCGGCGCCCGGGCGGCTCTGTCCAGTCAACGCCGGCCAGATAGATCTTCAGCGGGTTTGCGGTTGTGCCGTCGGAGGCGAAGATGGCGCGGGGCACGGTTGCCGGCTCAAGCGCTCGCGCAACGGCGCGCCAGTCGGGCCGCTGCAGGTAAGGATGGCTTTGCACCCGCACGGCCGCAAACGCAAACATCAACAAGAGGGCCACGGCCAGGGCTCCTCCCAGCACTCGTGCTCTCGGTGCGGCACACGCCGCCGCCAGCGCCACCGCGAGCGGTACCACAGCTGGCATCACGTTGCGCGACAGAAAGTAGTCCTGCCCGACGTAATGGAGCGCCAGCGGAGCAACCCAGACGAAGCCGCCGACGGCCGCGCCGACAGCCGCTGCGCGGCGAGACCGCCGGTCACCCCCAACGACGGCCAGCAGCGCGACCAGCGCGACCAGTACCGCGCCGCCGATCAGTCCTGCGGCGATCGTCGTCCGGCGGTAGAGGATGCTCACACCCCACTCGGAGATGGCCTGGGAGACTCGGTTGACCCGCGGCTCCGCGGCGATCCAGCCCGCTCCGTGTGAGCTGTCCAGAAACGCGAACGGCAGCATCGCCACCTCGACGATCACGACTACCGCGACCGCCCCGGCGACGAGCCGGGTGCGAGCGACCCACAGCAGCCACAGTGCCTCAGCGGCAACCAGGAAGCCGGCGAAGAAGTGAGTCATCAGCGCCAGCGACGAACAAGCGGTCCACCACGCCAGGTTGCGCCTGCTCGGCTCGCGCCGAGCGCGGATGAACCAAAGGAACGAGGCGCCTGAGAGCGCCACCAGCAGCATGTAGGCCCGCGCCTCCTGCGAGTACCAGATCAGGAACGGGTTGACCGCCACAAACGCGGCCGCAATCACTCCCACCCGGCGAGAAGCAAGGTCCCGTCCACACAGGTAGGCAATCGGCACGACCGCTATCCCGGCTAGCGTCGACAGCGAGCGGAGCGCGACCTCGCTGGTCCCGAGGATATGGCCCCACGCCCAGATCAGCACGAAGTACAGAGGCGGCGTCGTCTCGACGTGGAGGACCACATTGATCATTCCCCCAAACGGAAGGCGCGCCTCGTACGCGGTCAGCGCTTCGTCTGCCCAGAAGCTCTGGTTGTCGATCACCAGGATCCGGATCGCCGCCGCAAGCAGCACCAGACCGCATACGATCCAGCCCTCGGAGGAGAGCGTCCGGGCCGAGAACGTCGCACGCAGCTTCGGGCGCCAGGGGCGACCGATTCCATCGGCAGGAAGTTCAGAGGTGCTCACCTGCCGAGGAGCTCCGTCAGTGCAGCGACGACGTCGTCCTGGTCGGCCTCGGTCACCTTGGGGCTCAACGGCAGGCTGATCGTCCGCTCGGAGATCGCGCTTGCGACCGGGAAGTCGCTCTCCCGGAGGCCGTACTTGTCACGATAGAAAGGGTGCAGGTGGACCCCGCGGTAGTGCACGCCGGTCCCGATGTTGCGCTCGGTGAGCGCATCGAGCAGCTCGTCCCGGGTGAGCGGGGCATCCGGCTCGAGCAGCAGCTGGTAGAGATGCCTGGCATGCCGCGTACCTGGCTCGGGCGGCGGCGGGGTCTCGACCGGCAACCCCTGAAGCATGCCGTCGTAGCGCTCCCAAAGGTAGGCGCGCTGGTCGATCCAGTGATCGAGTCGCGGGAGCTGATGCAGTCCCACGGCCGCCTGCACGTCGGTCAGGTTGTACTTGAAGCCCGGTCGGACCACCTCGTAGTGACGGAAACCGGTGTCGGAGAAGCGCTGCCAGGCACCGAGGCTGAGACCGTGGAGCGCGAGCCGCTCGACCTCGGCGGCGATCTCCGGATCCTCCGTCACCAGCGCACCGCCCTCAATCGTGGTGATGTTCTTGGTTACGTAGAAGGAGAACGCCGCGAGGTTCCCGAGCGAGCCGATCCTGCGTCCTTTCCATTCGGTCCCGATCGCGTGGGCGGCGTCCTCGATCACGAACAGCCGATGCCGGTCCCGCAGGGCCGCCAACCGATCCATGTCGACCGGGCGGCCCGCGAGATGCACGGGCATGATCGCTCTGGTCCGAGGCGTGATCGCGCGCTCGGCCGCCTCGAGGTCGATCAGACCCGTGCCCGGCACCGAGTCCACCAGGATCGGCGTCGCGCCCGCGTGCTCGACCGCGTTGGCCGAGGCGACGAACGTCATCGCGGGGACGAGGACCTCGTCGCCGGGGCCGATTCCGAGCACCCGCAGCGACAGGATCAGAGCCGCCGTGCAGGAGGACAGGCAGCGGCAGTGCGGCACGTCGATGTAGTCGGCCAGTGCCTCCTCGAAGCAGCGCACCTTCGGTCCGGTTCCGATCCACCCCGAGCGCAACGAGTCGACGACCTCGGCGATCTCCTCCTCGCCGATCACCGGACTCCCGAAGATCAGAAAGCTCTCCCTTACGGCCATGCGAGTGTGCTCCAAGTGCCCTTCGCGTGCGCCGCCGGGCTACCGGAAGCCTCCTTTCCCTGGTAAGCCTCCGCTAAGCACGGCGTTAGCGTTATACGTCATCGTTGGCTGAGATGGCTGCATCGAATCCCACCCTCCCCCCGGGTCCCCGGCTACCCCGACTGGTCCAGACGGCGGGCTTCATGGTTGGCGGCGTTCGCTTTCTGGAGGCTTGCCGGCGCCGGTACGGCGACCTGGTGACCCTCGGTACGGTGTTCGACAGCGGGTTCGTGATGGTGTTCGATCCGGCGCTGGTCAAGGAATTGTTCCAGGGACCGGGAGACCAGTTGCACGCCGGCGAAGCGAACGCCCTGCTCGGACCCGTGCTCGGGGAGCGGTCGGTGCTGCTGCTCGACGGCTCCGAGCACCTCCGCCACCGCCGCCTGATGCTGCCACCGTTCCACGGTCAGCGGATGCAGTCCTACGTGGACGCGATGCGCGAGGCCGCCGACCTCGAGATCGATGCATGGCCTGTGGGCGAGCCGTTCACGCTGCTCACGAGCATGCAATCGCTGACCCTGCGGGTGATCATCCGAGCGGTCTTCGGATACGAGCCCGGCGCCGAGGCGGACGAGCTCGGGCGGAGGCTGAGGGCGATGATCGAGCCGGTGGCGCGTCCGCGAGGGCTGCTGCTCATGCAGCTGCTCGGGCGGTTCGGCGGTGACCGGCGGGCTCTGACCCGGTTCGAGGCCCAGCGTCGCGGAGTCGACGAGATCCTCTACGCGGAGATCGAACGGCGGCGGGCCGAGCCTGACCTCGAGCAGCGAACCGACGTGTTCTCGGCCCTGCTGCTCGCCGCGGACGAGCACGGCGAGCGGTTATCCGATCGCGAGGTGCGCGACGAGCTGGTCACGCTGCTGCTCGCCGGCCACGAGACGACCGCGACCGGGCTGGCCTGGACCTTTGACCTGCTCCTGCACACGCCCGGGATTCACAAGCGTGCGTCCGAGGGCGATGACGAATACCTCGACGCGGTCGTCAAGGAGTCGCTGCGGATCCGCCCGGTGATCCCCGGCGTGGGCCGGGTCGTGCGCGGCGAGCCGTTCCGGCTCGGCGGGTACGAGATCCCGGCCGGTTACGAGATCAACCCGTCGATTCGCGTGATCCACCGCCGCGCTGACCTGTACCCCGATCCACACGCCTTCCGCCCAGAGCGCTTCCTCGGCCCAGACGCCCCCGACACCTACACCTGGATCCCGTTCGGCGGCGGCACCAGACGCTGCCTCGGCGCGAGCTTCGCCTTGCTTGAGATGCGGATCGTGCTGCGCCGGGTGCTCGAGCGCGCCTCGCTGCGGCCCGCAGTCCGTGAGCCCGAGGAGATCGCGTTCCGCGGGATCACCCTCGCACCGAAGAACGGCGTGCAGGTGATCCAGGATCGGGCCCCGGCACGGGCGGCGGCATCGACAGACGAGACCACGGCAGCTGCGGCGGCGGTGTAGACGGGCAGCCGGGTTGACGCGAGGACGCCTGCGGGCAGGCGGCCGACGCAACGACCGCCCCCACTCCAGACCCTCGACCCGCCCCGCGCCTCGACGCCGCCTCAGCGCGTTCCGGTCGCGTAGCGCAGGATCGAGAGGTCGGTGAGCCATTCGACCGGCGCCCGGTCGTCGGTGTAGACACTGCCGCCGCGCAGCGCCGGGCTCAGACGGCCGCCCGCGGCGTACGCCAGCCCGTCCAGGTCGGGCGAGAGCTGATTGCCGGTGGCGGCGGACACGATCCGGCCGCCCGAGAGCGGCTGGGCGCTCGCGATCACGAGCGAGTTGTCCGCGCTTACCGGGTCGCGCATCACGTATGGGAAGACCGCGCGCAGCGTCGCCGAGACGACCTTCTCGAGCGCGTCGGAACCGGGGATGTGCCCGACGTTGATGATCACAACCCCTCCGGTGAGCAGATGCTTGCGCACCGATGTGAAGAACTCGCGCGTCACCAGGTAGAACGGGATGTAGGGCTGGCGATAGGCATCGACGAAGATCGCGTCGTAGTGCGCACTGCTGGCCGCCAGCCAGGGGCGCGCGTCGGCCGTATACAGATGCAGCCTGGGCCCGCTCAGGTGGAAGTAGCGCCTCCCGATTGTGGTCAGCTCGCCGTCGAGCTCGACGGCATCGACGCGCGTGCCGGGGAAGTAGTGCCCGTAGGCGCGCGCGACCGTCCCTGCGGCGTCGCCGAGGATCGCGATTCGGTGTGGCGCTCCGCGGACACCGGCCAGGGGCAGCACGAGGAAGTCGTCCCAGTAGCCGCCCGTCAAATAGCTCCCGGGCCGGTAGAGCGAGTGGACCGCCACGCCCTCGTTCAGCTGCAGCCAGCGCACCCCGTCGCGAAACTGGAGCACCCGAGCGTATTGGTAGGGGGTCTCGGCCGAGAAGATCACCCGCGCGCCGGCGACCCCGGCCCCGATCTCGGGGGGCGGCACCACCAGCAGTGCGCAGACAGCCAGCGGCACCACCAGAAATCGCCGTGCTCCCAGCCCGGGCACCGCGACCAGCGTGAGGCTGAGCGCGAACGCGAGGAACGTCCGGTGGGTGCCGATCAGCGGAATCAGCAGCAGCGCTGAGGCAAAGGTCCCGACGAGCGACCCCGCCGTCGAGATCGCGTACAGGCGCCCCGTCACCGTCCCCGTGTCGGCGACCCGGCCGAGCGCGAGCCTGTTGGCGTACGGCGCGACCGTGCCGAGCAACAGCACCGGCACCGCGACGAGCACGAGCACGGCAACTAGCGACCCGAGGAAGCCACCAACCGACAGCGCCCCCAGCGCCTTGACCGACAGGCGCAGGAACGGGTCGGCGGCGAACGGCACCGCCGCCAGCAGCACCCCGGCGAGCATCACCACGGCGCAGAGCCCGCGAAGGTCGCCGCGGCGGTCCGCGAGGCGTCCGCCGATCGCGTACCCGGCCGACAGCGCCACCAGCACCGTCGCGATCGTGTTGGCCCAGATGATCGTCGAGGCACCGAAGTAGGGGGCCAGCAAACGCGCCGCCGAGATCTCGGCGCCGAGGCTGGCCGAGCCGACCACGAATGCGATCGCTCGCACGTATCCGATCGGAGGCCGCGCCGGAACCTGCGCGGGCGCCGCGGGGACGTCGTGATCGGTCTTTGTCGCCGTCACCTGATGAGATATTGCCGTGCTCCTATACAACAACAAGCTGTCGGGCAACTGCTACAAGGTCAGGCTGCTGTTTGCGCAGCTCGGAATCGAGTACGAGCGGCGGGAGGTGGACGTGTTCGGCCCGCGACGCGCGGACTTGCTTGAGGAGCTCAACCCAGCGCTGCGGGTCCCGACGCTGGTGCTCGACGACGGTCGCCCGCTGGCCGAGTCAAACGCGATCTTGTTCTACTTCGCGCAGGACACGCCGTACCTGCCGGAGGATCGCTACGAGCGCGCCCAGGTCCTGCAATGGCTGTTCTTCGAGCAGTACAGCCACGAGCCCTACATCGCGGTCGCGCGGTTCTGGACGCTGGCCGGAATCAGCCCGTCCCCCGAGGCGCTCGAGGAGAAGCTCCGCGGCGGCAAGGCGGCGCTGAAGGCGCTCGACCGGCACCTGTCCGAGCGGGAGTTCCTGGTCGCGGAGCGCTACAGCATCGCGGACATCGCGCTGTACGCGTACAGCCATGTCGCGCGCGAGGGCCGCTTCGATTTGCATCCCTACCCGGCGCTGCGCGAGTGGCTGGGGCGCGTCGCGGCGCAGCCCGGGCACGTGCCGATGGACGCCTGAAGCCGGTCAATCCCAGCCGCGGCGAGGCTTCAGACCGGCGAGTTCAGCGCTTGCGGCCCCGCACGACCCACTCGGGGAGCGGCACAGCGGCGAGCTTCTCCACCGCCGAGCCGAGGAACAGCCGCGGCTCTGCCTTCTCGATCAGCGACGCGAGCTCCCTGCGCTCCCGGGTGGTCAGGTTGCTTGGGCGCCCCCGGCCGCGGCGGACCAGCTCCAGGATCCTCCGGCGCTCCTGGGGCTCGAGCCGAACGACGTGCTCGCGTGCGAGCAGCACCAGCTCACCGAGGACGATCAGCCGCGCAATCGGTATGCGGCGCAGTGCGCGAACCCCGCCGAGGGTGCGACCGAGAATGGGGCCTGCCATCGCCTTCAGTGTAGGCAGGCGACGGATAGCCTCACGCCGATGGCCTCGCTCAGCTACGCAGAGCGCCCTGCCGTTGCCGGTCCGCACGGGCTGCTGGTGCTCCACCACGGTCGCGGCACGAGCGAGCAAGACCTCCTTCCGCTGGCCGACGTCTTCGATCCCGAGCGCCGGCTTCACGTGGTCAGCCCCAGGGCACCGCTGCGGCTGCCGGGAGCACCCGGCTACCACTGGTACGCGGTCCCGCGCGTCGGCTATCCGGACTCCGATACGTTCGCGGCCGCCTACGGCGCGCTCGCGGCGCTGCACGACGAGCTCTGGGAGCGCACCCGGGTCGAACCCTCGCAGACCGTGCTTGGCGGGTTCTCGATGGGCACGGTGATGAGCTACGCGCTGGGACTCGGCGCTGATCGCCCCGCACCCGCCGGAATCCTGGCGTTCTCAGGGTTCATCCCGACCGTCGAGGGCTGGGAGCCCGCGCTCGAGGACCGCGCCGCGACGCGCGTGTTCATCGCCCATGGCCGCAACGACCCCGTGATCGACGTCTCGTTCGCCCGTCGCGCGCGCGAGCTGCTCGAGGGCGCCGGCCTGCAGGTCGACTACGGCGAGTCGGAGGCGGGGCACAACATCGACCCCTCGGACGTGCCGCGAGCGCTCCAGTGGCTGAGCGCGGTGATCGAATAAGCTCGGGCTGTGCCGGTCGCGACCGAGCTCGAGCTCCCACATTTCGACCACACCGATGCCGGGCTTCGCGGCGAGCGCTATCGCGCGGCGATGGCCGAGCTCCACGGGCACGACGGGTGGCTGGCGGCGAACCCGTTCGGCTACACGGTGCTCGACCGTGAGGGCGGCGAGTTCTTCCTGCGCACCAAGGACGCCGTCTTCCCGGGGCTGACGATCGCCGAACTGTTTCAGATCTCGGAGGGACCGCTCCACGAGGAGATCGTCAAGAACATCATCAACGTCAACGGCGCGGACCACCGCCGGCTGCGCAACCTGGTCAACCCGGCGCTGTCGCCGCGAGCCGTGGACCGCTATCGACCCGCGATGCGGCGGTTCCTTAAGCAGCTGCTTAAGCAGGTCCCGTCCGACGGCCGGCTGGATTTCGTCGGCGCCTTCGCCAAGCCGTACCCGTCGCTGGTGATCGCGGAGGTGATGGGTGCTCCGCTGACCGACGCTCCTCGGCTGCACCACTGGTCAAACTGGATCCAGCGGCAGTTCGATGCCGGCAGCCTGATCGCAGAGCGCGACCAGATCGAACGTGCCGTCGCCGAGTTCTACGCCTACGAGGACAAGTTGATCGCGGCCCGGCGGCCCGAACCGGGCGACGACCTCATCTCATCGTTGATCCGGGCGGAGGAGGCCGGCGACCGCCTCAGCGACGACGAGCTGCGTAACCTTGTGCTGAACATCCTCGTGGGCGGCGTGGACACCAGCCAGAGCCAGCTCGCCCACGCCGTGCGGCTTCTGGCCGAGCACCCCGAGCAGTGGGCGCTGCTCCGTGAGGATCCCCGCGGCCTGGCGCTCCCCGCCGTCGATGAGGCGCTCCGGTTCGAGCCGATCACCCCGTTCACCGCGCGAATCATGGTTGCGGAGGTGGAATACCGCGGCATCACCTTCCCGCCCGGGTCGATCGTCTTGATCTCGGCCTGGCACGCGAACCGCGACGGGGTCGGCGAGGACCGATTCGACATCGTCGCCGACCGCCCGCGAGCCCGTGCGTTGACGTTCGGAGCCGGGATCCACTACTGCGTCGGGGCGAACCTGGCGAGGGCGGAGATGCAGGAAGCGGTCGCGTTCCTGAGCGAGCGGGTCAGCCGGGTGACGCTCGACGGCGACCCGGAGTTCGGGACGCCGTCGGGCATTTACGGATTGGAGTCGCTGCCGCTCAAGCTCGAGCTATGAGGCCTGTGACATCAGACCGATCACGTGCCCCTCGGGGTCAGTGAACAGCCCGATCACGATGCCGACACCGGGAACCTCGTCCGGGCCCATCATCCGGCTCCCGCCGAGGCTTTCGGCCCGCTCCAGCGAAGCTCCCACATCGGGCACCTGGACGTAGAAGGTCACGTGCCCGGGATAGCCCTCCGGGGCGGACCCGATGCCGCCGCCGATCCCGTCGGGGTCCTGCACCGTCGTGTAATTCGTCGGTCCCATCGGCTCGCCGAACTCCCAGCCGAAGAGTTCGCCGTAGTAGCTGCGCAGCTTGTCGGCGTCCTTCCCCACGACCTCGAAGTGCACCACCTGCTGCCCCATCGTCTTGCTCCCTTCTCGCCGTCTGAGGCGGCGATTCGTTGACTAGCACCGACGCTATGACCCCGGGCGGGGGCGGAAATCATCGGCCGGTTTCCACAGGGCGTCGTCGCCGAGCGGCTCACGAGCGGCACGACCCGCCGCGACCAGCTTAAGCAGCGCCGCCTCGGCTGCGGCTCGGTCGGGACGGTCGTTGCCGCTGGTCATCAGGGCGGCGACCTCCTGCGTCGTGAGGCCGTCGACGAACCGCTCAAGCAGCGGTTCGGGTCCCTCTGGCGGCGGCTCGCGATGGAGCGTCGGATCGAGATTCGCGACCAGCACGTCGTATGCCTCGACCGGCTGAAAGCCCCCGGCCACGAGTCGGGTTCCGTTCTGCTCGAAGGTGACCGACGGCGCGGTGAAGCGCACTGGTCCGTCGCTGATCCTCGTCTTGCCCTGAAGCTCGGCCGCCGAGCCCGCCGCGCGACGGGTCTCCTGCCGGTCCCGCTCGTAGGCCTGGACCACGTCGGGATCGTCGATCCTGGCCACGATCGCCTCGCCGTCGATCTCGAGGACGCGCTTCAGTGCGTCGGCGAGCTGACGGTCGTCGTCGAGCAGCAACGGGCTGGTGAAGTTCGCCAGCTGAAGCGCGCGGAACACGCGCCATTCGCTCCCTGGATGGTCGAGCCTGGCGGCGACCACCGCCCGGCAGGCGCGGGAGGTCGCGCTCAGACGCGACTTGGGGACGGCCGAGAAAGGCATTCCGTAGCGGCGGCGAAACAGCGCCTGTCCAAGCGCCCCGCGCAGCGGCGTGTAGCCGCGCTGCTCGTACTGCGAGGCGTCTTCAGTCAGGCCGATCAGCACCATCCGCCACTCGAGCTGATCCCCGTAGCGCCAGTCGATCACGCGCAGCGCCGGGCTCTCCGAGTAGGCCCACGGACACGCCGGATCGTTGTAGATCGTTGCCTTGATCACCTGGTTGACGCCTCAAGTATATGCGCCAGCCGGCTCGCGCGGTCGCGCGCCGGCGGCCACCCCGCCGCCTCGTCGGCCCGCCGCACCTCGGCGGAGCTAAAGCCCGCTGCCCGCAGGGCCGCCACCACCTCCTGGGGCGAGTCGAAATGCAGGTACACGCGTCCGCGCACGAACGCCGACAGCAGCAGCCGGAAGACCCGGACCTGGGCGTCCTGAACCGCCCCGAGGTGTATGTCGGAGATGTAGGCGCCGCTCCAGAAGCCGTCGAGCACGGTCGCGAAACGCCGCCAGATGTCCTCAACCGCGTCCCGAGGGAGGTAACCCAGCAGGCCCTCGGTGATGATCGCCAGGCCCGCGCCGGAGTCCAGTTCGGCTGCGACTGCGGCGAGGCTCTCGGGGCCGTCATGGCTGAGCGCATCGAGCACGCGCACTCGATGGTGCTCCGAGAGTGAGCCGATTCGCTCAAGGGCCTGGCGCTTGCGCTCCGCCATCCCTGGAAGGTCGGCCTCGACGTAGGTGAGGCGCTCGCCGTAGCGCTGGGTGAACCGCCAGCCCCGCGGAGAGAGCCCGGCCGCGACCTCGATCACCGCTGCCACGCCGCGCTGCTCGACCGCGCGCTCCAAGAGCGCGTCTATCGCCCGGTGCCGGGCGAGCAGATAGGCCTCGAGCGTCCCCCGGCCGAGCGCCGCGTTGACACCCATCATCGGCCGCAGGGCCTCGTACAGGATCCGGCCCTCGCGCGACTCGAGCTCGGGGTGCGAGAGCCCGTTTCGCGCCCACACGTAGCCGGTGTAGTGGGCGGTGGGACTGATCGTCTCTGCCGGACTCATCGTGGACAGAGCACGCTCTCCAGCCGGTCGAGCAGCGCGACCTGCGCGGGGTTGACCTTCTGGCGGGCCATCTGAATCGTGAACCACTCGGCTCGGTCGACCTCGGGCACCTCGATGAACCGCTTCGAGCGCGGCGGCCACTCCAGCTCGACGGTGTTGCTGTCGATCGCGCTCGTGTCGAGCTCGCCGGCGATCGCCCAGGCCCGCACCACCTTCCCTCCCTTCTGGCGGACCTCGCCGAGATCTTCGACGGGCCCGTCCGGCGGCGCGACTCCCAGCTCCTCGTGGAATTCCCTACGCGCGGCCGCGAGCGGCTCCTCCCCGGGCTCGTACTCACCCTTCGGAATCGACCACGCGCCCAGGTCGCGTCGCCTCCACAGTGGGCCGCCCGGATGCACCAGCAGCACCTGGAGCTCGCCGTCGCGCAGGCGATGCAGGAGGATCCCAGCGCTGCGGGCGGCCATCGGGGTGATCGTATCCACAGCTCTTCGACTCCTCTTAGGGTCCGTTGACGACGCGCTTGCGAATCGGCGGTTGCCTTTAGCCATGGCCCCGCAGACCACAGTCCCACCGTCGAAGCGGACGGTCGCCGCGCCGGTCGACGGCCGCCCTACCGAACCGCTCGAGCCGGCCGCGGCGGAGGTGAGGCTCGAGGCGCTGCCGCTGCTCGACCATCGCAGCCGCGAGCGGACGATTGCGCCGCACCTGGCGCTCCGCGGCCACTACCTGGAGGTTGGCGACGGGGCGGACACCCGCCTGCTGCACATCGACCGGGACGTCACCCACATCGGCCGCGGCAGCGGCTCCGACATCCGCCTCGACGAGCACCGCGTGTCGCGCGATCACGCGATCATGGTGCGCCACGGCCGGTACTTCCGGCTGCTGGACAACCGCAGCTCCAACGGCACGTACGTCAACGGACGGCGGATCGTCGCGACCAACATCTCCAGCGGCGACGTGATCGCGATCGGCCCGGTGCGGGTGCGCTACATCGAGATCCAGTAGCAGCCGCTACCCGCCGACCGGCTCCTCGGCCACGTCGCGCGCCACCAACACGGAGTACAGGCCGCCGCGTTCGAGCAGCTGATCGTGCGTGCCGCGCTCCACGATCCGCCCCTGGTCGAGCACCACGATCTGGTCCGCGTCGCGGACGGTCGAGAGCCGGTGGGCGATCGTGATCGTGGTGCGCCCCTCCGATAGCCGCTCGAGCTCGGCCTGGACGGCCGCCTCGGTCTGCGTGTCGAGCGAGCTCGTGGCCTCATCGAGCACCAGCACCGGTGGATTGCGCAGAATCGTGCGCGCGATTGCCATCCGCTGCTTCTCCCCTCCCGAGAACCGGTACCCGCGCTCGCCGACGATCGTGTCGTATCCGTCCGGCAGCGACTCGATCAGCCCGTGGATCCGCGCCGTGCGTGCGGCCGCCTCGAGCTCCTCGTCGGTGGCGTCGGGACAGGCGAAGCGCAGGTTCTCGCGCACGCTGGCGTGGTACAGATAGGTCTCCTGTGAGACCACGCCGACGGTCGCCGCAAGCGACGCCAGCGATGCCTCGCGCACATCGACTCCGTCGATCGTGACCCGGCCGTATTGCGGCTCGTAGAGCCTCGCCACCAGGTACCCGAGCGTGGTCTTGCCCGCGCCCGTCTCCCCGACGATCGCCGTCCGGGTGCCGGCGGGGACGACCAGATCGATGTGCCGCAGGGTCCATCGGTCCTCGTGGCTGCCGTTGCCGGCGTAACGGAAGGAGACGTCCTCGAACCGGACCTCGCCCAGCACCTCGTCGGGGCGCAGCTGGACCGGATGCTCGGCCTCGACGATGTCGATGGGTAGGTCGAGGTACTCGAAGATCCGATCGAACAGCGCCATCGAGGCTTCCACGTCGGCGCCGACCCCGAGCAGGCTCTGGATCGGGAACAGCAGCCGCGTCACCAGCGTCGAGAACGCGACCGCGGTGCCGATCGTGATCGAGTGGCCAAAGAACGGCTGGCCGGCGAGCCAGTAGATGAGCGCCGGCTGGATCGCGAACGTCCACTGGATCGTGGACATCACCCAGCGCCCGGCCATCCGCGAGCGCACCTCCAGATCCGCGATGTCCTTCGATTCGCGCGTGAACCGGTCGGCCAGGTCGGTCCCCCGGCCCATCGTCTTGCCGAGCATGATTCCCGACACCGATAGCGACTCGGCGACCAGGGCGGACATGTCGGCCAGGCGTCGCTGCTGCTCGGAGGTGATCTTGCGGCGGACCTTTCCCACGCGGCGCGTCAACCAGACGAACAGCGGCACAAAGATCAGGGAGATCACAGCCAGCTGCCAGTCGAGGATGCACATCGCGACGACCGCCGCGATCACCGTGGTCGCGTTTTGGGCGATCGTCGTTGCGGTGCTCGTGACGACGGTGTCGAGCCCGCCGATGTCGTTGGCGATCCGCGACTGGACTTCCCCGGTCCGCGTGCGCGTGAAGAACGCGAGCGACATCCGCTGCAGATGCCGGTACACGGCCGCGCGCAGGTCGTGCATCACCCGCTGGCCGATCACGTTGGAGATGTAGGTCTGCCAGACGCTGAAGGCGTTCGTCACGGTCGCGATCACGATCATCGCCGCCACGAGGTAGGTCAGCAGCACCGTGTCGTGCTTGAAGATCCCAAGGTCGAGCACGTCGCGCAGCAGGAACGGCTGGAGCATGCTCAGCGCGGAGGAGAACACGATCATCGCGAGTACGACCGTGAGCCGCCACCGGTACGGCGCGAACAGCCGCAGAATCCGCCGCCGATCGCGCTCGCGGCTCGGGTCCATCAGCGCCGGCGGCTTCTTACCGGGCCCGCGGAGCGCACGCATCGAACCGGGTGCTACCGCCCCGTGTGCTGCGCCGAATCCGCGTCCACCAAAGCTCATCCACTTTCATGATGACGCACCGCTTGCAGGAACCTGGCAGGGTCGGTCCGAGACCGCTGGTACCCGCGGCGCGCCGACGCGGTGCTGTGCCGTCGTCCCCGGCTACGCCGCCAGGCTGCTGGCCTCGTGCACGTCGTGTGCGCGTTCACCGCCCAGGGCTTGCAGCCGCGGGCCGCGGGCGGCAATCGAACGGCGCAGCCTGGCGAATCCAACCGTGCCGCCGATCGTCGGAATCCACAGGGCAATCGCGTGGTACAGGATCACCGCGGCGGCCGTCTGGGTCACCGGGAGGTGATACAGCAGCAGCGCGGCGAGCAGCCCGCCCTCGAGCACGCCGACGCCACCCGGGACGGGAAGCAGATTCGCGAGGTATCCGATCTGGTAGGCGACCACCAGCGCCATCACGGGAGCTGTGACACCGACGGCGCGAAGGCAGACCCACAGCACCGCGATGTCGCAGAGCAAGTACGCCAGCGCGCCGAGCAAGCGCCAATCGGGGTGTCGCGCGACCGACTCGGTGTCACGCACCCAGACCCCCAGGCGGTGGAGCCCCGACTGCACACGCCAGGCGAAGCCACGCCGGTTCTTTGGGGACGGCACAAGCGGGAGCGCGAGAAACAGCATCAGCCCTGTGAACGCGATCGCACCCGGCACCAGTCCG
>Ga0187814_10000329_pt1 | contig 15001 bp, 16 predicted proteins | sample NC_S_4_FD_132450 | JGI IMG/M metagenome (GOLD analysis project Ga0187814, IMG submission 132450) | Wetland sediment microbial communities from Neuse River Estuary, North Carolina, USA - ASW-S_4 | ecosystem: Environmental > Aquatic > Freshwater > Wetlands > Sediment | place: USA: North Carolina... | reverse complement strand
CCCGGCCGCAGCGCCGACCCGATCCCACCGTCCCAGTGCAGGAGGGCGTCTTGAACCACGCCGCCGTTCGGAAGCATCGTGACAATGACCTCCGCGGCCGAGAACGCGGCGGGCGACTCGGCCACCGTCACCCCTGGGTGCTCGGCGGCGAAGCGCTCCTGTGTCACAGTCGCGCTGTCGCGTACGACCAGGCGCATGCCCGCGTTGTGCAGGTTTCGCGCCATCGGCCAGCCCATGTGGCCAAGCCCGACGAACCCGATGGTGAGCTGCTGCGCGCCGGTGTCAGTCATGCCTGCCTGCCGTCCTGCCGTCGTTCGCTGTTGCCTCGATTCTCATCGACGGCAGGGCACCTGGCCATGGGGCGCGGGGACGGGAGGGCGTGCCGTAAATGTGGGCCTGCCGCAAATCTCATGCCAGGTGAACGTCGGCCACCTCGATGTCGATCCGGTCCACGGTGAGGCCCAGCTGGGCGCGGGCGGCGGCGCGCACCGCGACGCGGACGGCCTTGGCGACGGCGGGGGCCGGCATGTCGTAGCGAAGGCTGATGGTCAGCTTGAGGCTGGCCGCGATGCTCGCGTCGGGAACGGCCGGGGTGAGCCGGCAGCTTCGGGAGCGAACACCGTCGACCATGTCCCCCGCGGCACGCAGGATGGCGGCGGCGGCGTGCTCGCTGATGTTCAGCCGGATTCCGGTCTGGCCGGGCAACGCGATGCGCGGAGCGGGATTGATGCCCGCGCGGATCGCCGTCATGACCCGGCCGGAAAGGCCGGCTGGCGGCCGCACCGGCTCGGTGGCCAGTTCGCTGGTCGCGGCGAGCAGCGGACGGATCTGGGCGATCGCGGACTGGCAATGCTCACACGACCGTGTGTGCTCGCCGGGACTGCCGTCGGCTAGCTGGTCCCACAGCTTGTCGATCTGCTGGCCGCATGGAAGGCGGTCGCTGGCCAGGTTTACCGCCATGGCTTCAGTTCCTCGGCCAGCTGCGGGCGGGCGCGGTGCAGCCGTCCGCGAACGGCACCGGGAGTCGTATGCAGGATCGCGGCGACCTCTTCATAGGACATTCCCTCCAGTTCCCTGAGTATCCAGCAGGCGCGCTGCTCAGGTGTCAAGCGGTTCAGCGCGCATTTCAGCGCGGTGGCCAAGCCGTCGGCGAGCGCGTGCTCCTCGGGTCCGGGAGACCGCTCCGGGGCGGCGGCCGTCTCCTCCAGAGGCACCTGCCGCCGCGGGCCGCGCAGCGCGCGCAGCGCCCGGGTGGCGGTTATGCGGTACAGCCAGGCCCCGAATGCCTGTTCGGCTCTGACCTGATCCAGCTGCCGCCAGGCCGTGATGAATGCCTCCTGGGCCGTGTCAGCTGCGCTGCAGGAGTCGGTCAGGATGCGCAGCGCGATCCGGTAGACCGGGATCCGGTAGCGCATGACGAGGACCTCGAACGCGGTCATGTCCCCTTCGCGGGCCCGCACCACGAGGGTGGCGTCATCAAGGGCGGCACCTGCCGCATCCGTCCGCCGCGCCCCCGGCATACCGGGCTCCCCCCTGCGCCGCCGATCGGCTTGCGCGCCATACAGTTCGGATGCCCAGGGTGCTGTAGATCAACCTCCCCACTATGTGACGCGTTTCACATCTATCACTCCCGTTTACTCCCGTGACGTTTGGCGGGGACGCGGCGTCTTCCATAGCGAGTCCTGCCGTCGGCCGTGCCTGACGCTGGCGGCGACGCGGGATTGAGGCAGACACCGACGGAGGGGGCCGAGACGGTGACCACATCAGAAACCGAGAGCACCACCGCGAGCACTACGACCAGTGCTGTACCGCAACCACGCAGGTCCGCGGCCGAACTAACGAGCGAGCACGGGAACACCACCATCGCCGACCTGGTGGTGGCGAAGATCGTCGCGCTGGCCACCCGCGAGGTAGACGGCGTCTATGCGATGGGCGCGGGTACCGCGCGCATGATGGGGGCCGTGCGGCAGCGAGTCCCGGGCGTCCAGGCGAGCGCCACTCAAGGGGTCGCGGTCGAGGTCGGCGCACGCCAGGCGGCCGCCGATATCGACCTGGTAGTCGAGTACGGCGTCTCCATCCCGGACCTGGCCTCCGCGGTCCGCAACAACGTGATCAACTCCGTGGAACGAATCTGCGGCCTCGAGGTCACCGAGGTCAACGTCGGTGTCGACGACATTCACCTTCCTGGCGAGCAGGACACCGACACGTCAGGGCCGCGTGTCCAATGACCACTGGGGTCGACCGGGCACCAGCTGAGATAGCGGAGCCAGGCGCCCTCGCCGACCAGATCGTCAGTGCCGTGACCAGGTGCCCGGACGTAGCCAGGCTGACTGAGATGCCCGGCATCCCGGTGGCCACGTATCTGCCTGGCCGGACCGTGTCCGGTGTGGCGGTGCGAACCGGGGAGGTCGAGATCTGCGTGGTGGCCCGCTACGGGCTGCCACTGCCGCAGATCGCCGCGCAGGTACGGCAGGCCGTGGCGCCGCTGGTGCCAGGCCGGGTGGTGGATGTCGTCATAGCCGACATCACGTCGCCTGATGAGCCACCAGGGGCCGACATCGGCGCCAGCCGACCGCCAGGCGAAGGCGAAGTAACACGAAACGGGGAGGAATCTGCCAATGTATGACGCTCGCATCATGCCGGTCCTCGGCTTGGTCTTCGGAATCGCGCTGGGCTTCGCCGGCGCGTTCGGCGGCTGGTCGGCGTTCGTGATCGTGCTGGTGCTCGGCTTGGTCGGCTATTTCACCGGGCGGGCACTCGTCGGCGAACTTGACCTGAACAGCCTGTTCGCAACCAGGGAGCGGAGGCCGCAGTGACCGCCGTCAGCGTGGCGGCTCGTCCGGCCGCGCTGAACGTGCCGGGACAGCGGGGCAGGACTACCATCGCCGACCGGGTGGTGACCAAGGTGGCCGCTCAGGCGGTCTCCGAGGTCGAGCAGACCGGCGGAGTCGCCAGGCAGCTGGTCGGGATCACGCTCGGCCGTCAGACCGGCGCGGGGCCCGCCCGCGTCTCGGCGCGCATCGACGGGCATCTGACCATGATCGAGCTGCGCCTGTCGCTCAACTACCCGGCCCCGGTGCGCACCCTGACCCGCGAGGTCCGCAGGCACGTCACCGAGCGGGTCACCGGCCTCACCGGACTCGAGGTCCGCCATGTCGACATCGAAGTGGCCCGCCTGATACGCGGGAGGTGACAGGTGAACTCGACTGAGGGCAATCACGGCCCGACGCTGGTGATACCAGCTCCCGGCGGGCCGCCGCCGCCAGAACGCGCCGACGCCTGGTCCCGCCCGGGAGCACGGCGCAAGGCCCAGCAGACATTCCGGCCCCGGCGAACCATCCCGGGGGTCCTGGTCGCGGCGATAGTGGCCGCGGCGGGGATTATCGGCTGCATATGGGCGGCATCGGCCGCGCTTGGCCACCCGTTGTGGAACGTGCCGCACAGCGACTTCGCCGGCCCGATGCAGAGCACCGTGCACTGGTCCGGCACCGGCACGCTCGCCGTAGCCTCGGCGGTCGCGTTCGTGGGCTTCGTGCTCATCCTCATCGCCGTGGTTCCCGGCCGGACACGGGCCGTGCCGCTGGCTTCCGGGGACGACTCGGTGGTGATCGGCGTGCCACGGCGCAGCCTGCGACGGTCGCTGACCTGGCTCGTCCAGGATGTCCCCGGCGTCGACAAGGCCAAGGTTCGAGCGCGGCGCCGCACCGTCAAGGTGCGTGCGACCACCAGGCTGCGCGACACCGGCGACCTGCAGGAGCAGGTGCGGGCAACCGTCCAAGAGCGTCTGCGCGCACTTGATCCGCTCCTCCCGATGCAGGTCAAGGCCAAGCTGCGGGTGAAGGAAGGCTGACCGCGATGACACGTCACACCGCGCGCGTCAGCCGCACCGGGCTGCTGATCATCGGGCTCATCCTGCTGCTCGGCGCCGGAGCCGTGCTGGCCCGCGCCCTGGCAGCGTCAACCTCAGTTCTCGGCAGTCCTAACACGGCGGTGCTCACACCCACGCAAGTGTCGTATCCGACACAGCACAGCTGGGTGTGGCCGGTCGTGGCCGCGGTCAGCGCCGTCATCGCCCTGCTCGCGCTGTGGTGGATGGCAGCTCAGACCAGCACCAAGACGGTGCGCCGGCTGCCGCTGGAACCCAACCACGTCCATGGCACGACGGTGCTGCGCGCGGACGCGGCCACCGGCGCGATCACCGACGAACTCGAGAGCTACCCGAGCATCCGGTCCGCCGACGCCGCGCTGCGCGGATCCCGGCGCGAGCCCGGGCTCCGGCTGGCGGTCACCGCGGAGAACCGTTCTGACCCCGCCATGCTGCGCAGGAGCATCGAAACGGAGGCGATCCCGCACCTGCGTACCGCGCTCGAACTCGAGACCATCCCTACGGTGATGCGCCTGCAGTTCAGCCGTGCGTTCGACAGGCACCTCACCTGATCGGCGTGTGGCCGGGCGTGCTATCGCCGGGGCGTGCTATCGCCGGGGCGTGCTATCGCCGGGGGCCTGTTATGAGGTCAGCGTGCCGGCTTCGCGGGGGCGGAAGGCGGCGAACGGGTTGGTGACCACGAGCTGCTGGCAGGCGAAGCGGTAGACCGTAGCGGGCCGGCCCCCGCTGGCGGCCGGACGGGACAGGTCCGACGTCGGCTCGATCACCCGCCTGCGGGTAAGGATGCGCTGCAGGTTGGTCGCCGAGACCGGATGGCCGAGCGCGGCGGCGTAGACGTCGCGCAGTTGGGCGATCGTGAACGTCTCCGGCGCCAGCGCGAACCCGATGTTCGTGTACGACAGCTTGGCCCGCAGCCGTTCCCGCGCCGAGCGGATGATCGACCCGTGGTCGAACGCGCATTCTGGCAGCTCATCCACGGGATGCCAGGTCGTGTCGGACGGCAGCCGCGGCCGGGCGCCGGTCGGGACCAGCGCCAGGTACGCGGTGGCGAGCACGCGTTCGCGCGGGTCGCGAGCGGGGTCGCTGCGCGTCTCAAGCTGCTCAAGGTGCGCTATTTCCGGAATGTCCACCTTTGCGGCGAGGTGCCGGCTGGCGGACGCGCCGAGCCGCTCGGCGGGGCTCAGGAGGCCGCCAGGCAGCGCCCACGTATCCGCGAACGGAGGCTCCGCGCGCCGCCACAGCAGCACGTTCAGCCGCCCCTTGCGGACCTGGAAGACGACCCCAAGCGCCTCGTGACGGAAACAGTCAGCGGGCACACGCATATCGTAGCGATCCCTGGAAGTTTTCAACCCAGAGTAGAAATCCCAAAGTTTTCGACTTATAGTCGATAACTATGTTCAGTGCAGAGCTTCCCTGGGCCCAGCGGATCAGGCGACTGGCCGCCGAGCGCGACGCCGTGATCCTGGCCCACAACTATCAGCGCCCTGAGATCCAGGACGTCGCCGATCACGTCGGCGACTCACTCGCGCTGGCCCGCCTCGCGACGACGAGCACCGCGCAGGTCATCGTGCTGTGCGGGGTGTACTTCATGGCGGAAACTGCCAAGATCCTTTCTCCCGAACGGACGGTGCTGATTCCGGACGCTGGGGCTGGCTGTTCGCTGGCGGACAGCATCACAGCGGAGCAGCTCCGGGCGTGGAAGAGCGAGCACCCGGGCGCGGCGGTCGTCGCCTACGTGAACACCAGCGCCGAGGTCAAGGGCGAAGCCGACGTCTGCTGCACGTCCGCCAACGCCGCCGAGATCGTCTCCGCGATCCCCGCCGAACGTGAGGTCCTGTTCCTGCCCGACCAGTTCCTCGGCGCGCACGTCCGCCGCGTCACCGGGCGGGAGAACCTGCACGTCTGGCTCGGGGAGTGCCACGTACACGCGGGCATCAGCCCGGACGGCCTGCGGCAGAAGGCGGCGGCGAACCCGGACGCCGAGCTGTACGTGCACCCCGAGTGCGGCTGCGGCACTTCGGCGCTGTGGCAGGCGGGCACCGGCGACCTGCCGATGGAGCGCACCAAGATCCTGTCCACTGGCGGGATGCTCTCGGCGGCCAGGTCGACCACGGCCTCCGCGGTGCTCGTGGCGACAGAGACCGGGATGCTGCACCAGCTCAGGCAGGCGAACCCGGCGGTCCGCTGGGAGCCGGTCAACCCGCACGCGGTCTGCCACTACATGAAGATGATCACCCCCGAGGCCCTGGAACGATGCCTGCGCGAGGGCAGGACCGAGGTGGACGTCGACCCGGATGTGGCAGCCCGCGCCCGCCGCGCGGTCGAAGCGATGATCGCGGTCGGTCCTGCCCCGGTCGGCGCTGCCCCGGTTGGCGCGCGATGATCAGGGCGCTGCCCGCCGTCCGGCCACGGTGGCGTCTTTCGGCCGATGTCGTCGTCGTGGGGTCTGGCGCGGCCGGGATCGCCGCGGCCCTTGCCGCCGCGACGCGCGGGCTGCGGGTGCTCATGATCACCAAGGAGCTCGCCGGGGGCGCGACGCCGCTCGCGCAAGGCGGGCTCGCCGCGGCGATCGGCCCCGGTGACAGCTTTGCGTCGCACGCGGAGGACACGCTGGTCGCCGGGGCGGGGCTATGCGACCGGGACACGGTTGCCGCGCTCGCGGCGAGCGCGCCCGCGGCGATCGGCTGGCTCGCCGCCCTGGGTGCCCGGCTCGATCAGACGGCGCTGCGGCTGGAAGGCGGCCACAGCAACCGCCGCATCGTGCACTCAGGCGACGACGCGACCGGCGCCGAGGTGCACCGGGCGCTGCGCGCGGCGCTTTCCGCCAGTCCCGTCGAGGTCCGCGACGGGACCGTCGCGCTCGACCTTCTCCTCGGAGAAGGCGGCGCGGCGACCGGGCTGCTGGCCGCGACCGCCGGACCCGGGGGTGACCTCGATCCTGGTGTGGTCACCGCAGGTTCCGTCGTGCTCGCGGCCGGCGGCCTCGGCCAGGCCTTCGCGACGACCTCGAACCCGCCGGGCGCCACCGGCGACGCGATCGCGATCGCCGCGCGGGCCGGCGCCGAACTGCGGGACCCGGAGTTCGTCCAGTTCCACCCGACCGTGCTGTGGCTGGACGGGGCGACCGGGCAGTGCCCGCTGATCACCGAGGCGCTGCGCGGCGCAGGCGCGGTGCTGCGGGACCTCGACGGCCGGCCGCTGATGGCCGGGCACCATCCGCGCGGCGACCTGGCGCCGCGCGACGTCGTGGCCGCCCGCATGCACGAGGCGATCGGCGACCGCGGCGGGCACCTGTGGCTCGACGCCACGGCGCTCGGACGTTCGGTCCTCGAAGAGGGCTTCCCGACCGTCACCGCGGCGTGCCGCGCGAACGGGATCGACCCGGTCACCGGCCTGATCCCGGTAGCGCCCGGCGCGCACTACTCGTGCGGCGGCGTCCAAGCCGACCTGGACGGGCGCACCAGCATTGCGGGGCTGTACGCCGTCGGCGAGGCGGCGAGCACCGGTGTGCAGGGCGCCAACCGGCTGGCGTCCAACTCCGTGACCGAGGCGGTGATCGCCGGGCGGCGCGCGGGAGAGGCGATCGGTTGTGAGGTGTCTGGCGCAGGCGCGCGGGCCGGAGCGGGCGCGCGGGCCGGAGCGGGCGCGCGGGCCGACGCGGGGGCCGGCCCGGTATCCGGGCTGCGGATGCCGCCCGCCGGAGGCGGGGTCTCCCCCGGCGGGCGGCCCGCGCTGGCGGCCGCCATGTCCCGGTGGGCGGGCGTGCTGCGGGACCGGGACGGGCTTGAGCGGCTGGTCCGGACGCTCGCCGCGGCCGAAGGGGCGCGGCGTGAGTCCGCGTCAGGCGTCGCGGACGGGCAGCGCAGCCGGGACGCGGGGCTTGATCTCGCGACGGTGGAGGCGACGAACCTGCACACCGTGTCCGCGCTGATCGCGGCGGCCGCGCTGCGCCGGGCGGAAAGCCGGGGCTGCCACCGGCGGCGCGACGCGCCGCAGGCGTCCGCTGCTGCCCGGCACACGCTGGCGCGCTGGGACGGCCGTCGGCTGCACGTCACCGAGGAGGCATTGTGACCGCCGCATCGGATAGGCCGAATGCGCAATCGGCACACTCTAGCCAGGCCGATTGCGCATTTGGCAGGATGAGCCAGGAGACGGCCGCGGCCCTGCGGACGGCGGGGCTTGATCTCGGCGACGCGGAACGCGCCGTGCGGACCGCGCTTGACGAGGACTTCAGGTACGGGCCCGACGTGACCAGCGCGGCGACCGCGGGCGACGCGCCGCTGCGCGCGGAGGTAGTGGCGCGCGAGCACGGCGTGCTCGCCGGGCTGCCTGTCGTGCTGGCGGTGCTCGACCTGGCCGGGGGTATCTCCCGGACCGTGCTTATCGCCGACGGGTCGCGGGTCGCGCCCGGCGACGCGGTGCTGCGGGTCAGCGGGCCCGCCGCGGCGGTGCTCGGCGCGGAGCGGACCATGCTGAACTTCCTCACCCACCTGTCCGGTATCGCCACCGCCACCCGGGCATGGGCGGACGCGGTCGCGGGGACCGGCGCGGTGATCAGGGACACCCGCAAGACCACGCCCGGCCTGCGCCAGCTCGAGAAGTACGCGGTGCGCTGCGGGGGCGGCGAGAACCACCGGATGGGGCTCGGTGACGCCGCGCTGATCAAGGACAATCACGTGGCCGCGGCCGGCGGGGTGGCGAAGGCGATCGAGGCGGTCCGCGGCGCGGCGCCAGGCCTGCCGCTCGAGGTGGAGTGCGACACCCTCGACCAGGTCGAGGAGTCGCTGGCGGCGGGTGCGACGCTGATCCTGCTCGACAACATGGCGGCCGAGACGATGCGCGCCGCGGTGTCCGAGGCCAGGCGCTATCCGGGCGTCCGGCTCGAGGCGAGCGGCGGGCTGCGGCTGTCCACGGCCAAGGAGGTCGCCGCCACCGGCGTCGACTACCTCGCCGTCGGCGCGCTCACCCACTCGAGCCGCGCGCTTGACCTTGGCCTCGACTTCGCCGCAGAGGTCTAGTGCTCGGGGCCTAGCGTGCTCCAGACCTGGGGAAACTGACCGACGCCGAGTTCACGGCAGATCATCTGGGCCGCCATGCCGACCGCCTCGGTGAACGTCGGGAAGGAGAACGGGATGGCCGCCACCTGCTCGACGGTCAGGTTGGCGATCATCGCCGTGGCGATGACCTGAATGATTTCCGCGGAGTACTCGCCGAGGACGTGGCCGCCGAGGATGGTGTGATCGGCGCGGTCGGCGATCAGCTTGCAGAAGCCGTGCGGGCGGCCGTCGGCGACCGGGCGCAGCAGGTGGTGGTAGTCGGCGGTCGCGGTCACGATGTCGTGGCCGCGCGCCGCGTCGGGTTCGGTGAGGCCTACCTGGCCATATTCGGGGTCGGTGAAGCTGCCTGACGGGACGACGCGATAGCTGACCTGGTCGTGTGGCCCGCTGATCGCGTTGCGCGCGGCGATGCGGCCCTCGGCCCTGGCGAACTGCACGAGCTTGGCGTGGCCGTTGACATCTCCGGCGGCGAAGATGTGCGGCACGTTCGTGCGCAGGTGCGGGTCGGCGGGGATGGCTGTCCTGGTCGCCTGCACGCCGGCCTTTTCGAGGGCCAAGCCGGCGATGTTCGCCGGCCAGCCGATCGCGGCGAACACCGCGTCGAAGGCGGCGCTGTCCTGCGCGCCGCCTTCGACGCGGCCCCCAGCGCTGACGCCGTTCTCGGCGCTCTTGGTGGTGTACGTGACGGCTACTCGCGAGCCGCGCCGTTCCAGCCCGGTGACCCACGCTTGCGTCCGCACGGCGATGCCCTGGTCGCGGAAGGCCTGCGTCAGGCCGGCGCTGACGGCCGGGTCGGCGGTGGTGATCAGGGACGCGCCGGCCTCGAAGACCGTGACCTTGACCCCGAAGTCGGACAGGATCGAGGCGATCTGGCAGCCGGTGTCCGCGCCGCCGACGACTGCGGCGTCCGAGGGCAGGCCTGTCAGGGACGGGATGTCGTTGTAGGTAATGGCCAGTTCGGCGCCGGGTACCGGAAGCGGCCCCGCGCGGCCGCCGACCGCCAGGATGATCCGGTCGGCGGTCCAGGTCCGGCCATGATCGTCGTGCAGGGTATACGGGTCTGTGAAGGCGACCTGGCCAGCGTGTTCCTCCAGGTCGACGCCGTAGTCACACAGGTAGGAGGCCAGTTGCTTGGCCTCGCGTGCATAGCGGGCCACCTCGGCGCTCCTGGCCAGGACGGCCGGCAGGTCGGGGACTGGCGCCGGGCCGCGCAGGCCGAATCCCGCCCAGGAGGACCAGTCCCTGGCCAGGCGGGCCGCGCGGGCCAAGGTCCGCACCGGCGCGGGGCCGCGGTTCAGCGTGGTCCCGCCGACCTCGTCGGCCTCGAGCAAGGTGACCTGGACGCCGAGTTCACGTGCCTGCAGCGCCGCGGCGATACCCGCGGTGCCGCCGCCGACGACGAGTAGCCGCATGGCCACGATGATAACTCTACGGATATGCATTGGTTACATAGAGTCGCCGGAGGGCGCGCCATGGGGCGTCCTTCCACCCGACCGGAGACGGCGGGCGGTGGAGAGCCGGCCGGGACCCGTTCGGGATGACTGCGTCCTTGCTCCTGCGGCGGGTCGATTCCGAATCCGTGCGCGCGGCCAACTTCTGGTAGTCTCTGCGCGTGTCGACGAGCGGTCGCAGATCGCAGATCCTGCCGTCAGCACAGGTTCCGGGCCGTTAGCTCAGCGGGAGAGCGCTTCCCTGACACGGAAGAGGTCACTGGTTCAAATCCAGTACGGCCCACCAGGTAGAAGGCCATGACGACCCAGCCGGAGTCATGGCCTTTCGTCGTTGAGTAACCAATTGCGTAACTAAGCATCGGTGTCCCGCTTGGGGAACAGGCTGTCCATGACCTCAGCGCCGCCCGTAACCACCGGCCGGATCTGCTTACGGTAGACCGTTTCCGTCGTCGTGGTCCCAGTGTGGCCGACAAGGCGGGCGATCTTCTCGATGGGGACACCGGCATCCGACATCAACGAGACGAAGCTGTGCCGCAGCTCGCGGGGCGTCCAGTCGGCAGGGTCAAGACCCGCAGCGGCAGTGACGCTCCGGAATGAGCGACGGACGTTGCCCGCATAGAGCGCGGTGCCCACACGCGAGGCGAACACCAGGTCGTTGTCTTGCCACCTGGCCGCCCGCTTGCGAACCCGATCCTGCCTCTCACGGTGGCGGCGGAGCGCATCAACGCAGCGTTGCGGCAGTTCAAGCGTGCGACGAGATTTCCTGGTCTTGGTGTCACCACCAGAGCGGACCGAGCGCCAGACCATGATGCATGGCGGAGTTGCGTTCAGGTCGACGTGTGACCAGGTGAGAGCGCGTAGTTCCTCAGTGCGGGCACCAGTGAGCAGCGAGACGACGATGTAGGCATGAAGGGGGGTGCTCTCGGCAGCGGCCAGGAGTGCGTCGGCCTGGTCGAAGGTAAGAGACTTGGAAAGTCGGCCCTCCTGCCCCTGCGGGATGTCGCAGAGCAGCACGACGTTGCGCTTTACCTTGTCCCGAGCCTGGGCACGGGTGATCGACCGCTTGAGAATTGAGTGAAGATTTTGAAGTGTGCTGGTGCTAAGCGTCTTAGCTTTGTCGGCTAGCCAGCGGTCCACGTCGTCGGCGGACAGTTCGCGGAGCTTGCGGGCGCCCAGCGCCGGGATGATATGCCCGTTCGCGAGAATCGTGCATTTCTTAACGGTGTCTTTGTCGCGGCCCGGCAAGCCGAATCCGAGCCAGTCGCGGACAGCCTGAGCGACCGTGTAGCCGTGGCCATCAGTGACTTGGCCGTCTTCGTAGTCGCGGATGATTTCACGCAGCTTGCGCTGCGCTTCGGTCTTGGTCCGGCCACTGCCGCGCTTGACGATCCGCTTGCCGTCTGGCGTGTAGCCCACGGTCAGTGATGCGATCCAGCGTTGACGAGCCTTATCCCAGGACAGGCCGCCATCTCCCCTGCCTCGACGCGCTGCCATCAAGCGGCCCTCGCTTCGCTTTCGAGGAGAGCGACGTACTCAGCGATAGCCGACGCAGGGACAGCGCCATGCGTAATCCGGGGGTGGCCCGTCCTCCGTGCCGGGAATCCTCTCGCCGGTCAAGATCACAGTCAAGGGCGCGCCTGCGGCGCGTCGGTTGCTGCGCAACCGCAGACCCTTGAGCAGTGATCTTCCCCGGCAAGTTCTCGGCACCTATAGGAAGGACGGGGCAGAGCGAGGCGACCTACTCCGCTATGAATCCGAATTCATCGAAGTTATCGCCCGCCATTCGGTGGACCTTGGTCCCATAATGGCGGGACTTTCGGCCCAAGACTGGAACAAATCAAACATTATCGACTGGAGCATGACATCGCCGGAAAACGAAGGAGGCCTCCACGTCGGGCGACAGTCGACCCACCCTTCAACGCAAAGGAGCATGACATGATCACCCGCACCAAGAAGTCTCTCATATTCACCGCAGTCGCGGGTATGCTAAGCGCGGCAGCCCTTACGGCGTCCGCTCTTCCCGCGTCAGCGGCATCCGTCCTTTGGCTCTACGGCAACGACGGCAACCAAGAGGTCATTTGCACGCCGCCCGGCCCTCACGGCGTCCAGGAACTCAACCTTGTCGGAGTCGCTGCCGCGCAGAACAACTGCGGCACCCGCGTATGGCTCCACCAATTCTCCAACGGATCCGGCTGGTCATACTGCATTTCCCCCAATAGTTACACAACAATCCCCTCCTGGGCCGACTTCCCAGCGCAGCTCCTCGTATCCTCAAATATTGCACACTGCTGACGATCCGGGGCAACGCGTGGATCTTCACCCGCACCGTCCGCTGCGGCCACGACTGGCGCGCGTGACCGCCCTGCCCGGAAGATCATCTCCGCACAGGAACAACCCGCGATATAAGCAAGATGGCGGTGCGCCCGGGTAGCGGCGCACCGCCGTTTCCGCGCCAGGGCGGTAGGCATCGACCGCTGCCCGGCACAGGAAGCATCGGCGAGAGGTGCCGACTCTTTGCATCCAGAAGCCCCCGTGCAGGATTGCGCGTTTCCTGCGTGCCCGATGAAGGGAGTGCGATAGTTCGTGCAGTCCGCGCGGGCAAGTAACCAACTGAGTAACGATCGCCCCTGACGTCGACGCACGCCAGCAGACGCGAGCGGACCACTCGCAGCAGGTCAGCCGCAAGATGCGAAAGCATAAGCACCTGAAGACATTCTCTGACACGGAAGAGGTCACTGGTTCAAATCCAGTACGGCCCACCAGCCTTGACCTGGCCTTTCGATTTTGGTGGCCCTAGAAGACCAGGCTCCTGGCCCTACAGTTTGTAGGGTCGGGGCCGATTGCGCGAGACCCCTGGGAGCCCGATTCCCGGGGGTCTCTTTGCCTGTGCTCCTCGCGTCAAGCGGCTTGTTCGCCGACGTCTTCGGTGTCTTCCTGGACGTACAGGCGGGTTACTGCCTGGTTCATCGCCTCGAGTATCGACTCCCTGTCCTGGGCGAACAGGTGGCCGTAGATGTTCTTGGTCGTCTCGACCTTGCTGTGGCCCATTTGCTTGGCGACTTGCATGTCGGTCGCACCTGAGGCGATCAGCAGGGAGGCGCACACGTGCCGCAGCTCGTGTGCGGTGTACTCGACGATGCCGTCTTCGTCGGCTGCCGTATAGCCGTGGGCGAGCTTCAGATACCGGCGCCACATCGCGTATCCGAGGTAGCCGCCCCGCTCTCCGTTGATCAGCTTTGCGTAGAGACTGCCTGCGGAGCGGTCACCTCCGGCCGCGCCGCGCTCGACCAGGCGACGCACGGCCGGCATGGCGATGTCGGGAATGGCGACGATTCGCTGGGCGGCTTTGGTTTTGAGGTCGGCGCGAATGTCCCGGCGCCCGCCTGACTCGCTGGCCGTCCGGTCGACGGTGATCCACTGGCCGTCGAGGTCGACGTTCTCGATCGGGACGGCGACGGCTTCCTCCCAGCGGAGTCCAGTGAACGCGAGGACCATGGCGACATCGCCGAGGCCCGGTTTGAAGTTATCGAGCGCCTGGGCCAGTCGCATCACCTGGGGGATGCTTGGAACGAGGACGCGGCGCCGGACCGAGCTACCCCAGCCGGTACGCAGTTCGAGAGCCGGATTCGTTGGAATGATGCGTTCTTCGCGAGCCCAAGCGAACAGCCGACGCAGCACCGCGGCCACCGTGCTCCTGGTACCGCCCGACGCGGGAGAACTGTCTTTCAGGGTCAGGTTGCGGACGGCGTCATTGAGGTCCGGGAGGTCCAGGTCACCGATCCAGGCGTTGCCGAGAACCGGGATGATGTAGGCGTTCAGACACGCCCGCTCTTTGGCCAGCGACGACTTGGGACGCGGGGTACCGTCGCGCTGACCGGGGCCAGGCCCGCCCGGCGGCCCGCTGAAGCCCCGTGACCACCGGAGTGGAACCCAGCTGCACATGCGACCCTGCGTGGCCCTCCCTGGAGGTGCACACCGAGGCTGGTGACGTTGCCGTACAGCCGGCGGCCTCGCCCGGCAGCCTGGCCTGCCTCTACCAGGTGTCCCGTCTCAGCTAAGTCGGCCCTGTCTCACTTAAATCGGCCCGTTAGGGCTCGGGTCTCAATAAAGGTGACCCGCTGCTGCGGCTGGTGTCCGGTCTTAGTTGAAGTGACGCGGTCTCAGCCAATCTGACGCATCTGCTTGTTGTCTCAGCAGACCTGACGCGGCAGCGGGTGTTCGCCGGTCTTCCAGATGCCTGGCCTTCCCGGGCGGTGAGCGCGGCTGTTCGCGACGCCCGCCGCCCGTGCGAACGCGCCGGCTGACCTGTGGTAATACGCCAGCGGCGCCGCTGGCCAGCATGAGCGCCGTTGGAACAGCCGGGTTAGCTGTCGGTGCATGTGGGCCAGTGGTCTACTGCCCACTGTGGCCAGCCCGGCCACCCTGCTGGCGGGGCGGGGATCTCACCGCCGTCGAGTTCGGCGGCGTCAGGCACCTGGAATTGCTCCCGCCACGCGTCCACGTCGGCCTCGCTCATCGGGAATGTCTGGTGCGGTGTCGTTTCCTGGCGGTGTGCGATGCGGGCGAGCTGGACGTTTTTGTCCACGGGCAGGTAGACCACCTGGCAT
>Ga0187814_10000327_pt1 | contig 15026 bp, 13 predicted proteins | sample NC_S_4_FD_132450 | JGI IMG/M metagenome (GOLD analysis project Ga0187814, IMG submission 132450) | Wetland sediment microbial communities from Neuse River Estuary, North Carolina, USA - ASW-S_4 | ecosystem: Environmental > Aquatic > Freshwater > Wetlands > Sediment | place: USA: North Carolina... | reverse complement strand
CAGGCTGGTCCGCGGTTGCGACGTGTGGCTGAACGTGCCGCGCCCTCCGCTGGAGGCGAGCGGGACCAGCGGGATGAAGTCCGCGTTCAACGGCGGACTCCAGCTGAGCGTTCTCGACGGCTGGTGGGCCGAGGCGTACGACGGCGAGAACGGCTGGGCCCTCCCCGGCGAGGTTCTGGACGACGCCAACGCACAGGACGAGCGCGACGCCGAGATCCTGCATCGCGTCCTCGACGACGAGATCGTCCCGGCGTTCTATGCGCGCGACGAGCAGGGCGTGCCGGCCGGCTGGGTGGCGCGGATCCGCGCCTCGCTTCAATCCCTCGGTCCACGCTTCTGCGCCGCACGGATGTTGAGGGAGTACGTCGAGGGTCCCTACCGGAACCGTTGAGTCCGTCGATGTCAGTCGAAGTACCGCGAGGACCAGCTCCGCTACACCAACGCTAAGGGCGACTTCGTCGCCCGTGTCCTGCGTTCCGCAAGACCGCTCTGACAGTCAGCCGGTCAGCTCTGACAGCGGTCGCGATGGCGGACCGACGTACCTGGCGGTCGGCCGGATCAGCCGTCCCTCGCGCTTCTGCTCGAGGATGTGGGCCGACCACCCCGCGGTACGTGCGCAGGTGAACATCGACGTGAACAGCTCCGGCGGGACCTCCGCGAAATCGAGAACGACGGCGGACCAGAACTCGACGTTGGTGGCGAGCACGCGATCGGGCTTGCGTGCCTGGAGCTCCGCGAGGGCGGCCCGCTCGAGCGCCTCGGCGACCTCCACGCGCTTGGACCCCAGGCGGCGCGCCGTGCTGCGCAGCACCCGCGCCCGAGGATCCTCCGCGCGGTAGATGCGGTGGCCGAAGCCCATCAGGCGCTCGCCGCGATCCAGCAGCTGCTCGACGTAAAGCTCCGCGTCGCCCGTCGCCTCGACGTCGTCGAGCATCTTCAGGACCCGTGAGGGCGCCCCGCCGTGCAGCGGCCCCGACAGCGCGCCGACGGCCGCGGACAGCGCAGCCGCGACATCCGCGCCCGTGGAGGCGACCACCCGGGCGGTGAACGTCGAGGCGTTCATGCCGTGCTCCGCGGCCGAGATCCAGTAGGCGTCGATCGCCTCGACGTGCGCCGGGTTGGCCTCGCCTCGCCAGCGGATCAGGAACCGCTCCGGGATCGAGTGCGCCTTGTCCACCTCGCGCTGCGGGATCGGGGGCTTGCCGATGCCCCTGGCCGACTGCGCGACAAACGACAGCGCCATCACCGACGCGCGCGCCAGGTTGCCTCGCGCTTCCTCGTCGGAGATGTCGATCAGCTGCTTGAAGCCCCACTGAGGGGCGAGCATCGCCAGCGCCGCCTGGACGTCGACCCGCGGGTCGCCGGAGCGCACGCTCAGCGGGTGCGGCTCGGCCGGAGGCATCCCGGGCAGCAGGTGACCGTCGACGAGCAGGCCCCACACCTGCTCGAACGGGACCGTCCCCACGAGCTCCTCGATGTTGACGCCTCGATACCGCAGCGCCCCGCCCGCTCGATCGGGCTCTGCTATCTCGGTCGCGAACGCGACGACGCCCTCGAGGCCTGACTGGACTTCGGAGGTTGCGGTCATCTCGCCGAGACTAGCGATGTAGGCTTTCCCGCTTGTGAACGGGCTGCTCACGCGGCCGGCAGTAGAGCTCGCCGCGCTGATCCGCACCGGCGACGTCTCGGCGCGGGAGCTGGTGGAGGCATCGCTGCGGCGGATCGACGAGCTGGAGCCCAAGGTGAACGCGTTCACGCACGTCGCGCACGAATCCGCGCTGGCGCAGGCCGAGAAGATCGACGCCCGCGATCCGCGCCCGTTCGCCGGGGTTCCGATCGCGATCAAGGACAACCGCCCCGTGGCCGGCATGCCGCTGACGATGTGCAGCGACCTGTTCGGCGATTTTGTAGCCGATCACGACGCGTTCCTGGTGCGTCGACTGCGCGAGGCGGGATTCGTGATCGTCGGCAAGACCGCGCTGCCGGAGATGGGGATCCTGCCCACGACAGAGTCGCGGCGCTTCGGGCCTACCCGCAACCCGTGGGACCTAGAGCGCACGCCGGGCGGCTCCAGCGGCGGCTCGGCCGCCGCGGTCGCGGCCGGGATGGTGCCGATCGCCCACGGCAACGACGGCGGCGGCTCGACGCGGATTCCCGCGGCGTGCTGCGGATTGGTCGGGCTCAAGGAGTCCCGTGGACGTGTGTCGCTGGGACCCGACGTCGGTGACAGCGTTCTGGTGCAGGACGGAGTCCTCACGCGGACGGTCGCCGACACCGCGCGGGTCCTCGACGTGCTCTGCGGCTACGAGCTCGGCGATGCCACGTGGGCCCCTCCGGCACACGCCGCCTACCGCGAGCTCGCCGAGCGCGACCCCGGACACCTGCGAATCGGCCTCGCGCTGAACAGCCCGCTGGAGGGTGAGCTCGATCCGGTGTGCGAGCGCGGTGCGCGTGACGCCGCTGCGCTGCTCGAGTCACTCGGCCACGAGGTTGAGGAGACCGCGCCGCCCTGGTCGGGCGTCGACCTGCTCTCGGACTTCACCCGCCTGTTCGGTCCGATGACCGCGATGGCCACTCTGATCGGGGGGATGATCCGCGGACAGGAGCCCACGGAGGAGGACGTGGAGCCGCTGACCTGGGCGATCTGGGAGCGCGCACGCTCCACCGACGCGGTCAGCTTCCTCGGCGCCCAGGCCAGGCTTCAGCGGCACTCGCGCACGGTCATCTCGTTCCTGACCCAGTTCGACGCGGTCCTCACCCCAGCCCTGGCACAGCGACCGGTGCCGATCGGCGAGATCCACGGCCTTGGACCGGACCCGTGGGGGCACTACCGGCGATCTAGTCGCTTCACTCCCTACACCGCGCTCTGCAACCTCACCGGAGTGCCGGCGATCGCGCTTCCGCTCTATCAGGGCGAGGATGGCCTCCCGCTCTCGGTCCAGCTGATCGGCCCACCGCTCGGCGAGGACATCCTGCTGACGCTCTCGGCGCAGCTGGAGCGCGCGCTGCCCTGGGCCGAGCGCGTCGCTCAGTCATTGGGCTGATCCTTCCGGCTGCGATCCATCTGCTCGGCTGACCTTCCCGATCCGGCGCCCCTCCTGATCCGAGACGCTCTCGCCGGGCAGGCCGCTCAGGTCTTCGATCGCCGAGGTCATGTGCCTCTCCCTTCCTCCGGTTCTCTTCACCCGGCTCTACCCGGCTCGCCGCCGGTGTACCCGCCCTCCGGCCCCGGCGAGCTCACCCCACCCCCAGCACCGCCTGCATCGGCTTGGGGAGGACCCCCAGCCGCTCGGCGTCGGCCGTGCCCTGGCGGGCGATCAGAGGGACCTCGAGCAACTCGGCCTCGTCCCACGTCGCGAACGCCGCGGGACCGGTCAGCAGCTCGATCAGCCGGAGCAGGCGCCGCACCACGCGCGTCGGGACCTTCACGATCGGACGGTGGCGGTGCAGCGAGCGAAGTACGCATTCGACGATCTCCTGGTAGGTGAGGGTCTCGGGTCCGGCGAGCTCGTACCGGCTGCCCGCCGCCTCCTCGGCCATCGGGCCCCCCGGCAGCGCCGCCATCACGCAGTCGGCGACATCCTCGGCCCAGATCGGCTGGAACGCGGCCCTGCCCGATCCCGAAATCGGCAGCACCGGAAACAGCGACATCCGCTCCAGCAGGGTGATGAACTGGTCGCTGGGCGAGTACACCATCGAGGGAGCGAAGACCGTGTAGCTGAGCGAGGACTCGATCACCGCGCGCTCGGCGATCGCCTTAGCGCGCATCAGGCGGGCGGGGGAGCGCGTGGAGGCCCCGAGCGTGGAGAAGAAGACGAACCGCTTCACCCCGGCCTGCTCGGCGGCCCGGACCAGCCGCCAGGACGCGATTCCCGCCACCTCCTCGATCGACCCGGCCGGCTGGTCGCGGATCGCCGAAGCCAGATGGACGACCGTCTCCACGCCCCGCAGGGCGTGGCGAAAGGAGAAGGGATCGGCGAGATCCCCGAGTGCGATCTGCACCCTGACGCGCTGCGCGCCGAGGCGCCCCGGCTCGCGGACCAGGCATCGCACGGGCACGCTCGCCGCGGTCAGCCGTCTGAGCAACGGCAGCCCGACAGTCCCGGTGGCGCCGGTCAGGAGCAGCACGGAGCCGGAGGCTAGCGATGCCGATGTCCCTAGAATGCGCCCCTCCCGACGAGTTCCAAGACGGGAAGACACGCTTCATGGCCTACGTCATCGCCGAGCCGTGCATCGGCACGAAGGACAACTCGTGCGTTGAGGTCTGCCCGGTCGACTGCATCCATCCGACCCCCGACGAGCCCGACTACGACAGTGTCGAGATGCTCTACATCGACCCGGAGGAGTGCATCGACTGCGACGCGTGCGTCGAGGCTTGTCCGGTGGATGCCTGCTTTGCCGAGGATCAGCTGCCCGAGGAGTGGCAGCACTACTCGAAGCTCAACGCGCACTACTACGCGGGACGCTGAGCGCTCCCTGACCGGGCCCGGTCCGCGAGGATCACGGCCCGCGCCGCATTGTGGCCGGGGATCCCGCTGACCCGCCGCCGACGACGTTCGCGTCGAAGCGGGCCCTTGCGGGGAACACCCGCTATGCCATCGGCAGCGACATCCCCACCGGCTTGGGGGCGGCGGCGGGGGCGGGCGCCTGCATCACGGGCAGCTCGATCGGCGACAGCGCGATCAGGCCGCGCGCGCCGTGCGCCAGCGCCTGGGCGGCGGGATCCTCGGGGTCCGAGAAGACCACGGGGACGCCCGCGTCCGATTGCTCGCGCAGGGCCACCGTCAGCGGCACCTTTGCCAGCAGCGGAACGTCAAGCTCGTCGGCGAGCAGCTGGCCGCCGCCTTCGCCGAACAGCTGGTGGCGCTCGCCCGACGGCGTCACGAACCCGGACATGTTCTCGATCACCCCGCTGATCTCGAGCTTCAGCTTGGCGGCCATCTCCGCCGAGCGGCGAGCCACCTTCTGCGCGACCGGCTGGGGGGTTGTGACGATCAGGAACTTTGCCTGGGGCAGGAGCTGCGCAAGCGTCATCGACACGTCGCCGGTGCCCGGCGGCAGGTCGATCAGGAGATAGTCGAGCTCTCCCCACTCCACGTCCTCAAGGAACTGCTGCAGCGCCTTGTGGAGCATCGGTCCTCGCCACACCACAGCCGCGTCCTGCTCGACGAAGAACCCGATCGACATCACAGTGATGCCGTCGTGCGTGCTTAGCGGGATGATCTTGCGCTCGGCGTTCACGGACGGGCGCTGGGCGCCCAGCCCGAGCATCCGGGGCTGCGAGTAGCCCCACACGTCGGCGTCGAGGACCCCGACCCGCTTGCCCTCGGCCGTGAGCGCGGCCGCGAGGTTGGCCGTGACGCTCGACTTGCCGACGCCGCCCTTGCCCGACCCGATGCAGATCACGTTCCGCACCTGGGCCAGCGCACCCTCCGGGAGCGTTCCCCGCCCGAGCTTGCGCCCGAGCGAGGCCTTCTCGTTGTCGGAGAGGACGTCGAAGCTCACGTTGACTGCCGTCACGCCCTCCAGCCCGCGCACCGCCTGGGCCACGCCGGTCTGGAAGTGGCTGCGGATCGGGCAGCCGGGGGTGGTGAGGGAGACCATCACGTCGACCACGCCGTTCTCGTGCACGTCGACCGAGCGCACCATCTCGAGCTCGACGATGTCGCGTCGCAGCTCCGGGTCGATGACGGAGCGCAGGGCTTGGATCACCTGGTCGCGACTGGGCATGGACCCATTGTAGGCCGGACCCGCGGGCTTGCCGCGCGCTCGGCATCCTGCCTCGCCTGATGCGCGGCGTCCGCGTCATCCGGCTCGCCCCGGCCCGGAGCCGCGCATGCGCGGCTCCGCGGATCGGCGCATGCGCCGATCCGGTCCCCCTAAAGACCGACCGGGACGCCACTTGCGTGGCGCCCCGGCGGTTGAGGGAGGAGAGGGTGCTGCATCCGCCGGCGAGGATATGTGGCCGGCGAACCCGCCCCGCTCATCGGCGCTCTCCGGTCGCCGGGCGGGGGAAATCTAGGAAGCTCGGTCGATCAGCCGATCAGTCCCTTTTGTGCGTCGGTGACGAGCTTCTCGACCCTGGAGCCGAGCATACCGGACTGCTTGTCGAGGTCCTTGCGGACCGAGCGAACCTCGCGCTCCAGCCGGCGCCGGTTCTGCTTGACCGTGCGCTGGACGAGGCTCCGGCGCTGACGCAGCTGGCGCTCGAACCGGGTCCGCGTCCTGCGCACCTGGCGCTCGAACCGGTTCCTCGCGGTGGCCCCGCGACGCTCGTAGCGCTTCAGCTCGCGCTCGAGGCTGGCCCGGGAGCGGTACTTGGTGGCCAGCTCCCTGACCGTCGAGACGAGGTTGTCCCGCGCGAGCAGGCTCGCGCCAACCGGAACGAGCACCGCGCGCTCCGCCACCTGCTGGACCTGCTCGACAGGCGTCTTGGGCTGAATCGGCGTCGTCGTCGCCCGCGTGGAACGGCGCGCTGGCGTGGACCTGCTGGCGCTGGTCCGTCGAGCCGTGGTGGTCCGGCGGGAGGTGCTCCTCCTTGTGCCGGCGGGCTTGCTCCCGCCTCGGGTGCCGGCGGGCTTGCTCCCGCTCGGGGTGTTGCTTGTGGTCGTCGCCATCTATCTCTCCGCTTTGGGGTTCGCTTCCAAAAAGTTACCGAACATGTGTTTGTAACCCGGCCCGGCCGGTTCGTTACACCGAAACGGGCGCTAGATCACGAGCTGGTTACAGGCACGCCGGCTCTACGAGCCCGTGACTGGCGCCGCCGTGCGCGCCAGCCAGGCCTCTGGATCGCCCAGTTCCCGCAGCGTGGGCAGCGCCTCGGGCCCCGAGAAGACGTGATGGAGCGCGGCGACCCCGCCCTCTCGCACGACCGCGTCGCAGAAGCGCTTTCCCTGCTCGTACTGGCGCAGCTTCAGGTCCAGCCCCAGCAACCTGCCGAGCAGCCGGGAGAGGCCGGATTGCGAGCGCCGGCGCTTGTCGAGCGCCGCGCGCAGACGAGCCAGCGACGGCACCAGATCCGGTGCGACGGCGTCCATGACGTGCTCGGCGTGGCCCTCTATCACGGCCATCACCGCCTGAACGCGATCCAGCGTGTCCCGCTCGGCTGACGTCGTGACGATCGAGATGAGGTCGCCCTTGCGCAGAGCGCCGAGTAGCTTGCGGGTCTCTCCGCTCGTGGGTACGCGCAGCTTGCGAGGAGCATCGAGCCGCACCTCGGCACTGTTGAGCAGCTCTCGCATCAGCCCGGCAACGTGGCTGTGAAGCCACGGAACGCCCGCGAACTGGACCGCGTGGGTGACCTCGTGCAGGGTCACCCAGGTCATGAATTCCTTCTCGTCGGCATCGAAGGATCTCACCGCCTGCGCGAGGTTCGGCAGCACGAACAGCAGCCGGGGCGGGCGGTCCTCGACCGCCTCGTCGAGCATCACCAGCTCGTACTGGCCGAGCACGTGCTGGGCCAGGTAGCCGAGGACCACGCCGACCTCGCCCGACAGCACCAGGCCGAGTCCGATCTCCATTGCGGGACGCAGCGGGCCGAGGCTCTTGCCCGCGCGGGTGAGGACGGGGTCGAGCAGTGCTCGCATCGCCTCGATGTTGCTGCTGACCCACTCCCCGCGACCCACGCCCTCCGGGGGCGGGAGCGGGCGAGCCGGCTGAAGGCCCGTGTAGCTCACCACCCGCGCCTCGGACTCGGCCGCGATGTCCGCGAGATCGGTCCTGGCCACGTAGCCATCTCCCGTCCCAGCCACGAAGCTCGCGATCCTCTCCGCCAGGATCCAGTCGATCATGCGGACGGGATCCCTTCGATCTCGCGCAGCGTCTGCAGCGAGCGCGCCGCGATCACCGGCGAGCTGGGCACGGCATCCAGCGGCGCGCCGAGCGGGCTCTCGCAGCTGGGGAAGCTGACGAAGCCGCCCGCCTCCCGCACGATCAGCTGGCCCGCCGCCGAGTCGACCCCTCTGGCTCGCCGCAGCGAGACCATCCCGTCGAACCTCGCCGCGGCCACCTGGCATAACGAGCAGGCGATCGAGCCGATCGCACGCAGGCGGTAGGCCGAGTCCTTGAGGGCGTCGATCGAGCGAGCGACCCAGTGCGGGTCGGCCGACTCGATCCCCAGCACCTCGAGGCGTCCGTCGCGCGCCCGTCGCTCGGTGAGCGTCGGGTCGAGGGGTTGCTCGTTCAGCCATGCTCCCTGACCTCGCCGAGCCCACCACTCCTCGGAGGGCCCGAAGTCGTACACGAACCCGAACACCACGTCGGCCATCGTGTCCCCGTCGGCCACCGCCACCGACAGCGCGTGGTGCGGGATCCCCCGCTTGGCGTTCAGCGAGCCGTCGATCGGGTCGACGATCACCCTGATGCCTGAGTCGCCGTAGTCGATCTTCCCCCGCTCCTCGGAGATCGCCATGAACCGGTAGCCCTGGTCGCGCAACGCGTCCAGCTCGGACAGCACGACCGTCTCCGCCCCGCGATCGATCACCAGCGTGCGGTCCCCGCCGCTGCCGCGTGTGCCCGTCTCGACCGACCGTTCCTTGGTGCTCGGCGTCTCCGCGAGCATCTCGGCAAGACCCTCCACCGCTCGCCTGCAGACCCCGAGCCAGTCTGCGTCCAGTGCCGAGCGGGTCGAGGTCATCTCTGGACCTATGCTGTCAGACGTGGGGCTCACCCTGACCGAGTTACTGCCCGCTCAGCGCGCCGCGGTCACCCATCGGGGGGGCCTGCTGGTGGTCCCGGGGGCCGCGGGGACGGGAAAAAGCACCGTCATCGAGCATCGCTTCAGGTGGCTGGTGGGGGAGGGCGCAGCGCCCGAGCGAATCGCGGTCCTGACGCCGTCGGCGGGGCGGGCCGATGCGATCCGGACACGGCTCGAGGCCGGGCTCGCCCGCGGCTACGAGGAGCTGTTCGTACTGACGCCGGTGGAACTGGCGGCCGCGACGCTGGCCGCCGCGGCTCCGGGGTTCGACGCGCTCGATTCGATGCTCGACGCCGGGGAGCGGTTCGCGATGCTGCTCGAGCGAATCGACGAGCTGTCGCTCGAGCGACACGACTTCGGCGGCAGCGCGAACGCCCTGCTGGCCGGGTTCGTCCGCCGGATCGACGCGCTGAAGGCGCATCAGATCGGGGTCGAGGACTTCGCACGCTGGGCCGATGGGCTCGGTGACGGTGCCGCGTCCACGCGGTCAGACGACCGAGCCGAGCCGGCGGACGCGGCGCTGGAGTGTGAGTTCGCGGAGGTCTACCGCGCCCACGAGCGAATGCTCGCCGAGGCCGGCGTGACGGATACAGGCAACCTGATCCGGGATGCATTGCAGGCGACGCGCGAGCGTCCGAGCCTGGCCAGGCGCTTCGAGCATCTGCTGCTCGACGACGCGCACGACTTCGACCCCGGCCCGGCGGTCCTTGCTCGCGAGCTCGGCGGGGCCGGACTGGCGGCCACGGTCGACCCGGCGCGCGGCGCATTCGAGGGCGCCGAGCGGGTCGTCACGCTCGAGCGCAGCGTCCGCTGCCCGCGCCGGGTGCTCCGCGCGGCCGGCGCTCTGTTGGCGATCCGCTGCGAACCCGCCCCAGCCGAGGGGGAGGTGGTGTTCTGGCGCTGCGCGAACGACCGCGCTCAGGCCCAGTCGGTAGCGGCCGACATCGAGCGATTGATCGCCCGGGAGGGAACGCAGCCACGTGAGATAGCCGTGCTCGTCCCGGCCGTTGCTCGAGAGGGACAGGCCGTCGCGGTCGCGCTCGAGGAGCGGGCCGTGCCGCACCGAGTGGTGGGGGAGGCCGCGTTCTTCCAGCGCGCGGAGATCAGGGACCTGCTCGCATGGTTGCGGCTCCTCGCCGATGCCTCCGACGCGGCCGCGGTCGTTCGCGCGCTGGCCCGCCCCCCGATCGAGCTGCGCTCCGTGGACATTGCCCGCTGCACCCAGATCGCGCGCAGGCGCAAGCTCGACATGGTCGCGGCCCTCGCGGCCGCCACCGAGTCACCGCAGGTGCCACCTGAGGCGCGTGAGCGAATCCGGGTGTTCCTGAAGCTCTACCGCTCCGGGGTGGCGGCGCTCGACACCACCCGTCCGGACCTCTACGTCCATCGGCTGATCGATCGCCTGGGCCTGCGCCGCCAGCAGCTGTTCGCGGCACAGGCTGACGTGGTCGAGCGGCTGAGGGCGCTGGCCCGCTTCGGGGAGCTCGCATCCGTGTTCGCGCGCCGCGCGCCGCAGGCCACCCCTAGGGAATTTGCGCGCTCGATCGCAGCCGTGGCGGACTCCGGGCTGCGAGAGCACGACGAGCCCGATCTGCTGGACGCTCGGGCCGTGCAGGTGATGGCTCTCGACGCGGGGGTCGCGGTCGAGGCCGAGCACGTGTACGTCGTGGGCCTGCATGCCGGCATCGCGCTGCCGGCGCCAGAGCGGATTCCGGCCGCGCTTCGACCGGGCGCGCCGGTGGCCGCCGATCCGGACCCCCGTGGGGCGGCGCTTCGGAGCGCCCTCTACGTCGCGGTCACGCGCTCGCGCTCGCGGGTCGTCCTGGCCTATCCCGGCGTCAACGATCGCGGAGCCATGCTGCTCCCGGCCGCGCCGGTCGAGGCGGCGCGCCTTGATCTCGAGGCGTCCTGGGAGGACAAGCAGGAGGAGCTGTTCGGGCCGGCCGAGACGCTGCACTCCACCTACCGCCTGCTCCGCGACGAGCTGCTGGAAGGGACCATGCGAGCCGGTGGACGACTGGGCGAGCTCCGCTTCGACACCGATCTTGACGTCTCGCATGCGGTGGTCCGCTACCTCGAGCTGTTGAAGCTCGCGGCGCTGATCGCGCGGCCCGAGGGCCAGAGCCTTGCCGAGGCCCTGCGTGACGTCAACGCGCGCCTGTTGCAGGCGGTGACGGCCGAACAGCGAGAGATCCTGACCTCCTCCGTGCTTGACGAGTACCTGCTCGACGCCGAGCGGGACGCCCGGCGTCGAGCCCAGGCGATCGTCGCGCGCGACGAGCCGTCGCTTGAGCCGTTCCTCCCCAAGCGGGGCGACGGCGTGGTCCTGTCGGCCTCGGACATCGACACCTACCGGACCTGCCCGCTGAAGTACAAGTTCGCGCGGGTCTTCCGGATCCCGCAGGAGCCAACGATCCACCAGCGCTTCGGGATCCTCGTCCACCAGGTGCTGGAGCGCTTCCACGCGCGCGACCCGACCACGGGGACGCTTCCCGAGCTGCTCGGCCTGCTCGACGCGGGCTGGCGCCGGGCCGGCTTCGGGGACTCCGAGGAGGAGCGCCAGCTGCGCGGCAAGGCGGCGGCGGCGCTCGAGCGCTACCACGGGCGCTTCCACTCCGAGCAGTGCGAGCCCGTGTGGTTCGAGCGCCCGTTCACGTTCCGCCTCGGGCCGCACCTGCTCCGTGGCCGCGTCGACCGCGTGGACCGCCTTCCGGGCGGCGAGTACGAGCTGATCGACTACAAGACGGGGCGGCCCAAGAGCCCAGCGCAGCTCGCCGACGACGTCCAGCTCTCGCTGTACGCGGTCGGGGCACGGGAGGCGTGGAGCCTCGAGGCCTCCCAGCAGGCCTACTACTACGTGCTCGACGACGAGAAGGTCACCGTTCCCGCCGACGACGGCGACCGCTCGCAGTGGATCCGAGACGTCGCGCTCGAGGTGGCCGAGGGAATCCTCTCCCAGGGCTTCGAGCCCACGCCCTCCTACGCCGCCTGCTCGATCTGCGACTACCGTCTGATGTGCCCAGCGGCCGAGGTGTAGAGAGAAGGCCTTGGCCAGGTCCCGCCGGAGCGATAGCCGATAATCGCCCCGTATGCCCCACCCGCCCTCAGGCGAGCAGTTCGAGATCGCCCTCGGCGCCCAGCGCGCGACGATCGTGGAAGTGGGGGGAGGAATCCGGGAGTACTTCGTGGGGGATCGCGCGGTGCTCGACCCCTATCCCCGCGAGGCGATCTGCGACGGCGCGCATGGCGCACCCCTGATTCCGTGGCCCAACAGGCTCGCCGATGGGCGCTACGACTTCGACGGGAGCGGATACCAGCTGGCGCTCACAGAGCCCGGGAAGCGCAATGCGATTCACGGCCTGTTGCGTTGGCAGAGCTGGCGCGTGCTGGAGCGATCCGGTGAGCGGGTGGAGATGGGGATTCGGCTCGCACCCCAGCCCGGCTGGCCGTTCGCGATCGAGGTCTCGGTGGATTACGCGCTTGGCGAGAACGGGCTGAGCGTGCTGACGCGCGCGCACAACTCGGGGCACGTCCCGTGCCCGTTCGGTTGCGGCCAGCATCCATACCTGTCCCCCGGCGAGGGACTCATCGACGCGTGCACTGTCGAGCTCCGCGCGGCGACGCGGATCGTCACCGACCCCGAGCGTCAGCTGCCCGTCGGACGCGAGCCCGTGCGCGGCACGTCGTTCGACTTCACCTCGCCCAGGCTGATCGGTGACCAGGAGATCGACTTCGCCTTGACGGACCTGGAGCGTGACGCCGACGGGCGCGTCTGGGTGCGAATGGGCTGCCCCGACGGGCGCACGGTCGAGCTGTGGGCCGATGACAGCTACAAGGTGATCCAGCTCTACACGGGCGACAAGCTTGCTCCGGCCCGCCGGCGCCGCGGACTCGCCGCTGAGCCCATGACCTGCCCGGCGAACGCCCTTCGGACCGGAGAGGATCTCGTCCGGCTCGAGCCGGGCAACACGCACGTATGCCGATGGGGGGTGCGGCTCGCGGCCTAGAGGGGGCGGTCCACGCTAGACCCGCCGGTCCAACCTAGACGCCCGGGGCCGGCGGGTCATCGCCCCGCTGTCGCAGGAAGCGCTGTAGATCCCGCGCGATCGTCTCGCCCGACGGGAGCGGTCCGGGGTCCTCGCTGGGCTCTGTGCTCGCGACCTGCTCGAGGCGCTCCACGAACGCCTGCACGTCCGGGTCGCTCTGCACGGCGACGTTGACCTGTCGCTCGTACTCCGCCGCCGCAGTCTCCAGCTCGGTCGCGTCGACGGCGACTCCGACCAGCCCCTCGAGCTTGCGGACGAGCGCCAGCGATGCCTTCGGATTCGGGGTCGCCGCGATGTAGTGCGGCACCGCCGCCCACAGGCTCGCGGACGGCAGGCCCTCCTGTTGGCACGCGGCGTGGAGGACGCCGACGATCCCCGTCGGCCCCTCGTAGCTGGACCTGGTCAATCCCAGGCGCGAGATCAGCACCGGGTCCGACGCCAAGCCTGTGACCGACACCGGGCGCGTGTGCGGAACGTCCGCCAGCAGCGCCCCCAGCGTCACGACGAGTTGCGCGCCAAGCGCCTCGGCCAGCTCGACGATCACCTTCGTGAACGAGCGCCACTTCATCGAGGGCTCGCTGCCGACCACCAGGATGAGATCGCGCGGAGCCCTGGGGACACGTGCCTCATACAGCTCGGTGGCCGGCCACACGATCTGGCGCGCCTCCCCGTCGACGAGCTTGACCTGGGGACGGGTGGCCTGGAAGTCGTAGAACTCCTCCGGATCGATCGTCGCGAACCGTCGGGCGCCGAGCGTGCTGCCCACGAAAGTGAGGGCTGTCGACGCGGCGTCCGCGGCGTCATTCCAGCCCTTGAATGCGCACACCAGTGCCGGGGCGCGAAGGCCGTCCGGACGGTATTCCCACTCCAGCGGATGCATCCGACTCACCGTACATGATGGGGGTTGTGACATCCGAAGGCGTAACTGCGGCGACGCTCAGGGATGACCTCGCACGGACGACGGTCAGGGATCACACGGCTGACACGACCGTGAGCACGATGCGTCCCGGCGCGGACGTGAGCGGAGTGTTCGCGTGTACCCGCAAGGACCGGCTGACCACGCGCTCGGGGGCGGCGTACCTCGCGCTCGAGCTGCGGGATCAGACCGGAACGATCCCCGCGAGGGCCTTCCGCGACGCCGACGCGCTCTCGGGTCGCTTCGAGCGCGGCGACCTCGTCCGGGCCTCGGGACGGGTCGAGCGCTTCCGCGACGAGCTCGTCCTCGAGATCCTCGAAATAGCTCGCGTGGACGCGGACGCGCAGGGCGTCGACCCGGCGACCTTCCTTCCGAGCGCCTACCGCGACCTCGACGAGCTCGACGGGTTCCTCGAGCATCTCGCCCGGGAGGTGACGGACCGCCGCTACCGGGAGCTGCTCGATGGCCTCATGGGAGACCCGGAGCTCCGCACCGCCTGGCGCCGGGCGCCCTGCACCCGCGCAGGCCACCACGCCTACCTGGGGGGCCTGCTCGAGCACACGGTCGCGGTCGCCATGCTCGCGCACGATCTCTGTCAGCTGCATCCGCGCGTGAACGCGGACCTGCTGCTGACAGCGGCCATCACTCACGATCTCGGCCGCACCCGCGAGTTCACATACGGCGCCGAGATCGGTCTAACCGAGGAGGGCCGGTTGCTCGGCCATCTCGTCATCGGCGAGCAGATCCTCTCCGAGCGCGTCACGGCGCTTGACGAGCAGCGCCGCCTCGCTCTCCTGCACTGCGTGCTCTCCCACCACGGCCCGACCTCCGCGCCCGGCGGACGGTTCGCATCCGTGGAGGCGCTCGCGCTCTACCGCCTCAACGCACTCGACGCAAGCGTCAAGGGAGCCTTCGAACAGGGCCTCGGAGCCTGAGGCGCCGCCCGCGCTAGGCGGCGCTTCTCACGACGAGCAACCTACCCACCTCCATCTGCGAGCTTCCCGGCGTCCGCGGGATTCGACGATCCGCCTTGCTCCCCGCCCCATCATTCGGAAGAAGCTCACGATTCCGAGCACGAGCAGCGCGAGGATCGCGAGGATGATTACCAGCGCCGCGATTCCGTGGACGACGAATCCAGGAACAACCATGCGCGCCTCCTCTCCGCTGGGGATACCCGGCCTGGCGCCTCGAAGCTACCCGGTGGGCACCGTTTTCTAGGCCAGGACCAGTCGACAGGCGGCGGGCAGGCCCGTTGTCCTCGTAATCTCACCACCGGCGCGGCACGGGCCTGGTGGCCCATCCAGTCTTCAAAACTGGCAGGGCCGGGCAGCCCCCGGCTTGGAAGGTTCGATTCCTTCGCCGCGTCGCT